>CXWL01001262.1_pt1 | contig 164284 bp, 165 predicted proteins | sample 590931 | NCBI WGS metagenome assembly CXWL01 (sample SAMEA3498368, study PRJEB10139) | groundwater metagenome | biome: water well; material: biofilm material | place: Germany | collected 2015-04-27
GAGAGGGAGTGTGCGCGACTTTGATGTCACGCTCTATGCGGGAGCTCTCCCCCTCAACCGGCCCTTCGGGCCACCTTCTCCCCCTCGCGGGGGAGAAGGAAAGTTTCTCGTTGCTCACTTGGCCTTCTTAGGCGCGGATTTCTTCGCGGCGGCCTTTTTCGGCGCTGCTTTTTTCGCGGCCGCCTTCTTGGGCGCGGGTTCTTTCTTCGCCGCCGCCTTCTTCACGGGGCGTTTCCTCTTGCCGCCGCCGGCTTCGGCGCGGGCGGCGAGCAGCGGCAGCGCGATGTCGATGGTGACGTCTTCCGGCTTTTGATCCTTCGGCAAGGTGGCGTTGGTTTCGCCATCGGTGACATAGGCGCCGTAGCGGCCGTTCATCACTTTCACGATCTTGCCGGTGATCGGGCTTTCGCCGAGTTCCTTCAGCGCGGCGGGCGCTGCGCGGCCGAAGCGGCCTTTGCCGGGATTGTTTTTCTTTTCTTCGAACAACGCCACGGCGCGGTTCATCTGGATGTCGAACACGTCCTCCACGCTCGGCAGATTGACGTAGGTTTTCTCCATCTGAATGTAGGGCCCATAGCGGCCGATGTTGGCGAGCACCATTTTGCCTTCGCTGGGGTGTACGCCCACCTCACGTGGCAGTTGCAGGAATTTGAGCGCGTCGGCGAGATCGAGTTCGTCGAGCGGTTTGCCCTTCGGCACGCTGGCGCGTTTGGGTTTGTCTCCGCCATTCGCCATTTCGAAATAGGGGCCGAAGCGTCCGTTCTTGAGGAACACGTCGATGCCGTCAGCCGATTGGCCAAGCACTTTGCCATCGGCGGTGATGCCGGATTCGTCGTTTTCGCCCGGCGTCATCGCGCGGGTGAATTTGCATTCTGGATAGTTCGAGCAGCCAAGGAACGCGCCGGCCTTGCCGAGACGCAGCGAGATCGTGCCGGTTTTGCAGCTTGGGCACGAGCGCGGGTCGGAGCCGTCTTCGCGCGGCGGGAAGATGTGGGGCGCCAACGCTTCATTCAAAGCGTCGAGCACGTCACGGATGCGCAGTTCGCCGATGCCTTCGATGGCTTGGTGAAAATCGGTCCAGAACTCGCGCATCAGCTTTTTCCACGGCAGATCGCCTGAGGAGACCAGATCGAGCTTTTCTTCGAGATCGGCGGTGAAATCGTACTCGACGTAGCGGCCGAAGAAGTTTTCCAGGAACGCCGTGAGCACGCGGCCGCGATCTTCCGGGATGAAGCGGTTCTTCTCGCTGCGCACGTAATTGCGCTCGCGCAGTTTTTCGAGAATGGCGGCGTAGGTGGACGGGCGGCCGATGCCAAGCTCTTCCAAGCGCTTCACGAGGCTGGCTTCAGAGAAGCGCGGCGGCGGTTCAGTGAAATGCTGGCTCGAATTGGCTTCCGCAACCTTCATCGCATCGCCCACGCGCATTTGCGGCAGACGGCGATTTTCTTCGTCTTCTTCGTCGTCGCGACCTTCTTGGTAGAGCGCGAGGAAGCCGTCGAACAGGATCACTTGACCGGTGGCGCGGAGTTCCACTTGGCCCTTCGGCTCGGTGAAATCGACGCTCGTGCGTTCGATCGAAGCCGCTTCCATCTGCGAGGCCATCGCCCGCTTCCAGATCAACTCATAGAGCCGCGCGCCATCGCCATCGAGGCGCACTTGGCCGGGCCGGCGCGTCGGGTCGGTGGGGCGGATCGCTTCGTGGGCTTCTTGCGCGTTCTTGATCTTGGACGTGTAGCGGCGCGGCTGTTCCGGCATGTATTTGTCGCCGAAATCTTTGCCGATCACGTTACGCAATTCGCGGTAGGCGCCTTCGTCCATCGAGACGCCGTCTGTCCGCATGTAGGTGATGAGGCCAACGGTCTCGCCGCCGATGTCGACGCCTTCGTAGAGGCGCTGTGCGACCTGCATCGTGCGCGAGGCGTTGAAGCCCAACTTGCGTGCGGCTTCCTGTTGCAGCGTCGAGGTGGTGAAGGGCGGCGGCGGATTGCGGCGCGTGGGTTTGGCTTCGACCTCGGACACCGCGAATTGGCCGGCGCGCACTGCTGCGAGCGCGCGGTCGGCCATGGCTTTGTCGGTGATGTCGAGGCGCTTCAGCTTCTTGCCGTCGAAGGCGGAGATGCGGGCGGGCACGTTGTCGCCGCGCGGCGTCGTCAGGCTCGCCAGGATCTGCCAATATTCCTGCGGCTTGAATTTCTCGATCTCAAGTTCGCGGTCGGAGATGATCCGCAGCGCAACCGATTGCACGCGCCCTGCCGAACGCGCGCCAGGCAATTTGCGCCAGAGCACCGGTGAAAGCGTGAAGCCGACAAGATAATCGAGCGCGCGGCGCGCGAGGTAGGCATCGACCAATTGCATGTCGATGTCGCGCGGGGCCGCCATCGCCGCTTTCACAGCGTCCTTGGTGATGGCGTTAAAGGTGACGCGCTGGACGTCCTTGCCCTTGAGCGCGCGGCGATTGTTCAAAGCTTCCAGCACGTGCCAGGAAATCGCTTCGCCTTCGCGATCAGGGTCGGTTGCGAGGATGAGGCGATCGGCGCCTTTGAGGGCGTCGGCGATGTCCTTCACCCGCTTGGCGCTTTTGGTGTCGATCTCCCACTCGAGCGCGAAATCGTCGTCCGGGCGCACCGAGCCGTCCTTGGGCGGCAGATCGCGGATATGGCCGTAGCTGGCCAGCACCGTGTAATCGGCGCCCAGGTATTTGTTGATCGTCTTGGCCTTGGCCGGGGATTCGACAACGACAACGTTGATCACGTGGGCTCGTTCTCTTTATTTACTGGCCGCTCGGGGGATCGAAGGGCCGGGAAACTGGGGGGCGCGCCTGCTCGTGTCAACGCGCTGGCGGCGGGATTTGAGCCGCAGCATCCGCGCAACCTGTAAAAAAACTACGGGTTAACAAGCGGGTAGGGGTCATTCAAAAAGACTGGCGAATACAACTTCTAGATGTTAAAGGCACCAAATGGTTGAATCCGACGCGCACAATACGTCTCATTCCGACGTCGAAGAAGGTTGGGAGGGCGATGTCGCCCCCCATGACGCTGCGGCTTACATCTTGGAGATCAGCCGTGAATTGGCGGGCCTCGCGGGCACAGTCGGGCTCTCCAAAGTGGCCGCCGCACTCGAACTCACGCGGGACCTCGCCGCCGAGGCGGTGGCAGCGCAAGCAAAGGCCGATGCTTAGCTGAGGCCGGCAAAACCCGCGCCGGGCGTGGCCGCGAACCCGCCGGGCAGCGAGGCGGCCGCACCCTCCATTTCCAATTCCATTAACGCCGCCGCCACCGCGCCGGCCGGCGCTTCGACCAAGCGCGCGAGGTCGTTGATGTGGATTGGGGTCGGCGACAGCAGGGCGGCGATCTTGCGGGCGAGACCGGGCGTGACGGCGGGTGCTTCGGCGAACAACGGGCCGGCGTTGAATGCGCGGCGCGACATTGTGCCCAACACCTCAAGCGCGGCAATCACATCCTCGGCGCTTTCCACCAAGGTGGCGCCCTGTTTGATCAACGCGTTGGAGCCGCGCGCACGTGGGTCGAGCGGCGAGCCGGGCGCTGCCATCACGTCGCGGCCTTGGTCGGCGGCGGCGCGGGCGGTGATGAGCGAGCCGGAGCGCAACGCCGCTTCGATAACGACCACCGCGCGCGAAAGGCCCGAGATGATGTTGTTGCGCCGCGGAAAGTCGCGCGCGCGCGCGACTGTGCCGAATGGCGCTTCGCTGACCACCACGCCGCGTTGGCAGATGGCGTCGTGCAGTTTGTAATTCTGGGGCGGGTAGGGTTGGTCGAGCCCGCCGGCAAGCACGGCGGCGGTGCCGGTTGCGAGTGCGCCTTTGTGCGCGGCCGCGTCGATCCCGCGCGCCAGACCGGAGACGACGACAATGCCCGCCTCGCCGAGATCAGCGGCGATGCGCTCGGCCAGCATCAGTCCAGCCGCGGACCCTTCGCGCGCGCCGACAAGAGCGATTGTGGGCTTGGCGAGCAGTTTTGCATCGCCGCGGACAGCGATCATCGGCGGTGGCGCATCAAGTTCGTTTAGGAGCGGCGGATAATCAGGTTCGCAGCACGCGATCAAGCGTGCGCCGATGGCTTCGAGCGCATCGAGTTCTTGCGCGACGCGGTCGGCGCTTGGCGGGGCCAGCGCTGCCAGGCCCGGGAGATTGTCGAGCGCTGCGGCGGGCGTGCGAAACTTGCGCAGCAATTGGTGGAAGGTGACGGGGCCGATCCGCGGCGTGCGCGCCAGCCGCGCCCAGGCGATTTTCTCTGGTCTCGCCAGAGTGCGGTTCATGGATCGGCCGGCGCTGCGGGTTCGGCTGGCGTTGGCGCGGCTTCCGTCGCGGGCGCGGGCTCCGCGTCGGCTTTGTCGGCGCCGATCTTTGGCTCGGTACCGGCCAGTAGACGCTGCACGTTTGCTTGGTGGCGCCAGAACACGAGCGCGGCGAGAACAGCAGTGAAGATCACCTCCGACCAGCTGAAGCCCGCGATCAAGGCGAGGATCGGTGCGGCGATCACCGCGCAGAGCGCGGCGAGCGACGACATGCGGAACATCGTCGCCACCGCGAGCCACACGACGCCTGCGGCCAATGCCAGCGGCCAGGCGCCCGCGAACAGCACGCCGAAATACGTGGCGACTCCCTTGCCGCCTTTGAAGCCAAGCCAAACCGGGAAGCAATGCCCGACAAACGCCGCGCCGCCAGCGACGAGGCCAAGCTCGGTCCAGTACGGGCTTTCACCGGCGATCGCGCGCGTGATCAGAAGCGCGATGGCGGCCTTGCCGGCGTCGAGCAGCAAAGTGGCGAGCGCGATGTCGCGCCGGCCGGTGCGCAGAACGTTGGTCGCGCCGATATTGCCGGAGCCGATGTCGCGAATGTCGCCAAGACCGGCCGCGCGCGTGAGCACGAGTCCGAACGGGATGGATCCCAGCAGATAGCCCCCGGCCGCCGCCAAGATGAAATAAAGGACAGTCATCGACACGTCTCTAACAGGGCTTCGGGTCGCTGGGGAGTGGCCGCGCGACGAGGCGAGGGCTTTCTCGCGTCGAGGTCCGGTTGGCGAGGCGTGCGCTGGCGACTAGAATGTTGGCAGCGGGGAGCGGGATGGGGCGCGTATTCGGCATCGACCTTGGCACCAGCTCCTGCTCCATCTCGGTGATGGAGAACGGCAAGCCGCGTGTGCTGCCGGTGTTCGACGGCCGCGATGAGATGCCGACCTACGTGTCGTTTCTGCCGGATGGCGGGCGGCTGATGGGCTGGGAAGCCAAGAAGCAGGCGATCACGCACCCGGAAAATACGGTGTTCACGATCAAGCGGCTGATCGGACGGCCGTTCGACGCGGCAGCGACACAGCGCGAGCTTGGATTGTTGCCCTACAAGGTGGCGCCGGCCGCTTCAGGCGGACTGTGGGTGGAGGCGTGCGGCCGCAGTTACAGCCCGATCGAAATCACATCGCTGATGCTGGGCGAAGTGAAGCGCGCTGCGGAAGCATATCTGCACGAGCCGGTGGTCGATGCGGTGATCACGGTGCCGGCGTTCTTCGGACGCGTGCAGCGCAAAGCGACAGAGGCCGCCGCCAAGCTCGCTGGACTCGACGATGTGCGCATGATCCCAGAGCCGGTGGCGGCGGCGCTCGCTTACGGCAGTGGCGCGGAAGTTGGCGGTAGGATCGCCGTCTATGATCTGGGCGGCGGCACCTTTGATATTTCGATCCTTGAGATCGGCGATGGCGTGGCTGAGGTGCGCGCCGTCAATGGCGACAACCTGCTCGGCGGCGAAGACTTTGACCACGCGCTTGTGCGGGCGTTGGCAGCCGATATTCGCGCCAAGCACGGCATCGATGTGGCGTCCGACCCGCTGGCGCTTCATCGCGTCAAGGATGCGGCCGAGAAGCTCAAGATCGATCTGGACCGCGCCAAGATTGCACACGTGGAGCTGCCGTATCTGCGCATGACGCCGCATCCGGTGCATGTCTCGATCGATCTGGACCGAGCGCGGCTGGATGCGATCGTGGCGCCGTTGATCGATCGCACGATTGGCCCGTGCATGTCGGCGCTGCGCGACGCGGGCCTTGCCAAGGAAGAGATAGAGAGTGTCATTCTCGTCGGCGGGATGAGCCGCATGCCGGCGGTGCGCGAAAGGGTTCGCGCCTTCTTTGGTCAGGCGCCGAAATGTCACGACGATCCGAGCAGGGTCGTTTCGCTCGGCGCAGCGATCCAGGGCGGGGTGATGGAAGGCAGTGTGAAAGACACTGTGCTGCTCGACGTTATTCCGCGTAGTTTGGGCGTATCGACGAGTAGCGGGGTGTACTGGCGCCTGCTGCAAAGAAACACGACGATCCCGACCAAGAAATCGTATGTGTTCAAGATTGGCAGCGCCACCAAGGCCGATCATGTGGCGCTCGATCTTCGCGATGGCTGTATCGACATCTACGAAGGCGAGTTTGAACTCGCCGGCGAGAACGATTGCATGGCGAGCATCGACGTGCGGGCGATCGGGGCGGAGACGGGCGCGCTGTTAGAGGTGACCTTCGAACTGGGCGAACTCACGCAGCCGTCGCCTGGGCGGCGCATGCGGCCGGATCGCTTCGGCGTTGAGATTAAGAACACGGCGACGGGGCAGAAGGTCTTCCAATGGGTGGAGCCGTTGGTGCTGCGCTCGGTGAGCGAGGAGCGCGCGTTCGAACAATCCCGTAAAGCGCCGCGCTTGGAGAATGCCGATCAGGCGAAGGCCTATGCGGAAGATCTCATTGTCGCCGTCGATGAGATTGCGCACGCGGCCACCGGCGCTGTGAAGGTGAAGCTCGATCAAGCGCGCGGCAACGCGCTGCGGGCGCTGCAGAGCCGCGACATCAATGAATTGGGCTACGCCACCGAGGCGCTGTCGCAGGCGAGCGGCATCGTGATCAAGCCGGGGGCGTCGGCAAGCACGCAGGCCACGGACCTGAAGGCCAACCGCCCAGACAATTGCGTCTTTATCAGCTACGCGCATGAGGATGCCGGGTGGCTGGCGAAGTTGCGCGTGCATCTGCGGCCGCTGGAGCGGTTAGGCGCCGTGGAGATCTGGCACGACAAGAAGATCGCCGCTGGCGACGAATGGCGTACTGAGATCGATGGCGCTCTCTCGCGGGCGAATGTTGCGGTGCTTCTGGTCAGCGCGCACTTCCTAGCGTCGGACTTCATTTACGATCACGAACTCCCGCCGTTGCTTGATCGCTATGCCAGCAAGGGCGTCGCCATCCTGCCGATCTTCGTCGGACCCTGCTATTTCGAGCGCGACCCGTTCCTGAAGCGGCTGCAAGCGTTCAACAACCCGAGCCGCCCGCTCAAAGCGTTGAGCGAAGCCGAGGTGGAAACAGAGCTCGCGAAGGTGACAAAGGCGATCTGGGCGCGCGTGGAAGCGTAGAACTGCCCGCACGGGGCGCGTCGGAAACTACGGAATTCGCACGGGAAACCGAGCACACTCGGGCCGCGTCCCTGTTATATGTATGGGAATTGTTTGCACTCGGGGCCTATCCCTGCTACGGGACGCCATCGAAATCGTTTTTGGTTCGGTTGTAGTTATCCCAACTCTTGTCGCTCATCCGAGCTTCGTGAGGCCCGGACCACCTCTCCACCATTCCCGATCTTTGATCATGCAACGCACAATGCGTGCGTGAGTTTCTAATCTATCTAGGTGCAATGATGGCGACTGGTACAGTGAAGTGGTTCAACGGCCAAAAGGGCTTCGGCTTCATCCAACCCGACAATGGCGGCCCGGACGTGTTCGTCCATATTTCGGCAGTTGAGCGCGCGGGCTTGAGCTCGCTCAACGAAGGCCAAAAGGTCAGCTTCGAACTCGAGAAAGACACGCGCAGCGGCAAGATGGCTGCCGGCCAACTGGCCGCGGTCTAACCGTCTTCGACGTCAGATGCGGGCGGGTCGGCCAGCGGCTGATCCGCCCGCGTTTATTTTGGCGTGCTGATGAAGCGCGCGAACCCAAGGAAACAGCCCCCCATGCGCAGCCCCCGTTTCGCGACCGGTCAAAAAGTGAAGGTCGCTCCTTCGAAGCTCTATCGTCAGCCGAAGGGCGAATATCGGGTCGTGTCCGCGCTGCCTGCCTCAAGCGGCGCGATGCAATATCGCATCAAGGGCGATCAAGAATCGTATGAGCGGGTGATCGACGAGATCCACCTCTCTGCCGAAGAAAGCATGAGCGCTTAAGAGCCGCTTTCCGGCACAACGTTGGCAATGGCGGCGAGCAGGCACACTGCAAGCGTCAGGCCGATGACAAGCAGCAGACGCTTCGCAAAATACCAGCGAAAGTCGAGGATGAGTTTCTCATTCTCGGCAATGTAGGTGTTTGTCGGCTGCGTGAAGTACCCGCCTGCACGGTCTGGGTCATCGTCGGCCGCCTTATAGAGAAGCGGCGTGATGAGGAAGAACGGAAAGTACAAAGGCCAAAGCAACGGCGCGAATGCGAGAAACGTGTAGCGTCGCCGCGGCGACGAGCCGGCCGCTTCGAAGAATGTATAGAGCCCCCATTTGGCGTCGTGCCCGGAATATGGGCCGCGTGTCGCCATGAAGAAGGTGTGGGCCACCGCGCCGCCGACCAAGAAATACAGAACGAGCAGGTCCTTCTGTAGAACCGTCGGGTGCCATCCGATGAGATCGCCAAGCCATTTGAACGGCGTGTGCAGGAGGAACCGGTAGGCGCGAATAAGCAGATCGACCTGCAGTCGATCGAACGCGAAGGCGCCGCTCCAGTTTACCTCCGAGAACCAGCGTTGAAGCAGGCCCAGCGCCGTCAGCACTGCCGTGATGACGCCGAACCAGTTGGCCGTTCGTGCGATGGGAACGTTGACTTGATCGGACAATAGCCAAGCGCGGAACCGGGCCCACCATCCGCGCTGCGGTGGGTCGTCTTGCGGAGCGCTCATAAGGCGGGCGAATCCTAGTTGAGAAGATTGAACACGCGGTCAATCACGCGATCGCGCGAGAACTGCCACGCGAAGAATCCCGGCTGATTTGTAATCGCCACGAACACCACGCCCATTCGCCCTGGCTTGTCGGGGACAGCGCGCACTGACGCGACCAGTTTGTCATAGCTAAAAACGCATGCGCGAAACTCGCCGGCCATTGTCGGTTGTTCGGCTTCCTTCTTGGCTTGTTCGGCGACAAAGCGCGCGTAAGTCATGAATTTCGCATTGAGAAAGTTGGCTAGGTTCGCATCTTTCACCGTGCATTGCTGGCCGTCGCTCTTCATGTTCACGCTCTCGGCATTGCCTGTGAGCAGATGGTGTTCGCTGCTCAAGACAAAGACGTGCTGAAACGAAGACGTCAGGTCCCCTTCTTTGATTATCTTCTGTAGCTCATCGGCGACGCGAAGCCTCTCGGCAGGCTGCATAGAATGCTCCTCGATCTTGGATTGGGTCTTGGCGCCGGGCGAACCACTCTTCGAAGCGGCCTTGCCGCTTTCCGGGCGTTTTCTAGGGTCCGCCATCGCCACTCCACTTGAGCGCGAAACTATGCATTGGCATTCGTGCTTAGCAAGTGCCCTTCGATGAGCGCTTAAGCGCCGCGGCAGCTTACTGCGGCTGCTCTGCCGACTTCCCATTGCGCATCACGGCCGCCGCCACGGAATCCGTAGCGTCCATTCGAATAATACGCGTCACCTGCGTTCGGCAGCACCATCGAGGGGCCGCCGACGATGGCGACGCGCGCTTGGTTGTCTTCAAGATCGACCATCAATTGCGTGCCGTCGCTGCAGCGATAGGCGATCGGGCCGTCCGCCGGCAGCGGGCCCGGCTCGGGCGGCAACGGGTTGAGGATCGAGCCGCCGCCATTGCAGGCGGCAAGCGCGAACGCGAGAGCGATGATGGCGATGCGCATGAGCGGGCTCCTCAACGGTGTGGGCGGGCGATGACGGAAATCGTGGTGGAGAAGGCGAAGGCGATGATGGCCGGCACCCAGATGGGCAGCGCGCCCAGCCCCGGCATTTCCATCGCGGTGGCGAGATGGTCGTCGATGCACCACCAGAGCAGAAACATCCACATGGCGCGCGGCTCCTAGCTGAACCCGGCCGCTTTTGCGGCGGCGGCGTCGGCGAAGAAGAGATAGCTCAGCAAATCCTTGCTGGTCATGTTGTGAATAGGGGCCGCGTCAGTGATGCGCTTGTCGCCGCGTTCGACGACGACGAATTGATCGACGTCGGTTTCACAATAATGGCAGCGCAGCACCGATTTGCTGCTGGTTGGCGCGGGCACGAGCGCGAACAGGTTGCGCGTGTTGGCGCGTTCAAGCGGATCGTGGACGATGCAATTGGGATTGCGGCAGGTGACGCCGATGCGCGCCGCATCCTCGTAGTGCGCGCCTTTGGCCGGGCCGAAGCCGCCGGCGAAGCGTGCGAGCGTTTTTTCTTTGACCAGCCCCATCGTCAGCGCAATCAGCGCCATGCGGATCGGCACGCCGTAAGAGGCCTGCTCAAAGTATGCTGCACGCGTATCGCCATCGAGATCGCTGGAGAGCTCGCCGACGCGGGGCAGCGGGTGCATCACGCTGGCCTTAGCGTATTTGGGCGCCTTCATGAACTCGGCGTCGACGGTGAGGTACTCGCCGCTGTTGCGGCCCGGCTCGCGTTCCTTTTGGAAGCGCGTGACGTAGAGCGCGTCGATGCGGCTCATCAATTTGACGTGGATGTCGATGTTCTCGGGGATGAGCGAAAGCTGGTGCGGTTCTTTCGCGGTGACGTAGAGCGCATCGACGGATGCATCACCCTCGCCGGCGGGCGGTTTGGCCATGGTGCAGCGGAATTCCTCGCGCAGCCGGCGGTCGACGTGCCCTGGAAGTTCGAGGCCCTTGGCCGGCATCAGCACAAGGTTCGCGCCGAAGCGCGCGAGGGCGTAGACGAACGAATGAATGGTGCGGCTGCCGCGTAGATCGCCTGCGATGGCGACATTGAGCCCGCGTAGGCTGGTGTGTTTCTTTTTCAGCGTGAACAGATCGCAAAGCGTTTGAGTGGGGTGCTCATGGGCGCCATCGCCGCCATTGATCACCGGAATATGCGCGTATTCTGCGGCGAGACGTGCGGCGCCGTCTCGCGGGTGGCGGATGACGATGAGATCGGCGTAGTTCGACACCACGCGCACGCTGTCAGCGAGGCTTTCGCCTTTGGCGGCGGAGGAGGTCGCGGGGTCGGCGCTGGTGATGACGCGCCCGCCCAAACGGTTCATGGCGCTTTCGAACGACAGACGCGTGCGCGTCGATGGTTCGTGAAAGAGCGTTGCGAGAATGAGTCCGTTGGCGAGTTCACCGCTGCGGCCAATGCGATGGGGAATGTGCGCGTCACCGAATTGATCGAGGAACGATTGCGCTGTTTCGAACACAGCAGCGATCTCATCGTTGTTGAGATCGTTGATCGAGGCGATGTGGCGAAGCGGGGTCATTGGGCGGGTCCGGCTCAACATCTAGCCGATCGCCGCGCTGAGCGCCCCATAGACAGTGATTCGCCACTGCAACGACCAGCCGGGCGTTAGCGGGTGTGGCGAAAGCGCCCCAATCGCCCCGTATTGCCGCCTTGGACTCCGTGCTGTACTCGGTTTGTTCCGCTGGGCTGTTCCGGCGGGTGGCGGGTCTGAACGGCCGAGTACGGAGCGCATAAAATGAAGAACGCGCACTCCAAGGCACACGAACTGAGCGCGTTGCGCCCGGTGGGTATGGCGTTGGCGGCAGTGGTGGCGGGGCTGGGTTCAGCGCAAGCGAGCGCCGCGCCCGCGACGCACGCGCATGCGCCGCTCGAGCCGACGTCTCAGGCCAACACCTATGTCGTCGATCCGACCAATCATCCGGGGTTCGAGGAAGATTCAAGCTTCGTGGTGGGGGCGAGCGAGCCGATGGCGCCGTTTTCCGCGCCTGCCGCCGCGAAGACGCGGCGCGATTTGTTCGACTGATCAGTGCTGCAAGGCCCAACCGATCACGAACGGCATTGTGAAGAATGAGAATGTCGTCGTTGCGGTGATGATCGCCGCGATCAAGCGCACGTCGCCGCCCATCTCGCGCGCGAGCGTGTAGCCGGCGGCGGCGACCGGTGTTGCGCCGATGCCGGCGGCGACGGCGGCGGCGAGTGGGCTCGCGCCGCACAAGGTCGCGGCTCCCCAGAGGACGAACGGCGCGACCAGAAGTTTGATCGCGCTGGCGACGCCCACTTTGACGCCATCGGCGCGCAGCGATTTGAAATCGAGTCCGGCGCCGACGGTCATGAGCGCGATCGGCATTGCTGCTTGGCCGATCAGCCGCAGCGCTTCGCTGAAGGCCCCGAGATGGGTGAGGTTGAGCGCTTGGGCGATCAGGCCCGCAGCGCACGCCAGGATCAGCGGGTTGGCGACGATCTGATCCAGCACCGCGCGCCAGGTGGTGGCTTGCGCCGCACCCCAGCGTGCCAACACCATGACGCTGACGACATTGACGAAGAACACCAACGGCCCGAACGCAAGGCCGATCAATTGCAAGCCTTGCGGGCCGTAAAGCGCGGTGGCGGCCGCCAGCAATGGGAATCCGTTCCAGCGCACCGCGCCTTGGAACACGCTTGTGTAAGCCGGTCCGTCGCCGCGAAACACAAGACGCAGCGCAAGCCCGATGACGATCATCACGCTGAACCCAGCGAGCACGCCCAGCACGAAGGGCCACGCGTCGCCGCTGGAAAAATCGGCGCCGGTGACCGTGGTGAACAGGAAGGCCGGGTAGAGCACGAAATAGCCGAACCGGTTGACCGCGCCGAACGCTTCCGGTGAGGCCAGCCGGCTGGCGCGCGCGCCCCAGCCAAGCGCGATGATCAAAAACACCGGCGCGAGTGCGGCGACGACATCACCCACCGGCGAGCCGTTCTTTCATCGCGTCGAGCGCGCCTTGCAGCATGTAGCCGGCGGCCATCTTGTCGACGACCTCACCGCGGCGCCGGCGGCTCATGTCACCTTCGATCAAGGTGCGGGTGACGGCAGCGGTAGAGAGGCGCTCGTCCCACAACAAAAGCGGCGCGTCGCGCAGCCCCAACAGATTGCGCGCGAAGGCGCGCGCCGCTTGCGCGGAGGGGCCGGTGCTGCCGTCCATGTTTAGCGGGTGACCAATCACGAAACCGACACAGCGGCGCGCGTCGTAAAGCGCGAGGATGGCCTGGGCGTCGGCCGCGAATTTGTTGCGGGCGATGGTGTCGATCGAGGAGGCGATCAGGCGCGTGGTGTCGCTGACCGAGACGCCAATGCGCTTTTCACCCGGGTCAATGCCGAGAACGGCGCCGGCCGGCGGCAGGGCGGCGGCGAATTGGGTGAGATCGAGGAGCGCCAAAGCAGGCGATGTATGGGCCGGCGGGGCGGCGGCGGTCCAGAGGGGTTGAAGCACACCCCGGTCGCTGGTAGCTCGCACCATCATGTCGATCGATGAAAAAACCGTCCGAAAAGTGGCCAAGCTGGCGCGCCTGGCGCTGCCGGAGGAGCGCGTGGCGCCGATGGCGGCCGAGCTCAACGGCATCATGGCTTGGATCGAGCAATTGAACGAAGTGGATGTCGAAGGCGTCAAGCCGATGACGAGCGCTGTCGAGGGCCTGCGGCTGCCGATGCGCGAGGATGTCGTCAGCGACGGCGACAATCCCGACCGCGTGCTGAAGAACGCGCCGAAGAGCGAAGATGGATTCTTCGTCGTTCCAAAAGTGGTGGAATGAGCGAGACGTTCGCCCCCCTCGCGTTCACGGCAATCGCCTTCCTGGCGGTTTTTACGGCGGTCGCCTATTTTGCTACGGCTAAGATTGCCTCTTGGTTGCGGCCAGGTCTTCCGTTGTGGCGCGCAGCTGCGCTGTCATGCTGCTTCTGGCTCGCATTCTTCGCGTTTGGGCAAGTTCTGCAGGCTTGGCAGGGACGCGATGCCAGCACGCCCGGCTTGATCGAAGGCGCCTGGATCATCGCGCACACTCTCGCGTTCGCGATCAGAAAAATGCGAAGCCGCACGGCAGGTGTGCATTGAGCTTCACCATCGCCACAGAAACACCGTTGCAGGACGATGTGCGCGCGCTGGTGCAGGCGCTGAACGAGTTCACGTTCGGGCTGACGCCGGCTGAGTTCCGCCATCACATGACGGTCGAACAGATGGCGGGGGACGATACGACCTTGTTTGTCGCGCGCGACGCGAACGGCGCGCCGCTTGGCATGGGCGCGTTGCGGCGTCACGCGGGTGGTGTTGGTGAGGTGAAGCGCATGTTCGTGGCGCCGGCGGCGCGTGGGCTTGGCGTTGGCGGCGCGATCTTGGAACGCATCGAAGCGCTGGCGCGACAGGAAGGCCTGACGCGCGTGGTGCTCGAAACCGGTGCTAACTTCGACGCCGCGAAACACGTGTATGAGCGCGGCGGGTTCGCGGCGTGCGAGCCAGTGTTGGATTATCCGCCGAGTGCGTGGACGGCGTTCTACGCCAAAACGCTCGCGGCTTAATTTTGATTGTTTGTTTGACCGATGACTGATCTCACCTCCCTGACTCTCGCGGCCGCGCTCGATGGCATGGAGAAGAAGCAATTCTCCTCTGTCGAACTCACCGATGCGTTCATCGCCGCCATCGATAAGGCGAACCCGCATCTCAACGCTTATGTCGTGACGACGCCGGAGATGGCGCGCGCGGCGGCGAAGGCGTCCGACGCCAAGCGCGCGTCGGGCAAAGCGGGGCCGCTTGAGGGCGCGCCGCTGGGGATCAAAGATTTGTTCTGCACCGAAGGCGTGCGCACGACGGCGTGCTCTGGCGTGTTGGGCGAGTTTACCCCGACATACGAAAGCACGGTGACGGCGAACCTGTTCCGCGATGGCGCGTTGATGTTGGGCAAGCTCAACATGGACGAGTTCGCGATGGGCTCGTCGAATGAGACGTCGAAGTTTGGCCCGGTGGTTTCACCGTGGCGGCGCGGCGACGAGGACGCGAAGCTGACGCCAGGCGGTTCGTCCGGCGGTTCGGCCTCTGCGGTGAGCGCGGATTTGTGCTTGGGCGCAACCGCGACGGATACGGGCGGTTCGATCCGTCAGCCGGCGGCGTTCACCGGTACCGTTGGCATCAAGCCAACGTACGGGCGCTGTTCGCGCTGGGGCATTGTCGCGTTCGCGTCGTCGCTCGATCAAGCGGGGCCGATAGCCAAGAGCGTCGAAGATAGCGCGATGCTGCTGCAATCCATGGCTGGGCATGATCCGAAGGATTCGACGTCGTTGCCGGATAAGCTTCCGGATTTCCGCGCCGCGTGCACGCGTTCGATCAAGGGCATGACGATTGGCGTGCCTGAAGAATATCGCGTCGATGGCATGCCGCCGGAGATTGAGGCGCTGTGGCGCCAGGGCATTGAATGGGCGAAGGACGCGGGCGCCACGATTAAGCCGATCTCGCTGAAGCACACGAAATACGCGCTGCCGACCTATTACATCGTGGCGCCAGCGGAAGCGTCGTCCAACCTCGCGCGCTATGACGGCATGCGGTACGGCGCGCGCGTCGGCGGCAAGGATTTGAACACCACATACGAGAACACGCGCGCCTCCGGCTTTGGCCGCGAAGTGCAGCGCCGGATCTTGATTGGCACCTATGTGCTGAGCGCGGGTTATTACGATGCGTACTATTTGCGCGCGCAGAAGGTGCGTCAGCGCATTGCGCAAGATTTCCGTGACGCGTTCGAAGGCGTTGATGCGATTTTGACGCCGGCGACGCCGTCGGCGGCGTTCGCGCTGGGCGAAAAGAGCGCAGACCCGGTGGCGATGTATCTGAACGACATCTTCACCGTGACAGCGAACCTCGCCGGCCTGCCGGCGATCGCGCTGCCCGCAGCTAAAGACGCCAACGGCTTGCCGCTCGGGCTGCAAGTGATCGGCAAGGCGCTGGACGAAGAAAGCGTGTTCGCGGTGAGCGCGGCGCTGGAGAGGGCAGCGAACTTTAGCGCCAAGCCGGCGAAGTGGTGGTGAGAGGTTGAGCGAACGCAAAGCTGCGACCGCACGCAGCTTGTTTCCGCCGCTATTTGCTTTGACACTGCGCGCCTCAGATTTGGGGGAGGCGGGCATGCATGTTTTGAAAGCGATGATCGTGACGGCGGCTTTGGCGATCGCGCCGGCGGCGTTGGCGCAGAGCGCGGGCGACCTGAGTGGCGCGTGGCAGGGTGTGTTTTGGGGGCCGCAAACGGCGCCGGCCACCTTCGATGCGAGCCTCATCGTTCAACCCGGTCCAGGGTTTTCGGGTTCGGCGGTGGAGCGCGCGACGTTTGGCAACAATGAATCGCCGTTCTTGCTGTCGAACATAGAGGGGACGGTGCGCAACGGGCGCGTCAGCTTCGTGAAGACCTACGACGGCACCGGCGGTGAAACCCACAGTGTCGCCTATGAGGGGCAAATCGTGTCCGGACGCCGGATTGTCGGTACCTGGCAAGTCGATGGTGCGCAGGGCCAGTTCGAATTGGTCCGCTGATGCGTTGCGTAGGCGGAACGGCGCCGAGGTGCGGCGAATCCCGCTAGATTGGCGCCATGGCCAAACGCAAACGCGCTCCGCAAAAAGCTCAACGCCGCCCGCGCGCGGAGATCGACCGCAATTATTATTTCGGTGACGTGCTAATTAAGACGGGCGTCGCCGTGGGCGTGGTGTTGGGCATCATCGCGTTGATCACGCCGTTTTCGCTGATGGGCGCCATCCGCGACGGGATGTGGGACTATCTGGCGGTGGTGGGTACGTTTGGCGTGCTGGGGCTGGCGGCGTTCCTCGCGGGCCGTCACCTGCGCCGTGAAGCCACGCATTGGGATTTCGACTAGAGTCTCGCGCTTTGACGGGCTAGTTTGCGGCCTTCATCCAGAAGGAGCCTCCGTCGTGAACGCCACCGAATCCGCGCGCATTGGGGCTTATCTCAGCAAATTGTTCGCCTCGCCGACGATGTCGGTGCGTACGGGCGCGCCGTCGGAAGGCGAAGTGCTGGTGGCGGGCGAAGCCATCGCCGATATCGTCAAGGACGAAGAAGACGGCGAGCTTTCTTACGCAATCAGCTTGGTGGTGCCACGCGCGGCGGGCATGAAGAAAGGCGCGCCGATCGACGCCGACGAACGAAAGCGCCTTGAAGACGTGCTGAAGCAAAAGCTGCACAGCGCTGGTCTCGAAGTGCGCGCGCGTCCGCGCAAGACGGATTCCGCTGAAGTGTATGTCGGCGAGGAATTCATAGGCACGATCTCGGCCGACGACGAAGCTGGCTATTATCTGACGGCGATCGTTCTCGGCTTCGATTTGGAAGACTGAGAAGAAAAATCCCGGCCGCGCTTGCGCGCAGGCCGGGACAGTCAAAATCGTTGAATTCAACCCAATTCCAACAACAGCCGCCCGCGCGGCGAGGATGCGGTTACAGAACTCCCAACATGCTGGCGACGAGAGGATGGCGAACGATGTCGACCTCGCCCAAGCGGACGACGGCGATGTTTTCGACTTGCTCAAGCTTGTCGGCGACCGTGTGCAGGCCCGAGAGATCCGGCAGCAAGTCCGTTTGCGCGGGGTCGCCGGTGACGACCATGGTCGAGTGCCAGCCCAAGCGCGTCAGCAGCATCTTGATCTGGCCGTAAGTGCAGTTCTGCGCTTCATCGATCACAACGAAGGCGTTGTTGAGCGTGCGTCCGCGCATGAAGCCGACCGGCGCGATCTCGATCAGGCCTTCGGCCATCAACGCCTTCAGGCGCTTGGCGGAGAGGCGGTCGGTGAGGGCGTCGTAGAGCGGGCGCAGGTACGGCGCGAGCTTGTCTTCCATGGCGCCGGGGAGATAGCCGAGGCTTTCGCCGGCTTCCACCGCGGGGCGTGAAAGCACGATGCGGCCGACTTTGCCGCTCTCGAGCGCTTCAACCGCCTTGGCGATGGCGAGATAGGTTTTGCCGGTGCCGGCGGGGCCAAGCGCGAGTGTGAGCGCATGTGCGTCGATGGCTTCCATCAGCGCGGTCTGACCCTTCGATTTGGGGCGCACGTGTTTGACGAAGGCCTGGTCGCGGGCGCCGTCATTGGCTGGCTGCCAACCGCCGTCGAGCACCTGGAGATTCCGCTGGCGGCGATCCTCGCGCTGGAACTCCTGCACGTTCAAGACACCTTCGCGGACGTTCTGTCTGCGCTTGGCGGTGCGTTTCGCCATTGCGATCTCCTTCTTGGACCGGACATGGGGAGGCGCCGCACCACGGCCGGGCGTGGGCGGGTCGAAAAAATCTTCTGGTTGATCGTCGTGGAGAGTCGATTCGTAGGCCGCTTGGGAGCGGCTCGGTGAGCCAGGGCGTTGTGCGCGCTTGCGCAATTGGGCCACGCTCTCCCCCACAAAGAGGCAATTGCCTCATGGAGACGGGTCGGACCGGTTGATCCGATGTTGCCCATGACAACGGAAGCCGGTTAACGACGCGTTAGAGACGCCGCTCGTCAAAGAAATTTCGCAGGAGCTCCGCAGATGGCGATCTACGCACTGGCCGACGCCGATCTGGAGGTCGAGGACGAGACCGCGTTTTGGGTGGCGCCGAACGCGACCCTAATCGGGCGCGTGGTGCTGAAGCGCAATGCGTCGGTCTGGTATGGCGCGGTGCTGCGCGGCGACAACGAGCCGATCGTGGTGGGCCAGAATTCCAACGTGCAGGACGGATCGGTGCTGCACACTGATCCGGGCGCGCCGCTGACGATTGGTGCGAACGTGACGATCGGCCATCAAGTGATGCTGCACGGCTGCACCATCGCCGACGAAAGCCTGATCGGCATCAAGGCGACGGTGCTGAACCACGCGAAGATCGGTTCGCAATGTTTGGTGGGTGCGCACGCTTTGATCACAGAGCGCAAGGAATTCGCCGACGGCCACCTGGTGACCGGCGCGCCGGCCCGGGCGGTGCGTGCGCTCGAAGGGGCGCAGAAGCAGCTGATCAAATTTTCCGCGCTGCACTACGTGGAGAATTGGCAGCGTTACAAGCGCGACATGCGGAAAAGCAAATACGATTGAGAAAAGCTGCGCGCGCTGACGGGGGTGCGTATCCCGCCAGCGCGCGCTCTCGGCCCAAAGCTTACTCGTGGAAGAGCAGGCTCAGGGTTTCCGGGGTGAGGGTCCCGGTGGGCTCGAGATTGTTGCGGCTCTGAAAGCGGTCGATGGCGCGCTCGGTGGCGCGGTTCATGCGGCCGGTGACTTCGCCGTTGTAGAGGCCGAGTTCGCTCAAGCGCGTTTGCGCGCGGGCGATGGCGTTGAGTTCTGACGATGCGGCGGGCGCGTCTTGCGCGAATGCGAGCGACGGCGCGGTGAAAGAGAGCGACGCGAGAACGATCGCGGCGACAGTGATAAAGCGGGCCTTCATTTGGATTTAGCTCCCCGAAGTGCGGCAGGAATGGTCACACCTGAGCGCGACGAAGCTGTCCAAATCGGGCGGGACGGAGGCACATTGCAGATCTGTTGCAACGTTTGCGGCGAGCCGTGCGCGCAACGCGATAAACGAGATAAGCGCGCGCGACGAAACGCACGCTGCGTGCGATACACGGGCGCGTGATGTCGGTGACGAACGTGTAACGCGGCGCGAACGCGCGCCGCTTACTTCGTTTTCGCGTTCCAGACCTTGTTGATCTTCACGTCGACCTCGGGGCCGAGGTTGAACCACGCGAGGCGGTCACGCGTGGCGTCGACGACGACGAAGCGGTCGCCGCGATCCAGCGTTTGGCTGAGCGTGTTGCGCACGACGCCGGCGGAAAAGCGGGTGCGGACGATCCAAAGGCCAGGCGCCATTTCGCAGACCGGGCCGAGGCCTTCGATCGCGGCCATGAAGCGCGGCCACGCGCCTGAGAAAATTTCGGCGAACACGACGACGTTGCCGAGTTCATCAACCGGCTCAACTTTGTGCTCCTGCGAGGGTGCGACGAGGGGCGCGAGCAGGCCAGGAACGCGGCGGGCTTCAACCCAGCCGCCGTCGGCGCGCTCAGACACGGGTGTTGCGGGGCGGATGCGGCCTTCTTCGACGAAGCGCGCCAATTGGTCGAGACCGTAGGGGCCATAGGCCTGACCACGGACTTGCACCCAATATTGGGTGTGCGTTTCGGCCTTTGCGTGGGTGATGACGTCGCTCACCGTGGCAGCTCCAGCGGACGAAATGTCCGGCCCAGTTCGAAACAAGAGGCGCAATCGCGCTCCTGACGAAACCGACCCGGTGCAATCGCCATGCCGGCGAGTAACACGGCCTACGCTTATGGTTACGTTAACGCTTGTTTCGGCCTCAGCGCCCGCCGGGGCCGCGCGGTTCGAAATCGACGGCGAAGCCGGTTTCGGTGAAGCGGGCGACGCGGCCGTAAATGCCGCCGACTTTCACCCAGGCGCCCAGAAACGGCGGGTGACGGGCGGTTTTTAGCGTCATGCCCGCGAGTGAGAAATCGATGATCTCGCCCTCGTAGGCTTCGCCACCTTCGGCCTCGACGCGCGCCAATTGCACGCCTTCGCGGACGATGATGCGCGGCTCTTCGTTGAGCCCGAGGCGCTCCTTGTTAACCGCGAGCGTGAGCTGTTCGGCCAGTTTTTCGCGCTTATGAGCGCTGAAATCGAAAATGATCGCCACTTCGCCCTCGCCGCAGCGCCGCGCGACCAGGCCAGACATCCGTCCGAACCCCTCAAGGTAAAGAACGACGCGATGGCCCACGTCGGGAAGGATGGTCGAGGCTAGGCGCACGTCACCGGGTGAGATGTCGGCGGTGCGGCAATCGTGTTCGCGGCCAAGCGGATCGAGCATGCGCCCGCCGACGATGATCGGCATGCGGCGAAAACGGCGGCGCTCGCGGGCGCTGGGGGCCATGCCGCTGCGCAGGCGTGTCGCGGCTTCGGCCAGGCCGAGCTTCTGGGCGGACGTGCTCATCGCTCCTTAATGGCTGCTTTACGTAAACACTTCCTTAGCTTTGACGGAGCGGCAGGGGGTTGTCAGGGATCGGCTGACAGGTGTCAGGTGCCAGACAAAGAGGGAGAGGCGCGTGGCTGAGGCGGAAAGCGGTGAGCGGTTCGATTACGTGATCGTCGGCGCGGGCAGCGCGGGCTGTGTGCTGGCCAGCCGATTGAGCGAGGATCCGAACGTTACCGTGGCGCTGTTGGAGGCTGGCGGCCACAATGACACCCTGCTGGTGAACATGCCGGCGGGCGCGAGCCAACTCTTCAACAACAAGAACGCGACCAATTGGGCGTTCGAAACCGCGCCGCAGGCGGAGCTGGGCGGACGGCGCCTGTTTCAACCGCGCGGGCGGGGCTGGGGTGGCTCATCGTCGATCAACGCGATGATGTACGTGCGTGGGCACGCGCGCGACTACGATCATTGGCGGCAAACCGGTCTGCAGGGGTGGGGCTACGCGGACGTGCTGCCCTATTTCAAGCGGTCGCAAAACAATGAATCGGGCGGCGACGCCTGGAATGGCGAAGGCGGGCCGCTGCATGTCTCGCGCGCGCCTCCGGGGTATCCACTGCAGAAGGTGTTCATTCACGCCGCCGCTGAAGCTGGCTTTCCGGTGACGCGCGATTTCAACGGTCATCAGCAAGAAGGTGCGGGGCTCTACAGTCTGACGATCAAGGACGGCAAACGCTGGTCGACGGCGAACGCCTATCTGCGTCCGGTGGTGGGTGTGCGCCCGAATTTGAAGGTGATTTCGAACGCGCATGCCGGGCGCATCATCATCGAGCGAAAAACCGCAGTTGGCGTCGAATACTCGGCGGGCCCCAACAAGCCGGTGCAGACGATCTTCGCCAAGCGTGAAGTGTTGCTCTCGGCGGGCGCGTTTCAATCGCCGCAATTGCTGCTTCTGTCTGGCATCGGCCCCGCGGATGAGCTGAACAAGTTGGGCATTCCCGTCGAAATGGATTCGCCGGAGGTGGGGCGCAATCTGCAAGATCACATCGATTGCGGCGTTCTGTATGAATGCACCAAGCCGATCACGCTCTATTCGCTGCTGAAGGGCTATCGCCAGCCCCTGGTTGGCATCGAGTACATGCTGCGCGGTACGGGCCTTGGGCGCACAATCCATCTGCACTCTGGCGCCTTCGTGAAGACGCGGGGCGAGTTGGATCGCCCCGACATCCAGATTCACTTCGTCAACGCGCTGATGCGTGATCATGGCCGCGTCAAGGCCGAGCGCGACGGCTTCACGATCCACACATGCCCTTTGCGGCCCGACAGCCGGGGCACAGTGCAGCTGGCGTCGCGCGATCCCTTCGCCGCGCCGATCATCGACCCGCGCTATTTCACCGAGCCGAACGATATACGCTGCATGCGCGATAGCATCCGCCTGATCCGCGATATCGTGTCTCAAGACGCGTTCAAGATCTTCCGTGGCGAAGAAATCGCGCCCGGCGCCGCGCTCCGCACGGATAAAGAACTGGATGATTGGATCCGCGCGACCGCCGAGACGCTCTATCACCCTGTCGGCACCGTGCGCATGGGTGTGGACGATAAAGCGCCGGTGGATGGCGAGTTGCGCGTACGCGGCATTGAGGGCTTGCGTGTGATCGACGCCAGCGTGATGCCGACATTGATCGGCGGCAACACCAACGCGCCGACGATCATGATCGCGGAGAAGATCGCCGACGCGATCCGGGGACGGCCGCCTTTGCCGCAAGAGCATGCGCCGATCGCTGAAGACGAGCGGGTCGCGGTTTAGAGCCATGAGCAGAACGAGGATCGCGGCGCTGGTAGGGGCGCTGGTCGTCGGCGTTTCGCTGGCGCTGCAGCTTTTCCTGATTATCCGCAACATGACCGCGGAGGGCGCAAGCACGGCTGAAGCGGTGTGGCGCTATTTCGCGTATTTCACCATTCTCACCAACAGCTTCATTTTTCTGGTGCTGGCGCGGGCGGCGTGGAAACCGGAGAGCCGGACGGGGTTAAACGCGCAACGCGTTGAGCTGATGGCGGCGACGTCGATCGCGTTTGTGGGAATTGTTTACAATCTGCTGCTGGCGTCACGTTGGGATCCGCAGGGGCTCCAGAAGATCGCCGATGTCGGCGTGCATGACGCGGCGCCGGTGTTGTTTCTGGTGTTCTGGTTGTTGCGTCCGCGCGGCGGATTGAGTTGGCGCGACGGCTTGTTCGCGGCGCTCTGGCCGGCGAGCTATTGCTTCTATGGCTTGGCGCGTGGGGCGATGGACGGTTTCTATCCGTATTTCTTCATGGACCCGAGCACGACGCCGTGGGCGCAAGTTGCCCTCAATGTCAGCGGGTTGTGCGCGGCGTTTATTATCGGGGCCTTGGTGTTGGTCGGCGTGGACCACGCGCTATCGCGCAAACGCACTGGCTAGTCGTCGCAATCGGATTGTCGCCCCGCGCGCGCGTGGCTAGGCCACGCGCAGGGGGACGCGATGCGCGCTTTTGTGTGGGTTGGGTTGGCGTTGGCGCTGGCGGGCTGCGCGCATGCGCCGCCGCTGGTTTCGAGCTTTGCGCCACGGCCTTGTCTCGATGCCGCTCACGAAGGACGCGTGCGCTGCGGCACGATTTCCGTGCCGGAGAACTATGACGCACCGGGCGGTCGGACGATTGCATTGAACGTCGCCATCATTCCAGCCTCCTCGCCAACGGGTGCGCCGCCGCTTTATTTCATCGATGGCGGCCCCGGTGATGCGGCGACAAGGCGTATCAATTATTATTTGAATGAGGGCGCCGGCTATCGGCGCACGCGCGATGTTGTGCTGTTCGATATGCGCGGGACCGGGCGCACGAACCCGTTGCATTGTCCGGAAGTGAGCTTTGATGACGACCCGGCGCATCCGATGTACCCGCCTGGTGCGGTGGCGCGGTGTCGGGATGTGTTGTCGGCGACGGCAGACCTCACGCAGTACAATACGGACTCCGCCGCGCACGATCTCGAGCTGGTGCGCGCAACGTTGGGGCATGACCGCATCGATCTTTACGCAGCATCCTACGGGACGACGCTGTCGATGTACTACATGGGCGCCCATCCAGAGCGTGTTCATGCCGCGGTGCTAATTGGCGCGGCGCCTTGGTCGGCGATGCCACCGCAGCAGCATGCGGTCGCGGCAGAGCGCGCGTTGCGGCTGGTTATGGCCGATTGCGCGGCGGATGCGGCCTGCCACGCGGCCTTCCCGGACCTGGACGGCGATCTGCGGCGCGTGTTGGCGCGGCTGCCGATGAGGGAGGGATCGCCACGGCGCGACATGTTCATGGAGACGCTGCGTCGGCAAATGTACGCGACTGGCGGCGCGCGTGGCGTGCCTGCCGCGCTCCACCGTGTGGCCGAGAATGGCTTGCCTGCCGACGAGCCACCGTCAGGGCGGCCCCTGCCGGCGCCGGATGCGCTGACGTTCGCGGAGGGGATGTATTTGTCGGTGACGTGCGCCGAGAGCATATCGCGCATGGACTACGAGCGCGCGGCCGCCGCAGCGCGGGCGACATCATTTAACGATTATCGATTGAGCCAGCAGCGGGCGGCGTGCGCCGATTGGCGAAGCGTGCGCGCGAGTGATCGCGAGCCGGCGCTTGAGCGCGTGCGCGCGCCGGTTTTGTTAGTGTCAGGATGGATTGATCCGGTGACGCCGCCCGTGTGGGCGGAGGAGACGGCGCGGCGGCTTCCGCATGCGCGGCAAGTGATCATTCCCGCCGGCGGCCATGTCAATCGCGGCCTGAGCGGCATTGATACCTGCTTCGATCCGCTGCTGCAGCGTTTCTACGAAACGCTCGATCCGGTTGGACTGGACGCCAGCTGCCTGGCCGAGATGCGGCCGCCGGCGTTCACCGTGAACTAGTCGTTCGACACGACGAGGCGCACGCCCTTGGGTGTTTTCGCGAGCGGGGGATGCAGCGAACCCAGGCGCAGACGCACGATCTGCTGGGTGCTCAAGAACGGGTGGCCGCCAAGGCTCTGGAAGAGGCCGAGGTAACGTTCGCCCATGGCTTGCTCGACTTTGAGCGGTGTGAACAGGATTTCCGCGCCGAGGTAGCGACCGTCGCCCGTCTCGGCGGTGACGCGAGCAATGCCCGGCTCGTTGGCGGCGGCGCAGGCTTCAATCAACGCGCTCAACAAGCGGAGATCGGGCGCGAGCCAGAAGCGGGCAAAATCGTGCTCCTTCAGATCCTGGCCGAACACCTTAACCAGATCGGCGCCGAAGGTGCGGATCGGCCAGCGGCCGTCCTTGGCGCGTTCGATCACGAACAGGCGCTCAAGCACCTGATCGGCGCGGCCGTGCTTTTTCGGCGGCGCGGCGGTCGATCCGGCCAAGGTGCGCCCGTACGCCAGCAGCGCCCGCGTATCGGGATGAAATGTCTCTTCGCCCATCATGATGGTTATCGGCTTCCCCTGCGGGCCGGTTTGCTCCCCCGCACAAAATGTTGTGACGCAAGCCTTGCGCCCAAGCGCCACAAGCGAATTGCGTCCGGCGGCGGGGTGATTTCCCGCGCCGCGCGAAGCTTGGCCCGATGCCTGCAGCATGTCTGGCGAGTTTCAGGAGACGTGACCCATGGCCGTTCCAACACGGTACATTCTGGCCGCGATTGCATTCGGGATTGCAGCACTTGGTTTCTGGATGTTGCCGACGGGCGCCGATGCGTTCGACTGCAATGGCGGTGCATGCCAACAGCCGCGCCCGCCAGTGTGCGGCTCGGCCTGCCATCAGCCGCCGCCGCCGCAACATTGCAATCGTTGCACGCCGCCGAGCATCATCGTGCCGCCGCCGAACGTGCCGCCGCCGAATATCGTGGTGGTGAACGCAGGCGCGCGCGCTTCAGCCCAAGCGAGCGCCACGGCGATCGCCGTCGCCAATGCACGCACCGGCGACACCATCATTCGTCAGAACATGATCGTTGAAAGCGGCGCCAGCGCCGCGGTGACGAGTTCGGCGTTCGCCGTTAGCGAATCCGCGCTCGAAACCGAGACGATCGCGCGTGAGCGTCAATTGCTGATCCAGGCGATTTGCATGGACACCAGCGGCAACCCGCACCCGGCGTCGCAGACGTTCGGCGAACGCGACGTGCCGAACGGTTATCGCGGCGAGATCTATCGCTGCATCGCCGGCACGCGCATGCGCGCCACCATCGACGGCCGCAGCTTCGATTGCGCCCAAGGCGAAGCGCTTTGGTACGAAAACGGCAACGCCACCTGCCGCCCGCAGATCGCGCGCCGTCCGTGCAACGAACGCTCGCTGCTGCGCCGCTATGGCGCGGGTGAGAAGATGGCGTTGATCCGCGACACCGAAACCCGCCAAGCACGCCGTGAGACGACGTTCAATGGCGCCATGACAATGGATGGCGGCGTCGGCCAAAGCGTTTGGTGATTTGAATTCCCGCGCGGGCTGTTGCCCCGCGGTCCACGTTCTCAGGCCATCCCCTCGGCCTACCCCCGCGTCCTCTTCGGCGCGGGGGTTTTCTTTGTCGGGTGACAATCAACGGCGGCGGCTGCTGTTGATCAAGCGGACGGAAGCCACCGTATCGCTGAAGCCTTCGGTTTCGAGGTTGGTGTCGGTTACCGGATTGCCGATGCCGAAGCGGCCGGTGTTGGTGTGCGAGGAAAAGCAACGGCAATTGCCCTGGTAATTGGCTTCGTCGCACAATTGCCAGGTGCCATGATAGACGCGGATCGAAGAGGCGATGTCGGCGAAGTCCCGCTCGCCGAGGTCCGGCGTGTCGCGGGTGATGCCGACGCGACGACCTTTGAGGTCGGAGGGATCGTAGAGCACGATGCGCGCAACCTGCTGCACCGTGGACAGGCGCGGTTCGTCATCGGCGTCCTCGCCAACGCGAATGCCGGTTTGGCGTCGGCTGGGATCGTCCTGAACGGAGGCGCGGTTGGTGGAGCAGGCCGTCTCGTTCGACTCGGGCGCGGTGGTTTGTTGGCCGAGCGCGGCGCCGGCCAAACCGATCGACAGGACGAGCGCAAGGCCCGCCAAAACAAGCTTTGATTTCATTGCCACCCCCAAGATCGAGGGCGCAACGTGCGACAGAATGTCGGGGTTCGCAAGCGCCGCGGCGTTGCGTTAGGGCGCGGCCCCGCTTAAGTCCGAACGATGACCGAGCTTGATATCCGCGCCGCCCGTCCCGACCAGTATGTGTCTGGGATGAAGTCCGATTGGGAGATTATTGTCGGGCTGGAAGTGCACGCGCAGGTGACGTCAAACGCGAAGCTGTTTTCCGGCGCCAGCGCTGCTTATGGCGGCGAACCGAATGCGCATGTGTCACTCGTCGATGCGGCGATGCCGGGCATGCTGCCGGTGATCAATCGTTTTTGCGTGGAGCAAGCGATCCGCACGGGTCTCGGGCTGAACGCGGAGATCCATCGCGAAAGCCGGTTTGACCGGAAGAATTATTTCTATCCGGATCTGCCGCAAGGCTACCAAATCTCGCAATTTCAAATGCCGATCGTTGGCGAGGGTGAAATCGAGGTGGAGCCGGACGGCGAAGAGCCGATCATGATCCGCATCGAGCGGCTGCACTTGGAGCAGGACGCCGGCAAGTCGATCCACGATCTTTCACCGAACGAGACCTTTGTGGACCTCAATCGCTCGGGCGTGGCGCTGATGGAAATCGTGTCGCGGCCGGACATGCGCTCGGCGAAAGAGGCTGCTGCCTATTTCAACAAGCTGCGCGCCATCGTGCGCGCGCTGGGCACGTGCGACGGCAACATGGAAGAAGGCTCCATGCGCGCCGACGTGAACGTGTCGGTGCGCAAGGCCGGAACCAAGGAGTGGGGCACGCGCTGCGAGATTAAGAACGTCAACTCGACGCGCTTCATGATGCAAGCGATCGAGTTCGAGTGCCGGCGCCAGATCGGCATTATCGAGGATGGCGGCAAGATCGATCAGGAGACACGCCTGTTCGACGCCAACACCGGCGAGACGCGCACCATGCGCTCGAAGGAAGACGCGCACGATTATCGTTATTTCCCCGATCCCGATCTGCTGCCGTTGGTGCTGGACGAGAAGTGGATCGAGGACATTCGCAAGTCGTTGCCGGAATTACCGGACGCCAAGAAGAAGCGCTTCGTCGAGAGCTATGGCCTGACGCCCTACGATGCGCGCGTGCTTGCGGGCGACACCGAGGCGGCGACCTATTTCGAGACCGTGGCGGAAGGGCGCGACGCCAAAGCTGCCGCCAATTGGGTGACGCAGGAGCTCGCGGCGGCGTTGAATAAGTCCGGGCTCGAATTATCGGCCTCACCCGTCAGCGCAGATGCGTTGGGCGGTTTGCTCGATTTGATCAAGGACGGCACGATCAACGGCAAGATCGCCAAGGATGTGTTCGCCAAGATGATGGAAACCGGCGACGCGCCGGGCGTCATCGTTGAGCGCGAAGGCTTGAAGCAAGTCACTGACACAGGCGCGATCGAACAAGCCATCGATGCGCTGATGGCCGCGAACGCCGACAAAGTGGCGGATGTGCAAAAGAATCCGAAGGCGTTCGGCTGGTGGGTTGGTCAGACGATGAAGGCCACAGGCGGCAGAGCCAATCCGGCGGTCGTCAACGACATTCTGAAGAAGAAGCTCGGCGTCTAAAGCGCCAGCAGCGGGCGCAACGGTCGTGCGACGTGGCTTGCGGCGCCGACGAGCGGCGGTGTGTCGAGTTCAGCCCGCAAGCGCGCTTCGTAAGCGGCGGCGTGCGCTTGGGCGATGGCGAGGCCGCCCGGCATGAATGCCTGCGTGACTACGCACATCCAAATCATCATCAGCATGCGTCGCTCCCTTGCGAGAGCGTGAACAGTGCGATGCGTCGGTTGCGTGGACGTTAACAAAGCACCGCCCCGGAGGCGGGGGGGAACCTCCGGGGCGGCTTGGTCGGTCGTGAATGTCGCAATCGGGGGGATTATTGCGACAGGATCACGGCCAAGATGACGCCAGTGGCAAGGCCAACCAGCAAGGTGTCGCCGCGGTCATCGCGGACATAGTGGTAGCCACGCGGCGGAGCGCGCAGGTGTTCACGGCGATAGTCGACGCGATGCACCCGGCCGCGATGGTATTGCGACAGGCGGTCGCCGCGACGCCATTGGCGATACTCGTAGCGCGCGTCGCGCACGTCGGCGCCTGGGCGGCCGTAGTACCAGCGACCGTTGGACGTGTAGCCGTTGTAGCGGCGGTCGTCCCAGCGGTCGGCGCGGCGTTCGTCACGGCGGCCATCGCGGTAGGCGTCGCGTTCGTCGCGACGGTCGTCACGGTTGTCCCAGTCGCGGTCGCCGCGATTGCGGTCGCCGCGATACTCGCCGCGGTCATTGTCGCCGCGTTCGTGGCGCGGCGGGTCGGCGAAGGCGGGGGCGGCGATTGCGAGCGGCGCAGCGAATGTCGCTGCAGCAAGCGCGGCCATTGCGATGCGTTTCATGGTGGTGCTCCTTCCAGTGCTCGACCGCGAGAAGTCTCGAGGGCGGAGAGGTTTGTTTGCTTTCCTCTTGCGTGGAAGATGGGGCTCGCGCGCTGAGCCGTGGCTGAACGAAAAGCTTAGAAAACAACGCGTTTGCGCCAAGTTGGGTCAGCGTGCACGCGTGACAAGGATTGACGCAACAATTTTCTCGGGCGCTGCGGAAAAGAAAAGCGCCGCGAGTGGCGGCGCTTGCTCCGACAAAAAAGAACCGCCCCGGAGGCTGGGGGGAAAACCTCCGGGGCGGCGTTAGAGCGTGAACTTAAGTGTGGCCGATTAGTTGTTGGCCAAGATCACGCTCGCGATGATTCCCGTTGCGATGGCGGCGAGAATGATGTCGCCACGGTCGTCGCGGACATAGTGGTAGCCGCGCGGCGGCGCACGCAGGCGATAATCGCGGTAGTCTACGCTGTGATAGCGGTCGCGATAATAGCGCGGCAGGCGCTCACCACGGCGCCAGTGGCGATAATCGTAGCGGACGTCGCGATAGTGCGAGGGCGGGGGACCGTAGAACCAGCGCCCTTCGCGGTAATAGCCGTTGTAACGGCGGTCATCCCAACGATCGGCGCGGCGTTCGTCACGGCGGCCATCGCGGTAAGCGCGGCGTTCGTCACGTCGGTCGTCGCGGTCGTCGTAGTCGCGGTCATGGCGATCCCAGCCGCGCTCATGGCGGCCGCGATGATCCTCAGCCGCAGCTGTGGTGGGTATGGCAAGCGGGGCGGCGAAAGTCGCCGCGGCGATCGCCGCTAGTGCGAGACGTTTCATCGTGGTTTCCTTCCTTATCACTCGCTGACCTGAAAACTCCCGTTGCAGGTCGGCGTTCCCTCTAAGAGCGCAGCAGGGTGCAAGTGGCGCGATGAACTCCGGCTGAATCAATGGCCTGCGAAAGCGTCAGCTTGTGGCAAGGTGTGTCACACGCGCGAAATGGCGAGGTCTGGCGCACAAATTTCGCCGATTTCACGCTGTCGTGAGCTGCGCTAACGACGGCGCGAGCACAGCTAAACCAACGCACCGCTTGCGCCTCCCGCGCGAACCGCCCAGGTTTGTGCAGCGAGGACCATTGATGCCACAGCAGCCGATCGAGCTTCATTTCTGGCCGACGCCGAATGGTTGGAAGATTTCCATCGCGTTGGAAGAGATGGAATTGCCGTACACGCTGAAGCCAGTGGCGATTGGCAAGGGCGAGCAATTCACGCCGGCTTTTTTGGCGATCTCGCCGAACAATCGCATGCCGGCGATCGTCGATCCCGATGGACCGGACGGAAAGTCGATCTCGGTGTTCGAGTCGGGCGCGATCCTACAGTACCTTGGGCGCAAGACGGGCAAGTTCTATCCGAGTGATGAACGCAGCCGCGTTGAAGTGGATGAGTGGTTGTTCTGGCAAATGGCGGGCGTGGGGCCGATGTTCGGGCAGGCGAGCCATTTCCGAAACTACGCACCTGGCCTGGTCGATGATCCAAGCAAGATCGCGTATTCGATCACGCGCTATAACAACGAGGTCAACCGGCTCTGCGGCGTGCTGGATCGGCGCCTCGATGGGCGCGACTACATCGCTGGCGATTATTCGATCGCCGACATGGCGAGCTATCCGTGGGTGAAGCTCGCAGGACTTTACGGGCAAGACATGGGTGAGTTCCCGCGCTTGCAAGCGTGGCTCGATCGCGTCGCGGCGCGTCCGGCAGTGCAAAAGGGGTTCGCGGTTGGGCGCGAGCTGCGCAAGCCGCCGCCCGCGCCGGGCTCGGCGGAAGCCAAGGAAGCGGCGAAATCCTTGTTCGGGCAAACCGCAGCGAGCACGACGGCCAAACAAGGCTAACGAAAGCTTGCCGAAAAAAACTTACTGAACAACGCGATAGGGCTGATCGCGCTTAACGTTATTTTCAATCAAGCACGTCATTTCTCTTGGCTTCGCGTTCCTCTCGAAGGCGCGTGGGTGTGTGGGGTGAGCGGATGACGCCATAAGGCGCGACGTTCCCGGTAGAAGACCAAGGGACTGACAATGGCGTTCACGGATTCTGAAATCGCGGAAGCGCACCAAGCGGTGCGTGAAGTGGGCATGAGCGAAGATCTCTATAAGCTCGGCTTGATCTATTCGACTGGCGAGAGCGTTGACCTGGTGCAAGCGCACATGTGGTTCAACCTGGCCGCCGCGCGTGGCAGCGAAAGCGCAAAAGATTGCCGCCGCGAATTGTCGGACATGATGAGCTCAACCGAAATCGCCGCCGCGCAGAAGATGGCGCGCGAGTGGTTGAGCGTTCGTCACCACTAAATCCTTTGGTATTGCCGGCGACACACGCGCACGCGTGACCGCATGCGTGTGCGCCACCGGCCGCTTATGCTGCCGGTCTTGGGCTCTTGTTCACTCCCGCAAACCGGGAGACGGGGCGCATGATCCGCGCCTGAGGTGGTCTAAGCGCCGCTCTCGCGAGCGGCTTGCGCGTTGCACGCGCCCCGTCGCGATCGTTTTCGATCGGGCTGTCATGGGGAGGTGTTTCACTCTCCTGGATCAGTCCCCGACCGCGTGCGGCGTTCCACCGAGAACGCCCCTCTCTTCCCACGGTTCGCGCCTTACGCTGCTTTCCCGTGGGTTTCGGCTCGGTGCGCGTCTCCAAGCCTCACGCTCGATCACGTCCTTCGCATTCGCTTGGCTCGGCTAGCCTTTGAACCTCCCGTGCGAGGGATGGCCGCAGTGTAAGGGCGGCGCCAACTCGGTCGGATAGATTTCGCACCGATGCTTGATTTTCCTGGCCCCGCGCGGCGTCGGAGCAGGGATAGCGTGCGATCTATCCCCGCATTTGCGCGGTTGCGAACTGAGGCAATGACCATCGCGCTTGATCGCAACCGTCGTACTACGCTGGTAGCGCCGGCGTCGGGTGTCGTTCAGCAATTGCAGGTGCATACGATCGTCGCCGTGGTCCGCCCCGCTGATCCGCTGTTGGTTGTTGTGCCCGAGGGCACGACTTTTGTGGTCGAGGCCCAGGTGCTCAATCGCGATGCCGGCTTTGTCCGCGAGGGCCAACCCGTTCGTGTGAAGTTGGAGGCTTTTCCGTTCACGCGTTACGGCGTGATCGACGGGCAACTCGCGTTTCTCAGCCACGACGCTGTGCAGGATGAGAGTCTCGGACTTGTGTTTCCGGCACGAGTTGAACTGTCGCAGTTTGTGATTAACGTCGGCGACCGAGTGACGCCGATCAGTGCGGGTATGGCGGTTACAGCGGAAATCAGAACCGGTCGCCGCCGCATCATCGAATATCTGCTCTCGCCTTTGCAGCGGCGTGTGGAGGAAGCGGGGAGGGAGAGGTGACCCTTTCACTAGGCAGCCCTGCCCGAGTGGGAATGGAAGGACTTTCATGTTAGCGGACACCCGTAAGACGGTCGGTGAGTTATGCCTCCTCGTCCAAGAGGGCGAGGAGCGCACGTTCAAGCGCCGAACGGAGCTCACCGGTCGAGAGCCGGTTTTCTTTCGCGTTTCTACCGCAGGCGAATATGCGGAATTGCCTCGATGGGACAATGCTCCGCCGATCGAGCGTCGCCCGAGGCCAAGCGTGCACGACTGGTCCGAAGCGCCTGTCTCTGCGCTGGAAGAGTTCCATTTCTCCATCAACGCCAATGCCGATGAGCTTGCCGACCTCTATCGGATTGCCCCAGGTGTTTTTTTGGTCTCCGAATTGGCGCTCAACGTCTTGAACGGTCACGATCCAGGCTCACTGGAAATTGGCACCGCACGGCTACGCATTGCAGACGGCGTGGTCTCAAACGATTTCAAGATCGTGATGCCGCGCTGCGTGCTGGATGTCGTCGATGTCGATAAGACAGACGTAGTAATTGCGCGCGCCGAGACGGTGCCGAACTCTGGAAAATACGTCACGCAAGTTAATTACCCACACGGATTCGTCGTGCGGGAAGATATCGTGCAGGGTGCGATAAGCTTCCTTGGGAAGTATGACGCGAACTGGTGGTGGCGCGACGATCTGGTTCGGTCCGCCGTCTCCGCTGGAATGCGCGGTCTACGGGCCGTCTCCACATCCAAATCGTCGATGCAGCCAGAAATCCGCACATAGTTTCGCGAGACCGGGGGCAACAATGCCGGGCACTTCACGCACACCTACCGCTGTGCCGAACATCAATAGGGACACCACGGAAAGGGTGACACACACGAATTTCGCCGCGCTGTCGTGTTCAATTATTCCGCTGGCCGTTCAGATCGTAATAGAAGCTGAACTGCACCGGCAGCGCGTCGCGGACGTATTGCTGCATGAACAGGTTCACTTGCGCGATGCCTGAGCGCGGGACGTAGACGACGTCGTAGCGTTGCAGTGGTTGCGCGTCGGGAAAGCCCTGGCGCATGGCGCGGGGCGAGAGATCGACTTCGCTGACGCTCGATGCGCCGCTGGCGCGCGAGAGCACCAACACATCAGCGCGACGCGCGCTCGGCAGAAAGCCGCCGGCGAGCGCGACGGCCTGGAAAGCGTCGATGTTGGCTGGCATTTCGTAGATGCCGGGGCGCGCGACTTCGCCGCCGACGAACACTTGGCGCGAGGCGAAGCTTTTCGGCGTGACGCTGATTTCCGGCGCACGCAATTGGCGCGAATAGGCGGCGATCAAGGCGTCGTGCAGATCTGCGGCGGTCATGTCGGCGGCGCGCACAGGCTCGATCAGCGGCAGCGCGATGCGGCCATCGGGGCCGACCGTAACGGTGCGCGTTAATTCCGGCGCCGAAAAGACAATCACTTCGATCTCGTCGCCAGGGAAGAAGCGATAAGCGGGCGTTTCTGCCGCGTAGGTCATCGCTTGGGCTTGCTCTTGAGCGTTGGCGTGCGTGTTTGCAGTGGCCGCGCATCCCGCGAAACCGGCGGCGATGATGACGGCGAACAAGCCGATCGAACTGCGCATCTGCAAACTCCAAACGCTTTATTAGCCCGCACGCGCGATGACGCATGGAGACATGCCTAACCTGCGGGGAAGAGGGTGAACGATCATTTACCAAATCGCAGCGAAACTGCGGTTCACTCTCGGGCGGAGGCCTGATGCACGCGTCAGAAGCAAGGATGAGGCCGGCTGGCGCGAGCTGGTCGGCGCTGCCGCGGCCAAGCTGGGCCGATGCGCTGGCGATGTTGTGGGCTGAGCGCTTCTGGGTGCTGGGCGTCGGCGCGGCGATCTGCGCGTTGGGCTTGGTGCTGGCGCTGTTGGCGCCGAAAACCTACACGGCGCGCGCCGAGCTGCTGGTGCGCTTGGGTCAGGAATATGTTTATCAGCCCACGATTGGCGGCGTCGGCGCGGCGGGCGCTGCGCCGGACATTCAAGCGGTCGTCAACGCCGAAATGCGATTGATGGGATCGGGCGCGGTGGTGCGCCAGGTGATCGCCGATGTCGGTCTGGCGACGCTCTATCCTGAGATTGCGGCGGCGCCGGGAAGCGAAGCGCGCAAGCTTGCTGCGGCTGAACGCGCGTTTGCTGAGGCGTTGACGATTGAGACGGCGCCGCAAACGCCGTCGATCGGTCTGGCGTTCGAGCACAAGAACGCGACGGTGGCTGCGGCCGCGCTGAACGCGCTGGTCGAGCAATATTTGGCCTATCGCAGGCAAGTGCTCACCGGTGGCGAGGATCAAGCGCTGACGGCGCAGAGTGCCGAAGTCAACACGCGCACGGCGGCCGCCGCGGCGGCGCTGGCTGCGTTCCTGACCGAAAACCAGATTAGCGATTTCGACGCTGAACTGAGTGGGTTGGCCGCGCGCGCGGCCGATACGGAAACGCAATTGTTCGACGCGGCCGCAAAGCGCGGCGAGGCGGAAGCGCGGGCGGCGTCGCTGCGGGCGCGCTACGAGGCGGAGCCGGAAGAGATATCTCTCTATTCGGAAAGCGATGCGCGGCGCGAGTTGGTGGCGGCGCAGGTGGAGCGAGAGCAATTGCTCTCGCGCTATCAGGACGATGCGCCGCCGGTGCGTGAGGTGGATCGTCGGATCGCGCAGTTGAATGCGTTTCTCGCCGGTGGCGATCCGCCAAGCATCACGCGGCGCGGCGCAAATCCTGTGCGCCAGGATGTGGCGAGCCAAATGTACGCCGCCGACGCTGAAGCGCGGGCGCAGCGTGGCCGAGAGGGCGCGCTGACGCGTCAACGCGGCGAACTGCGCGAGCGGTTGACGCGGTTGCGGGCGATTGAGCCGCAATTCCGGCAATTGCTGCGCGAACGCACGATTCTCGAGACCAACGCGCAGAGCTTCGCCGAACGCGCCGAAGAAGCGCGCTCGTTCAACGAATTGCTCGGGCGCTCTACCGACAACATCAGCGCTGTCGATCGCGCCGCCGTGCCGACGCAAGGCAAGAGTTTGCGGATGCCGATTGCGCTCATCGCGCTGTTGCTTGCGGCGATCGCGGCGATTGCGACCGGGTTGGTGCGCGGGTTGCTGCGGCGCAGTTTTCCAACGCCTAGTGCTGCCGCACGTGCGCTCGATGCGCCGGTGCTGGCGGTGACGCCCCTGGTGCAGGCGGCAAGGCCGAAGAAGGATAAGAAGCCGAAGGCGGCAGCCGAACCGCCGGAACCGGCGCCGGCGCGCGCGAAGCCTGAGCTTAAAGTTGTGGAAGGCGCGAAAGCATGAGCGACGCCTCACTCGACGCCGTGTTCGACGCGCTGAGCGCGCAACCTGTGCGAAGCGCAGGCCCGGGTCGTTGCGTCATGTTTGTGAGCGCACGCAGAGGCGAAGGTGTAACAACGATCGCGCACGCGGCGGCGAAGGCGGCAGGGCCGGAGACGGTGTACGCCATCAATCTCGAATTGCGCCGCAACGCGCTGGCGAAGGCATTCAAGGATGGCGGCGACACGTTGGGCCCGCGCATCAATGGGCGGCTCAGCGGCAGCTCGTTCTACAAATTGGCGTATGCGAGCGGGCAGATTGCCGAGGAGCCGCAGACGGCGTTTTCTTATCATCGGCTGACGCGCTCGCGCGTGTATGTTGGCGTGTTCGATGGCCGGCTTGTGCCGACGGGCGGGCGCATCCTGATCTCATCGAGCGCGGATTATTGGAATGCGGCGCGCGCGGGCGGGGCAATGGTCGTCGTCGATGCGCCGGCGCTTGAGCGCAGCCAAATTGGTTTGCGCGTATGCGCGCACATGGACGGCGTTGTGCTTGTGGTCGGCGACGATGCAGGCGCTGCGCCCGCAGCGATGGCGGCGAAGACGGATCTGCTCGCGGCGGGCGCAAACTTGATTGGGCTCGTGTACGCCAAAGCGAGCGCGCCGGTGATGGCGATGGATCGGTTGCTGCGCCGCGCCTAAGCGGCGTGCGCCAGAGTTTCGCCGTAGAAGCGCTGTTCCCAGAACCAGAGCACTTTGCCGGCGCCGCGCGCGGCGCGGTCGAGCAACATGAGCGCGCGTGAAACCGACCCGGCGGACACAACGAGCGCCCCCGCGCCATAGACGCAGGCTTGGCCGGCGCCGATGGTCATGTGGCGTGCGAGCGCGCCGTAGCGATGCTCGGCCCACGCTGTTTCGCACGGACCTTGGCCGTAAGCGAAGGCGCGCTTCAGGCCGTGTGCGAGACGGGTGCGTTTGGCGTCGACGTGTTCGGTGACGATGGCGTCGGCGGCCCAGGCGAACTGCGCGCCGGCCTCGGCCCAGGATGAAAACAACAGGTCGTCTTCGCCGCCTTTTTCGTTTGCGCTTGGCGAGAACGGCTCTGGTTCGTCAAACATCTGGCGCGGTTGCAGCGAATTGCCGATGCCGTACGGCGCGCAGGGGCCGCTGTCGCGTGGGCCTTCGCGAGAGTAGAGGCGTTCAAAAAACGCGCGCGTCATGTTGGCCTCGGGCGCGGAGGCGCGGACCGGGCCAAACACAGATTGTGCGCCAGTTTCGCGGCGTTGCGCGACGAGCGCGGCGAGCCAGTGCGGCGATGCCTCTTCGTCGTCGTCGAGCCACGCCACCAAATCGCCGCGCGCGAACTTCAGCGCCGCGTTGCGGGCGTGGGCGACGCCGGGGCGCGGTTCGTGGGTCCAGCGGAACGGGATAGGCGCGCGCGCGTCGAGCCAGCGAAACGCGGCGATGGCGGAACCCTCGGGCGAATTGTCGACGGCGATCAGCTCGATGCCGGCGAGATCGCGTTGCGCGAACACGCTGCGTGCGGCGCGGATGAAGCTTTCAGGGCGACGAAAAGTGGGAATGAGAACGCTGACACGGATCATGAGCGGGCGCGCTCCAACGCGGATGTGACAGGTAGAATTACGAAGCCGAGCTTGCGCGCGGCGGCGAGGAAGGCGTCGAGGTCGGCGCCGCGCGTGCCCCACGGCGAGGGGGCGTCGGCGATGTCGTGTGTGAAGGCGATGAGCCAAGCGTTGCGCTTTGCGGCGCTCGCGAGCGCCGCATGCGCCGCGACGAGGGCGCCTTCGCCGAACAGCGGCAGTGCGCGCAATTGCGCCAGATCGGCGCGGCCGATGTTTAAGCCAGGCAGCACGCCGCGCGCGCTTTTGTAGCGCGGCGGCAGCGCGTTTTTGAGTTCGGTTGTGGTTTCGCCATACGGGTAGGCGAGCGACACCGGCGCGCGATCGAGCCCCATCGTGGCGAGCGCGTCGCGGTTGCGGGCGATGTCGTGCAGGGTGTCGAAAGTCTCGCGCTGCGCGCAATCGTCGTGGCTGAAGGTGTGACAGCCGATCTCGTGACCGCCGTTCGCGAGCCAGAGCATGTCGGAGGCGGAAAAGCCCGGCCCACATGGCCCCTCTTTGTCTGCCATGTCGGCGGCGGCGTAAAATGTAGCGCGCGCGCCATAGCGGGCGAGGAGCGGCGCGCCTTCCAGAGCGGCGCTTTTAGGAAAATCGTCGAAGCAGATTGAAAGGATCGGCTCTTCAAAGCGCAAGAACGCGGGGCGCGCTGGTCGCCATTGCGTCAACCGGCGCTTCACCTTGGCGGTGAGATGGCGCGGGGGCGCGTAGGCGAGCGCGTCGCTCACGCCAAATGCTCGGCGTAGTGAGTGGCGCGGTAGAGCTTAAACGCCGCGCACCGCAGCGACATCGGCGCCGCCAGCATGGGGTCGCGCGCGAGCCAAGCGAAGACCGCGCGCAAACTCTTCAACGCGGGCGCGTGCTTGAGCGCTTGGGCGATGCGGAAGCTCGGAAAGCGGGCGACGGCGTGGGGATGTTTTGCGGCCAAGCGCGCGAAATTGGGGCCGGCTTCGGCCGACTTGCGCAGCAACGTGTCGACGCTATCGAGGCCGGCGTGTGTCGCTGGGTTGTCGACGTGCAGGATCGGCGCGTGTTGCGCGGCGCGCAGCGCCCAATCCACGTCTTCCCAGCCCCAACCCGTAAAGGTGGAGTCAAAATCGACGCTGGCCAGCACATCCTTGCGCACGAGTAGATTGGCAGAGGCGGTGTAGCGCGCAGGCGCGCGCTCGCGTGTGGCGACGCTATGGCAATCGGAGCGCGCGAACAGGCGATGGTGCAGCGCGGTGACGGGCGTGTGCTCGGCGTGACGCACGGACAGCCCGCCGAACGCAGCAAAAGGGCGGTTGTGCTGAATGACGCTCAGCCAGCTTGCCAGGAAGCTGTCGCTGTCGGGGAGCATGTCGGCGTCGAGGAAGAGCACGTACTCGCCGCGCGCCTCGGCGATCAGACGATTGCGCCCTGCAGCGCGGCCGACGTTGTTCTGCAGCACCACAATAGTGACTGGCGCGGCCAGAGCGGCGGCGGCGGCGATGACGTTCGAGAGAAGGTTGGCGCAGCCTGACCCGTCATCGAGCAAGACGAACTCGACGCCGGCAGGCGCGTTGGCAAGTCGTTTCAGAAGCGCGCTCGGGTCATCGCGATGAAACGGCGTCAGCACACTCAACCGCGGGGTCGCGCTGTGAGGGCCGAGACAAATTACGCGTTCGTTAAGGGACGCGTCGTGCATGGTCTCTGTCCGTAAACGGGGAATGAACAAGAGACCGCAGCTTACGCGACACAGCTTGAGAAACCGCTGACACGGCCGCGCGTGCGCCAGGAATATTGAACGCAAGCGCGGCTGCCGCGTAGGTGAAAGCGCCGACGAAGACCTTAAGCGTGAGGTCGGCGGCGGGCGTGAGCGTTGGCAGCGCCGTGATGGCCAGCGCCATGGCGGCGACGGCAAGGCCGATGCGCGCGAGGGCGCCGAGCGGCAATGGCAGCGCGAAGATCGTGCGGCCGAAGCGCTGCAACAGCAGCGCGGCAAGCGCTGTCGACGCGCACGCTGCGATGGCCGCGCCGATTGCGCCTTGTGTTGGCGCGAGCCAGCCGGTCAGCGCGATTTGCGCGATGCCGGGCGCGAGCATGATGAGCGCGCGCAGGCCGGTGCGGTGGGCGAGCTGAAAGGCCTCAGACCAATAATGAAGATTAAAGCCAGCAAGGAGGCCAGCAAGCGCGAGCCAAGGCAGCGCCGCGCCCGCGCCGGCGCTCAAGCCTTCGCCAACCATCACCGCGCTCAGCGGTTGCGCGACCAGCATTAGGCCGATCGTCGCTGGCAACGTAATCGCGGCCATCAGGATGAAATTGTTGCGGGCGACATCGCGCGCTGCGGACGGGCCTTCGTCTTCATACGCGGCGAGCACGAGCGGCGCGAGTGCGGCGCCGGCGGCCATGAACATGAGATCGAGTGGGCGTGCGAGGCCGAAGGCGGCAGCGTAGGCGCCGAGCTCGGCTTGGCCAGCGTTGGCGGTGAGGATGACGCGGCAGAGTGTTTGAACGCCGAGATCGACTGCAAGCGCGGCGGCTAGCGGCGCGCCGTATCCGGCATACGCGACGGCGCGATCGAAATCGATTGCGCCACCTTTGCTCTTGGCGACGAACGCAGGCGCATCGAACATCACCACAACGACGCCCGCGATCAGCATGCCCGCGAAGGGCGCAGCCGCGCCGAAATCGAATGCGGTGAGACACGCCACGCCAGCGCCGAAGCCGAGGATGAGGTAAATGGCTTCGCGGAACGCGTAACGTTCGAGCGCGAGGTTGGCGCGATCGCTTTCCCGGGCGATGCGGGTGAAGAAGCGAAACACAGCGGCGCTCGCCGCGAAGGCGGCGATCGGCGCGAGCAGATTGTCCTGGCCCACGAACATCAGCGCGATGGCGACGCCGAAGAAGGCGGCGGTGCCGAGCGTCATCGCAACGAAGATCAAAGTGGCGAAATGATCCGGAAGGCGCCGCTCGGCCTTGGCGGCCGCGAAATAACGGAACGCCGCTGCTTCGAGCCATGTGAAGGTCAGCGTGTGCGCCAGCATCGACACTGAAAGCGCGAGTGCATAAGCGCCAAACTCTTCCGGGCTCATAAGCCGCGTAAACGCGGCGATCGCGCCAAACCCGATGAGGGCTTGGGCGATCTGAAGCGGGACGATGCCGAAGAGGCGTTTCGCGCTCACCGCGTGGCCTTCTTGTCGCCGAGCAGCACGGGCAGCGTGCGCACGAGGATTTGCAGGTCGAGCCAGAGCGAGGCGCGCGCGACGTAATCGAGATCGAAGCGCACGCGCTGGCGAACTTGCGCCGGGGTTTCGAGTGCGCCGCGCGAGCCTTGAACCTGCGCCCAGCCGGTGATGCCCGGCTTCACGCGGTGGCGGTGTGCGTAGTCGGCAACGATGTCGGTGAGGTCGCGCTCCGCGGCGCGCATGCCGATGGCGTGCGGGCGTGGTCCGACCAAGCTCATTTCGCCGCGCAACACATTCATGAGCTGCGGCAGTTCGTCGAGGCTGGTGCGACGCAGGAAACGGCCGATGCGGGTGACGCGCGGATCGTCCTTGCTGACTTGCGTCAACGGCGCGCCGGGGTCGTGGCGCATGCTGCGGAATTTCAGAATGGTGATGACGCGGTTGTTGAACCCGTGGCGGCGCTGGCGGTAGAGCGCGGGGCCTTTGCTGTCCAAGCGCACGGCGGCGGCGATGACAAGCATCGGCAGGGCGAACACGAGCGCGAGGCCCGCGCCAAGGATGACGTCCTGTGCGCGCTTCACGAACGCGCGGCGCCAATTGCGCGGACGCCCGGAGACGCAGGCAAAGCCCATCGCGGCCAAACGATCGACGCGGCGGCCACGGACGCTTTCGGTGTCAAAGTCGAGCAGCAGATCGACGCGGTTGGGCGCGCCGGACAGGCGCTTGATCAGATCGCGCACGCGGTTTTCCGCTTTCGGCGAAACGGCGATGACGATGCGATCGACGTGGGGCAGACCTTCCCAGGCCAGAAGATCTTCAACGCTGCCGCTGACGGGCGCATCGCCCAATGCTGTCGGTGCGCGCGAAAGACGATCGTCGGCGACGAGAATGATGCGCGCATCGCCGGTTTCGTTAGCGCGTTGCGCGAGGCGCCGCGCGGCGTCGGTGGCGCCGATCAGCACCACGGTTTCGGAGAAGACTCCTTTGGCATGCAACGCGCGCATCCACACGGCGAGTGCTGCGTGAATGCCGGCGAGCAACACGGCCGCCGCGGGAATGATCGCGGCGAGCGCGCCAGCGCCGCGCGCGTCCGGCGCGAAGAAATTGGCGAGGCCGAGGCCGAGGATGGCGCCCAGCGCCAGCCCGCCCAAGGCGCGCTCAGGACGCATGCGCGCGGGCGTGGTGCGGTAAACTTCTGTTAGCCAAAGGCCGATTTTCAGACCGAGTGCCGCTGCGATGAAGCTCATCGCGTCGCCAATGCCGAGGCTCATCAGGCCAACGCCCGCGCCCCAACGGGCGGCGAACTCGGCGATGACCAAAACCATCACCCAGTCGATGGCCTGGATGAAACGAATGGCGAGGCCGGATTCAATGTGAACGCCACGGCGGTTGAGCTGGGGAAAGCCCGGGCGGATGGCCGGCGCCTCTGCAGCTGGCGTCTCGGGGTAAGCGAACGCGCGCGCCAGCGCCTCTGGCGACCAAGGGTTTGTAAAATCTGTGGATTCGGTTTCGATCTCGGCTTCGCGGACGCCAAACATCAAGAACGCGGCGGTGCGCTCGACGTCGTTCAGCAGATCTGGCGCGGCCTCGGTCTCAACCAGAGCCAGGATCGGCGCTGGGGATGTCTCGGTTTCCTGCTCCAAATCGGTGCAGGCGCGCTCGAAAGCCAGTTGCGGCATGGAAAATTCGCCCCTTGGACTAATTCTTGTGCCGGGGCTCGCGCAAAGGCGGCGCCAGTTAACCCTATGGCGGCGCTTGCTCAGGGGGTGCGGCGCGGGTAAGCGGGGGGCCGCTGGAGACGTGGCCGAGTGGCTTAAGGCGGCGCCTTGCTAAGGCGTTGTACGCGTTAAAGTGTACCCAGGGTTCGAATCCCTGCGTCTCCGCCACCTTCCACGAGGGCAGCGCCATTACAGGATCGTTCTCCCGTGAGCTTCGCGCGCCTGGCCGGCTCCTGTTTTTGGCGCTTTCGGCTGCGCTGCTCGTGCTGGGCGCTTGCCACCCCGTTGCTGACGTCGTCATCCGCAACGCCGACATCCGAACGATGGATCCAGGGACGCCCAGTGCGGGGGCGCTGGCCATCCGCGGCGACACGATCGCCTTCGTCGGCGCTGACGCCGATGTCGGCCCATGGATTGGCCCGAGCACTAGAATAGTCGACGCAGGCGGGCACACGGTGCTGCCGGGCCTGATCGACACCCACATTCATCTGGCAGAGGGCGCGCTGTCGCTGGGCGGGTGCTCGCTTGACGATGCGGTGTTGAGCATAGCGCAGGCTGCAGCCGCCATTCGCGATTGCGCCGCCGCCAGACCCGATGCTGCGTGGATTGTCATTAACGGTGTGAATGGCGCCGGCTTTCGCGCAAGTCGCGCGGAGCTAGACGCAATCGAGCGAACGCGCCCGCTCATGCTTTACGGCTCGGACGGTCATACGGCTTGGCTCAATTCGCGCGGGCTCGAGCGGGCGGAGATCACCCGCACAACGCGCGATCCGCCAGATGGCCGGATCGAGCGGGACGCCCGCGGCGAGGCGACGGGGTTTCTGGTCGATGGCGCCACCGCGTTGGCGTTTGCTGCGATGCCTCCGGCAACGGAGGCGCAGCGCCTTGAGGCTCTGCGAACGGCCCTGCCGCTGCTGCATGCGGCTGGCGTCACCAGCTATTTGGAGGCCAACACGTCGGCGGAGATCGTGGCCACGTATGCGGAGCTGGCGCGGCGGGGCGAACTCAACGCGCGTGTCAGTGTGGCGTTGGCCAGCGACGGGACCAACACGCCGGCCGAGTTCGAGCGCCTGAGCGCGCTGCGCGCGCAATTGTCGGATCCGCTGTTTCGCGCGGATTTCATCAAGCTGTTCGCTGATGGCGTGCTTGAGCACCCAACCCAGACTGCAGCGCTTCTGGAGCCTTACCGCGATGCGCGTGGCCGGCCTGGGCAGTCGCGCGGTCGGCTCTATCTCGCGCCAGACGAGTTCGCGGCGTTTGTTGTGGAAGCTGGCAGGCACGGCTTCAACGTGCATGTGCACGCCATTGGCGATGGAGCGGTGCGCGAGACATTGGACGCGTTCGCCGCAGCGCGCGCGGCGCGCCGCGATCAGCTGCTGAGCATTGCGCATCTGCAATTGATCGCTCCAGAAGATTTGCCGCGCTTTGCGGAGCTCGATGTCACGGCGTCGCTGCAGCTTCTGTGGGCGCAGCCGGATAATTATAGCGTCGAGGCGCTCACGCCGTGGCTTGGCCCCGAACGTTTGGCCCGCGTGTACCCGGCGCGGTCGCTCGCTGACGCCGGCGCGCGGATTGCCGGAGGCAGCGACTGGGACGTGAGCAGTTTCAACCCGTTCGAGGCGATGGCGACCGCCATGTCACGAGTCAACACCGATGAACCCCAACGCCCGCCGCTGAATGCAGCTGAGGCGCTCAGTCTCGACCAGATGTTGGCGGCCTACACCATCAACGCCGCCCATCTGATCGGGCGTGACGAAGAGGTGGGATCGTTGTCGGTTGGGAAGTTCGCCGACGTGATCGTGCTCGATCGCCGGTTCGAGGCCGGCGCTGGGGCCGAGGATGTGCGCGGGACGACGCCGGAGCGTGTGTTCTTCAACGGACGAGAGCTGGCGGCGCGCTGAACCCGGCGCAGCGAGGTCGTCCGAAGGCCTCAAAATGTTGGGAACCTAGGTGCTAGCCCGCGCGTTGAGGTCCACGGCCCTGGCGCGGAGGGGAATTTGGCGGACGGGAACGAGCAACGAGGTTCGGGGCGGCGCTCGGATGAGGTGAGCGCGGCCGAAGGCGACGAACGATTCCGCGCGGCTATCGATTGCGTCTCCGACGCCTTCTACGCCATGGACCGCGATTACCGGTTGGTCGTATTCAACCGCGCGGCGGAGGCGTATTTCGGGTTCGGCCCTGAAAAGATTGTCGGTCGTCTGCTGTGGGAGGTTTTTCCCGAGGGACGCGACACGCCGTACGGCGAGGCCGTGGAGCGTGCCATGACGCGGCGGGAGCGGTCGCAGCTGCGAACCGAGTCCGTACTCGCCCCAGGACGCAGCATCGAAATGACCATCGCGCCTTGGGCCGATGGCGTGTGCGTGGCAATCGACGACCTCACCGACCGCAACGCCGCGCAGCGACGGCTACGCGAAAGCGAGGAGCGGTTGCGTTTTTCTACGGAATTGGCGCACCGTCAGCGTGCCTTGCGCGAACCCGCCGCGATTATGGAATCTACATCGCACGCGGTCGCACGGTTTCTCGGCGCCAACCGTGCGGGCTTCTATCGCCTTGTCGACGACAATACGCTTTATTTCGACGTGTCGTGGACCGACGGGTCGATACGCACCGTCACCGGTTCGACGATTTCCACGGAGGTGCTTGGCGAGGCCTATAACGCAAATGCGCGCGCGGGAATGCCGATCGTCAGCACCGATACGTTGGCCGCTGGCGACATCGGGGAGCAGGCTGGACAATATGGCGCGCGCGCAGGCATTGCCGCGCCGATCGTGCGGCAAGGGCGCTGGGAATCCGGTTTCTACTTGAGCACCATCGCCCCGCGCGTGTGGAGCCCGGAAGAGGTCACCTTCATTCAAGAGATCGCCCAGACCTCGTGGGACGCCGTCGAGCGCGCAGAGGCTGAAGCGGAGGTTCGATTGAGCGAAGAGCGCTTTCGCCTTGTGGCGGAAAGCGCGCCGGTGATGCTGTGGATGGGCAACCAGACGGGCAAGTGCGTCTATCTCAATCGCGCGCAGCGTGAATTTTGGGGCGTTGCGATCGAGGACGTTCCGTCTTTCGACTGGAGCACGACCATCCATCCCGATGACGCGGATGCTGTGGGTGGCCCTTTCATTCGCGGCATGGAAACCAGAACGGGCTTCACAGTCGAAGGCCGTTATCGCCGCGCCGACGGGGCTTGGCGACTGTTGAGTACGCAGGCGCAACCGCGCTTCGGGCCGCGTGGCGAATTCTCTGGGATGATCGGCGTCAATGTGGATGTCACAGACGCGCGGGCTGCCGAACAGGCCTTGCGCAGCGAAACGCGGCGGCTGGCAATCCTCAACAAGACGGGCGCTGCATTGGCGGCTGAGCTCGACCTTGATCGCATCGTGCAATTGGTCACGGACGCGTGCGTGGAGTTGAGTGGCGCTGAGTTCGGCGCATTTTTCTACAACGTGCTGGACGAAAACGGCGAGAGCTACATGCTCTACGCATTGTCGGGCGTGCCGCGCGAAGCATTTTCAAAGTTCCCGATGCCGCGCGCAACGGACGTGTTCATGCCGACCTTCCGCGGCGAGGGCGTCGTCCGTGCCGACGACATTCTGGTTGATCCGCGCTACGGAAAAAATGCGCCGCGAAAGGGCATGCCGGAAGGACATCTGCCCGTGCGTTCGTATCTTGCTGTGCCGGTGACGTCCCGCACAGGTGAGGTGCTCGGCGGTTTGTTCTTTGGGCATAGCAAGGTCGCCCAGTTTGGCGCCGAGCATGAAGGATTGGTGTCCAGCGTGGCGGCGCAGGCTGCGATCGCCATCGACAACGCGCGGCTCTTCCAGGCCGGCGAGCGCGAACTGGCGCAGCGAAGGGATGCGGAATTGGCGCTGTCTGTGCTGAACGCGACTTTGGAAGAGCGCGTCAAGCTCGCGGTGTCCGAGCAGAAGCAGGCGGCGGAAGCGCTCGAAGAGGCGCGCAAGGCGCTGTTCCAGGCGCAAAAGATGGAGGCCGTGGGCCAGCTGACTGGCGGCATCGCGCACGACTTTAACAATATGCTCGCGGGCATCATCGGCGCGATGCATCTGTTGGAGCGACGTATCAAAGCCGGCCGGTACGAAGAGACTGACAAGTACATCAGCGCTGCGTTGGACTCCGCCAATCGCGCCGCGGCGCTCACCTCACGCCTGCTCGCGTTCGGCCGCCGGCAATCGCTCGACATCAAGCCGGTGGATGCAAACGCCGCCATCCGCGCGATGGAGCCGCTGGTGCGGCGTACATTGAATGAAAATGTCGATCTGGAAATGCGCTTGGACGAGACCGCGCCGCTGGCGCTGACCGACGCGCACCAGCTTGAAAGCGCCATCCTGAACCTCGCCCTCAACGCGCGCGATGCCATGCCAGATGGCGGCGTGATTGTGTTGTCGGCGCGACTGGTGCGTTCGGAACGTGAGGCGGGACGCGATCTCAAGCCTGGCGAGTATGTCGAGGTATCGGTGACGGACACCGGCGTGGGCATGGATGCAGACGTGGTCGCGCGCGCGTTCGAGCCGTTCTTCACGACCAAGCCGAGCGGCGCCGGCACGGGCTTGGGCCTGTCGATGGTGTATGGCTTCGCGAAGCAGACCGGCGGCGACGTCGTCATCGCCAGCGAATTAGGCACTGGCACGACGGTTCGCCTTTTTCTGCCGGTCGCCAGGGAAATCCTCGTGCAAGCAGACCAACGTTTGCCGGCGACCGACCCGAGCGGTCGTGGCGAGGTCGTGCTTGTGGTTGAAGACGATCCGTTGGTTCGCATGCTGGTGCTGGATGTGTTGAAGGACATCGGCTACGCGGCAAAGGATGCGCATGACGCACAAGCGGCGATTCCATTGATTGAATCGGACGCGCGCATCGATTTGCTGATCAGCGACGTGGGCCTGCCGGGACTGAATGGCCGGCAATTGGCCGACATCGCGCGGCATCACCGGCCGGATCTGCGCGTGCTGTTCCTGACGGGATACGCTGAACACGCAGCCGTGCGTTCGGGCTTCCTGGGTGTGGGCATGGACCTGATGACCAAGCCGTTCGCGGTGGATGCGCTTGCCGTCAAGATCAAGGAAATGCTGGACCGCTAGCGCGTGTCCATCCGTGCGGCGCGCCAGCCGCCCCAGCGATAGTATGCAAGTGCAAGCGTTGCCGATGCAGCCATGCTGATGGGAAAGCTCCACCAGATCGCGTCTTGGCCCCATTTCGGCTCCAGCAATTGAGCGAAGCCTATACGGACGCCGATGAGTGAAACAATTAGAATGATCAGCGGCGGCAGGACGGCGCCTGTCGAGCGCACGACGCCGAACAGCACGAACGTCACGCCGAACAGAATGAAGCTCCAGCCTGCGATTGTGTTGATGTGCTCGGCGATCGCGGCAGTGCCGGGTTGGCCTGGGAGGAACGCGCCGACGAGGTAGGGATCAACAAGATAAACCCCCACTGTGAGTGCGCCGGTCAGCACGACGTTGATGAGAATGCCGGAATGCGCGCTGCGCTCGACGCGGTCCCAATTGCCGGCTCCAACGTTTTGCGCCGCCATGGAGGACGCCGCTGCGCCGATCGCCATCGCTGGCATCTGCAGATAGGTCCAGAACTGCACCGCGACGCCATAGGCGGCGGCCGTTTGCGAGCCGTAGGCGTTGATCATCGACATCATGAAGATGGCCGACGACGAGATCACGAGCATTTGCGCGCCCATAGGCAAGCCTTTGAACACGATGGTCCGCAGCAGCGCGGCGTCGGGCTTCAGAAGATGCAAGTCGCTGCGCGTGAGGCGAATGTCGGCTTTGCGCCAGTAAAGGTAGGCGAGCATCGCGCTCATGCCGATCGCTTGCGATATTAGCATGGCCGCGCCGGAGCCCGCGATGCCCATGCGCGGGAAGGGTCCAAATCCGGTGATGAGGATCGGGTTCAAGATGACGTCGAGAAAGGTCGCGAGCGTGGTGAAAAGGAATGGTGTGCGTGCATCGCCCGCGCCGCGCTGGACCATCACCAAAAAGGCGAAGAAGCACATGAAAGGCATCGAGAGAAAGACGACGCGAAGATAGTCTTCCGCCAGCGATTGTGCGTCGGCCGGCGTGCCCATCCAATGGAGGATCTGCGCCGCGCCTGCGAAGCCGCCGAGCGCCAGCGCCAAAGAGGTCACAAGAAAGAAGGTCGCGCCGGCGCCGACGACTTTCTTGGCGCGCGGCATATCCTTGGCGCCGATCGCTTGGCCCACCAGGATTGTGCTGGCCATGCCGACGCCGAACATCACGCCGAGCAGCAGCAATAGGATGATGGTGGCGTTGGTGGTGGCGGTCAGCGCCTGCGGGCCGAGCAAGCGCCCAACCCATAACGCGTTGATCGAGCCATTGAGCGATTGCAGCACGCTGGTACCGAGCACCGGCAGCGCGAACATTAGCAGCGTGCGCGAGATCGGGCCCTGCGTGAGGTCCATGGCCGCTCGCGGTTTGCGCTGAGCTGGTTCGGGCATTGAACTGCTCCTGGACCCGAGTGTTTGGAGGGCGCGCTTTCTAGCGGAGTCTTGGCCCGGCGTTTAGTCTTGTTCTTCCGCTGCGCCGTGCCCATTTCTTCTACGGGCGGGCCACAAGTTATCAGCCGTTAAGGACTCTGCCGTCACCCTGCCGCGATGAGTCGTGGCCTTTCCTCAGTGCTGAAGCTGGCGACACGGCGGCTGGTCGTGCGGATGATCGTCATTTCGGCGGCGATTGTCGTGGTGGCGATGGTCGCCGACTTTCTCGTCAATGTGTGGCTGATGCCCGGCGTTACACCTTATACGCCGTGGGGAACGCTGGCGATTGCGGTGCTGATCGCGCCGCCCTTCGTGCTGGCTCTGTTGCTGCAGACTGAGGAAGTGCGCCAGGCGCAGCAGGATTTGGCGCGCGAGCAGAGTGCGCGGATCGCGGCGGAGGCGGTCAACGCGGCGCGCAGCCGGTTCCTCGCGAATATTAGTCACGAACTGCGTACGCCGCTCAACGGCATCATCGGGTATTCGGAATTGATGGCCGAGACCGCCCAGCAGGATGATCGCGCGCAGGATGTCGCCGACCACGCCCGCGTCATGGGCGGGGCGAAGCGGCTCCTGCATCTCCTGAATGATCTGCTCGATCTCGCGAAAGTGGAAGCTGGCAGGCTTTCGCTTACGCTGTCCGCGTTTGACGTGAAGGAAATGCTGGAAGAATCCATTGATGTCGTCCGGCCCGATGTCGCACGCAATCGCAACCGGATCGTCCTCCATGTCGATCCGCGACTGCAGCAGGGGCGCACCGACGGGTTCCGCCTTGGCCAATGCGTCGTCAACCTGCTCTCGAATGCGGCGAAGTTTACTTCTGACGGCGTGATCACCGTGACTGCGGCGCCTGACGCGGAGCGAGGCGCCGATTGGCTTGAGATATCGGTGGCCGATACCGGCATCGGTATCGCGCCTGAGCGTCAGGTGCTTCTGTTCGAGCCGTTCATGCAGGCTGAAGTGTCCGGCGCAAATCCGAATGCAGGCTCGGGGTTGGGCCTGGCGCTGACGCGCCAACTGGCGCTGCTGCTGGGCGGGGAGGTTTCGCTGGAGAGTGAGGCGGGCAACGGGTCGCGCTTCACGTTGCGCGTGCCGCTTAACGGCCCAGCGACGCAAGAGGGCGCGCCTCGTGTGGATGCGCAGGCGGCTTAGCTGGGCCGGTTTAGCTGGGCCGTAATGTTTTCCTGATATGGCGTGGCCAGGGAGCCGTGCTGTGGGTTGGTTGTATCACCTTAACTATTTTGGACCGGATCGCCGGTCCAAAGGGTTTCAAGTCCGGTTCATCGAGCGCCGGCGCGAAGAAAGCGTTGGCACGCGCGCGTCCTTGCGGGAGTCGCTGGCGCAGCTTTGGGCGCGCGGCATCAGCTGGGTGGATCATTTCAACTATTTTGGCCCCGATCGACGCGCCGAGGTGTTCAGCTTCTTTTTCCTCGAGCGTCGACGCGAACAAAGTGCGGGACCGCCGCCCGCATTGCATGCAGCCTTGCGGCAATTGCGCGTGCGCGTCATGGACGCGCACGATGCCGCTGGCCGCGCGGCTCTGTGTGAGCGGATCACTGCGACAGCTGTTCTAGCGGACGCGCAGGGGCGCGGGCAGATCGGCGATCTGTTGATGAAGCTGGTCAGCGCGCTCGATGCGGCTGACGAGGGCGCGGATTTGCGGCCGATGCTGCACGCGGAATTAATCCGCGCTGAGGCGATGCAAAGCTAGGGTCGCTACAAAGCGCTGACCGCGATCGCGCGCTGGCGTCGGAAGAGGTAAAACAGCGGCAAGCCGGCCAGCACCAGACCAAAGCCCCAGGCCAAGATTTCTAGGCCCGAACCAAACATCGTGAACAGCGAATAGGCGCACGCGACCAATGCGATGAGCGCCCAACCGCGCGCGGATCGCCACGTGTGGCGCAGCTCGGCCAGCGCCGTCACGAAATAATAGATCAAGCTCAACGCTGTGCACATGGTGAGCAGGAACGTGAACGCACCGATGAGACCGCGCGAGTAATTCATCGCCAGCAAGAGCGCGCCGAGAGCTGATGAGAGCAGAATCGAGAGGTACGGTGCGCCGCCTGCGCCGGTGACCGCGAGCCAGGCCGGTGCGCGTTTATCCAGCGCTACGGCCATCGGCATTTGTCCACAGACGAAGATCAGGCCGTTCAATGTACCCGCTGTTGCGACGAGCGCGCCGGCGGCCACGAACATTGGCCCCCACGCGCCCAAGCCGCGCGCGGCTTCTGAAAATGGCGCCGGAGAGTGCGCGAGCACGTCCGCGGGCACCAGCAGCATCACCGCGAAGGTCGCGCTGAGATAGATGATTGTCACGGTGACCATGCCGAACGTGAGCGCGCGGGGAATCGTGCGCTCGGGATTGGCGACAGCGCCGGCGGGCAACGTGCAGGCTTCGAAGCCTGTAAAGGCCCAGAGCGTGATCAAGGCTGTTGCGGCGAGGGTTGAGACGATCGGCGCGTTGGTGGGATTGAACTCGGGCAGATTGGTGGGCTGTCCCGCCACGAGTGCGAGGCCGACGATGCCGATCAGCGGCGTGATCTTCAGGATCGTCATCGCCAATTGCGCTGCGCCCGCTTCACGCAGACCGCGGATGTTGACGAGCGTGAGTATTGCGATCAGTGCGAGCGCGGCGCCGGCTTGGCCGATGGGATCGTCCACCAAAGCGGGCACGAACACGGTGAGATAGCCGGCGAAGGCGATGGCGACGACTGGGATGCCCATCCAGAACGAGAGCCAAAGGCTCCAAGCGACGAGGAAGCCCACAAGATCGCCAAAGGCGTCTTGCGCATAGATGTAGGGACCGCCGTTGCGGGTCGTGCGCGAGGCCAAGCGGGCGAACACCAATGCCAATGCGATCGAGCCGCCGCCAGCGATGATCCAGCCACCGAAGCTGATGAGGCCGAACGGGGCAAGCACGGTTGGCAACAGAAACACGCCTGAACCGATCATGGTGCCGACTGTCAACGACCAGCAGGTCCAAAAGCCGAACGGCGCTTTGGCTGTTGAACTTGTCATCGTGTCTCCCCCTGTCGTCGAGCGTAGGGGCAGGTTTGAACTTCCGTCAACGCGCGGCGCGTGCGACCTTGGCGGCGCGGCGCTGGCAGGGAGAGTGGGTGCTGGAGGTCAAAAGTCTTCCCGGTTGGCTTTATAGCGATCCAGGCTTCTTCGAGCAGGAGCGCGAGAAGATCTTTCGCTCGGCGTGGCAGATCGTGGGCCACGTCAACGATGCGCCGAACGCTGGCGACTACATCACGCTCGACATATTGGGCGAACGCGTCGTCACGGTGCGTGGCGACGATGCCAAGCTGCGAAGCTTCCACAATGTGTGCCGCCATCGCGCCGCGCGACTCGCGCCGGAAGCGCGCGGTTCGTGTGGCCACCGCATTGTGTGTCCGTATCACGCTTGGAGCTATGGGCTCGATGGGACGCTGGTCAATGTTCCCAAATGGCAGGGGTTTGAGAATCTCGACAAAGCCGGCCATGGCCTCGTGCCGGTGGACCAGGAGATTTTCCACGGCTTCATCTTCGTGCGCTTTGCGCCTGGGCTGCCCAGCGTCGCGGATATGATGGCGCCCTACGCGGACGAGCTTGCGTCGTATGAGCTGGAGCGGCTCGTCCCGAACGGGCGTGTCACGCTGCGTTCGCGCGCGGTGAATTGGAAGAACGTCGCCGACAATTATTCCGATGGCATGCACATTGGCATCGCCCACCCCGGGCTCAGCCGTCTGTTCGGCGCGACCTACAAGATCGAGGCGCGCGAATGGGTCGATAAAATGGCGGGTGAGTTGCAGCAGAACGCCTCCGAGAATTGGTCGGAGCGCGCATATCAAGGTTTGTTGTCTGGCTTCGACGACGTACCGGCGCAGCGGCGTCGGCTGTGGGCGTATTACAAGCTCTGGCCCAATGTGGCGTTCGACCTCTACCCGGACCAAGTCGATTTCATGCAATTCATCCCGGTTTCGCCAACGGAAACGATGATCCGCGAAATTGCCTACGTGCATCCCGACGCCAGCCGCGAGATGAAGGCGGCGCGCTATCTCAACTGGCGCATCAACCGCCAGGTCAATGCCGAAGATACGGTGTTGATCGAAGGTGTGCAGGCGGGGATGAACTCGTCGAGCTATACGAGCGGGCCGCTGTCGCCGAACGAGGTGTGTTTGATCTCGTTCTCGGAGCGCATGCGCCGGTTGATGCCGGACGCGAACTTGGAACGACCGCCGCAGCGCCAAGAATGAAGTGAGGGACGTGATGCGCAAGGGATTGGGTGTGGTGCGTGCGGCGATGATCGCATTGGCTGCGATGCTGGGCGCCAGCGCGTCTGCGCAGACGTCAGCGCCGAATTTCGTGCGTGTCCGCGACGATTTGATTGCGATTACGCACGTGCAGGTGATCGACGGCACTGGCGCTGCGGCGCGCCGCGATCAGACGGTGGTGATCGACCACGGGCGCATCGCCGCGATCGGCCCGAGCCGACGCGTGCGTGTGCCTGCAGGCGCCACCGAGGTCGATGGACGCGGAAAGACGCTCATCCCTGGGCTGGTGGGCATGCACCAGCACATGTTTGCCCCGGCGCCCGTGGCGGGGCCATTGGTGGCGCAACCGCAATTTGTGTCTGCGCCCTTGCTGTACCTTGCGAGCGGCGTCACCACGGCGCGCACGGCGGGCACGGTTGACCCGTACGGCGATCTCGGCATGAAGCGCGCGATCGATGCGGGCACGATGATCGGGCCCGATCTCGATCTCTCGATGCCGTACCTCGATGGATCGCCAGCGTCGATCCCACAGCTCTATGCGCTACGCGGACCCGACGACGCGCGCAACATGATCCGATTTTGGCACGATGTCGGCTTCACCTCGGTGAAGGCGTACGCGAACATCACGCCGCCGGAGTTGGAAGCGGCCATCGACGAGGCGCATCGTTTGGGCCTGCGGGTCACCGGCCATCTCTGCTCGGTCGGCTATGAGCAGGCCGTTGCGTTCGGCATCGACAATCTGGAGCACGGGCCGTTTGTGTCGCCTGACGGCGATCTCGATGCGGACCGTACAGCGGGCGTGTGTGCGTCGCCCAGCGGCGTCGGCCAGGGCGCGGTGGGGCGCGACATCGTCATGAGCGTGGAGCCGGACGATCCGGCGTTGGTGCGGCTCATCCAATTGCTGGTGGCGCGGCGCGTGCCGATCACGTCGACGCTTTCGGTGGTCGAAGGCGGATCGCATCTCAATCTGGAGCAGAATCCGCGCCTTCGCGCATTGCTGGCACCGATCGCGTGGGCGCGCATCAATGCATCGCGCGAAGCGAGCCTGGCGCGCGACGCTTACATGCGGATGCGGTTGCAGAAGGAAATGGCGTTCGAGCGCGCCTTTGTGGCGGCGGGCGGAATCTTGATGGTGGGGTGCGACCCGACGGGCGATGGCCACACGATTGCGGGCCTTGGCGATCAGCGCAACATAGAGCTTCTGGTCGAGGCGGGCTTTACGCTTGCCGAGGTGATCCGTTTCGCGACGTTGAACGGTGCGACTTTTCAGGGCATCGCTGACAATGTCGGCAGCGTCGAAGTCGGCAAGCGCGCCGATATGGTGTTGCTGAACGGCGATCTGACGCGCGACCTCAGTGTGATCCAACGCCCTGAAATCGTGTTCAAGGCTGGCATTGGCTACGATTCAGAAGCGATCTACGCAAGCCTCGCGGGTCAAGTGGGCTTGCGCTGAGCGGCGCTAGCGCGTTCGCTTGATGAAAGCGTCAATCGTGTCGGCAATTTGATCGGGCTGATCTTCTTGAAGGAAGTGGCCGCCGCCCACGATCGTCAGGTGCGCTTGGCCGCGTGTGCCGGGAATGCGCGCCTGCATAGCCAAATCGCCGCCCTTGGTGATGGGGTCTTGATCGCTGAAGGCAGTGAGAAAGGGCTTGTCGAACGCTTCAAGCACCTTCCATGCGGCGATGTTTTCGGCGACTGAGGCCATCTCGGGCTTGATCGGCACTAGAGCGGGAAACGCGCGCGCGCCGGCTTTGTAGCTTTCGTCTGGATAAGGTGCGTCGTAGGCGGCTTTCTCGGCGTCGCTGAGCTCGCGCACGGCGCCGCCATTGACGATCATCCCGGTTGGGAATGTCGGCACGCTTTGACTGAATTGAAGCCACGCGTCGAACGCGGCGCTGAAGCCGGAGCCGGTAGGCAATCCGGTATTGCCGGCGACGACGCGCGCGAAGCGTTCTGGCATCGCCGCCACCAAGCGCAGGCCGATCAAGCCGCCCCAATCCTGACAGAACAAGGTGATGTCGCGGAGGTCATTGGCGACCAACCAATCGCGCATCCATTGGACGTGGCGCTCGTAAGTGTAATCCTCGCGCGCGGCTGGTTTGTCCGAGCGGCCAAAGCCGATGAGGTCGGGCGCGACGACGCGATGGCCGGCGGCGACCAAGCGGGCGACGATCTTGCGATACAGGAACGACCAGGTCGGCTCGCCGTGCATCAGCAGTACGGGCGCTGCGTCACGTGGGCCCTCGTCGACGAAGGCGACGCGGAGTTTCGTTGCGGAATCGGCGTCGGTGATTTCGGTGTAGTGCGGCGCGAAGCCAAAGTCGGGCAGGTTGGCGAAGGCGGCGTCGGGAGTGCGGAGGATTTGCATTTGGGCGCCCATCGATCTCGCGGTTGACCGCGCGGCTGGAGAGTGGCACTCAGAGTGCCGAAACATTGGCGTTGTCGTCAAGAGGGGCAGCGATGAAGCGGACAGCTCTGGTTTTGGGCGTGTTAGCGGTTTTGGGCGCGGGCGGATATTTCGCCTTCAAGAATTACGCTCACTACTTGCCGGGGATTGTCGACAATCTCCGCAACCCCATCGCTGACAACCAGCCGGTGACGTGGGCGCAAGGGCCGGAGATCGCGCCAGAGGGCGAGCGACCGCCCAACATCATCGTGATCGTCGCCGACGATTTGGGTTTCAACGATATCAGCCGCAATGGCGGGCTTGCAGGTGGGCGGGTGCGGACGCCGAACATCGATGCGCTGGCCGAGCAGGGCGTCGGCGTCGATATCGCTTATGCCGCCAATGCGACGTGCTCCCCCTCGCGCGCCGCGATCATGACCGGCCGCTACCCGACGCGCTTCGGGTTCGAGTACACGTCCGTGCCGACGGGATTTTCGCGCTACGTGTCCCATGGCGCCAGCAATGCATTGCATCCGGCCATCTTCCACGAAGAACGGGTGCGCGATGTGCCGCCACTGGAAACGCTCGGCGTGCCCGCCAGCGAGACGACGATCGCGGAAGTGTTGCGCGCGCGCGGCTATCACACGATGCACATCGGCAAATGGCACTTGGGCGAGAGCGCCGAGATGCGTCCCGAGGCGCAAGGCTTTGACGAAAGTCTGGGCTTTATGGGCGCGGCCGGGATGTTCTTGCAGCCGAACGATCCCAACGTCGTCAATGCGCGATTGGCGTTCGATCCGATCGATCGGTTCTTGTGGCCCAATCTTCCCTATGCAGTGCAATGGAACGGCGGCCAGCGTTTCCGCCCAGACGGCTACATCACCGATTATTTCGCCAACCAAGCCAGCGCGGCGATCGAGGCCAACCGTAACCGGCCGTTCTTCATGTATCTGGCGTTCAACGCGCCGCACACGCCACTGCAAGCGACGCGCGCCGACTACGAGGCGTTGAGCGACATCGAGGACCACACTGAACGGGTCTATGCGGCCATGATCGTGGCGCTCGATCGCGGCATTGGTCGCGTCATGCAGACATTGCGCGACAACGGCCTCGATGAGAACACGCTGGTGATTTTCACCAGCGACAATGGCGGCGCCTGGTATGTGGGTCTGCCGCGCATCAATGCGCCGTTCCGCGGTTGGAAAGCGACCTTCTTCGAGGGCGGCGTGCGGACGCCGTTCTATGCGCGGTGGCCGGGGCGTTTGCCGGCGGGCGCGGTGGTGCAGGGGCCAGCGACGCACACCGATATTTTCGCGACGGTGGCGGCCGCGGCGGGTGCGCCCGTTGAGCGGCCCGTCGATGGCGTTGATCTGTTGCCATTCTTGAGCGGGACCGCGCAAGGCGCGCCGCACGACGTGCTGTTCTGGCGCTCGGGCCCCTATCGCGCCGTGCGGGCGGGGGATTGGAAGCTGCAGGTGAGCGAGCGGCCGGATCGCACGTGGCTGTTCAATCTGCGCGACGATCCGACCGAGCAGCATGATCTTTCAGCGTCGCAGCCCGAGCGCGTGGCGGAATTGCGCGCAATGATCGAAGCGCACAATGCCGGCATGGCGCCGCCGCTGTGGCTCTCACTGCTTGAGGGGCCGGTGCGTATTGATGTGCCGCTCAACACGCCGTGGCGTGAGGATCAGGAATACGTGTACTGGTCGAACTAAGCGCGGCGCGGCGTATTCGATGACAGCATCGCCAAGATGAAGCCGATGGCGGCGATGATGCTGGTGGCAAGTCCGGTCGCGGCGAGGCCGTAGCGGATTGCGCCCTCGCCGCCGAGTGCTTCGCTGATCAGGGTCACCAATGTCGGCGCGATGCCGAGGCCGACGACGGAACTCACCACGATGAACGCGCCGAGGCAGACGCCGCGGATTTCGTTGGGAATGAGCACGCTGATGGTGGCGGCGGTGACCAGGCCGGTGATGGCGCCACACCCGAGCAGGAGCGCCAGTGCGATGGCGAAGCCGGTTGTGTCCGGCATGATCGGAAAGAGAGCGCCCGGGATGGAGAGCACGGACGCGACGACTGCGCCGATCAGAATGCCGTTCCTCATCTTCAGCTTCTGGCCGAAATCGGCGGCGAAAGCGCCGACGAGAGAGCCAACGATGCCCGATCCCAAAATCACGAGCCCCATCCAGCCGGAGAATTGCGCCGGCTCGAGGCCGTAGCTGCGTGAGAGAACGGGCGCGGCCCAGATGCTCGCCGCGAGGTCGGCCATGACAACGGTGACTTGGCCAAGAAAGAGAGGCAGGAGCAGCGCGCGCCGTTCCCAGATCGCCGCGAGCGCCGTGCCGAGCGCGGTATGCGCCTTGGCGCCGACTTCGCGACGCGGCGGTTCGCGCAACAGGAAGAGCAATGTCAGCAAGGTGAGGCTGGCGAGGGCGAATGCCAGATGCACGCTGCGCCAGGGGGCCATGCCGAGAATGAGCGTCGCGCCGCTTTGGAAGGCGCCGAGCAAGCCGCCGCCGACAGCGAACGCGCTCGCGGCGCCGGCAATGTTGCCGAGCGACAGCCACAGCAGCGCGCGCCCGCGCTGCTCCGGCGCTGTGAGATCGGCCGTCAGCGAAATCGCGACCGGCACCGCGCACATGGCGCCGATGCCGGCGAGCATGCGTGAGAAGAAAAGACCGTAGAATTCGGTGGCGAATGCGGTGCCGAGGGTGCCGAGGGTCCAGACTGCGGCGAGGATCATGAGCAGCTGAAGCCGATTGCCGCGATCGGTGACGCGTCCGAGCGGAAGCGAGAGCAGCGCAATCGGGATGGCGCCGGCGACGCCTTGAACGAGGCTAAGCTGAAAGTCCGTCAGCAGCAGATCGCTCTTGGCGAGTTCTTGCACTGGGCTGAACACGGTGCGCATCGCCGAGGCGCTCAGAATCGTGAGGCCCAAAGTGATCAGCGCGAGCGTCGCGCCCTTGTTGCGCGCCGCAGGCGTTTCAACAGCGTCGAGAGCGATATCAGCGTGCAGCATCGTCGGCTTGTCCTGCGGCTTTGAGCAAAGTGCCGACCGACGCATCGAAGTGCGCGGCCATGGCGAGACCGGCGGCGGCGTCGTCGCCGTCGGCGATGGCGCGCGCGACAGCGCGGTGGCGTTCGATGATGATCTGCTTTTGTCGCTTGGTTGTGCGCGTGCGCCAGGCAGTGGGCACGGCTACCTCCATTAGAGGCGCGAACGAGGCCACGATCTGCACGAACAGCCCATTGTGACAGGCGCGGGCGATGGCGTGATGAAAGTCGATGTCGTGCTTGGTCATCGCCGGCATATCGTCGATGTCGCGCGCCATTTCCTCGGCCAGCGCTACAATCTCGGCCGCTTCCGCGTCTGTGCGCGACAGAGCCGCGAGGGCGGCGGTGCGTTGCTCGATGGTGCGGCGCACGTCCCAGACGTCGGCGACCGAGATTTGCGCCGTGGAGATGGCGTGATCGAGCGACGCGGCGATCACAGAGCCATCGATGGCGCCGACGCGCGGTTTGCGACCATTGCCGACGTCGACGAGTTTTAACGCTGCGAGCGCGCCGAACGCCTCGCGGATGACGGCGCGGCTCACGCCGAGGCTTTCAGCGAAATGCGCTTCGCCAGGCAAGGTGTCGCCAACACGCAATTTCTGCTCGCGGATGTAGCCGGTGACGGCCTGGATCGCGGCGGTGACGAGCGAGCCGCCTTCGTGGGGGCGGGTGTAGATTGGCGTGGACATTGGGGTTCCGTTAGGCGGCGGCGCGGAAGTCTGACGGGGACAAGCCAAAGCGCCGGGCGAAGGCCCGAGCGAAGCTGGCATTGTTGAGATAGCCGTTCTCGTAGCCGATCGAGGAGACGGGCTTGTCGGTGGTAAGCAGCATCTGGCTGGCGTGTCCGAGGCGGCGTTCGGCCAGCGCTTCGGCGATCGTGCAGCCGAACATGTCGCGGAAGCCGCGGGTGAGCTTGGCGCGATTGAGGCCGCATGCGCGCGCGATGGCGTCGAGGGTAAGTTTCTCGCTCCAGCGTTCGTCGATCATGCGGCGTGCTGCGACGACGCGGCGGGTATCGTCCTGCGACAGCATGCTGTCGGCGCCAATCGGCACCAATTGGTCAGTGTTGAGTGCGCGGATCGTCTCGCAGACGAGTTCGATGCCCTTGCCGAGCCGGTAGACGGTCAATGTTTCCTCACCGTGATCGGCGGCGCGGATCGCAAGCACGATCGCGCGCAATGCCGATGGAAGGTGAAAGCTGTAGCGACCGTCCTTCTCCGGCAGAGTGCCGCCAACGCGCAGGAAGGCGCTGCGCTGAATTAGAATGACGAGACGTTGAGCACCGTAGGGTACGCGATCTGTGCTGGGCGAGAGATCGAAAAGGAGCGTGGGCGGGGTGTCTTCGGCGAACACCAACGCGATCGGCTCGGGCGGGACCGGAACGCCGGTGAGCGAACCTTCACCCAGAATGAGGGTCATCTCGGGAGAGACCTCGACGAAGGCGAGACCTGTTGGAGTAGTTGCTTCGCGCATTTCCTCGCCCACGGTTTTTGTCGTTGCAGCGATCTTGGACCTGTCAGACAGGTGGCGTCAAGACCTATCCGATAGGTCTTACAGTCTAGCCGGCGCGAAACCGGTAGGCGCACGCCTTGAGCCCTCGGAAATCAGGAATCTGACGGGAAAGCAGTCGGTTAGCTGCGGCTGCCGTGTTCAATCGGCGAAGATTTTGCCGGGGTTGAACAGGTTCTTGGGGTCGAGCGCCTTCTTGATGGTGCGCATCATGTCGACGCCGTCTTCGCCCAATTCGCGCACCAGCCAGTCCTGTTTGCCGAGCCCGATGCCGTGCTCGCCGGTGCAGGTGCCGTCCATGGCGAGCGCGCGCTCGACCAAGCGGGCGTTGAGACGCTCCGCTTCGGATTGCTCTTCTGGCTTGTTCGGATCGATGACGAAGATGACGTGGAAATTGCCATCGCCGACGTGGCCGAGGATCGGCGCAGGGATCGAAGCGCCTTCAAGGTCGCGCTTGGTTTGTGAAATGCATTCCGCGAGGCGCCCGATCGGCACGCACACGTCGGTGGGCCAACCGATACATCCTTTGCGCAGGCCGGTCGCGGCGTAGAAAGCCTGGTGCCGCGCCTTCCACAATCTGGCGCGCTCTTCGGGCAGATTGGACCAGCGAAATTCACCGCCGCCATTCTCGCGCGCGAGATCGCCGACGGTCGCGATTTGCTCCTTCACTGCGTGTTCGGAGCCGTGGAACTCAAAGAAGAGGGTGGTGAGTTCGGGATAGTCGAGTTTCGACCAGGCGTTGACCGCCTTCATTTGCACATCGTCGAGGATTTCGACGCGCGCGAGCGGAATGCCGAGCTGGATTGCTTGCACCACGGTGTCGATGGCGCCGTCGAGGCTGGCGAAGGCGCAGACCGCAGATGAGATTTGCTCGGGGATGCCGTGCAGACGCAGCGTGACCTCGGTGATGATGCCGAGCGTGCCTTCCGATCCGATCATCAGGCGCGTGAGATCGTAGCCGGCGGCTGATTTGCGCGCGCGGCGCGCGGTGCGGATGTCGCGCCCGTCGGGCGTGACGATACGCAACGACAGAATGGCCTCGCGCATGGTGCCGTAGCGTACGGCGTTGGTGCCAGAGGCGCGGGTGGAGGCCATGCCGCCGAGGGTGGCGTTGGCGCCGGGATCGATGGGAAAGAAGAGACCCTTGTCGCGCAGCGCGATGTTGAGCTCTTCCCGCCGCACGCCCGCTTGAACCGTGCAGTCGAAATCCTCAGCGTTGATGGCGAGGATCTGGTTCATCTCGGAGAGATCGACCGTGACGCCGCCGCGCACCGGCGTCGTGTTGCCTTCAACCGAAGTGCCGGCGCCATAAGCGATGATCGGCACACCGGCTTCGCCGCACAGTTTCACCAGGGCGACGACCTCCTCGGTCGAGTGCGCGAACACGACGGCGTCCGGCAGGGCGGTTTCGAAGTGGGTTTCGCTGCCGCCATGCTGGGCCCGCATGGCTTCGCCGAGGTGGAGGCGGTCTGAAAAGATCGATCGCAACCGCTCGACGAAGCCGGCGGGAAGCGCCGCGCGCTCAGAGAAGGCGGGCGCGGCGCCCATCTTAGAAGCGCGCCGCGACGCGGACGCCAACGCGGCGACGATCGCCGGTGATGCCGAGATTGTGGACGAGCGGACCTGAGAGACCGAGCGCGCTCAAGAGGGAGCTATCGAGATACGAGTCGTAATAGCGTTCGTCGGTCAAGTTCGTGCCCCACAACGCGATCGTCCAATCGCCGTGCTCGTAGCTGATGTTGCCGTTCACCAGCGTATAGCTTTCGAGCGTCGGCGAGAACACTGGGCTCAAGCTCGAACCAGCGCGTTCGCCTTTGTAGATGACTGTGGTGTCGAAGCGCAGCTGATCGCCTTGCGAGCCAACCGGAAACGTGAGGCTCGGTGTAGCGTAGAGGTTCCAATCCGGTTGGAAGAGAATGCGATCTGACGGGAGGTGCGTTCCGATGACGGCGAAATATTCGGAATCGTCGGTGATGCGTGCGTGGTTGTAGGTGAGCCCGCCTTGGAGCCGGAAGGTGTCGTTGGGCGTCCAGATGGTCTCGACTTCAGCGCCGTAGCTCGTCACATCGCCGGTGTTGAGATTGACGGCCACCAGCGCCGGCGTCAGCGAGTTCTGGCCGATATAGTGCTGGTAGTCGTTGTAATAGATCGACGTGTTCAAAGTGAGCGTGCCGTCTTCGGACGTGAACTTGTCGCCAATTTCATAGGTCCACACCGAGTCGCCCTGATAGAACGGGTTCGGCGCGGCTGGTGGGTTGGCGCCGCCGCCGCGGAAGCCTCGCGCGATCGACACGTAGCTCATGTGATTGTCGGACCAACGCTGCGAAAGCGTGAGGCGCGGCTGAATTTCCTCGGCTTCGTAGGTGCCTGCAGTGCCGCTGACGGTGACTTCCTGGTGGTCGAAGCGGATGCCGGCGGCAAGTTCGAGCGTGTTGGTGAGATCGAAGAAGGCGGTGCCGAAGATTGCTTGCGTGTCGAGCGTCGAGGTTTGCGCTGACGGCACGACGCCGGCCAGAAGCGTGACGGGCGGCGGGCCCGGCAGCGTCACGTAGATTTCGCGCTGGAAGAAGTCTTCGGTGTCGGAGGAATCCGCGAACACGCCGATCAGCGTGCTGAAGCGGTCGTTCCATTCGGTGTCGAAGCGCAACTCGCCTGTATACGTTTCGCGCAAATTGCGGCCGTTGATGACTCGCAGGAATTCCACCGGGCCGAAATCGCCATCGCCGGCCGCTTCGCCCTCTTTGCGGTCGTAGGCGAGGATGGCCGTCATGTCGGTGTTGTCGGTGATGTCAAATTCGCCGCGCAGGCTGGCGCCCATGTATTCGTAGGTGGCGAGGCTGTTCACGTTGAGCTGCACGTCATCGACGTAGTCGGTCGGGCCGGCAGGGCTTGCGTAAGTGGTTTGCGAACCGGTGACGCGATTCCAGTAGCCGTTCAGCGCGATCTCGGCGCCTTGCGGAGCTTCCCAAACCAAAGTGCCGTTGATGGTTTCGTGTTCGAGGGGGCGGGCGTCGCCGCCGGCCAAGGTGTTGGTCGAGAAGCCGTCTTGGGTGTGGTAGGAGCCGGCGAGGCGCCCACGCAGAACGCCTTCGACGATCGGCCCGCTGATGCTTGCGCTGAGTGTTTGATAATTGTCGGCCGGCGCGTAGGTGGCGGCGAAGCGGCCGCTGAAATCGTCCGTCGGCGCGCGGGTGACGACGCTGATGGCGCCGCCAAGCGTGTTGTTGCCGAACAATGTGCCTTGCGGGCCCTTCAGCACTTCAATGCGCGCCACATCGACAACCGGATTGTTCAGGTACGAGGTGTTGGGCTGATAGATGCCGTCAATGAAGATGCCGACGCCAGGCTGCACCGTGTCGATGAGGGTGGTGCCGACGCCGCGGATGGACATGAAGGCGCGGCCGACGCCGTCGCTGTTGATGTTCAGACCCGGTGCAAAAGCGGCGACGTCACGGATCGAATTGACTTGCTGGCTCTCAAGCATGGCGGCGTCCACCGCGGTGACCGCGATTGGCACGTCTTGCAGCCGCTCTTCGCGCTTACGCGCGGTGACGATGATGTCGCCGTCGTCAGCCGCCGCCGTTGCGTCTTGCGCGAACGCCGCGGTCGGCGCGAGGGCTGGGGCGATCAGCGCGAGAAGCGCGCCGGCGAACAGAGAATGGGTGCGACGCATACGTTGGAACTCCCCTTGATACGACCATTCTAGGCGTGTCGTGTGGAGAGACCCTGGCGGAAGTCAGACCTATCTGAAAGGTCTGCGCGGGCGCAATGCTGTGCCGACCCGCACGGACGCTTGGCCAGGCGGGGCTACCAGCAGGAATAGCCGCCGTCAGCCAGGACGATGGCGCCGGTCATGAGGCTGGCGGCATCCGAGGCCAAAAACAGGATGACGGAGGCGACCTCTTCGCACTCGCCCAGACGTCCCATCGGGGTGCCGTCGACCCAGCGCTTGTACATTTCGCCCTCGCGATCGGCGAAGGCGTTGAGCGGCGTGTTGATGTAGGTGGGCGCCACCGCATTGACGCGCACGCCGCGCGGCGCCCATTCGGCAGCCAGCGATTTTGTGAGCTGGTGCACGGCTGCTTTCGAGGCGTTGTAATAGCTTTGCGGCTGCGGGCGATTGACGATGAAGCCGCTCATCGAGCCGACATTCACGATCACGCCGGCGCCGCGCGCCAGCATGTGGCGCCCGAAGGCGCGCGCGCACCAGAACGAGCCGTTGAGGTTGACGTCGAGCACGTTGAGCCAGTGCTCGTCAGCGACGTCCTCGGCGCGTGTTTCGCTGCGAGCGATGCCCGCATTGTTGACGAGGATATCGATCTTGCCGTTGCGCGCGGCGATTTCGTCAGCGACTTCGGCTACGCGCGCGGAGTTCGTGACGTCCATGACGACGCCGTCGGCGCACACGCCCTTTGCCGAGAGCTGCGCACGTGCAGCGTTGATCGCAGTTTCGTCGCGGTCAGCGATGATGACGCGGGCGCCGGCTTCGGCGAGCGCTTCAACGGCGGCCAACCCAATGCCGCTCGCGCCGCCGGTGACGACGGCCACACGGTTGGTCAGCTTGAATTTTTCCAGGTACATCTGCGGTTTCTCTACGGAACGACGCGCGCGGCCGGCATGTCGCGATCAACGCCGAAGGCGCCGGTTTCCGGGCGGAACACCTGTCGCGTATCGGCCGCGTATTCTGGCCAGGGCAACGCGCCGGTCTTGGCGAAATCGGCCCAGATCTTGTTCATTGAATCGGCGAGATGCTGGGGCGGGTTGGCGCCGGCGAGGCCCTTTGGACCGTTCACGGTGGAGAGCGTGTTGAACACGAACGGCAACTCGATGGCGTGACAGGCGCCAAGTTCGCCGTTGTAAGCGCTGGAGCGCCAGCCGAACTCATAAAAATGCGTGTGGCCTTTGTGGGCTTGCGCGAAGCGCCGCGCCGGCAAGCAAAACACCAGATCGGTGAGCGCTTCGGTAAAAGCGTCGCCGGGGCGCTTGCCCTTCTCGCGGATGCCGTAGGCGCGCAGAACATCGCTCGCGCGCGGCTCCGATCCGCGCAGAACGAAGTGCGCGAGGAAGCGCCCAAGCTTTCGGCGCACACCGCTCGGAACGAAATAGAGGTTCATCTCTTCGCTGTTGGTGCCGATGAGAAGGTCGACGTCAGCGCCTGCGCCATTCTGCAGGGCTTTGAGCGGATGCTCCGGCAGCACATCATCGCCGTACACGGGCAGGAAGCGGCTGAGGCCGAACGCGGGTTCGCGGCCGTCAGCGTTCTTCAGATTGATACCAGAGGTTGGCAGCGACACCTTCTTGAGCGCCGCCAAGCATTCGTCAGGCGTTCGTGAGCGAAACCCTTCGATGTCAGACTTGATGCGCAGCATTTTAGCCAAGCGCTGAACCAGACGCTGCGCGATCGGGATGGTGCGCACCATGTCGCCGTGTCCGCTTTGAACGATTGCGCGACGGAAAAGGCCTTTTGTGAGCGGCGATGCGAGAAGGTTGGCGATCGCCATGGCGCCTGCGGACTCGCCGAAGACGGTGACGTTGCTGGGATCGCCGCCAAACGCGCCAATGTTCGAACGCACCCAATGGAGCGCGGCGATCATGTCGCGAAGGCCCAGATTGGTGGGCGCGCCAGGTATTGGCAGGAAGCCTTCAACGCCCAGCCGGTAGTTGACGGTCACGCAAACCACGCCCGCACGCGCGAAAGCGGTTCCGTCGTAGACGTCGGCGGTGGCGCAGCCGCCGGTGAACGCGCCGCCGTGGATGAACACCATCACAGGCGCGGCGCCGGTGGTGGCAGGCGTCCAGATGTTGGCGGTGAGGAAGTCGTCGCCACGATGCAGGCCATCGCCGACCAGCGGCGCGATCTCTAAGCCCGGAAGGGCCTTTTCAAGCTCCTCAGGCGAGGCGGGCGGTTGCGGGGCAACCGGTCCCTTTTCGCGCGCATCGCGCACGCCAGCCCAAGCCGGCGGCGCTTCCGGCAATGCAAAGCGCCGCGCGCCCGCCGGCGGAGCGGCATACGGAATGGCGTAAAAACGAGCGACGCCGTTGACGTTGGCGCCGCGGACGGCGCCGGCGGTGGTGTCAACGAACAGGTCGGCCTGCGCGAGGGTCTGGGAAGCATCTGCCATGCGCCAAGCTAACGCCTTGGGCGTGGCGATACAGAGACGTGGGCTTTGCGGATCGGGAGTTTTTCCATGCCGAGCCGACCTGCATTGAACCGGGCGCCCCCCTCGGCCATAACTTGCGCGTGATTTGCGGAGGTTTGCGTGGGTGCGCCGTATTGGGATGAGTTCGAGGTCGGGCAGGTGTTTCGCCACGCCCAAAGCCGGACGGTGACGGAAACCGACAACGTGTTGTTTTCGGCCCTGACGCACAATCCGGCGCTGCTGCATCTCGACGAGCATTATTGCCGTGAGCACACCGAGTTCGGGCAGCGCATCGTCAATTCGTGCTTCACGCTTGGTCTGATGGTGGGGATCTCAGTTGGCGACACAACGCTGGGACGCGCGGTCGCCAATCTCGGCTGGGACGAAGTGCGCTTTCCGAAGCCGCTCTTTCACGGCGACACGGTGCGGGTGGAAACCGAAGTGCTTGAGTTGAAGGAAAGCAAGTCGCGTCCCAATCAGGGGATCGTGGTGTTTCGCCACCGCGCCTTCAACCAAAACAACGAATTGGTAGCCGAGTGCAAGCGCACCGGCTTGCAACTGAAGAAGCCGACATGAGTTTGCGCTCGCTCCTGTTTGTGCCCGGCGACAGCGAAAAGAAGCTCGCGAAGGCCGAGAGCGTCGGCGCCGATGCTTTGATTCTCGATCTGGAAGACGCTGTTGCAACCGAACGGAAGCCGGCGGCGCGCGCCATGGTGCGCGAGTTTTTGAAATCACGCGCCGGCGCGAGCGAGATATGGGTGCGCGTCAATCCGCTCGATAGCCGGTTGATGCTGGGCGACCTCGAAGCCGTGATCGCCGCGGCGCCAGACGGGATCATGTTGCCGAAACCGGCGGGTCCGGATGATGTGCGTACGCTTGCCGCGAAGCTGGATGAGTTGGGCGCGCCGAGCGCGGTAAAGATCATCCCGGTGGCGAGCGAGACGCCGGCGGCGGTGTTCAATCTGGGCCAGTACGCGATGGGCGCAAAGATCGAGCGTTTGGTTGGCCTGACCTGGGGCGCGGAAGATTTGAGCGCGGCGGTGGGCGCGTCGGGCAATCGCGACGCCAATGGCGAGTGGAGTTTCACTTACAAGCTCGCGCGCTCGCTCACGCTTCTCGCCGCGCATGGCGCCGGCGTGCAAGCGATTGAGACGCTTCACGCCGATTTTCGCGACGTAGAAGGTTTGCGCACCTCCTCGCGCGCGGCGCGCGCGGAGGGCTTTAGCGGCCGCTTGGCGATTCATCCAGATCAAGTGGCGGTGATAAATGAAGCATTCACGCCATCGGAAGCTGAAGTCGCGTTCGCGCGTCGCGTGGTGGCGGCGTTCGACGCCGACCCCAATCTTGGCGCGGTGGCGATAGACGGCAAGATGATCGACCAGCCGCACTTGAAGCAGGCGCGCAGCGTGATTGCGCAAGTTGCGGCGGCGGGCAGCTAGTGGCGCGCACGCAAGCCGCCGATTACGACGAACGCAGATTGGCGATCGTGGAGACGGCGGCGCGGCTGTTCGCGCGTGATGGCTATCTGGGCGCGTCGGTCGCTGACGTCGCCGACGCCTGCAAGCTGTCGAAATCGGCGCTCTATCATTACTACACGTCGAAAGAGGACATTCTGTACGACGTGATGCACTCGCATATCGTTGCGCTCGATGTCGCGGCCCACGCGACGATGGCTGATCCGGGCGAGGCGCGCGATAAATTGCGGGCGCTGATGCGGGCGTTCATGACACATTATGTGGGCGCCGCTGATCGCCACAAGGTGCTGTTGAACGATCTGGAACGTCTACCGAAGCCGCGTCGCCAAGCGATAGTTTCGATGCAACGCGGCTTGATCGATATCGTCGCCGACCTGCTCTGTGAGATCGAACCGCGTCTACGGTTGCGCGAAGCCGAACGCAGGCCTGCGGCCATGCTGGTGTTTGGTATGATCAACTGGACACATACCTGGTTCGACGCGAAAGGCGCGATGAGCGCCGAGGCGCTGGCCGACATGGCCGTCGATATGACGCTCGGCGGGCTCGCGGAAGCCGTTTAGGTTGCCGGCTTGCGCCATTCCATGACGAGAAACCAAGGCGCGCGTCTGTATTTGACGGCGCGTGCGGGCGGGGCATCGCTGCTTGGTGCGGGCTCTTCGAAAAATGTGAGCTCCAGCCCTAACGCGAGAAACGTCTGCATGTATGCGCTGAGCGGGCGATGGTGGTTGATGACGCGAATTCCATTCCATTGCACCCAAATGCCTCGCTCATCGAGGTAATTGTCGACGGGGTAGTGCAGCGGTTCGCCGGTCGGTGTTTCGATCCAGCTTGTCTCGGCGCCTGCCGTGTTGAAGCCATTGAGATTGGCGACAAGGAGCGCGCCGCCAGGTTTGAGGACGCGCACCATCTGGGCGATTGCGGTGCGATAGTCGGCGATGTCGATGAGTGAAAGGTAGGATACCACCAGATCGACACTTGCGTCCGCTTGGGGCAACGCTTCTGCGCCGGCGACGTCGAATGCGTCAGCAGGGCCGCGCGTCCTGGCGATTTCGATCAAGCGGGCGGTAGGATCGACGCCGCGGGCAGCCACGCCGTTTTCGCGCAGCATCCGCACAAAGCGCCCCTCGCCGCAGCCGACATCGAGCGCGCGCACTGCGCCGGTTGCTAACGCGCGCGGCAACATGATGGGGTCGAGCACATAGCGGCGACCGAAATCGCCCCCGCTGCCAAGGTGCGCGACCCAAGCATTGGCCGAACTGGCCCAACCGTTGTCGTCAGACGTCATAGGTGAGCACAACGCCTTCGCTAACCGGTGTGGCTTGGCATGTGAGCACAAAGCCCTCGGCGACTTCTTCTTCGGAGAGGCCGTAATTCACTTTCATCTCGACCTTGCCGCTCGTGACCTTGGCGCGGCAAGTGGCGCAAACGCCGCCTTTGCAGGCGAATGGCGCAGGCATGCCGGCGGCGCGGACGTTGTCGAGAATGGAGTGATTGGCGGGATCGAACGTGACATTCACGCGCCGGCCGCCGAGCGTGACGCTCATCTTCAGGCCGGCCGCTTTCTCCTCGAGCGCGCGTGCGGCTTCTGCTTGGGCCTGTGAAAGCGGCCCGGTTGTGAAGCGTTCGATGAGGATGCGGTTCTTGGCGATGTCTCGCGCGAGCAACGCTTCTTCGATCGCATCCATCATCGGGCCGGGGCCGCAGATGAAGAAGGCGTCGGTGTCTTCGGGCTTGATCAGGTTGGCGAGGATGTCGGCACACTTGGCGGCGTCGAGCCGGCCGTTGAAGAGTTCGATCTCCTCTTCTTCGTCTTCGAGAAAATGGTAGATCGCCAGGCGATCAATGTAGCGATCCTTGAGGCCGGCGAGCTCTTCTAGGAACATGATCCCAGCAGAGACGCGATTGCCGTAGAAGAGCGTAAAGCGCGCGTTGGGCTCACTATCGAGCGCGGTCTTGATCAGCGACAGGATCGGCGTGATGCCCGAGCCGCCAGCGAAGCCGGCGTAATGGCGCGTCGAGGCGGCGTTGAAGTCCCACGTGAAGCTGCCGTGCGGCGCCATGACGTCAAGCGTGTCACCGGGCTTCAGCAATTCGTTGGCCCAGGTGCTGAAGGCGCCTCCAGCGATCTTCTTGATGCCGATTTTCAGCATACCCTCGTGCGGCGCGACGCAGAGCGAGTAATTGCGCCGGAGTTCTTCGCCATTGAACTCGCGTTTGAAGGTGAGGTGCTGGCCGGCTTTGAACGCGAATTTATCGCGCAGCTCCGCAGGCAGCTCGAAGCGCACGGACACGGAATCCGCCGTTTCGCGTTTCACGTCGGCGACGCGGAGGTTGTGAAAATCGATGCTCATCAATGGCACTTAAAGCGGTCGAAGGGTTCAGCGCAGGCGCGGCAACGCCAGAGCGCCTTGCAGGGCGTGGAGCCGAAACGGGAGATTTCCTCCGTCTGAGTCGAGCCGCAGCGTGGGCACTCAGCTGGCGTTTCGTTCTTCAACGATGAGGAACCCGACCCGCGCGGCGGTGGGGCGATGCCGTAGGCGCGGAGTTTCTCGCGGCCGTCATCGCTGATCCAATCGGTGGACCATGGCGGCGACAGCGTCGTCTCGATGCGCACATGCGCAAAGCCGGCGGCGTCGAGCGCGTGGCGGATCGATTGTTCGATGGCGATGGTTGCCGGGCAACCGGTGTAGGTCGGCGTGATGGCGACGCTGTCGGCGCGAATGTCGCGGACGATGCCGAGATCCACGACGCTGACAGCGGGGATTTCGGGGTCGGGGACATCTCGCAAAATCTCAGCAATCAAATCTATTTCGTCATTCCGGATGCGTGGAGCGCGATCCGGAATGACGAGTGGGTTTGGCGTTTTCGACACCAGCATCACCATGTCGCGCCCGGATAAGCGCGTTGCAGGAATTGCATTTGGCTGAGCAGGTGGCCGAGGTGTTCGCTGTGGTGGCCGTCGCGGCCGCCGACGATGGCGCGCGTGGGCGCGGGCCGCGTGAGCGTCGCTTCGGCCAGAACGGCGTCCACACGGGCGTCCCAAGATGCACGCAACGCGGATTTGTCGATCGCGACACCATCCTTCGCGAGCTTTGCTTCGAGCGTGTCCATGACGAACAGCTCGTCAACGAAGCGCCACATCCAATCGAGCCCGGCGATCATGCGCGTTTTGCTTTCGTCGGTGCCATCGCCCAGGCGGATCACCCAATCGGAAGCGAGGCGCGAATGGTAGGTGACCTCTTTCACTGCTTTGGCGGCGATGGCGGCGAGGCGCGCGTCGCTGGAGCGCGTTAGTGCGTCGAACTGCAATTCCTGGAAGTGCGAGAACAGGAATTGGCGGGCGATGGTCTGCGCGAAATCACCGTTCGGCTGCTCCACCAGGAGGCAATTGGTAAAATCTAGCACGTCGCGCCTAAACGCGAACGCATCGGCGTCGCGGCTCTTGCCTTCGGTTTCCGCGGCGACGCCAAGGAAGTGCGTCGCTTGGCCGACGAGGTCGAGCGCGATGTTGGCAAGCGAGAGATCGACCTCAAGCGCAGGCGCGTGACCGCACCATTCGCTGAGGCGCTGACCCAGGATGAGCGCGTCGTCGCCGAGGCGAAGCGCGTATTGGGCGAGAGGTGGAAGCTGTGCCATCAGATGTGCGAGATGCCGTCGGGAATTTTGTAGAAGGTCGGGTGGCGATAGACTTTGTCTTCCGCCGGCTCGAACAATTCGGCCGCATCACCCGGATCACTGGCGACGATCTTGGCGCTCTCGACCACCCACAAGCTCACGCCTTCCATGCGTCGCGTGTAGGTGTCGCGTGCGTGTTCGAGCGCCATCTTGGCGTCAGCGGCGTGAACGCTGCCGGCGTGGCGGTGCGAGAGTCCGCCCTTGCCGCGGATAAACACCTCCCAGAGCGGCCATTCTTTGCTTGCGTCGCTCATCGTATCACTCCGCCGCCTGTTTTGCTGCTTCACGCTTGGCCGCATGCGCGCGCGCCGCGTCACGCACCCAGGCGCCATCCTCCCAGGCTTTCACGCGCGCCTGCAGCCGCTCCTTCGCGACCGGTCCTTCGCCGCGCACGACGGAATAGAACTCGTCCCAATCGACCGCGCCGAAATCGTATGCGCCGCGCGCTTCGTTCCACTTGAGCTTCTTGTCCGGCACCGAGAGCCCAATCGCTTCGGCTTGCGGCACGGTGACGTCGACGAATTTCTGACGCAGGTCATCGTTGGTGTCGCGTTTGATGCGCCAGCGCATGCTTTGTTCTGTGTTTGGAGAATTCTCGTCCGGTGGGCCGAACATCATCAGCGAAGGCCACCACCAGCGGTTCAGCGCGTCTTGCGCCATACGCTTTTGATCTTTCGTGCCGGCAGCGAGATGCATCATGATCTCGTAGCCCTGACGCTGGTGAAAGCTCTCTTCTTTGCAGATACGCACCATGGCGCGCGCGTAGGGGCCGTACGAGGTGCGCTGCAGCGGCACTTGATTCATGATCGCTGCGCCGTCCACGAGCCAACCAATGGCACCGATATCGGCCCAGGTCAGCGTCGGGTAGTTGAAGATGGTGGAGTATTTGGCTTTGCCGGAATGCAGCGCTGCGATCATCTCGTCGCGCGATGTGCCGAGCGTTTCTGCCGCTGAGTAGAGATAGAGCCCGTGGCCGCCTTCGTCTTGCACCTTAGCGAGCAGGATGGCCTTGCGGCGCAGGTTCGGCGCGCGCGAAATCCAATTGCCCTCGGGCAGCATGCCGACGATCTCGCTGTGGGCGTGTTGCGACATCTGACGCACGAGCGTGCGGCGGTAGGCGTCGGGCATCCAATCCTTCGGCTCGATGAACTCGTCATTGGCGACGCGTGCTTCGAACGCGGCGAGGCGGGCGGGATCCTCCTGGCTCAGGGGGATCGCGGCGCCTAGTTTCTTGTCCTTGCCGGAGAGGTCGGTGGTGTACATCGAGACTTCCTCTGACTTCCACACAGTGTATAATAGACCAACCGGTCGGTCAATTATAATCTAAACCGTTGGCGAGCATGGGAAACCGGCGGCGCGCCATTGGCAAGGCTGGATTGAGAGTGCTCACGCGGGGGGCAGAAAGGCGCCGCCGATCGCGCGCGACAGGCCGGTGAATTCGGCGACCACGCCGCCGTCTTCTATACGGACGGTGACGTTATAGACGCCCGAGCGGCCGGCGCGGGAGGCCTCGCGGGCTTCAGCGACAAGCAGATCGCCTTCGCGCGCGGGCGCCAGAAACGAGATGCTGGCGTTTTGCGCGACGGTGGATTCGTTGCGCGAATTGCACGCATACGCGAACGCGGTGTCGGCGAGGGAGAAGATCATGCCGCCGTGCGCGATGGAGTGGCCGTTGAGCATGTCCGCGCGCACACGCATCGACAGCCGCGCGTAGCCTTCGCGAGCCTCGTCGATGACGATGCCCCACGCAGGCCCTGTACCCTCGCGCGCCAACATGGCGTCAGCGACGCGCCGGGCAAGCTTGTCTGCATCGCTCATCATGAGGCTCCGCGTGAATTGACCGACCATGTGTTCTATCATACGCCCAATCGCGGTGCGAGCGCGTGTCGCGAAGGAGTGCCGCCGATGAGCTTCGAAACAATTCTCTTCGACGTGACAGATGGCGTCGCGAAGCTGACGCTCAATCGGCCCGATCGCCTGAACAGCTTTACCGTGCAGATGCACGCGGAGATCAAGCAGGCGCTCGATGGTTTGGGCGCGGCGCGCGTGTTGGTGATCACGGGCGCAGGGCGTGGTTTTTGCGCGGGGCAGGATTTGTCCGATCGCGCGGTGGCGCCGGGCGGCGAAGGCGGACCCGATCTCGGTGAATCGCTTGAAGATCGCTACAATCCGCTGGTGCGCCGCATCACGTCGCTGGAGATGCCGGTAATTTGCGCGGTGAACGGCGTGGCCGCTGGCGCCGGCGCCAACATCGCTTTCGCAGCCGACATCGTGATCGCGGCCAAGAGCGCGAAATTCATCCAATCGTTCGCCAATATTGGCCTCATCCCCGATTCCGGCGGCACCTGGAGTTTGCCGCGTCTCGCTGGCATGCCCCGCGCGCTGGGCCTTGCGCTCACCGGTGAACCGTTGCCGGCCGAAAAGGCGGAGGCGTGGGGCTTGATCTGGAAATGTGTGGATGACGCGGAGCTGGGGCCGGCGGCGGCCGCGCTCGCCGCGAAGTTCGCCGCAGCGCCGACCAAGGGCTTGGCGGCGGCGAAGAAGCTGATCCGCGAAAGCGGCGTGAATTCGCTGAGCGCTCAGCTTGATCTCGAACGCGACTGGCAGCGCGCGCTCGGCAAAACCAATGATTATCGCGAAGGCGTGGCGTCGTTCCTTGAGAAGCGCGCGCCGAGATTCACCGGAAACTGATCATGAAGCCGCTCACGCTCCAGAACTACACAGAAGGCCGTTGGGTCGCCGGCGCTGGCGGCCTTGCCGAGTTACGCTCGGCGATCGACGGCCAAGTGGTGGCGCTCACCTCCTCGCAGGGCCTCGATTTCGCGGCGATGGCGCGGTTCGCGCGCGACAAGGGCGGGCCGGCGCTTCGGGCGATGACGTTCCACGAACGCGCGCGCATGTTGAAAGCGCTCGCCGAAGCGCTGACCGCAAAAAAGGATGCGCTTTACGAACTGTCCTACAACACCGGCGCCACCAAGGCGGACAGCTGGATCGATATCGACGGCGGCATCGGCACGTTCGCGGTTTATCAAGGCAAAGGCCGGCGCGAACTGCCCAATGAACGCGTGCTGATCGATGGCGACGTCGAAGGTTTGTCGCGCAACGGCACGTTTCAGGGTTTGCACGTTTTCACGTCGATGCAAGGCGTGGCGTTGCACATCAATGCGTTCAACTTCCCGGTTTGGGGCATGTTGGAGAAACTGGCGCCGACGTTTCTTGCCGGCATGCCGGCGATCGTAAAACCGGCGAGTTCAACCAGCTATCTCACCGAAGCCGCCGTGCGGGTGATGATCGAGGCAAACGTGCTGCCGGCCGGGGCGCTGCAGCTCATTGCGGGTTCGACCGGCGATTTGTTCGAGCATCTGACGTGCCAAGATGTTGTGTCTTTCACAGGCTCAGCCGATACGGCATTCAAACTTAAGAGCCACGCAACCGTGGCGCGCGAGGGCGTGCGGTTCGTGGCCGAGCAAGACTCGCTGAACGCCACCGTCCTTGGGCCTGATGCGAGTGCGGAGAGTCCCGAGTTCGATCTCTTCATCAAAGAGGTCGCGCGTGAGATGACAGCGAAGGCGGGGCAGAAATGCACCGCCATTCGTCGCGTGTTTGTGCCGACGCACCTGCTTGATGCGGCGGAAGCTTCGTTGAAGGCGCGTTTGGAGAAGATCGCGCCGGGCGATCCGCGCGACGAGGCGACGAAGCTTGGCGCGTTGGTGAGCGTGAGCCAACGCGAGGACGTGCGCGGCAAGATCGCCGCGCTTGCCAAGGACGGAAAGATTGTCTTCGGCGATCCCAGTGCGACGCCCGTCAACGCGAAAGGCGCGTTCATGGCGCCGGTGCTGTTGCGATGCGAAGCGCCGTGGGAGGCGCTCGCGGCGCACGATGTGGAAGCGTTCGGGCCAGTCTCGACGCTTATGCCGTACAAGAATGCCGAAGACGCCGTGGCGCTGGTGAACCGCGGCAAAGGCTCACTGGTGATGAGTGTGTTCAGCTATGACACGGCCTTCGCGCGCGACGTTGTGCTGGGCGCGGGCGCCTTTCACGGGCGCATGGTGTTCATCGACCGCGATAGTGCGAAGGAAAGCACGGGCCACGGCTCGCCAATGCCGCATATGATTCACGGCGGCCCCGGCCGCGCCGGTGGCGGCGAAGAAATGGGCGGCATTCGCGGCGTGAAGCACTACATGCAGCGCACGGCGTTGCAGGGGCATCCGCGTGTGCTGAGCGCGGTGACGAACCGGTACATGGCGAATGCGCCGACCGAGGATGGCGCCGAGCATCCGTTCAGGCGAACATTTCACAATCTGCCGATTGGCTATCGCCTCAAAACAAAGGCGCGCGAGATCTCGCTCGACGACATCGAACACTTCGCGCATTTCACCGGTGACACGTTTTACGCCCACATGGACGAAGCGGCGGCGCAAGCGAACCCGCTTTTCGGCGGGCGCGTGGCGCACGGCTATCTCATCTTGGCGTTCGCAGCCGGCCTGTTCGTTGACCCCGCGCCCGGCCCGGTGCTCGCCAATTATGGCTTGGACAATCTGCGCTTCGTGAAGCCGGTGAAGCCGGGGGATTCGATCCAGGTTGCGCTTACCGTGAAGGACAAGACGCTGCGTAAGCCCGATCAAGGCGAGGTGCGCTGGGACGTTGTGGTGACCAACCAGAACGGCGAGCAGGTCGCGGGATACGATCTGCTGACGATGAACGCGACCTAGCGCGTCACGCTTGCCAAAGCGGCGAGGAAGCGCTCGGTATCTGCGTCGCGCAATCCAGCAACGTTGATGCGCGCGGAATCAGTCATGTAGATGCCGTGCTCTGTACGCAGCGTATCGATCTGCGCCTGGTTGAGCGGCAGCGTCGTGAACATGCCCTTCTGCGCGGCGATCAGATGCATCGGGATCGCGTTGACGCGGGAGGCGGCGAGCGCAGCGCGGGTGCCTTTGATGTGAGCGCGGATGTGATCCAGTTCGTCGCGCCAGGATTGGCGCAAGGTCGCGTCCTTCAACACCTCTCGCACGGTCGCCGCGCCATGGTCCGGCGGCATAGAATAATTGGCGCGCGCGATCGCGAACAGATTGCTGCGGACGGCGTTTCGAGACGCCGCCTCTGATTTCACATAGAGCGCGCCAACCCGTTCGCGATAGAGTCCGAACGATTTCGCACCCGAAGTCGAGACAATCACTTCTGGCGCATTGGCCAGCACGTGACGCACGCCTGCGACATCCTCTTCGACGCCATCGCCGAATCCAACATAGGCGACGTCGATGTAGGCAATCAGCTTGTGCGCAATGATGGCGTCGGTGATCGCCTTCCATTGCGGCATGTCAAAGTCCGCACCGAGCGGATTGTGGCAGCAGCCTTGCAGCAACACGGCGTCACCGGGTTCAAGCTTCTTGAAGGCGGAAAGAAGCGCGTCGAGGTCGATCTTCTGTTCGGCGACGTTGAAGAACGCGGCGTCGATCTGCTCAAGCGCGCTGGCGCGAATGATAGCGGGGTGGTTCGGCCAAGTCGGCGTCGGCACAAGAACGCGCTTTGCGCCGGACACTTTCAGCAGATCGAATCCCAGGCGCAGTGCGCCGGTTCCGCCGACAGACTGGATCGAGACGAGATCGGGCGCGATGGCGCCGAACGCCATCTCGCCGAAAAGGTTGAGATACTCAACGTCGCCTTGCTGGCCGACGTAACTCTTGGTGATTTGGCCATCGAGCAGGCGCTGCTCGGCGGTCTTCACCGCGCGCATCACCGGGGTATTGCCGCTCTCGTCCTTGTAGACGCCGACGCCGAGATCGATTTTGTCGGCGCGCGGATCCTCGCGGTACATGGCGATGATCTTGAGCAACGGATCGGCGGCGCGTGGCGTGAGTGCTGTGAGCATGGAAATCAGTCTTCTTGCGGCCAGGTTTCGAGAATTTCGACGAAGCGAGTGAGCCAGGCATTGGTCTGATGCCCGTCAAGCACGCGGTGATCGATGGTCAGCGAGACGTACGCCATCGGTCGCACCAGGATCGCGTCCGCGCCGTTCACTTCTCGCACGACGACGCGCTTTTCGAGCTTGCCGATGCCGAGGATCGCCGATTGCGGTTGGTTGATGATGATTGGCGTGGCCACCAGCGACCCCGACACCCCGTGATTGGAGATCGTGAAGGTGCCGCCTTGTACATCGGCTGGTTTCAGCGCGTTCTTGCGTGCGCGCTCGGTGAGATCGCCGAGCTTGGCGGCGGTGTCCCTCAGCGACAGCGCGTGCGCGCGCTGCACGACTGGGACGATCAGGCCCTTCTCCCCGAGCGCAACGCCCATGCCAATGTTCGCGTCGGCGAAAATTTCGAGATGGTCGTCGTGCCAGCGTGAATTCACTGCAGGCGCCGCCTTCATAGCTTCAGCGGCAGCGCGGACGATGTAGGCGGAATAGGTCAGCGGCGCGCCAGTTTTGGCGTACGCTTCTTTGTGTTTTGCGCGGTGAGCGGCGATGGCGGAGAAGTCCGCTTCGAACACCGCGGTTACATGCGGCGCCACCGCGACCGAACGCGACATGTGCTCAGCGATAGCGCGACGCATCGCGTCATGGGGAATTTTGCGACCTTCGAGTGGCGCGTAGGTCGTTTTCTCTGCCGGTGCCTTCGTCGGTGTGCGGGTAGGCGCGCTGCTCTTGATATAGGCTTCGACGTCCTGGTGCGTGATGCGGCCGTCGCGGCCGGTTCCTGGGATGTTCGATGGCGAGAGCTTGTGATCCGAGAGAAGCCGCTTCACGAGTGGCGACAAGCGCATCTCTCTCTCGTCGCGCTCCAAGGACCGCCGGCTTCCAGCCGGCATCTTCGTTTCGGCTTGCGCCGCCGGAGCAGCCTGAACCTGTGTGCCGGCTGGAAGCCGGCGGTCCTCGGCGTTCAGACTCAGGACGCCCAGCTTTGCGCCAGGCGCGGCTTCGTCGCCTTCGTTGAGCGCGATGGAGGCCAGCACGCCATCGGCAGGCGCCGGCACTTCGACGGCGACTTTATCGGTTTCCAGCTCGACGATGGGCTCGTCGCGCTTGACCGTATCGCCGGGCATTTTCAGCCACGCGCGGATGACGGATTTCGAACCCTCTTGTTCGAGCGGCATCAAGATGTCGATGGCTTCGCTCATCAGAAGCCCACCAATTCATTTATCTTGGCGGCGATGCCATCGACCGAAGGCAGCGCCCATTCCATCAGATCCGGGTGGTGTGGGCTTGGGATGTCGGGCATTGTTAGGCGCGCGACGGGCGCGTCGAGATCGAGAAAGGCCTGGTCGGCAACGACCGCCGCGATTTCCGCGCCGAAGCCTGCGGTGCCGATGTCTTCATGGACGATCAGGCAGCGATGTGTGCGCTTCACGGACGCGAGCACGGCCGCACTGTCCCAGGGCGCGAGTGTGCGCAGATCGAGAATGTGGGCGCTTCTACCGGAAGCGTCCGCGGCGGCTTCGCAGCGTTCCACCATCGCGCCCCAGGTGACGATGGTGATTTCGTCGCCTTCGCGCACGCTGCGGGCTTTGCCAAACGGCAACACGTATGCGTCACCCGGATAGGGCCGGCGCGCGCTGGCAGCGTCGAGCATGTTGCGGTGCTCAAGGAACATCACCGGATCGTTGCCGCGCAGCGCAGTGCGCAGCAGGCCGACGGCGTCTTCAGCATTGGAGGGCGCTGCGACGCGCCAGCCGGGGCTGTGCACGAATTGCACCTCGTTGGTTTGGCTGTGCCACGGATCGCCGCACTTGAAGAAGCCGATCGGCATCCGCACGACCATCGGCGCGGCGAAACGGTTGTTGGTGCGCCAGCGCATGGTGCCGCAATCGTTGATCTGCTCCATCGCAGGGTCGGCGTACTTGCGGAACTGAATTTCCGGAACCGGCATCAAGCCTGCGAGCGCCATGCCGACGGCGCGGCCAATGATGCCTTCTTCGCTGAGCGAGGTATCGAACACGCGTTCTTCGCCGTACTTTTCCTGCAAGCCGAGCGTCACACCGTGCACGCCGCCCTTGGGGCCGACGTCTTCGCCGAACACCAGCACGCGCGGGTTGATCGCGAGCTCATGATCGAGCGTGCGGCGGATGGCGGTGATCATGTTCATGCGTGCGCCCTCGGGGCGCGGCGTCTCATCTGCGTTAGGCGGAAGGTAGCCTTCGTTCCACTGACCGCCCTGGGTTTGCACGATCGGTTGGCCGCTCGCATCAGTTTCGCTGAAAACAAAGCGCGTCACGGTTTCAGCAGTGGCGACAGGGCGGGATTCGGCGTTCTTGCGCGCCTTGTCGACGTGCGCTTTCACGCGCTCTTCGCTGGCGTTCCACTCGGTTTCACTCATTTCGCCGGCAAGCACATGCGCGCGCAACTTCGGCAGTGGATCGCGCGCCCATTCGGCGTCGACCACGCTCTTGGATTTGTACGCTTGGGTGTCTTGGAACGAGTGGCCCTGAAGGCGGGGCACGGTGAGGCGCAGCAGGCACGGGCCTTCGCCGCCGCGCACGTGCGTAATCGCGTCGAGCACCAACTCACTTGCGACGACGGGATCGGTCCCGTCGCCATCGAGCACGTGCAGGCCGGTGAAGCTTGCGAGGTTCTTGGCGATGTTGCTGCCGGGCGTTTGCAAATGGCCGGGCACCGAAATGCCGAAGCCATTGTCCTCGATGTAGAAGAGCATCGGCAGTTTCAGTGTCGTCGCCATGGTCAGCGCCGCCCAAAAGCCGTTGGTGGCGACTGACGCGTCGCCGCCAAGCACGACGGAGATCGCGCCGTCGAAGCCGGCTTCACCGAGCACCTTTTTGCGATACTCGATGGCCTGCGCGTAGCCGGCGGTGGGCGTGTATTGCGCGCCGACGCCGCCGCACATCGGCAAGGCCGAGGCGCCTTGCGCGTTCGGATAGTTGAAAACGACGCCGATATCGCGTCCGTCCGAATAGCCGCCGGCTCGCCCCATGGCCGAGCCCAGTGCATCCTCGATGTCGACGCCGAGCGCGAGCAACAGCGGGCGCGAGCGATAATAGCCGCAGACTGCATCATTCGGATTGGTGAGCTGCGATCCCAGCATCACTTGCGCCATGTCGTGGCCGCGGGCGCTGAACTGGTAAAAAATCTTCTTGCCCGGAACGAGCTCCTGCTCCTCCAGCGCATCCAGCGTGCGCGAGGTTTGCACGAGGGAGACGACGCGTTTCCAATCAAGGCGAGGTGCGTTGCTGGCGCGGGGTTTGGGACGGGCGCTCATCGGATCTCCGGCGTTTGCGCGAAACTAGAGCGGTTCGACGGGAAAATCCGTTCTAAATTTGGCTGGTTTACCATCGCAGATGCATAAACTGTGCGTCGGCGCTATAATGTGTGCATGAAATCTGAAACAGCCGTTCTCGAGGACTCCGACCGTCGCCTTCTGCGGGCCTTACAGCGAGATGCCTCCGCGAGCCAAGCAGAGCTGGCCGAGCTGGCGGGCGTTTCAGCAAGCCAGGTGTCGCGCAAGATTTCGCGGCTGAGGGACGACGGCGTATTGCGCGGGGTCGTCGGCTTGCTTGATCCGGCGCGCGCGGGATTGACGGTGTCCGCGATCATTCGCGTGCGTCTGCGCGATCACGGCGAGGCAAATCTCAAAGCCTTTCGCACCATGCTCGCCGGCATGCCGGAGGCGACGTTTTGCGTGATGGTGACGGGTGAGGCCGATTACCTCATGCGCCTGGTCGCACGCGACCTGCCGCATTTTCAAGAGATCGTGCAGTCTAAAGTGCTGCGCTGCTCGGCCATCGCACACGTGGAATCGAGCATCGTTCTGGAGGTGCTCAAGGACACCACGGAGCTGCCGCTGACTTAGAGGTGGCTCGCGGTGTGGCTCGCATTCTGCTGCACGGCGATTTCGTATTGCTTGGCTTCGTCTAACGCCCAAGCGATGAACGCGCGCGCAGCGCGGGAGCGCGCGCGCCCTGGCGGATGGGCGATCCAGTAGGCGAACTCGATCGGCGTAGATGCTGCGAACGGTGCGGCCAGACGGCCAGAATCGATGTCAGCTTGCGCAAGCGCGCGTTTCGCGAGCGCGACGCCGCGACCGCCGGCGGCGGCCTCAATCGCCATCGAAGATTGGTTGAAGCGGGGCCCGCGATTGGCGTCGACGCCTTTGGCGCCGGCGGCCTTGAGCCACATTTGCCAATCTGGGCCGCTGTCGTCGCCGAGATTGGAATCGTCATGAATGAGGGTGAAGCGGGCGAGGTCGTCGGGCGATGCGATTTCGCCGGCGACGGCGGGCGCACACACCGGCGTCACCTCCTCACGCAGCAGGAGTTTGGACTCCACGCCAGCCCATTTGCCGCGCCCAAAGCGAATGGCGACGTCGACCCCCTCCGCCTCGAAATTCGCGAGCGACATCGAGGCGTGAATTTGCACGTCGAGATCGGGGTGCTTGGTGGAGAAGCTCGAGAGCCGGGGCGCCAGCCACTTGAGCGCGAAGCTCGGCGCGACCGAGACGGTGAGCCGGCCGCCGCGCTCGGGCCCGGCGAGGCGTTGGCTGGCCTCGGCCAAGCGGTCGAACCCTTCGCTCAGCGAACCCAAAGCCGATGCGGCGGCGTCGCTCAAGATCAGCCCGCGCGGGGTGCGCTGGAGCAGCGGGCGGCCTAGATAATCTTCAAGCGATTTGACGCTTTGGCTGACCGCCCCTGGCGTGACGCCCAATTCTTCGGCGGCGCCGGTGATGGACAAATGCCGGGCGACCGCTTCAAAAGCGCGGAGTGCGTTGAGGGGTGGCAGGCGGCGGGCCATGTGTCGGGTATTTAGGCCCTCTAAAGGGGGTGCGGAAGGCGCAGGCTTTAGTTTCGCTAAAAGGCTGGGCCAAATGCGCGGTTGGAGAGAGTAGCTGAATGACGGATCTGCGCGGTGCGGCGGTCGGTGAAGCGGGCCAATCTTACGATACCGACGTGATCATCGTCGGCGCGGGTCCGGTTGGGTTGTTTGCGGTGTTTGAGTTGGGCCTGCTGGGCCTCAGCGCGCATCTGGTCGATGTGCTCGACAAGCCGGGCGGTCAGTGCGCCGAACTCTATCCGGAAAAACCGATCTACGACATTCCGGCGCTGCCGGTCGTGACGGGCCAGGAGCTGACGGATCGGCTGTTGGAGCAGATCGCGCCGTTCAAACCGACTTTTCATCTCAACCAAATGGCTGAGGGCTTGGAGCGTTTGCCCGACGGCAAGTTCACGCTCCGCACCGAACTTGGCACAACGATCACGGCCCCGGTGCTGTGCATCGCAGCGGGCGGCGGCTCGTTCGTGCCACGCAAGCCAAAGATCGACGGCTTGGAAACGTTCGAAGGTGGGAGCGTTCACTATGCGGTGCGGAAGATGGAGCGGTTCAAGGATCGCGACATCGTCATTGCCGGCGGCGGCGATAGCGCGCTCGACTGGGTGCTGAACCTGCAGCCGCTGGCGCGTTCGACGACGTTGATCCACCGCCGCGACGATTTTCGCGCGGCGCCGCATTCGGTGGCGAAGATGCGGGCGCTGGTCGCCGAGGGCAAAGTGCGGTTGGAGATTGCCGATCTAAAGGGCTTGGTGGGCGAAGGCGATCGCCTGAGCGGTGTGGTGTGCGAAACCAAAGCGCTGGGGCGCTACGAGATCGCCTGCAATGAGCTGTTGGCGTTCTACGGGCTGACAATGAAGCTGGGCCCGATTGCGGATTTCGGGTTGAACTTGCACGAGAACCTGATCCCCGTGGACACCGCAAAATTTGAAACGAGCGAGCCGGGGATTTTCGCCATCGGCGACATCAACACCTATTCTGGCAAGTTGAAGCTGATCCTCTGTGGCTTTCACGAGGCGGCGCTGATGAGCCATGCCGCCTTCAAGATCGCGCGTCCGGGCGAGCGATTGGTGTTCCTCTACACGACATCTTCAACCGATCTGCAGAAGAAGCTGGGTGTCGCTTAGTGTGGCGGTCGTGAAGCCGAGCTAACGCGCGCCTCAGAGTTTCACCATTGAGCGCGTCGCCTCGACGCGGCAAACGGGCGACCATGACCTATTCCTCAGTTCTGGACGCCATCGGCAACACGCCGCTGATCAAGCTCCGCCGGGCCTCCGAAATCACCGGCTGCACGATCCTGGGTAAGGCTGAATTCCTGAACCCCGGCCAATCGGTGAAGGACCGCGCAGCATTGGCGATCGTGAAGGACGCTGAAGCGAAGGGGCAGCTGACGCCGGGCGGCGTGATCGTTGAGGGTACCGCGGGCAACACGGGCATCGGCTTGGCGCTGATCGGCGCGGCGAAGGGCTACAAGGTCATCGTCGTGATGCCGCGCACGCAGAGCCAGGAGAAAAAGGATGCCGTGATCGCGCTTGGCGCCGAGCTTGTCGAAGTGGATGCCGCGCCCGCCGCAAGCGACAACCATTATCCGAAGGTGGCGCGGCGCATCGCCGAAGAGAAAGCCAAGACTGAGCCGAACGGCGCCATCTGGGCCAACCAGTTCGACAACATCGCCAACCGCCAAGGCCACATCGACACGACAGCGCCGGAGATCTGGGCGCAGACCGATGGCAAGGTTGATGGTTTCATTTGCGCGGTAGGATCAGGCGGCACGTTGGGCGGCGTGTCGATGGGGCTGAAAGCGAAGAACAAGAATGTCGTGATTGGCATTGCTGATCCAGGCGGCGCCGCGCTCTTCAATTGGTACAAGAACGGAGAACTCAAAGCAGAGGGCACATCGATCACCGAAGGCATTGGCCAAGGCCGTGTCACGGCGAACCTCGAAGGCGTGATTGTCGACGAGGCTTTCCGCATCGAGGACAAGGTCTGGTTGCCGTTGATGTACCAGCTCATCCAAGAAGAAGGCCTCAGTCTCGGCGGCTCTTCGGCCATCAATGTGCAAGGCGCCATCGAACTCGCGCGCGCGCTTGGGCCTGGCAAGACGATCGTCACCGTGCTCTGCGATTACGGCAATCGCTACATGTCAAAGCTTTTCAATCCGGAGTTTCTCCGATCGAAGGACTTGCCGACGCCGCCGTGGCTGCATGGTTAATTGCGCCGAAGACAGCCCAGCGGCAGCACGTGCGCGCGCGATCGGCCCTTTCCGCGCCGTAATCGAATGGCCAAGTATTCGACGTCGCTGCCTGTTCATGGCAGGCTGCGGCGTACGACACGGCCCGCCGCGCGAGGCGACGAGACCGCTTGCATGGATCTGACCTCAGACCTTTGGCCCGCGCTCGCATCGGCGTTCGCCTTGTTTTTCGCGGTTGGGTTTCTGGCCCAGCTGGTCGATGGCGCCCTGGGCATGGCGTACGGGGTGATTTCGTCGAGCGTGCTGCTGGCGTTCGGTGTGCCGCCCGCGCAGGCCTCGGCGATGATCCACGCAGCCGAGACCTTCACGACCGGCGCGTCAGGCGCCTCGCACATCATTCACCGCAACATCGATTGGCGTTTGTTCTTGCGTTTGGCGCCGGCCGGAATCGTTGGCGGCGTTGCGGGCGCGTACCTGCTCACAGGGTTCGATCCGACGTTCATCAAAGCGGTTGTGATCGCCTATCTCGGCGTTCTGGGACTTTGGATGCTTGTGCAGGCGTTGCGCGGTTTGCGCGACGAGCCGCCGAAGCTGAAGCATGTGATCCCGCTCGGACTCGTTGGCGGTTTTCTTGACGCAAGCGGCGGCGGCGGCTGGGGGCCGGTGGTGACATCCACTTTGCTCGGGCGCGGGCATGCGCCGCGCTATGTGATTGGGAGCGTCAACGCCGCGGAATTTCTGCTGACGGTGGCGATCTCCGCGACCTTCCTTTGGGCGATGGCGACGGGGCGCTTTGAGATCGAAGACGGCCTGGTCGGCGCGGGGGCGGCCATTGCCGGCCTGATAATTGGCGGCCTGATCGCCGCGCCCCTGGCGGGGTACGTCACCAAAATCGTGCCGGCGCGGCTGTTGCTCGGGGCCGCCGCCTTGCTGGTGGTGGGCCTAGCGCTTTGGCAAGGGGTGCAGCTCTGGCCGCACCTGCTCGAATACCCGATCACCACCGAGCTGCTGCGCTTCGCTGGCCATTAACGAACATAAACAAACAGTACGTTTACGACCTGCAGGCGACACTTCCGCGATTCTGCGTTTGGAGCCTGTTTGGTCAGCATCAACTCGGCGATGGTCTCAGCCTTGTTTGGCGGCGGAGACACCAGCGTCAGCGCCGATGTGCTGACGGCGTGGGCGAAAGCGCGCGCCGGCATCGGCGTGGATACGAGCACCGCCGGGCAAGACAAAAACGCGCCGCTCGCTCCGGTTTGGCAGCCGGGCCTGACACCGGCGGCCTCGGTGCTGGTCGATCGCGCGGCGTCGGGCAAGGCGTTCTTCGATATCAACGCCAAACTCTATTCCGATCTTGGCGCCACCGGCGACTACAAGCGTCTTTTTGCGCTCCACTCGGGACTGGCGACACTGCAAGCGCTGGCTGGCAAGGCTGGCGAAGAGGGATTGACGCCAGCGCAGAAGAAGCAAGTTGAATCTCAGTTCGCGCGCGGGCTGGCGGAGTTGAAAGCATTCTTCGGCGCCGAGCAGTTTGAAGATGTGCGGCTCGCGCAAGGAGACCGCGTCGATTCCGCGCAAACCAGTTTAGCGGTGCCGTCGAAGAGTGAAGATTATCTCACGGGCATGATTCACCGCGGCGGCCTGTACGATAAAGTGGCCGGCCTCGATCCCAACGCACAGTTCGACATCATCGCGACCTCGGCGGGTGGAACCGAACGCCGCGTGACGATCAACCTCGCCGACATGGGCGTGATGACGCGCACGCTCTCCAATGTGGTGAGCTTCATCAATTCGAAGCTCTCGGCGGCTGGCGCTTCGTCGCGGCTTGAGGCGGTCGATCAAACGCCGAAGACGCAAACGGTGACGGTGGCCGGCAAGCCGACGACGTCGAAATATACCGGCCCGAAGCAATACGCGCTCAAAGTGGACGTGCGCGCAAACGAGCGTGTCGCGTTCGACCCAGCAGGTGATCCCGCGTTCTACGCTGTCGGGACCGTCAATGGCGGCGCGCGCTTGATCAAGTTGTCGGATGTCGGCGGGATGGGCGGGCAGCCGGTATGGCTTGAGCGGCCCGGCGCCACCGTCGATCCAATCGGCGCGAATGTCGCGACAGGTTGGTTCGGCCCCGGAGCGCCGTACGGCACGGCGCCAGCGGGCGCGTTCGAGCAGCGCTCGCAATCGTTGATGTCTGACGGTGCCAACAATTTCGAGACAAAATTACGCGGAGCCGGCGAAGCCGTGCTGAAGCTGGAATTCGCCGATGGCCGCGTGTTGTCTGTATCGACCGCATGGCGCGCGGGCGATCAGGAAGCTTGGCGCGTGCGCAGCGGTGAATCGAGCGACCGGGCGATCCTTGACGACATGGCCGAGCGCCTCACGCAATTGATGCACGAGCAAGGCGTCGCTGCGGGCGTCGAGGTTTGGGAAAATGGCGCCGGGATGGGGCTCTCGGTGATGACCGGCGACCTGGTGTCGGCATCCAGCTTTGTAATTTCAGGGCGCGCGGCGACGTTTGAAAATATTGATCCACCGGGGATGGTGGGCGGTCTGCGCGACGGCGTGTTCGCGCGCCGCTTTGAGGCGGGCGCAATCGCCGGCGCGAGCGACACCTTTTTCGGCAAGCAGAATTTCACCGTCACGACCTCGACCAGCGCGCAGATATTGACCGTCGACGCTGGTGAAGACGGCATGGACGCAGCGGAACTAATCTCTGCTCTGAACACGCAATTCCGCGCTAAGAATCTCGCGGCGTCAGCGGCGTTTGTTGACGACGGCAATGGCGTGTTGAGCTTGCGTGTCGATGGCATGCACAATCTGATCGATGTCAGCGCGTCGCTGAATGTCGATGAAGTGGAGTTTGAGCCGACTACGCACGATCTCGCGCGTCAGGCGCCGGGCGCGTGGGTGAGTGGCGGCCTGCCGCTCGCCAGCGCCGGCCAGCCGTTTGGCGATGGCGTGCGCGGGGTGAGCGTCGCCGGCTCTCCCCTGTCAACGCACACGGGTGCGCTCAACATTGAGATTGATGTTGCAACGCCGGCCGGCACGAAAACGGTCAGTGTCTCGGTCAGCGCGCTCGAACGCGCTGGCGATCCCGATCCAGCTCCGGGCGAGTGGAGCCCCGCGTTCAAGGCGCGGCTCGATGAAGCGCTGAACGCGGCGGGGGTTTACGTCAGCGCCGACGGCGCAGACCTGACGCAATGGCGTGTGGCCGAGGGCGCGGGCCAACGCATCGCCGCGATCCGGATCAATGGCGCGACGCAAACGCTGAGCGCAACGGCGCCGCCAGGCGGCGTCGGCGGCGCGTTTTCGGTGGAGCGCAGTTTCACCAGCGCGCTGGGCGCCAATGCGGTGGACGATGAAATCGCCGCGCTGGTGAGCGATCCGAATGTGTCGGTGACGTTCGACACGATTTGGGGCGCGCGCACTGTGAGCGCAGCGCTCGATCCAGGCGATGCGCGCACGCTGGAAAGCGCGGCGATGCGGCTCAACGAAGCGTTGGCGGCGGCGGGTTACGATGTCGGCGTCAGCGCTACGGCGCTTGCCGGCGGCGGCGCGGGCTTGCGTCTTGTTACCGGGGCGTCGCATTCGGTGCGCGGCGTGAGCAGTGCTTCGATCGGCGGGACCGCGCGCGCCGTGACGCTCGATCCGATCGATTCACAATCTCATACTGACGATCCGGTGGCCGCGTTGCGCGTGGCCGCACGCGCGTCACGCGGCGCTTCGGTGACGGAGACCATCCCAAACTCGGCCGCGTTCACCGCACCGAGCGCAAACGCCTCGGCTTGGTTTCCAGGGCGTGCGTTCGATGTGTCGATTGGCGGCGGCGCAAAGGTCGCCACTGCGCGCGCAACTGCGACGGGCGCGGATGGTTCGGTCTATGTGCTCGCCGATCTCGACGGCGACAGCGCGATCAGCCCCATCAAAGGCGCGCGCGATGTGGCGCTGTTCAAGTACGATTCTGCAGGCAAGCTCGCGTTTACGCGCGTCTTGGGCGCGAATGGATCGGCCAACGGCTTCGCGCTTGCCGTGTCCAGCGACGGCAAGATTGCGGTCGCGGGTTCGGTTGAGGGCGGCTTGAGCAATACCGGCGCGGCGAAAGGCGGCGCGGATTCTTTCGTGACGCTTTACGACAGCGATGGCGATGAAGTGTGGACGCAGCGGCGCGCTGCGACGGCCAATGACGAAGTGCGCGCCATCTCGTTTGCTTCGAACGGCAGTGTGCTTGTCGCCGGCAAGACCGAAAGCGCAATCGGCGCAAATTTGTCGCTGGGCGGGTCGGATGCGTATCTGCGCGGGTTTTCCGCGACTGGCGGCGAGTTGTTCACGCGCCAATTCGGCACGGGCCAAGCGGACGCCGCGACCGCACTGCTCGTTCGTGACGATGGCGCCGGTGGGTTTGAGATTTACACGGGCGGCGTTGAGAACGAGCGCGGCGTGGTGCGGCGGTTTGCCTATTCCAGCGCGTCCGGATTGGCCACGGGCTCGACATCGCGTGACATTGGCTTCTTCCACAAGGGCGCGATCAATGCGCTCGGCTACGATGGCGGCGCGCTCTATGTCGGTGGAGAGGTCGGCGCAGATCGCCTGACGATTGGCGGCGGCGCGCGGGGTGCGGTGGCGGGCCAAGAAGGATTTGTCGCGCGGCTGGATGCGGGCCTCGTGTCCGCAGCGCAGGATCGCGCCAGCTATCTCGGATCGGCGCAAGACGACAGCGTCAAGAGCATCGCCATTGTGAATGGCGCGGTTTACGCGGCGGGCATTGCTGGCGGCACGCTCGCGGGGCAAGGCGGCTCGGGGTCGAAGGCCGGCTTTCTGGCGCGCTTGGACGATGCGGGCGAAGTGGCGTGGACACGCAATTTCAGTTCGTCAGGCGGTGCGTTGACGTTGCAGGGGTTGGCTGTCGACAATGCCGGCGCGTCGGCGCTCGACGTGCTCGGCTTGCCCCGCGGGGTTGTCAGCGTCAGCGATACGAGCGCGCTGGCGTCGCGCAGCGCGCTTCGTGTGGGCGACGAGTTCGCCATCGGCGTCGAAGGCCGCCGGCTCACCAAGATCAAGATTGGCGCAACCGATACGATGCAGAGCCTGATCGCTCGCATCAATCGCGCTATCGGCGCCGGCGGGCGTGCGACAATCGTCAAGGAAAACGGCGCCGAGCGGATCAAAATCGTGGCCAACGAAGGTCAGGGCTTGCGGATCGATGCGGGGCCGGCGGGGCGCGATGCACTTGCCGGGTTGGGGCTTGGCGCGGGGATCGTTGCAAAGAATTCGACCGCGCGCGGAAGCGTCAAAACGTTCGGTCTTGGCCTGATCGAGGGCGATCTGAAGCTCGAAACCAAGGCGGATCTCGCAAAGACGAAGGCTGAGCTTTCGGCTGCGGTGTCGATCATCCGCCAAGCGTACGACACGCTGCTGAACCCCAACGCCAAGGAGCAGACGGCGGAGGAAAAGGCCCTGCAGGCGCGCCGTGACGCAGCGGGTGTCGCGCCGCAATACCTGACGCAGCAGCTGGCGAACTATAAGGCGGCTTTGACGCGCCTGGGCGGCTAGCTTTATCATTGGGCCGATGCGTTTCTTGCTCTTCGCCGCCGCTGCTTGTTTTGTGGCCGCATGCGCGCGCATTGCTGGCGCGCAGGAAGAAGCGCTGCCGGCGTTTGCAATCGTTGAGGATTGCGGCGCGCATTTCGTTGAACTGAACCGGCAGGTCGAACCGACGAGCATGCGTTGGGGCGTCTTTGGCGATGTGGTGGATACCTATTACGGCGTCGCCGCTTTTTCGCATGGCCAACCAGACGAGCCGCGCCGTGACGACGGCACTGGCCGTTACCAGTGCACGGAGCTTGTTCACCGCTACTTGCGTGAGGTTCACCACGTTCCGTCGCGTTTGGGGCTTGGGCTCGGCAACGGCGTCGATCTGGCGCGCGGCGTCGCTGAGCGCTGGGGCGATCGCACGTGGACGGGCGGCGTCGCCGGTGAGACGCCAATTACGCTGCGATACTACCAGGCCGGCGCAAGCAGGTGCCGGCCAACGGTAGGCGCCATCGTGTCGTTTGCGATGGCGATGGCGATGCGCGACGGCGCTCCGGGGCCCGGGCATGTCGCCATCATCCGCGCGATGAACGAAAAGAACAGCGTGCTCAGCGCGACCTTGTTCGAGCAGCACGGCGGCGGCTCGTATGCGCCCGATCACATTGTCCGTCCGGGCATTGTCCGCTTCGTGCGCGACGAGGCGGGCGTTTGGAACGGCGTGTACACAACCGATCGCGGCCGGACATTTCCCGTCGTGGGCTGGACCAACGTCGTGGTGAACGACTGAAAAATGGTGCCACGGGAGAGGATTGAACTCTCGACCTCGTCATTACCAATGACGCGCTCTACCACTGAGCTACCGCGGCGACCCGCCCCTGGACGCTGGGGGCGTTCCGGGAAGCGGGGCCTATAGCCGCTCCGGGGAGTCGTGGGAAGCCCGCCCGCTGAGCCCGCGATTGAGCGTCGCAGGGGCGCCTGGAACAGAGAGCCGCAAGCCGCTAAATCGGCGGCATGAGTGAGGCCAAGCCGCCCGCGCCGTCGCACGCACCCAAACCGCCGCCGAAGCGCGCCGCGCGCCAGGCCGAGGCGCTCAAGGCCAACCTGAAACGCCGCAAGGCCGCCCAAAAACAAGCCGATAAGGACTGAGCGGCGGGCCTCCACCGCGGTTCTGGCCGGCGCTTGCACCGCCTGGGCAGCGCCCCCATAACCCAGACGCTGGCGGGGCCGCCTGCGTTTTGAAAGCGACAGATGGATCGGATCGTCATCACCGGCGGCGCCCCGCTCAAGGGGACCATTCCCATTTTTGGGGCGAAGAATTCGGCGCTCAAGCTGCAAGCGGCGGCTTTGCTTTCGGCTGAGCCGGTCGTGTTCGAAAACATGCCGGATCTCGCTGACACGCGTTTCATGGCGCAGCTGTTGGCCTCGCTCGGCGTGCAGGTGGCGTGGATCAAGGAAGCGCGCACGCTGCGTTTGGATGCGCGCGACATCAGCTCAACGATCGCGCCGTACGACCTGGTGCGCAAGATGCGTGCGACTTTCAACGTGCTTGGCCCGTTGTTGGCGCGCGCTGGGCACGCGACGGTATCACTGCCAGGCGGCTGCGCCATCGGCGCGCGGCCAGTGGATTTGCACCTCAAGGCATTCGAGGCGATGGGCGTCGATATTCACATTGAGCAAGGTTACGTGAAGGCGGCGGCCTTGCGTGGGCTCAAGGGCGCGACGATCGAATTTCCGTTCGTGTCGGTGGGCGCCACGGAGCACACAATGCTGGCGGCGGTGCTCGCTCATGGCGACACCGTTCTCACCAATGTTGCGCGCGAGCCGGAAATCGTCGATCTGGCCGAATGCTTGAACATGATGGGCGCCAAGGTCGAAGGCGCGGGCACAAACGAAATTCGGATCCAAGGCGTTACATCGCTCAAGGGCGGCAAGCATAAGGTGGTGGCCGATCGCATCGAGGCCGGCACCTACGCGCTCGCGGCAGCGGCCGCTGGCGGCGAGGTGTTGCTGCAGGGCGCGCGCTGGGAGCATTTGGGCGCGTTGATCGAGGTGATGCGCACGGCAGGCGTCGAGGTCGATGCCGTTGGGCCGGGCCTGCGCGTGCGGCGCGATCCGGGATCGCGCATTGCGCCAGCGGATTTCGAGACGCAGCCTTTCCCCGGCTTCCCGACTGACCTGCAAGCGCAATTGATGGCGTTCTTGTGCCTTGCGGACGGCAAGTCGCGCGTGCGCGAGACGATTTTCGAGAACCGCTTCATGCACGCACCGGAATTGGCGCGCCTCGGCGCGCAAATCGCGGTGACGGGCAGCGAGGCGATCGTCACGGGTGTGCCGAAGCTGCTTGGCGCGCCGGTGATGGCGACAGATTTGCGGGCATCGGTCAGCCTGGTCATCGCTGGGCTTGCGGCGGAAGGCGAAACCACCGTGAACCGCGTCTACCATCTTGATCGCGGCTTCGAGTCGCTTGAGCCGAAATTGGCTGCGTGCGGAGCGCAGGTGCAAAGATTGAAGGACGAAGATTGAGCGCGCCGCTGAAGTTGTTGGCCGAGGATGCGGCCGATCTGGAAATCCTGGCGGCCGCCGCTCAGGACGCTTTGGTGCGCATGGGCGACCTCTCCTTCGACAAGCGCGCGCGCCGGTTCACCGCTTTGATCAACCGTTTTCGTTGGGAGGAAGCGAAGGAGAACGGGCCGTTCGAGCGCGTGCGCGCGGCGATCGCGTTCGAAAGTGTCTTGTCGGTGAAGAGCCGCAAGTTGCGGCTCGATGCGCCGGATGCGCTGGCCGCGGTGCTGTCGCTCGCATTCACGCCGGCGGAGGAGCCTCCAGGGGGCGTCGTGCGGCTGACGTTCGCGGGCGGTGGCGACATTGTGCTTGAGGTTGAATGCTTGGACGCGACCTTGATGGACCTCGGCGCGGCATGGCCGACGCCGCGGCGTCCGGATCACGAGAAGGCGTGATGACCGCTGATGGCGCGCATTCTTCATGCCTCCGACGCTGATTTTCCCGCCCAATACGCGGCTCTGACTACGGCGCGCGGCGCGCGCCTTGACGCGGTCGAGCCGGACGTTCGCAAAATCGTGCACGACGTGCGCGCGCGCGGCGTCGCGGCGATTTTGGAGTACGCGGCTAAGTTCGACGGCCTGTCGCTCAACGCGGCGGACCTTCGCGTCAGCGACGATGCGCGCAAGCGCGCGCGGGCGGCGTGCGCGCCTGATGTGGTGTCGGCGTTGGAGCAGGCAGCTGCGCGTATCGGGGATTTCCACGCGCGCCAACTTCCTCAAGGCGAGACCTGGACAGACGCACAAGGCGTCAAGCTCGGGTGGCGCTGGAGCGCGGTGGATGCGGCGGGTTTGTACGCGCCGGGCGGGCTCGCCGCTTATCCGTCGAGCGTGCTCATGAACGCGATTCCGGCGAAGGCAGCTGGCGTCAGGCGTGTGGTGATGGCGACGCCGCCGGCGCGTCTGCATGAGAATCCGGCGATCCTCGCCGCTGCTGACATTGCCGGAATTGACGAGATTTGGGCCATCGGCGGCGCGCAAGCGATCGCGGCGATGGCTTATGGCGCTGACACTCTGTCGCCGTGCGATGTTGTGGTCGGGCCGGGCAACGCGTTTGTCGCGGCGGCGAAGAAGATTGTGTTCGGCGATGTCGGCGTCGACGCGGTGGCGGGGCCATCGGAGGTGTTCATCGTATCAGACGCGAGTGCGCCGGCCGATTGGTTGGCGGCGGATTTGCTCGCGCAAGCGGAACATGATGAAGACGCGCAATCGGTGTTGTTCACTGACGTTACGGCGCACGCCCAAGCAGTGGCCGACGCCGTTGAGCGAGCGCTGGCGGGCGCACAAGCCGGCGCGCCTGCGCGCACGTCTTGGGAGCGCCATGGTGCGATCGTGGTGCTGGAAAAACTGGAACACGCCGCCCCGTTGATAGATGCGGCCGCGCCAGAACACGTGCAGCTCGCAATGCACCAACCGGAAAAAATCGCAGAGCTGATCCGCCACGCAGGCGCGATTTTCTTGGGCGCGCATGCTCCGGAAGCGTTGGGCGACTACGTGGCCGGTCCCAGTCACGTGCTGCCGACCAGCCGCGCGGCGCGCTATGCGTCGGGCATTTCCGTGCTCACGTTCATGAAGCGCACGACGTTGATCGGCGCTAGTCTCGATGCCGTGCGGGCAATCGGAGGCGCTGCGGCGACATTGGCCGACACTGAGGGTTTGCCCGCGCACGCACGATCCGTGCGCTTGAGGCTCGAAACGCCATGAGCGAGACGCGCGATCGATTGACTGATGTGCTGCTGGATGAGGCTTCGCTTGCGCCGGCAAACCCGAACGTCGAACACGAACGCCGCATCGCCGTATTCGATCTGAAGGAAGCAAATTCGTTCGCGGTGGAGGGCGTCGATTCCGGGCCCTACGTGTTGCAGCTCGGCGTCGCCGATGGCCGGCTGGCATTTCACGTCAGCGACGAAGCGGGCGCGCAGGTGTGCGCGTACCATTTGTCGATGTCGCCGTTCCGAAAGCTGATCAAAGACTATTTCATGATCTGCGAAAGCTATTTCAGCGCCATCCGCAACGCCACGCCATCGCAGATCGAAGCCATCGATATGGGCCGGCGTGCGTTACACAATGACGGCGCCGAGGTGCTGGTGAAGGCGATCGACGGCAAGTTAAAAGTGGATTTCGAGACGTCGCGGCGGTTGTTCACATTGATCTGCGCTCTGCACGTGCGGGGCTGAGACGTGGGCGGAGGCGCGCCAGACTCAGACGGCCCGCCAGGGGCGGTGCTTTTCCTGTGCACGCGCAACGCCATTCGCTCGGCCATGGCGGCGGAATTGATGCGCATGCGCCACGGCTCTGCGGTGCGTGTCGATAGCGCAGGCATCCGCCCTGGTGATGAGGTCGACCACATGGCGAGCTTCGTCATGGATGAGGTGGGCGGCGATCTCGCGCGGCATCGGCCCAAGCCCGTCGAGGCCTATGACGAGGATACAGAGCCGTTCGATCTGATCGTCTCGCTGAGCCCTGAGGCCCATCACCGCGCGTTGGGGCTCATTCCGGGCTTGGCGGCGGGCGCTGAATACTGGCCGACCTTCGACCCCTCCCTCGCGGAAGGCTCGCGCGATCAACGGCTTATGGAGTATCGTCTGGTCCGGGACTGGCTCGACAAGAAGATCGCTGCGCGGTTTCCACGACCGTCGACGGGGTGAAACGAGCCCTCTATAAGACCGGCGCGCCCAGATTCAGGGGCAAACTCGCTTGAGGAGAGAATGGCGAAAGAAGAATTGCTGGAGTTCGCAGGTACTGTCGTTGAGTTGCTGCCCAACGCCACCTTCCGGGTGAAGCTGGAAAACGAACACGAGATCATCGCCCACACCGCCGGCAAGATGCGCAAGAACCGCATTCGCGTGCTTGCGGGCGACAAGGTGCTCGTCGAAATGACGCCGTATGATCTGACCAAGGGTCGCATCACGTATCGGTTCAAATGACCAAGGGTTCGCTCGATCGCGCCGTCGTCGTCACAGGCGCTTCTACAGGGATTGGCCGCGCCGCAGTCGCGAAGGCGGTGCGCGAAGGCGCGCATGTTTTTGCGAGTGTACGCAAGCAAGCTGACGCCGATGGGCTGAAGAGCGAGTTTGGCGAAGCGGTTACGCCGCTTCTGTTCGACGTCTCGGACGAGAGCGCAGTGCGCGCGGGCGCGGCGCAAGTCGCATCGGCGCTGGGCGGGCGGAAGCTGTTCGGTCTCGTCAACAATGCCGGGATCGCCGTGCCGGGTCCGCTTCTGCATCTCGACACCGAGGATCTGAAGCGTCAGTTCGAGATCAACCTGTTCGGCGTGCACAATGTGACGCGCGCGTTTGCCGACGTGCTGGGCGCCGAGGAAGCGCGCACGGGTATGCCGGGACGCATCGTGATGATTTCGTCGGTTGGCGGACAGAACGGCGCGCCGTTCGTCGGGCCGTACGCGGCGTCCAAGTTTGCGCTCGAAGGTTATTCGCAGTCATTGCGGCGTGAGCTGATGCTGTACGGCATCGATGTGATCGTGATCGGTCCCGGCGCCATCGCCACGCCGATTTGGGACAAAGCCGAAGGCGAAGACCTGAAGCGGTTTTCAAACACGCCTTACGCACCGATGGTTGCGCGCGTCGCCGATTACATGCTGGCGCAGGGCAAGGAAGGGTTGCCGGCGTCCGATGTGGGCGATCTGATTTGGCATTGCCTGAGCGATGACGCTCCGAAAACGCGCTACCATATCTTGAGGCGTCCGTTCATGGATCGCACTTTGCCGCGTCTGCTTGGCCCGCGCGCGGTTGATAAGGTGATCGCCAAGCGCCTGGGCATGCCAAAGCGCCCATGAGGTCGGGCCTCGTGCTGGCGAGCGCGTCGCCGCGCCGGTTGCAATTACTGGCGCAAATTGGCGTCACGCCGGATGCGGTTGTCGCCGCCGACATCGATGAAACGCCGCTAAAGGGTGAGATGCCGCGCCGGCTCGCGGTGCGCCTCGCGCGGAGCAAAGCGGAAGCTGTGAAAGCAGAAAGCGCCTTGGTGCTCGCCGCAGACACTGTGGTCGCGGTTGGCCGCCGGATTTTGCCAAAGGCCGAGACCGAGGCCGAAGCGCGCGCATGTTTGGCGCTGCTCTCCGGCCGGGCGCATCGCGTGTATACGGGCGTTGCAGTGCGTGCGGCCGACGCTTCAGTGCGCACGCGACTGGTTGAAACGCGGGTGACGTTCAAACGCCTCGCACAAGCCGAGATCGAGGCTTACATCGCCAGCGGCGAATGGCGCGGCAAAGCCGGGGGTTACGCCGCCCAAGGGCTCGCGGCGCGCTACATCACCAACATCATCGGCTCTTACTCCTCCATCGTCGGCTTGCCGCTTTACGAGACCGCGAACTTGCTTGAGGGCGCGCGATGAGTGCGCCGCTGGAGCGGTGGGTCGACGCCGCAATTGGCGAGACCCGCGAGGCGCTCGTGCGCGACGGCGTGCCGATTGCGCTGCGCGTGGCGCGGCAAAGCGACGAGGGGCGGCGGGCGCGCTGGGGAGAGCTCTACGTCGCCCGCGTGCGCGAGATCGACCGCCGCCGACGCGGTGTGTTTCTCGATTTGGGGCTGAAAGAGCAGCAGGGCTTCCTGCCGCTCGATCAAGACGGGCGCGTGCGTCGTGGCGGCAAGGATCGCGTCGTGTTGCGCGAGGGCGAGGGCGTCGTCGTCGGTGTGACGCGCGAGGCTGCGCGCGCGAAAAGCCCGGTGTTGGAGCTGCATGAGATCGGCCATGACGGCGCGAGCCCGCATCGCATCGGCCGCCACGACTGCGATGATGAGATCGAAACGGCGAAGCCCGCCGATGCGCAGACCCGCGCCAAGCTTGATGCGCTGATCGAAGACGCTTTGGCCCGAACCGCGCCCATTGCTAGCGGCGGCGCGCTCACCATCGATCCGACGGCGGCACTCGTGGCGATCGACGTCGATGCGGGCGGCCGTGCAGGCACCGGCGATCCTGAGCGCTTTGCGTTGGAGCTCAATCTGGCGGCCGCGCGCGAGGCGGCGCGGCAAGTCCGGTTGCGAAGTTTGGGCGGGGTGATCGCCATAGACTTTGTGTCGATGCGCTCCAAGAAACACCGCGCGCATCTCGAAAGCGCAATGCGCGATGCGTTCGCGGGCGATCCCTGGAGTGTGCAATTCGGTGTTTTGTCGAAGTTCGGTGTGTTCGAGCTCTCGCGCGCGCAATTGCGTTCTCCCCTCGCGGAGCAGTTTCGTGATCCGGATGGGCGCATGAGCGTAGAGACGGTCGCGTTGATGGCGTTGCGCGCCATCGAGCGCGAGGCGCGCGCGGTGACGGGCCGACAGATTGCGTGCACCGTTGCGCCTGAGGTGAAAGCGTGGCTCGACGCTGCCGAGTTTGGCTGGCGCGCCGATCTCAGCAACCGGATCGGCATGCGTTGGACGCTGGACGCGGCCGCCTCCGCGGGCTCGCCATGGGCTCGCGACAAGATCGATGCGAGGCCATTGTGAGCGATGCTCCGCGCAATGCCGGCAAGTGCGCAATCTGCGGCAAGCCGAAAGATCCGAAGTATCGGCCGTTCTGTTCGAAGCGGTGCGCTGACGTCGATTTGAACCGCTGGTTTTCGGGTGGTTACGCGATCCCGGCGGTGGAGGCCGAAGACGACAACAGGGTTGACGAAGACTAGTCCCTCAGCGTCGCGACGATGGGCACGTGGTCGCTGGCTTTTTCCATGCCGCGCGCCTTCTTGAAAATGTCGACGCTCTCAAGTCTATCCGCCGCCTGCGGCGAGAGCAGCAAATGGTCGATGCGGATGCCGTGATCTTTCTGCCAAGCGCCCGCCTGGTAGTCCCAAAACGTATATTTGTGTGCGCTGGCGTCGGTTTGCATGTACGCGTCCGAATAGCCGAGATGTTGGAGTGCGCGATACGCGCCGCGCGTCTCCGGGCGAAAGAGCGCGTCGCCCTGCCAGGCGCGCGGATCCCAACAATCTTCATCACGGGGAATGACGTTGTAATCGCCCGCTAGCACAACCCGCTCTTCGTGCTTCAGCAAGTTTTGCGCGTGCGCGTGCAATGCGCTGACGAAATTGAGCTTAAGCGTGAATTTCTCGGTGTCCGGCGGATTGCCGTTCGGCGCGTAAATGGAAGCGACGCGAACGGGGCCAGATGGCGCGGCGATGATGGCTTCGAGGTAGCGTGATTGGTCGTGTTCGAAACCGGGGATGCCCCGAACGCAATCTTCGATGCGATGCTTCGAGAGGATTGCCACGCCATTATAGGTCTTTTGCCCAAACGTTTCGACGTTGTAGCCGATGTCCTCGATTTCCAGACGTGGAAATCGATGGTCTTCGCACTTGAGCTCCTGCAGGCACACGACGTCGGCGTCGAGTTCCTTGAGCACGGCCAACGCCGTTGGCAGGCGCGCGATGATCGAGTTGACGTTCCAAGTGGCAATTTTCATCGGCCCGGCTTAGCGCCCGGGGCGATTTGCTTCAATCCGGCGCGCCTCAGCCGAACCAGCCAAGCGCGACGGCGGCGAAGCCGACAATCACCAGCACCACCGAAATAACCAAGATATTGCGGACGTGGCCGGTGGTCTGCCCGGCGCGGGCCTCGTCCTTGTCGAGCTCTACGTGGTCGCCGACTTTGCGAGCGGTCATGGGGCAATCTCCCTGCTTCTAGGGGCGCGCGCGCCCATCGAAAAACCACGTCGTAAGCGGAGGCAAAACGCCTGCGACGTGCTAGAATGGCTTCATGCTGGTAATGATGGTCGCCTTCACTTTGTTCCACTTGGTGGTGGGGCTGGCGAGCTTAGGGCTCGCCGTGCGGCTGTGGACGCCTGACGAGCGCGCGCTCTGGCGTTCGCGCACGGCGTTACTAGTGGCGGAGCTCTTGTGCTGGGTCTATCCGATCGCCGCGTTTGCCAGCGCGAAGGTGGCATGGGCCGCTTACAATGACGGCGTCGCGCACGCGTTCCCGATGATCCTCACGCCGATCCTGTGGCTGTTGGCGATGGGATTGTTGTTCGCGGTCGTGGACTTCGCCGAGGACGGCGTGCTCGGCAACGCGCGGCGGCCGCACAAGGATCAAGATTTGCCGGCTTGATCGTGCTGCATCTGTTTGGGGCGAAGTACGACGGCGTTTGAACCGTGGCGGTGGCGTAGCAGGTTGGTCGCTTCAACGATGTCGACGCACTTCACCGTGTACCTGGTATGCAAATCGCCCGACAGATCGAAGACCCGGACCTCGTAGGTTTGCGCCGACACGTGTTGCTCCTGAGCTGACCGCGGGGTCAACGCAGGCGCGAGCATTGGGGTTCCAGCGATCAAAAGCCCCGGAACTGAGCGATCTCTTCAGCCGACGCGCGATCGCTCCGGAGCGTGTTGACAGGCGCGGCGTCAGCGTAGCCGAGCGCCATGCCGCAATAGATCATGTCGTTGTCGTCCAGCGCGAAATGCGCGTGCAGCGGACCGCGCAGGCGCGCCCAGGCTTCCTGCATGCAGCTGGAAACGCCGCGCTCGATCGCGGCCAGCGCGATCGACTGCATGAACATGCCAAGATGCGCCCACTGGCCGTGGCCCATCCTTTTGTCGATGACGAAGAAAAGCCCAACCGCAGCTCCGAAGAAATCGAAATTCCTGGCAAGGTGAGCATAGCGCGCCGGCTTATCGTCGCGGCCGATGCCCATCCGCGCGTACATGTCCTCGCCGACCTTGAAACGGCGTGAGCGGTAGGGCTCCCAGAGATTGGCTGGATAGACTGGGCGATCGCCGTCATCGCCCGGGAGATTGGCGCGCGCGAGGGTCACGAGCGCATCGCGCTCTGCCCCAGCGACGGCGATCACTTTCCATGGCTGCAAATTGCCGCCGCTCGGCGCGTAGCGGGCGACATCGATGATCTCGCGCACCATCGCTTCGGGCACGGGGTCCGGCTTGAACGCACGGATCGACACGCGCGCCTTCAACGCATCGCTGACATTCATCGTCTGGCCTTCTTTTCTCGGGCGATGTTCTTGGCGTAGGCGCGGCCAGCCTTTTGCGCGTCTTCGATGTCGCGCGCACTCAGTTCACGCGCGATCGCGGCGGCGCGTTTTCGTGCCGGGTCGCTCGCAGAAAACGACACCGCGCAATAGAGCCACGCCAACGCTTCTACAGGATCGCGCGTGACCAAGATGTCAGCGAGATTGCGCATGGCAGTGACGTGTCCGTGCTCCGCCGCGCGGATGAGCAAACGGCGCGCTTCGTCGGGATCGCTCATGGTAGCGAGTTGAGCGATGGCCTCGACGTCGCCCGCGCCCATCGCAGCGCGGAACGCCGCGCGTGCGGCGTCAATATCCTTGGGCGCGCCGACGCCCGAGCGCAGGGCGACGCCGTACGCGGTTTGCGCGGCGGCGTGGCCTTGCTCAGCAGCGATGCGAAAGCATTCGGCGGCGGCTGCGGCGTCGCGCGGACCGCCGAGGCCGCGCCAATACAATTGGCCCAGATGGTATGCGCCGTTGGCGCGCGGCTCAGCTTCCACGGCTTCGCCGAGAAGACGGCGTGAGCGCTTCCAGCGTTTCGCCGCGAACGCGTCGAGCCCCTTGTCGAGCTTGGATTGGCCGAGCCCGAACAGGGCGCTCGCCTCAGACGGAGAAGCTCACGCCGCAGCCGCAGCTCGACGTGGCGTTGGGATTTTTCACTTTGAACGATGCGCCGATCAGCTCGTCGACCCAATCGACCTCAGCGCCGAGCAGAAACGGCAGCGACACGGGGTCCACGAACAGGCGCGCGCCGTCGCGCTCTATGATCAGATCGTCCGCGTTGGCGGATTGCGCGACGTTAATCTCGTACTGGAAGCCAGAGCAGCCGCCGCCCTCAACGGCGACGCGTAGCCCCGCCAATGCGCCCTCGGGGGCGGCAATGGTCTTGATTTTGGCCGCCGCGGCGGCGGAAAGGGCCACATTCGCCATTCGTTAAGCGCCTTCGTGAACCGGTTTCTCAAGGCTCGGCCCTCCATATATGGTCGATCCGCGCCCTTGGGGAGACGCCTTTCATGGCCGACGGGAGAAGAACGCAGGCAAAGGTTAAAGCGGGCAAGCCCGCTGAGCCGGCCGCGCCGCCGGCGCAGGCGCCGCGCGCGCCGTTTGCCACCGATCCGGCGCGTTCGCGTGGGCGCTTGCATCCCGAAGCGGAAAGCAAGACGCGCACGCCATTCGAGCGCGATCGCGACCGTATCGTCCATTCAAGCGCGTTCCGCCGGCTGAAGGGTAAAACGCAGGTTTTTGTCGCGCACGAGGGCGACCATTACCGCACACGGCTGACGCACTCGCTCGAAGTCGCGCAGATCGCGCGGGCGGTGGCGCGGCGCATCGGGCTCGACGACGATCTTGCGGAGGCGTTGGCGCTGGCGCACGATCTCGGCCATCCGCCGTTCGGTCACACCGGTGAAGATATGCTCGATGCCTGCATGGAAGGCTTCGGCGGCTTCGATCACAACGCGCAAACCCTGCGGGTGCTGACGAAGCTTGAACGGCGCTACCCCACGTTCGATGGGCTCAATCTGACATGGGAAATGCTCGAAGGTGTGGTGAAGCACAACGGGCCGCTGGTGCGCTTTGGCGCAAAGCTCAAGGATTTGCCGGTGGCGATCCAGGAATACGTGGCGACGCACGATCTCGAATTGGCGACCTGGCCAGGGCCGGAAGCGCAAGTCGCCGCGCACGCTGACGACGTCGCCTACAACAATCACGACATCGACGACGGCCTGCGCGCTGGCCTCTTTACGCTGAACGAATTGCGTGAGGAGGTGCCGAAGGTGCACCGCGTTCTGTTGACGGTGGAGAAGGATTATCCGGGGCTGGAAGAGAGCCGTTTGAGCGCCGAAATGGTGCGCCGTCTGATCGGCGTTTGGGTGGACGATCTGGTTTGGGAGACCGGCAATCGCATTGAGGCGCTAAAGCCCGAAAGTGCGGAGGACGTGCGCGCGCTGGGCAAGCCGCTGGTGGGTTTCTCCGATGTCATGAACGAGCACCAAGCTGTGCTGCGGCGTTTTCTGATGGCGCGCATGTACCGGCATTGGAAGGTCAATCGCTCGCGCAGTCAGGCCAAGCGCATCCTCAAGCAATTGTTCGATCTATTTCTTGCGGAACCGGAATTGTTGCCACCGGACTGGCAAAAGGGCGGCGATGGGCCGGGCGGACAGAAAACGGCGCGGCGCGCCTGCGACTATATCGCCGGCATGACCGACGATTATGCGATTGAGGAACACCGTCGCATCAACAGCATGTGACGTGCAGCGCGTTCACGATTGGCGCAGTCAGCGGTGCTAAACTGCGTACCGACGCTTCGATTCCCGCCTGGAGTTCACTTTGAGCCGCAACCATTACGCCCATCCTGGCTATGACGAGGGGCCGCAAAACGTTCACCGGTTTGCGCTCTACGTTCTGATGCTGGTGATCGCGGTCGCGTTCGGCGGCTTCGTTTGGCAGTTGTATAGCGGGCCGAGCGCGCCGCTGATTTCACCGCCCGCCGGGGCCTACAAGGTTGAGCCGCCGGCCGACGCAGCCAATGCGCGCGATCCAGTGGAAGAGAATGCGTTCTACGAAAACCTGGAAGGCCAGAGCGAGGGCGCGGCGGTGACGCCGCGCGCAGGGCCAGAGCAGGTTGCCGAGGCGACCCCCGAGCCGAGTGGTCCGCCGCAATTGGCTCCAGCCCCGCACTTTGTTTCGAACGGCCCGTTCGTGGCGCAATTGGCGGCGCTGCAATCGGAGTCCGGGGCCAATGCGGCTTGGCAACGTTTCTCATCGCGCGCGCCGGGGCTGTTCGCTGCGGCGCGGCTGGACGTGGAGCGCGCCGACCTTGGCCAGCGCGGCGTGTACTATCGTGTGCGCGCCGGCTATTTCGCCGATCGCGCCAATGCGACGCGGTTTTGTGAGCGCATTCGCCAGATGGGCCAAGATTGCATCGTGGTGTCGCGGTGAGCACGCTTGCGTGCGCGTTGGGCGTGCGCCAACCGAAACTTGATCCGGACACGCGCGCGTTTTTTCGCGATGCGAGGCCGTGGGCGTTCATTCTGTTTCGCGAAGCGTGTGTGTCGCGTGAGCAGGTGCGCGCGCTGTGCGCGGAGCTGCGGGCGGCGGCGGGCCATGACGCGATCATCTGGATCGATCAAGAGGGCGGTCGCGTCGCACGCTTGAAGGTGCCCGAATGGCCGGTGTGGCCGGCCTGCGCCACGTACGGCGCGATTTTCGCACGCGACCAGATCGCCGGGCTTGAGGCGGCCCGGCTTGGGCATCGCCTGATTGCAGACGAGCTCAAGGCGATCGGCGTCGACGGCGACTACGCGCCGGTGCTCGATGTGCCGGTCGAAGGCTCGGACAAGATCGTCGGCGATCGCGCGTTCTCGGTGAACGCGAATGACGTTGGTGTCTTGGCGCGCGCGGCGCTTGAGGGTTTGCACGCGGGCGGCGTTGCCGGCTGTATCAAGCACATGCCCGGTCACGGCCGCGCCACAGCCGACAGCCATTTGGCCCTGCCAACGGTGAGCGCCAGCGACGCCGAACTCGCGACGGATGTGACTCCATTTGCCGCGATGGCCGATGCGGAAGCGGCGATGACCGCGCACATCGTCTTCGAGGCATGGGATCCAGATCGGCCCGCCACGTGCTCGCCGATTGTGATCGACAAAATTATCCGCGGCCGCATCGGTTTCCAGGGCCTGCTGATGAGCGACGATCTCGACATGAAGGCGCTGCAATATGCGCTGAATGGCGGGCTGGCGACGCGCGCGGAAACGGCGCTGAAGGCCGGCTGCGACGTTGTTTTGCAGTGTTCCGGCGTCTTGAAAGAGATGGAGGAGGTCGTCGGGGGCTGCGTGCCGCTAACCGGACTTCCCCTGGTGCGTGCGCGCGCGGTGGAGGCGTTCGCCAAACGCGCGCCCGAGGCGTTCGATGCAGAGGCTGGCTGGGCGCGCTTCAAGCAATTGCTGAGCGTGGCCGCTGCCCAATAGGCGCTAAATGGCCTAGAAGACGCGGCAATGGCCGAGGAAGACCAGACCGAGCTTGAGTTTGCTGCGGCCGAAGAGGCCGAGGGCCGCGACGCGTTGTTGCTGGCGCTCGATGGCTTTGAGGGCCCGCTGCACCTGTTGCTCGAACTGGCGCGGGCGAAGAAGGTCGATATCGCGCGCGTTTCGGTCGGCGAGATTGCTGACCAGTATCTGGCGTTCATCGCCGAGGCGCGTGCGGCCAACATTGAGATCGCGGGCGACTACCTCGTGATGGCGGCGTGGCTCGCGTTGCTGAAATCGCGTCTGCTGATCCCCAAACCACAATTGGCGGAAGATGAGCCCGATCCCGATCAGCTCGCCGCGGCGTTGCGATCAAAGCTCATGCACATCGAGCTTGCACGGCTTGCCGCCAAGCGGCTCGACCAGATGCCGCAATTGGGACGCGAGTTTTTCTTGAACGGCCGGCCCACGCCAACCGTGCTGTCGAAGCACACGGTGTGGAAGGCGGAACTCTACGATCTGCTCAACGCCTATTGCGCTGAGCGCGCCAAGAGCGTGCGCAAGCGCGCATATCGCACGATGGTGCGGCGTGCGTTTCCGTTGGAGACCGCGCGTCGCAAGCTTGAGGACGCCTTGGCGCGGCTGACCGAATGGCGCTCGATCCAGTCCGTCACCCCCGGCGCGACTGAGAGCGGGCCCGAGGCGCCGCCCGATTCATCGTATCTCGCCTCCACGTTTGGCGCGGCGCTTGAGCTCGCCCGCGAAGGCAAGATGGAGTTGCGCCAGGCTGAGGCGTTCGCGCCGCTGTTCGTGCGAGCGAAAACCGCCCATATGGACAAGCAATGAGCGCCGACGGACCCCGCGCCCCTATCGCCGACGCGATGCGCCGGATCGAAGACGCCTTCGTGGAGGGCGGCGAGCGTGCGCGGCCTGAGCCTTCCGCCGACGCCATCCGCGCTGCCGAGGCGCTGCTCTTCGCCGGCGGCGAAGCGCTGACCGCGAAGGCGCTTGGTGAAAAGCTCGGGACGGATGTCGATGTCGCCGCCGTGCTGATGCGGCTGAAGCGCGACTATTCGGGACGCGGTGTCGAGTTGGTCGAAACCGGCGGCGCTTGGCGGTTTCAGTCGGCCGGCGATCTGTCGCCTCTGTTTGCAGTGACGCGGCAGGAGCCGAAGAAGCTGCCCAAAGCCGCGCTCGAGACCTTAGCGGTAATTGCGTACCATCAACCGGTCACGCGGGCGGAAATCGAGGAAATCCGCGGCGTTTCGCTTTCACGAGGCTCGATGGAGCTGTTGTTGGAGATTGGCTGGATCCGCCCACGCGGCCGCAGACGCACGCCCGGCCGCCCGCTGACCTTCGGAACGACCGACGCATTTCTCAGTCACTTCGCCCTGCCTTCGCTTGACGCGCTGCCGGGCAAGGACGATTTGAAGGGCCTTGGACTGCTCGATCCGCGCGCCGCCAAGGAGCTGGACGTGCCGCGCCCGAGCGACGAACTGGCAAGCGACGAAGAACCGCTGGCGCCTGGCGAGGACTCTTCAAGCTTTTTCGTGGATCATCTGGATCAGGGCGAATAGGGCGCGGCCTAGACGGCTTTGCCCGCCCAAAGGAGTTATCGATGCATTTTCCCGGACTGGTTCCGCTTCTGATCGTGCTGTTCCTCGCGTTCCTGCTGTTTGGGCGCCCGGGCAAGCTGTCGGGGCTGATGGAAGACTTGGGCAAGGGCATCAAGGGCTTCCGTAAGGGGCTGAGCGAGCCGGAAACTCCGCCGCCCGCCGCCAATGCTGAAGCGCCGCGCCAGGTGCCGGACCAGAGCCCCCGCAGTGAAACCACGCCGAACGGGGACCGCGCGCAGAGCTAAGCGCGGGAGTTTCGCACATGCTGCCGAGCCTCGGCTTCAATGAGATTCTGATTCTCGGTGTGCTCGCCCTTGTGGTGATCGGGCCGAAGGATTTGCCGCTTATGCTGCGTAAGCTTGGCCGTTGGACGGCGAAGCTGCGGGGCATGGCGCAGGAATTTCGCACCGGCTTCGATGAGCTCGCGCGCCAGGCCGAGCTTGATGAGCTGAAGAAGGAAGTCGACGCGCTGCGGCGCACGACCAATCTGCAGAGCATTGCGAGCGATTTGTCCAAGCCGTTGCCGACGCTCGAGGATTATGCGGGCGTCGCCAAGCCGCCGCCTGCTTTGCCCCAACCCACGCCAGCGACGCCGGAGATCGCCGCCGCGCCAGTTGAAGCGGCGGCTGACATCGCCGCTGAGCTGGAAGAAGATCACAGCGCGCCAGTGGCGCGGAGTGCGCCGTGAGCGTGGCGCACAAGACAGACGACGACGAGATCGAGTCCTCGCGCGCGCCGCTGATGGATCATTTGCTGGAGCTGCGGAACCGATTGGTGACGACGCTCGTGACGGTGGTGATCGGCTTCATCGTCTGCTTCATATTCGTCGATCCGATCTTCCTGTTCTTGGCGCAGCCGTTTCAAACGGCGATGGCGCACGCCCATCCTGAGCGCGCAGGTGAGGCGATCCAGCTCATCAACACGGGCGCATTCGGCTTTTTCTCCGTGAAGATGCAGATCGCGCTGTTCGGCGCGATCGTGGTGTCGTTCCCAATTATCGCGTGGCAGGTGTACGCCTTCATCGCTCCAGGACTCTACAAGCGGGAGCGCGCTGCAGCGGCGCCGTTCATGATCGCCGCGCCAGTGATGTTCGCGCTTGGCGCGGCGTTTGTGTTCTACGTCGCCATGCCGTTCGCTTTGCAATTCGCGCTGAGCCAGGAAGTTACCGAGGGCGCGGTGCGCGTTTCGTACCTGCCGAAGGTCGAAGAATACATGGGCCTCGTCACCACTTTGGTGCTGGCGTTTGGGCTCATGTTCCAATTGCCGGTGGTGCTTTCGCTGCTCGGGCGGGTGGGGATGGTCAGCGCGTCGATGCTCCGCAAAGGGCGCCGGTACGCGATCGTCGGCATCGCCGCGTTTTCGGCACTGGTCACGCCCAACGACGTGATCTCCATGTTCGTCATGGCTGCGCCGGTTTACCTGCTTTATGAAATCTCGATCTGGCTTGTGTGGTGGATCGGGCGCGCGCGCGACAAGCGCGAAGCAGCCGAGGCGGCGGCTGCCGCGCAATAGTTGAGCTTGGCGGGGCAGGCCCTACATTAGGCTGAGGAGCCCGTTTGCCATGTGCCGCAACATCAAGACGTTGTTTAACTTCGAGCCAGTCGCGAGCGACGAGGAAATCCGCGCCGCGTCGCTGCAGTTCGTGCGCAAGTTATCGGGCTACAATACGCCGTCGAAGGCCAATGAGGCTGCGTTCGATTTGGCGATCGAGGAAGTGTTCCAGGCGGCGCGAAAGCTGATCGACGGCCTCGAAACCAACGCCCCGCCGAAAGATCGCGAGGAAGAGGCTGCGAAGGCGCGGGCGCGCAATGCAGAGCGCTTCGGGCGCCCGCAAGAGGCTTAGTTATCGGTGTCCAGACGCGAGCGGAGCGTGTCGGCGCCGATGCGCGCGCCATGGAATTCAGGCGTGCCCGGCTCTGCCGGCGGCAGCTGCACCACCGCCACAGCGGCGACTTCCGGCGCTTCCGGCGTCGCGGCGCACGCGCTGATGGTAAACGCTAGCGCGAACGCGGCGAAACGGATCGTGTCACGATAGGCCATCTGGCGAACCCCGGTTGGTGTTAACCGGAGTGATCTGCAAGCGTGGCGCCGCTGAAAACCGGCCTATTCCAGTCCAAACAGCGCCGCAGGCGCGCCGTGACGGGCGGGCCAATCCACGTAAGCGACGTCGGTCGGGCCGATCGCCATCTCGCGTATCGTCCACACCCCATTATCCCGATGCAGCAGCGCGTAGGTTGCGCCGCTTTCGTCGAACACGCCGTTGGTAAAGGCGCTCTCATATTTTGTTTGCGTCCAATCGACGTTCTGCGGCCGCGCCACCACCCAGCCCCAATCGCCATCCGTGCGGATGGTGTCGGAGGTGAGCGCGACGCGCGGAAGGCCGAGATCGGCGCCGAGCGCATCCGAGACGACGTTGAGCATCGCCGCCTCGTCGTTGCGCGCCGCCGGCGCTTCGGCGACTGGCGCTGGCGCAACGTCTTCCGACGGCGAGCATGCGACTGCGAAAAGCGCGAGTGATGCGAACGCGATGCGCATGAAATTCTCCGTTACGCGCCGGCGGCGGCGAGGTGTTTTTCGAGCCAGTGGATCGAATAATCGCCGTTGATGACGTCGTTCTCGACCATCAACTCGCGGAACAGCGGGATTGTCGTTTCCACGCCGGTGATCACCATTTCATCGAGCGCGCGGCGCAGGCGCATCAAACACTCGGCGCGGTCGCGGCCATGCACGATCAATTTACCGATCAGGGAATCGTAGTTCGGCGGGATCGCGTAACCCGCATAGATGGCGCTATCCAAGCGCACGCCGAGCCCGCCAGGCGGATGGTAGCCAGTAATTGTACCGGGTGACGGGCGGAATGTTTTCGGGTTCTCAGCGTTGACCCGGCATTCGATGGCGTGGCCGGTAAACTTCACTTCCTTTTGGGTCACGCTGAGCGGTGCGCCATCGGCAATGCGGATCTGCTCGCGCACGAGATCGATCGAGGTGATCATCTCGGTCACCGGGTGCTCGACTTGGAGCCGCGTGTTCATCTCGATGAAGTAGAATTTTCCGTCTTCGTAGAGATACTCGACCGTGCCGACGCCGAGATAGCCGAGCTTACGGATCGCGTCGGCGGTGATCGCGCCTATCTCGGCGCGCTCTTCGTCGTTGAGCGCAGGCGACGGCGCTTCTTCGAGCACCTTCTGGTGGCGGCGCTGCAGCGAACAATCGCGTTCACCGAGGTGGATCACGTTGCCGTGGCTGTCGGCGACAACTTGGATCTCGATGTGGCGCGGCTTCTGGAGATATTTCTCCATGTACACGGCGTCGTCGCCGAAGGCGGCGCGCGCTTCAGCACGTGCCGTGGAGAACGCTTCGCTCAATTCGTCGGGGCTGCGCGCGACTTTCATGCCGCGACCGCCGCCGCCGGCTGCGGCTTTGATCAGGACTGGATAGCCAATCTTCTTGGCAACCTTCTTGGCCTCTTCCTCGGTGGCGATGCCGCCGTCGGAGCCGGGCACGACCGGCATGCCGGTGTCGATGGCAGCCTTTTTGGCGGCGATCTTGTCGCCCATCAGCCGGATGTGTTCGGCGGTGGGACCGATGAAGGTCATGCCGTGCTTGGTGACGATCTCGGCGAAGCGCGCGTTCTCGGAGAGAAAGCCGTAGCCGGGGTGAATGGCTTGCGCGCCGGTGATTTCCGCCGCTGCGATGATGGATGGGATGTGCAGGTAGCTCTTCGCAGCGGGCGGCGGGCCGATGCACACGCTTTCATCGGCCAAGCGCACATGCATTGCGTCGGCGTCTGCGGTGGAGTGCACGGCGACGGTGGCGATGCCCATCTCCTTGCAGGCACGGTGAATCCGCAGCGCGATCTCGCCCCGGTTCGCGATGAGGACTTTTTCAAACATGGCTTAGCCAAGCACCAAAAGCGGCTCGCCGAACTCGACCGGTTGTGCATCGGTGACGAGAATGGCGATGACCTTGCCGGCGCGCGGCGAGGGGATTGGGTTGAACGTCTTCATCGCCTCGACGACGAGCAGCGTCTGCCCTTCGGTGACGGTATCACCCACCTTCACAAACACGGCTGCGCCCGGTTCGGGCGAAAGATATGCGGTGCCGACCATCGGCGACATGACCGCGCCGTCGGCGGCGGTGAGTTTTTTCGGCGCTTCGGGGGTGGCGCTGGCCGCCGCGGGCGCCGACGGCGCATGCGCGACGGGCGCCGGCGCGGCCACGTGGTGGACCACCGGCGCGGCGATTGCGGCTGTCATGGTGCGCGCGAGGCGAAGGCGCAGCTCGCCATGTTCAACCTCGATCTCGGATAAGCCGCTGTCGCTCAGGATCGCCGCCAGCTCGCGCACCAGCGCGGGGTCGACGCCCTCTTTGGTCTTCTTATCGGTCATTGGAGTCGGTTTCCTGCTCACGCGTTTTGGCTTTCTTCTGCGAGGGCGGCGGCGGCTTCGATCGCCAGCACATAAGAGCGCGCGCCGAAGCCGGCGATCACGCCTTTCACGGCGCTCGAAATGGCGGAGATATGGCGAAACGGCTCGCGCGCCGCTGGATTGCTGAGATGCGTTTCGATCACGGGAATGGCGATGGCCTTGATGGCGTCGTGCAATGCGACCGAGGTGTGCGTATAGCCGCCCGCGTTCAGCACGACGGCGGCGGCTTTGTCCTTGGCCTCCTGCAACCAGTCAACCAATTGCCCTTCAACATTTGTTTGCCGGAACTCGATCCCGCGCCCGTGCTTGGCGGCCTCGGCCGCACAGAGCGCCTCTATGTCGGCAAGGGTTGCGCGGCCGTAAATCTCCGGCTCGCGGGTCCCCAATAGGTTCAAATTGGGGCCGTTCAGGACGTAGATCGGCTTGGGCATGTCGCTCGCGTGCTGGCGACCGGCCGGGATTGTTGCACCCCGCCCGCTCGGCGCTTAAGTCGGGACGGATAGGAAGGCCGATGCGACTGACCGTCAATGGCGAAGTGAGGGATGTCGCCCCTGGGGCGACGCTTGTCGAGCTGCTCGCCTCGCTGGGGATCGAGGGCCGGCGCGTGGCCGTCGAACGCAATCTCGAAATTGCCCCACGATCGCTGTGGTCTGAGATCACATTGGCGGAGGGCGATCAGTTGGAGATCGTGCAATTCGTGGGGGGCGGGTGATTGAACCGGGCGCAACGTTTGCTTCGAGAGCCGCCCGAGGCTTTTCGAGTTGCGGTCGGCGGTTTGCATCAGGACAGCCACCACGGATTCGATGCGGGCGCGACCTTGGCCGAACTTGTCGCGACGAGCACCTATCGCGTCGATCAGCGAGTATTATTTGCGTATGTAGACTCATTGCTCACCGAGCCAATGATAGACGACACGGATCTTCGCGCCCTACTCAATAGGCATTGCACGGCATGGGGCGTGCGGACCAAAGACGCGCGCCCAATATTTGAAGAGGTCCGCGCGGCCTTGAGAAGTGAGCTCAAAATCGATGACTGACACCCTCACCATCTCCGGCAAGAACTATTCCTCGCGGCTCATCATCGGCACCGGCAAGTATAAGTCCTACGCCGAGAACGCTGCGGCGCTTGAAGCGTCGGGCGCGGATATGGTCACGGTCGCGGTGCGGCGGGTGAATTTGAGCGATCCAACGAAGGAGCGGCTCACCGATCACATTGATCCGAAAAAGGTGACGTTCCTGCCCAACACCGCCGGCTGCTTCACCGCCGACGATGCGCTGCGCACGTTGCGGCTCGCGCGCGAGGCAGGCGATTGGAAGCTGGTGAAACTCGAAGTTCTCGCCGACCAAAAGACGCTCTATCCGGACATGGAGGAAACGCTGCGTGCCGCAAAGGTGCTCGTGGCCGAGGGCTTCGAAGTGATGGTCTATTGCAGCGACGATCCGGTCTATGCGCGCAAGCTTGAGGATGCGGGTTGCGTGGCGATCATGCCGCTTGGCTCGCTGATCGGTTCGGGCCTGGGTGTGCAGAACCCAGTTGGCATCCGCCTCATCGTCGAGCAATCGCGTGTGCCTGTGATCGTCGACGCCGGTGTCGGCACGGCGAGCGATGCGACGGTGGCGATGGAACTTGGTGTCGATGGCGTGCTGATGAACACCGCGATCGCTGAAGCCAAAGACCCGATCCGCATGGCGCGGGCGATGAAGCATGCGGTGATCGCCGGACGCGAAGCGTACCTGGCGGGGCGGATGGGCAAGAAGAAATATGCCGATCCATCGAGCCCGTTGGGTGGGCTGATCTAGTGCGCGCACAGGCTCTGATTGCGGTGCTTTGGCTTGCCGCGTGCGCGAGTGCGCCCGAGCCGCCGCCGCGCCAGGCGGTTGAAATTGAGGCGCCCGTGAACGTGTCCGGAGACACCGTCCGCGCGATCGAGAGCCGCATCGAGATGCCGCCGCAGGCGCAAGCGCTGGCGGCCTACGACCGCTACTATGCGGGCATGATGCTCGACGGACGCGAAGGTGTGCAGGGCGTCTTGCTGCTGCGGAGCGCCTTCGGCAGTGGCGCGCGGCCGGGGATGGCGCCGGTGGCGGATGTGCCGGGCGCATTCGTGGGGGCCCCTGATGACCTGCCGCGGATCGACGATGGCGGCTGCAGCGTGGTCACGCTCTATTTCGGCATCGCCACGCAAAGCTTCGTAGAGCTCTACGAAAAAGATCTGAGCGTTCAGCGCGCACACGCCGTCTGCAACGGCCGAGGCTAAGTCTTAAATTCGCCGTCCATGAAGCGATCTCGCAGCACAAATTTCTGGATCTTCCCCGATCCCGTGAGCGGCCATTCCTTTATCTCGATCCATTGCGCAGGCGTTTTCTGGGCGGCGAGGTGTTCGCGGCAATGAGAAATGAGGGCGGGTTTGTCGAGGGCACCAGGATTGCGCAGCTGGACAAAGCAGATGACGATTTCTCCCCACTTATCGTCGGGCGCGCCGACGACGGCAACCTGAACTACGTCAGGATGTTCCAGCAGTACGTTTTCGATTTCCGCCGGAAACAAATTCTCGCCGCCGCGGATGATCATTTCTTTCACGCGCCCGGTGATCTTCACGAAGCCGCGCGCGTCCATCGTGCCGAGATCGCCGGTGTGTAGCCAACCTTCGGAATCGATCGCCTTCTCATTGGCCTCCGGGTTGTCGTTGTAACCGATCATCACGCAATAGCCGCGCGCGCAGATTTCTCCCACCGCGCCGACCGGCACGACTTCATTCGTGTGCGGGTCACGGATCGAAAGCTCGGTCTGCGGCATCGCTTGGCCCACGGTTTCGCAGAGATCAATGATGTCGAGTTCGCTGCGACATTGCGTGAGCAGCGGTGAGCTTTCGGTTTGCCCGTAAAGCGGCTGCATCTCGCACCCGAATAGGGAGCGCACGCGGCGCACCAGCTCGGGCGCCACCATGGAGCCGCCGGACGTGGCGATCCGCAGCGCGGAGGTGTCGCGCGGCGCTTTGGCCTGCGCTTCGCAAAGGGCCGTGAGCATCGTCGGCACGCCCAGCAAGCTGTTCACGCGCTCTGACTCAAACAGATCCAGCATTTTCTCTGGATCGAACAATTTGGCGATGATCATCCGCCCGCCAAATTGCGCCGCGCCCAGTGTAATCAAACCGCAGCCGGCGGTGTGAAACATGGGCATGAAGTTCAACACCGTTTCCCCACGCGGCGAGTTCATCCGAGCGAAACAGAACCGCGCGTTGTTGGTCACGCCGCAATGATGCAGAACCGCGCCTTTGGGAAAGCCTGTTGTGCCGGACGTGTATTGGATTTGCACCGGATCGCTGGGGCGTACGTCAGGCAGCGTCGGCTTGGCGTCAGCACCGGCGTAGAACGCGGCGGCGTCTTCCATGTCGACAATCTCGCGCAGCGCCGGCAGCTGTGGCGAAATCTCTGTGGCGATCTGCGCCATCGGGTTGCCGCGATATGCGCGCACCAAAAACAGCCCGACCGAGCGCGATTGCTCGAGCACGTATTTCAGCTCGCGCGGCTTGTAGCCTGGGTTCGCTGTAACGAGGGTCAGGCCCGCGAGGGCGGCGCCATACTCCAGGATCACCCATTCCGGAATGTTCGGCGCCCAAACGCAAATGCGCTCTCCGGGCTTGAAGCGAGTGAGCAGGGCGTGCGCCAGCCGCTCAGAATCCCGGAGCAAGTCGTTGTAAGACCAGCTCCGCCCGATCGCGCCATCCATCCCAGCTTCGACAAGGGCGCCGGCATTCGGCGTCTTGAGCGCTTGCGCGCGCAAGATGCCGCCGACGGTCGTTTCCTGGACGTCATCGTCGTGTTGCGCGGGAAAATAGGACTGCGTGAGATTGACTTGGTACATGCCGCCGCTCCGCTCGCCGGAATTTGCCATGGGCGGCGCCGGAGATCGACAGGAATCGGCGGCTCGCTCTTAGCGGGCGGCGGTTGGGCGATTGGGGCTGTCGGCCAACCATTGCGGACGTTCGTCGGCATTCGCGACCGCTTCGGTGAGTGCGAAATAGAAGCGGTGAAACTTCGCCTGCGCTTGGAAATCGATCGGTGTGGTCGTGTCGTCCTGCGGGGCGTGATAGCGATTTTCGTACCAGTCGCGATATCGGGCCGCCGCTAAAGTGTCTGACGGATCGAAGCCGAACAGGAAGCTCACTGCCGGCACGCCACGCTGCATGAAGGGCCAATGATCGGTGCGGCGCAGCAGGCCGCGCTCAGGCTCCAAATCGGGGCGCACCTCGATGCCCATGGGGCCGGCGACGTCGCGCACGGTTTGGCCGAGCGTTGAATCGTCAAGCGCAAGCGTCGTGAGGATTGTCAGCGGATAGAGCGGCCGCAACTGATCGAGGTTGAGCACGGCGATTGGCGTCGGCGCCGCCGGCGTGGGGTGTGCGGCAAGCCAGCGCGATCCCCAGAGGCCCTTTTCCTCCGCCGTCACCGCGGCAAAGATCACTGGACGACGAAAGCCGCGTCCTTGGCGCGCGTCGGCGAAGGTGATGAGCGTGGCGACGTAGGCGGCGTCATCCAGTGCGCCGTTGTAGAGATTGTCGCCGTTCACCGGCGTGCCGTAGCCGAACCCGTCGAGGTGCGCGATCAACAGCACCGGCTCGTTGGCGAGGTTGGGGTCTGTGCCTGGCAGCACGCCGAGCACGTTGTCGGACGTATAGCTGCGCCCGCGCGTGGCGAAATCGGCGCGAAGGCGTGCTGGAATGTCGAATGCGGCCATGGCCTCGCCACGCGCGCCACGGGCCAGGATGTCGGCGCCATTCTGACCGCTTGCTTCGGCGATTTCGGTGAAGGCGGGCGCGCTGATGCGGAGCGACGGAATGGATCGCGGGCGCGGCGAACCGTCGGCCAAAGCGACGGCGCGTGCGTATGCGAGCGGCCAACGTGGCGGCTCTAGCGTGAAGCCCATGTCGTCCACGCGCATGAGCGCCACGGCGCCGGCAGCGGTGGCCGCCTCAACTTGCGCCGAGGCGAGCGGCTGGCCAGTGCGGCGCGTACCGAAGCACACGACGACGGCGCCGCGGACGCTGGTCATGTCCGATGCGGCGCACTGGCCGCGGAACACAAGCGGGGCGTCAAGGTGCGTGGTCATTCCCCAAGTTGGGGTCACCGAGATGTCGTGCAGGAAGCGGAGCGTGCGCGGGGCTTGGCCTTCGTACGCCACCGAAAAAGTCGTCCCGGTCGAGACAACCTCAATCTCATCGAAACTCAGGCGTTGGAAATAACCGCCGTTCTCTCCGGCAGGCGCAAGGCCTGCCCGTTGGAAGCGATCTGCGGTGTAGGCTGTGGCGCGATCGTATCCGGGCGAACCAGTATCGCGCCCCTCCATTGCGTCGCTGGAGAGCGCTTCAGTGGTCGCCCACCAGGCAGCAGTTTGCGCGTCGATAGCCGCGCTTGAACTTGCGCATGAGGCAAGCGCCCACGCCGCGAGGAGGGCGCCGAGCTGTTGTCTGATCTGCATCGCCGCCCCCAATGTCGTCAGTACTAGCTCCGACCGCCGCGCCGCGCCTCGCGCGTCGCTTCGCGCAAACGCTGCGCGAGTTCCTCTTGCCGGAAGCCGCGCACAACGGCGCCGTTGATCATAAAGATCGGTGTCGGCGCGCTATCGCTGTTGACGGTGTCGATCGCGAGCGCCCGGTTGTCATTGATCAACGTATCGATGGCGGTCTCATTCATGGCGCGGCGCATGCGGGGGACGTCGACGCCGGCCTGGCGGGCGAGAGCGTCGATGCGGGCGGAGTCCAATTCACCGCGAAACGCCATCAAGGCGCTGTGGAACTGCAGATAACGGCCCTGCGGGATCGATGCGATGGCGGCACGCGAGGCCAGCACCGATTCCTGGCTAAGGATCGGCAATTCCTTGAACACCACGCGGACGTCCCGACGCGTGCGGATCAGATCGTTCACCCATTCATTGGCGGCGTGGCAGTACGGGCAGCGATAGTCGAAAAACTCAACCACTGTGATGGGCGCATCGGCGGGGCCGATGGAGAAATCGCGCGTGTCCGTTTCGATCCGCACGCGCCGCTCTGCATCGACACGCGCTTGAAGCGCATCAAGGGCCTCACGCAGCACGTCCGGATTACGCACGAGATAATCGCGCACGACGGCGCGAATTTCCGCCTGCTCCTGGGCGTTGAAACTTTGGGCGGCGGCAGGGCCCGCGAGCGCGGCAAAAGCGATCAGGCCGACAAAAAGCGTGCGGAGCATCATGGCCGTCACATGGCCGCTTTCCGCTGGCGCGGCAAGCCTCAGCTGCGCCGTCCTCGATTGCCCTGCTGATCCTGCATCAGATCGCGCACCTCCTGGCTGGAGAAAGTGGCGATGTCGTTGGCGCGCTGGAAGGACGGTGTGTTGCGCGGCAGCGTACGGCGGGCGCGCTCTGCGAAGCTCAAGGCGGCGGGGAAATTGCCGCGCGTATAATTGGCCTCGGCGGAAGCCAATTCCGCCATGCCCTGTTCGCCCTTGGAATCGCGCGCCTCGGCCAGTTCGCTCCAGGCGAGCGAGTTGAGCGGCTCAATGCGAACCACGGCGTTCAGCAGGTTGATCGACTCATCGACGGTGTCGCGATTGTCAGCCAATGCGCGCGCGAGGTTGAGCATAAGCAGCGGCTGATCGTGTGTCAGCTCGACCGAGCGGCGGTGATAGGGGACTGATTCAGCCGATCGGCCGCTCTCGAACAGCATCTGCCCCATTAGCTCTTGATAATAGGGGTTGTTCGGGTTCTCGGCGATCAGCGACGTCAATTCCGCGCGCGCGTCGTTCATTTGCGCGACGCGGTAATAAGCAATGGCGCGCGCGTAGCGTGCGTCAGCCGATTGGTTGCTGAGCGGGTAGCGCGCAAGCGTCTGACCTTGCGACTGCAGGAAGCCGATGAGCTTGGCCTGCATGGTGTGAAAACGCGCCATGCTCTCAGGCGAATCGACCGCGTCGTGATGGCTCGCAGCCGCGGAGCCGACGCGCAGCGCCTCGACACGATCGGACGAGAACGGGTGCGTGAGCAGGTAGGGCGGGGCGCGCCGCATCGCGAATTCATAGCGGCGGAAATTGTTGTTGAAGAAGCCGATCAGTCCTTCGGCGGACTGGTTGCTTGCTTCGAGGTAGTGCAACGCCGCTTGGTCGGCGGCGGATTCCTGCACCTGCGTGTGGCGCACATAATTGGCCATCGCGAACGCCTGCGAGCCCGAGATCAGCGCGGCGCCCGCCTGCGGTGCGCCCGCGGCGATCGCGAGTACGCCGAGGCCGATCGAAATCAGCGCGGGCCCCATCGCCTGTTGCTGGGCTTCGCGTGAGCGCGCGAGGTGGCCGCCAGCGATGTGGCCCGTTTCGTGGGCCAAGACGCCGATCAATTCGTTCGGCGTGCGCGCTGCGAGGATCAGGCCGGTGTGGACGAAAATGTTCTGCCCGCCCGACACGAACGCGTTCAGTTCGTCGTCGTCGATCAGATAGATGCTGACATCGTCGGGGTTGAGGCCCGCAGCGACCCAAAGCGGGGTTGAATAGTCGCGCAGGGTGGCCTCGATTTCGGCGTCTCGGATCACGCCTTGCGCGGCCGCTTTCGGCGCGGCGGCAAACAGCGCCGCTCCGATCAGAAGCGCCGCCGCTCCGGCGCGGCCCAAACTCTCAACCCAAGGCGCTCTCATGCCGCCTCCTGTTTCGCCCGCGCCCCCGCGCAACCCGGGTTAAGCCCCGGTTTGCGGCGGGAACAAGGCCACGAGCCTAGCCTAACCTCACGCGCCTTTCTTGGCCCAACGGCTGAAGCGCGAAAGAAATTTGTCGCGGCGTTCTTGGTCCGGTTCGTAGTTCAGCTCTTCGGCCGTGGCGCCCGAACCGATAAAGTCCGGTTCTTGCTCAGCCGTGGCAAACACCATCACTGGTTCGGGCGGCGTCGGTTCACGCGCTTGGACGACTGGCTCTTCGGTCTCCTCGCGGGCGGGCGCTTCAGTGCGTTCCGGGCGCGGCGCACGCACCGGCTCAGGACGCGGCGTCAAATGTTTGAGGTCGGCGCCGACGAAATCCAGCCATTCGCCGCCATCCACCTCGAACGTGCGACGGCCGCGGCCACGGCGGCGGCGGCGCTTGCGCCCGCGCTCTTCGCCGCCAGCGGATTTGACTTCAACGGGCCGGGGCGTCGCTTCGCGCGCTTCGGCCGCCGGTTCGCCGGCCTCATCCTCACGACGGCGCTTGCCGCCGCGACGGCCACGGCGGCGACGGCGACGGCTGTCGTCGCCACCGCTTTCGGCCTCGCCGCGCTCGCGGCGCGGTGCGCGCTCGGCGTCGGCTTCGACCTCATCCTCGGTTTCTTCCTCGTCCGGAATTTCCGCGTCGTCTTCGTCGTCAGCTTCCACGGCTGCCGGGGCGGCGCGCTGTGGGGCGCTGCGACCGCGCGGCGCTTCCTCGGCCTCGTGGGCGTCGTCTTCGATGCGGCTATCGGCGTGCGCGTGGATTTCAAACTCCGGCGGCGCCAAGCCGGCGGCAGCCGACACCCGCAAACGCACGTGCCGATTGGCTTCCATGCTCGCCAACGCTTCGCGCTTTTCGTTGAGCACGTAGAGCGCCACATCAGTGGCGGCGCGTGCCTCGATCAGCATGCCCTTGCTTTTGCCAGCGCACTCGTCGAGTGCGCGCAGCAGCGACAAGGCCGCAGATTCCACGGAGCGCACGCGACCTGTGCCTTGGCAGTTCGGGCAGGAATGGCTGGTGCCCTCAAGCACGCCCGTGCGGCGGCGCTGACGCGAAAGCTCAAGCAGACCGAAGCCGCTGATCTTGCCCATCTGAACGCGCGCGCGATCGAAGCGAAGGTTGTCCTTCATGCGCTTCTCGACCGTGCGGTCGTTCTTGTTTTCCTCCATGTCGATGAAATCGATCACGATGAGGCCGGCCAGATCGCGCAGGCGCATCTGGCGCGCCGCTTCGTCGGCCGCTTCCATGTTGGTCTTGTAGGCGGTCTGCTCGATGTTGCGCTCGCGCGTGGCGCGGCCGGAGTTCACGTCGATGGCAACCAAAGCTTCGGCTTGGTTGATCACGATGTAGCCGCCGCTTTTCAGCTGCACGATCGGCGAGTGAATCGATTCAAGCTGCTTTTCGACACCGTGCTTGGCGAAGATCGGCGAGCCGTCCTTCCAATGGTGCACGCGTTTGGCGTGCGACGGCATGAGCATGCGGACGAAATCTTTCGCCTCTTTGTAGGCGCTCTCACCCTCGACGTGAATTTCATCGACGTCTTTGTCGTAGAGGTCGCGGATGGCGCGCTTCACCAGCGAGCTTTCTTCGTAGATCAGGCTCGGGGCGACGGATTTCATGGTCTCGTCGCGGATCGTCTCCCAAGCGCGGAACAGGTATTCGTAGTCGCGCTTGATCTCCGTCTTGGTGCGCTTGGCGCCGGCGGTGCGGATGATCAAACCCTGGCCCTGCGGCACATCGAGGTCCTGGGCGATCTTCTTGAGGCGCTTGCGGTCGGTTGCTTGCGTAATCTTGCGCGAAATGCCGCCGCCACGACCGGTGTTCGGCATCAGCACGCAATAGCGGCCAGCGAGCGAGAGGTAGGTGGTCAGCGCAGCGCCTTTGTTGCCGCGCTCTTCCTTCACCACTTGCACAAGCATGATCTGCCGGCGGCGGATCACTTCCTGGATCTTGTACCGACGCGTGAGAACGCGGCGACGGCGCTCGTCGATCGCGTCTTCGTCTTCTTCCTCGTCGCCGGCGGCGGCTTCGGCCTCGGCCAGTTCGGCTTTGATCGATTCTTGGTCGGCGACCGGGATGGCGTAATAATCGGGGTGGATTTCCGAGAAGGCCAGAAAGCCATGGCGGTTGCCGCCATACTCCACGAAGGCCGCCTGCAGCGACGGCTCAACGCGCGTCACCTTGGCGAGATAGATATTGCCTCTGAGCTGTTTTCTGTTCTGGGTCTCGAAATCGAAATCTTCAACGCGGTTTCCGTCGAGCACCGCAACCCGGGTTTCTTCCGGGTGGGCGGCATCGATCAACATTTTCTTGGCCATTGAGGGCTCCGTCAGCGCCGCGCGTGCGCGCCCGCAAGCGTTCCAGGCTGGAACGCGGGGCGGCGAAGCGACGCGAGTTGGTGGTGTGGTGGGAGAAAACCGCGTCGGCCGCGCGCACGCACGCGGGCGCCAGGGGCGCACGGGCGAGAGGGGCGGAAACGCGGTTCATTATGCACTGCTCCTAGACGCCGGTTTCTTGGCCGGCGTTTACGCTTCCCGATTGCGACAGAGGGCGGGGGTCCGAGGCGGGCGCCGCCCAACCAAATCTCGTTGGAGGGGGCGCCTCGGGGACTTGTCGCGCCAATCCGCGGTGCGGGAAGCGCGTCGGGCGCTCATGGGGGCATCCCCTGACGGCGCGGCCGACGATGGGCGACCTTTGCATGAATTGATTGAGAATTGAAAGCGCGCGCGGGCCGACGAGGCCGGAAAATGAATACTGATGGGCAGTATTTCCGCGTGCGGTACGTTCGCCGGGCAGCGCAACCCAGTGCGCAAATGCTAACGCCGTAGGCGGAGGGGCCGGGGACGCAAGGGATTTGGCCTGTGAGGGGTCAGCCGAGCCCGTGCGGCGCAACGAAATGTAGTTACTGCCGCATTCACTCTTCTTTTCAACTGGATAGCAAGCCAGCTCAGGTAGTTTACGCCGGTCATGGACCTCACCCGCCGTTCCTTTGCCTTAGCTGGCGCGACGCTTTTGGGCGCGTCGCTGCCGGGCCGCGCCTGGGCGGACGCGCCCGCCGCCATCCGTGCGGTGCAGCTCGAGGAGGCGGGCGGCTCCGTGCGCCTGATGATGGCGCTGGATCGGCAGGCCATGGCGCATCACGCGTTCTTCCTGCCGAACCCCGACCGGTTCGTGGTCGATCTGGCTGGCGCGCACTGGGCGCTGCCTGGCGGAGCCGCTGGCGAGGGCCCCGGCGCCGGGGTGGTGCGTCGTTACCGCTACGCTCAGCGCCCGGACGGCGCCGCGCGGCTGGTGCTTGATTTGGCGGCGCCGGCGCAATTGGTGCGCGAGGAGCGAGGCGGTCGGCGCGCCCCGGAACTGCGCTTCGATATCGCGGCGACCGCTCCGTTTGTGGCGGCGCCGGTCCGCCAGCCCCTGGAAATGCCGGGACGCGGCGTCCAACGCCGGACTATCGTCATCGACGCGGGTCACGGCGGCCACGACCCAGGCGCCGTGGGCACGACCGGGGTCCGTGAGAAGGACGTGGTGCTGGATGCGGCCCTGAAGCTCCGCGACGCGCTGGAGGCCAAAGGCCCCTACCGGGTGGCGCTGACACGCGACGCCGACCGTTTCGTGCCCCTGGAGGACCGCGTGCGCTTCGCGCGTGGACAGAACGCGGACCTGTTCATTTCCGTGCACGCCGACAGCCACGCCAACCATGAGGCGACCGGGGCGTCAGTCTATACGTTGTCGGAGCGCGGGGCCAACCGCGCCCAGGGCATGATGACCGCGCAGAACTGGGACATCGACCTAGGCGCCGCACCCCGTCAGGGTGTGGTTGGGGATATCCTGGTGGACCTGGCGCAGCGCGAAACCACCAACCGCTCAGCGGAATTCGCGCAGACGCTGATCCCGCGCTTGGGCCAAGTTGCGCCGTTGCTGACCAACACCCACCGCAACGCCGGCTTCTTCGTGCTGCTCGCGCCTGACGTGCCGGCCGTGCTGATCGAAACCGGCTTTTTGAGCAACGCCACCGACGAACGCCGTCTGGCCGATCCGCGAGCGCGTGAAGCCATGGCTACAGCCATGGCGGGCGCTGTGGACGCGTATTTCGCCTCGCCCCGAATCGTTTAGGGCCGAATCGTCTACAGGTTGGCCGGCGCGCCGCCTCAAAGCGGCTCGATTGTTCAGGCAAACAGCGTAAGTAGGCCCCGCAGCGCTGGTCATAATCGCGCCTCATTAGGCGGCGACGGCGGGCCGAGAGTGTTGCAAAACGCGCGAGCAGAAGCGGGGCGCAATGGCGCGGGAAAGATACGAAGACGAACGCCAAGGATGGTCGGACCGCGATGACGATTATCGCGATCCCGAACAGCAACCCTTGTGGCGCAAGATCGTCATTGGCTTGGCCATCGCCGCGGGCGTCGGTGTGCTTGGCATCGCCGGCCTGTTGATCGCAGCGCTGCAGGGCCTGCCGAGCCTGGCTGAATTGCAGAATTACGAACCGCCCGTCACCAGCCGCGTGCACGCTGGCGACGGAGCGCTGGTGGCGGAGTTTGCAACCGAGCAGCGCGTGTTCGTGCCGATCGAACAAATTCCCGATCACGTGAAGAACGCGTTCGTCGCCGCAGAAGATGCGCGCTTCTTCGAGCACTCTGGCATTGATTACGCGGGCCTTGCGCGCGCGATGGTGGTCAATGTCGGCAACGTCCTGCGCGGACGGCGTCTGCAGGGTGCGTCGACAATTACGCAGCAGGTGGCTGGCAATATGCTCACCGGACGCGCCGCCGAATGTAGCGGCGGCATCGGCGGCCTGTTCTGCGCTGTATGGACGAAATTGCGCGAAGGTCTTGTCGCGCAGCGTATCGAGCGCGCCTTCGCCGCCGAAGGCGTCGATGGCAAGCAGCGCATTCTCGAACTCTATTTGAACCAGATTTATCTTGGCAATCGCGCCCACGGCGTGGCGGCGGCGGCGTTGAACTATTTCGACAAGCCGCTGGACCAGCTCACCATCGGTGAAGCCGCCTATCTGGCGGTGCTCCCGAAGGGCCCAAACAATTACGATCCGCGCGTGCCGGCGAAGCTGGAGCGCGCGCTGGGGCGGCGCAATTACGTGATCGGGCGCATGCTCGAGCGGGGCTACATCTCTGAAGATGAAGCCACCGCCGCGCGCGGCGAGGAATTGGTGACGCACGACCGACTAGCCGGTGACCAGTTCGTGGCCGCATCGCACTTCGTGGAGGAGATCCGCCGCCAAGTGCAATCGGAATACGGCGAGGACGCGCTCAACCGCGGCGGCCTGTCGATCCGCTCGACGCTCGACACGCGCTTACAGCTGGCGGCCGCGCAATCCTTGCGCCGCGGGCTTGAGGAGTACGATCGCCGTCACAATTGGCGCGGCCCGATCGCGCGCGGTGACGCTGCTGGCGATGTTCAAGCGCAGCTCGATGACGCCGAGCGGCCGCCGCAGCTGAGCGGTTGGGTGCGCGCGATGGTGACGGGCACGCGCAACGGCGTGATCACGCTCACCGATGAGCAAGAGCGCGTCGGGCGTCTCAATGCCGATGACGTGACCTGGGCAGGGACGCGCGGCGAACGCGGGCTGACTGCTGGTGCGATTGTCTATGCTGAGCGCCCGTCCGGGGGCGGCTTCCGGCTCAAACAGGTGCCGCGCGTGCAGGGTGCGTTGGTGGCGATGGACCCCCACACCGGGCGCGTGCTTGCGATGGTCGGCGGCTACAATTTCAATGACGCGAGTGGCCTGAACCGCGCCACGCAGGCAATGCGGCAGCCTGGGTCGTCGTTCAAACCGATCGCGTACGCGGCGGCGCTTGAGTACGGGCTCACCCCGTCGACGCTCATCGATGACGGCCCATTGGCGATCGAAGCCGGCGACGGCACCAATTGGTCGCCGGAAAACTACACACGCGAGTATTACGGCCCGACGACGCTGCGCCGCGGCCTGGAATTGTCGCGCAACGCCATGACCGCGCGCATCGCTTATGAGATGGGCCCTGAGCGCATGCTCGAGATGGGCCAGCGTTTGGGCGTGTACGGCGAACGCACGCCGGCCGTGTTCGCGCTCGCGCTCGGCGCGGGTGAAACGAGCCTGCTGCGCATGACCACTGCCTACGGCATGTTCGTGAATGGCGGCCGGCGCATTTCGCCCATCATCATCGACCGCATCCAGGATCGCAGCGGCCGCGCCGTGTTCAGGCGCGACCAGCGTGAATGCGCCGAGTGCAACGCCGAATGGCGCGGCCAATCCGCGCCGAGCTTGGCTGATCCGCGCCAGCAGGTGCTCGATCCGGTGCTTGCCTATCAAATCACCTCGATGGCCGAAGGTGTCGTGCTGCGCGGGACGGCCACCAGCGTCAATGCGCTGGGCTTCCCGCTTGGCGGCAAGACCGGCACCACCAACGACTACAAGGACGCATGGTTCATCGGCTTCTCGCCGGACATGGTCGTTGGCGTGTGGGTGGGCTTCGATACGCCAACCAACATGGGCGAAGGCGAGACCGGCGGCCGCATCTCGGCGCCTGTGTTCCGGGACTTCATGCGCGAAGCGTTGCGCGACACGCAGCCGACGCCGTTCCGTATTCCCGCCGGCGTTCGCTTGGTGCGGGTCGACTACATGACCGGCCAATTGCCCAACAGTGACGCGACGCAAACCATCCTCGAAGCCTTCCGCCCGGATACCGAACCGACGCGTGAGGTGTCGTCTTCGCCGTTCGTGTTCGGCGGCACCGCGCCGATCGATCCACGTGTCTTGTCGGGCATCAATGACGCGGTTCAGGGCGACAACCGCCCCGAGCAACGCCGCGAAGAGGACGAGGAACTGGGCGAACTCTACTAGCAGCGCGATCGGCAGTTGGCGCGGGCGGCCGCGCGCTCTATGTAGAGCGCCGTCCAGGAGCCTCCATGCGCGCTGAAGTCCTCACTTTGTCCGAACAGATCGGATCTTCGATCGCCTTGCTGCGGAGGCGTCTTTGACTGGGATCGCGCCCATGTCCGCCTCGATGAACTGACCGCGCTTTCGGAACGCCCGGATTTCTGGAATGACGCGCAAAAGGCGCAGAAGCTCATGCGCGAGCGCAACAAGCTTGCCGCTGGGATAGAGTCGATCACGGCGCTTGAGCGCGATTTGCGCGACAACGTCGAATTGGCCGAGCTCGCTGACGCCGAGAGTGATGAAGCCACGCACGACGAGGCGATTGCGGCGCTGCGTGGTGTGCAAGATCGCGCGGCGAAGGCAGAGCTTGAGGCGTTGCTCTCCGGTGAAGCCGACGGCAATGACGCCTACGTCGAAATCAATTCCGGCGCCGGCGGTACGGAGAGCCAGGATTGGGCCTCGATGCTGTTGCGCATGTACGCGCGCTGGGCGCAGGCGCATGGCTACCAAGTTGAAGAGCTTGAGCACCAGGATGGCGATACCGCCGGCATCAAATCGGCGACGTTGTTGATCAAGGGTGAGAACGCCTACGGCTGGCTGAAAACCGAAGCGGGCGTACATCGCTTGGTCCGCATTTCGCCTTACGATTCCAACGCGCGCCGCCACACGAGTTTTGCCAGCGCCTGGGTGTCGCCAAAAATCGACGACAGCATCGACATTGAAATTCTCGACAAGGATGTCCGCACCGACACCTATCGCGCCTCGGGCGCGGGCGGTCAGCACATCAACAAGACGGACAGCGCCGTGCGGCTGACACACATGCCTTCGGGCATTGTCGTCGCCTGCCAGGCCGAACGCAGCCAGCACAAGAACCGCGCAGCCGCGTGGGATATGCTGCGGGGGCGACTTTACGAGGCCGAACTGCAGCGCCGGGAGGCGGCCTCCCAGGCCCTGGCCGATAGCAAAACCGAGATTGGCTGGGGTAGGCAGATCAGGTCTTACGTCCTGCAGCCGTATCAGATGGTCAAAGACCTGCGGACCGGTGTTGAAACATCGGATACGCAGGGCGTACTCGATGGAGACCTCGACCAATTCATGGCCGCCTCCCTCGCCCAAAGGGTGAGCGGTGGCGGTGAGAAGGTGGTAGAGGACATCGAATAGGGGGAAGCACCGCCGTGGACTACGAGCACAAGAGCAACGAACCAGCGCCGGGCGAACCGATCGTCGCGCCGCCGTCCTGGATCGAATTACGTCAGCGCGCCGCGTGCGATGGCTCGACAGCTTTGTCCACGTTCCAAGGCATGTTGTCGGACGAGATTGTACTGCCGCAAGGCGCGATGGACTCGAAAGACCCGATGGCGGCGGTGCGCGCCACGCTCGATTTCACCGCTGTGCTCGAGAACCAAGCGTTCCTGATCCCCGGCGAATACGCGCTCGAAGCGCTGACCGGGAAATGGGCGATCCACTACATCGAGGAAACCCGAGCGGGCGGGCACGTTCAATATGGCGCGGCCACGCATTGGGATGATCTCAAGGTGCGCGCCGCGATGGCTGGCCTGCGCAGCATGAACGCCGATCCGTACTTGGCGCTGCTGACGGAGATGAAGCGTCTCGTCGACGACCCCAAGCGCGGCAAGAAGTACAAGCACCCGCAAGCGTCGCACGACGCAGCGGTGCGCGATCTCGACAAACGCTTCGCCGAACTGGAATTGGCCGAGCCGATCGCGCCGCGCTTCAAGCTTTGGTTGAAGAGCTTGCGGAAGGTGAAAGTCGTCCCCGACGCGGAGCTGAATACGCATCTCCAGCGCATCGCTAATCTGAACGTGCTGTATCCGCAGCGTCGCGCCGAAGGCATGCGTGCGCGCGAGGCGCGTGAGCGGCGTGATCCTGCGTTCACGACAGCGCGGGCGCTTTGCGAGATGGCGGGCGTGTTGTTCCTCGGCCTGGTTGGCGCGACGCCAGCGGCGTTGCGCGAACATTGGCCGGATGGGCCAGATCGCCAGGGTGTGGCGCTCAACGTCACCACCGACCACGGCGTGCGGACAGCGCTCGTCTATGAAGAGGGCGGCCTGCTGAAAAAGCGCGTCGCGGTGCTGATCGCGCCGGGAGAGGCACTCCCGCAAGGCTCGCTGGCGCTCTCGCGCGAGGATTTCGACGCCATCAACGGAGCCTGAGGGCTCAGACCTAGCACTATTGGCTTGACCTCCGCGTCGCCACGCGCTTGATTGAATGATCAATCAAGGAATGTCGCGTGAAGGCAAATTGGGTAGTCGCTGCGCTGCTCAGCGCGCTGTCGCCGGGCTTGGCGGCAGCAGAGCGGGCGCAGGAATGTGCGGGGGCGCCGAACGGCGCGATCTGCCACGAGATCGTTGTGCCCGCCTCGACGAGCGAGGTGTGGCGGCTGTTTTCGAGCGATGAGGGCTTGAGCAGCTGGATGGCGCCCGTTGCGGCCATCGACCTTCGGGTCGGGGGATTGCTCGAATCCTCTTACACGCGCACCGCCCGCATAGGCGACGCCGGAAATATTCAGAACCGCATCTTGAGCTACTTGCCGGAGCGCATGCTCAGCATTGGCATCGAGCGTGCGCCACCGAATTTTCCTCATGCAGATGTCGCACGCACTCTCTGGACGGTGATCGAGCTTGATCCCGCCGACGCGACGCACACGCGCGTGCGCGTCACGATGCTCGGTTACGGTGAAGGCGAGGCGTTTGACGCGCTGCATCGGCATTTTAACGCGGGCAATGCGTGGACGCTCGAGAAGCTGCGGGAGCGCGTTGCCGAAGGGCCGGTCGATTGGGCCGCCCTTGGGAGCACACAATGAGCACGACCACCCGAGAGAAGATCATCTTCGCCGCCATGGAGCTGTTCTGGCTCAAGGGCTACAATTCAACGTCCATCGCCGATCTGCTCAGCCGTACGCAGCTGAATTCAGGCAGCCTCTATCATGTGTTTCCGTCGAAACAGGATGTGCTCGTCGCCGTTCTGGAAGCGTATCGCGACGGCATTTACCCGCAATTGCTGGAACCGGCATGGGTCGGCGTCGACGATCCGATCGAGAAGATTTTCGCGCTGCTCAAGCATTATCGCGGGCTGATTGTCGAAACTGATTGCACCTACGGGTGCCCGATCGGCTCACTTGCGCTTGAATTGCACGAGCCTGATCCGCAGGTGCGCGCGCTGATCGCGGTGAATTTCGAAGGATGGACGCGCGCGATCGAGGCGTGCCTGGCCGACGCCGGCGCGCGTTTGCCAAAGAAAACTGATCGCGCAGCGCTGGCGCAATTCATTCTGACGACGATGGAGGGCGGCGTCATGCAAGCGCGGACGCATCGCGACGTTTCGTACTTCGATCGTGGCGTGGCGCAATTGCGCGCGCATTTCGAGATGTTGGAGAGCGCGGCCAAGCAGGTCGCGTAGAGACGCCGGGGAGGGCGATAGATGGAAATCAATTGGCTTGCTGTGATCGTGGCGGCGTTGTCGTCGTTCCCGCTCGGGTTTGTTTGGTATGGGCCGCTGTTTGGCAAGGCGTGGATGGCCGAAGTCGGCATGACGCCGGAGAAGTATAAATCTGGCAATCTGGCGATGGTGTTCGGCGGCGCGTTCGTGCTCGCGCTCGTACAGGCGTCGACGTTCGCGATGTTCTTGGGGCCGGTGACCAATCCGGAAGCTGCGCTCTATGGCCTGTGCGCGGGGCTGTGCTGGGTGGGGGCGGCGTTCGGTGTGCAATATCTGTTCGAACGCAGAAGCGTGCGGCTGTTTTTGATCAACGCCGGCTACAACACGGTCGCGTTCACGCTGATCGGCGCCATCATCGGCGCTTGGCGCTAAACATAAAAAATCGGGACCGGTTTGCGCCGGTCCCGATTTCCGATTTCAAACTGATGAGCGAGTTTAGCTCGACGCGCCCGTCACGATAACGCCCGACACCATGCGGTCGTCGTTGGAGGGCTCTCCGAACACCGATCCGCCGCTGAAGCTGGTTTGCGGACGCTCAACTTGCTGAACGATCTGCGGCGAAGCAGGCGTGCCGGGGCCCGATTGGCTCAGCGGATCTTGCAGGTAGCGGCACTGGCCTTCGAACACCGCGCCCATCTCAACCGAGAGCGATTGGTGCACGATGTCGCCGAGAACGTGGGCGTTGCGGGCCAACATCACCTTGCGCGCGCGAACCGAACCCTCGACGCGTCCGTGAACGGTCACGCTTTCCGAGATCATGTCGCCCTTGACCATGCCGGTGTCGCCGACGGTGACGGAGCCGCCGCGGACATTGCCCTCGATCTCGCCATCGACCTGAAGCTCAGCGCCATCGGCTTCGATGGTGCCGGTGATCTTCACGCCATTTGCGATAATCGACGCGATCGTCGCCCGGCCTTGGCTCTGGCGGCGTTGCGACATCGGATCGGGAAGCGCTGGCATCGTCGTTGTCGTCTCGCCCGGCTTACCCTTGTTCGTGAACATGTCTTCCAGCCCTCAGAAAATTAACAGGATCGACCGCCCGGCCACGGAACCACACCTCGTAGTGAAGGTGGGTGGCCGTGCTACGCCCCGTTGAACCCATCGAGCCGATGCGTTGCCCGATGGCGACTGACTCGCCGCGGGTGACTTGGATATCGCGCAAGTGCGCGTAACGCGTCTTGAAGCCGTGGCCGTGGTCGATCTCGACCGTATAGCCGTATCCGGATTTCGTTCCAGCAAACGACACAGTTCCAGGTGAAGTTGCCACCACCGGCGCCCGCTCAAACGCGGCGAGGTCCAGGCCGGAGTGGAACGCGGGGCGACCGGTGAACGGATCGATGCGTTGGCCGTAGCCAGAAGTCTCGCGGTAATCGACGGCGACCGGCTGCGCCAGCGGCGTCGAATTCGCGACCGCTTGCAGGCGGCGGGATTCGCTGACCCGCGCGGCCACTTGCGCGACGCGCTGAGCGAACGCGGGATTGAGGTCGCTGTCGCGGAGATAGGTGACGAGATCTTGCGGCACGAGCGGGCCGCCGGCTTCTGCATCGGCTTCAGCGCCTGTGAGCGAGGCCATCGACACGCCGGTCAGGCGCAGAACGCCGCGAACCTGCTCGCTCGACTCGACCACTTGATCTTCGAGTTCCGACAGCGTGCGCTCTTGCTCGGCGGCGAGGCTGTCAGTGCGGGCGCGGAAGCCCACGGTGGTGACTTGATAAGGCTCAGACGCGATCGCGCGCGACTGGCGCGGTTCGGCTTCATCGATCGAGGCCGCCATGATGATGCGGGCGCCATCGCGTTCGATCGGGCGGGCCGAGGCCGTCATGGTCGAGCCGCCAGCCATTTCGAGCAGGCTGCGCAGAACTTCATGACGGGTTTCGAAGTCGCGGGTGGTGTCGTCGAACTGGCGAGTGCGCTCTTCGAGCATGGCTTGAGCCGCGGCAGCTTGCGCACGGGACTCGTTCAGCCAGCGATCGTACTTGGCGCGTTCGCGTTCGATCTCAGCGTTGGATGCGGTGGCCTGGGGGCCTTCGAGCAAAGTGTTGGCGGTCGCGTACACGCACCAGCCGGCCAAGCCGACTGCGCTCAGCGCCAGGAGCGCCTGCTTGCCCGGAGACAAGGAGACATAGCGGACGCTGCCACCGCTTCGGTGGTAGATCTGCCGCTCCGGAAACATGCGATCGAAGAAGGCCCGCGCCCGCGACCCGAACTGGCTCATTTGTCCGCCGCCCGCTACTTTAACTACTAACAAAAAGACCGTTAGCCCCGCCAAACTCGACTGAACCTGAAACCCTCTCGGATTGCAACAGCCCTAACCATTCGTTTACAGGAATTTCAGGGAGTTTAACGGCGTTCCGGCGAAATGAAGCCGAATGCAAAAGGCGGTCCGCACCGTCTGTTAAGCAAGTCAAGAAAGGTTAATCTCCGCCAAGACTTCATCCACATGTCCAGGCACCCGCACTTTGCGCCAGATGCGCTGGATCCGGCCCTTTTCGTCTATCAGGAATGTGGCGCGCTCGACGCCCATGTAGGTGCGCCCGTACATGCTCTTCTCGACCCAGACCCCGTAGGCCTCGCAGACATCGCCCTCGACATCTGCGGCTAGGGTGTGCGCGAGCCCATATTTGGCCGTGAACTTGTCATGCTTGGCGGCTGTATCCCGCGATACACCCACGACGACTGCCTTGGCCTTGGTGAATTGCTTGAGCTTTTCAGTGAAGCTTAGTGCTTCTTGGGTACAAGCAGGGGTGTCGTCTTTAGGATAAAAATAGAGCACGACCCGTTTGCCCTTCAGGTCGGCGAGGCTGAGCGCCCCGCCCCCCGAGGTTGGCATCTCCCATTTGGGGGCGGGATCGCCTGGCTTGAGCAGTTTGGTGGGCATGACGTCTCTCTCGTCCCTCGCGGCCATCGCGGGCGGCTGGCCTCGGCCGGTCGCTCCTGACCGCGTGCGCGCCGCTGGCGACGAGCTTTGCGTATTTTCCCCCATCCGCGCTAGAGACTTAACCGGGGCGGCGGAGTTGTGCGGATGATTCGCCGCTCGACGCTCATTGCTGTCGAAATCCTGCTCGGGCTGGTGGCCGCGCTGCTCATTGGCGTGGGTGTGGCCTGGTGGCGGCTGAGCCAGGGGCCGGTCGAACTGAATTTCATTCGCCAGCACGTCCAGGCCGAACTGAGCGACGCCCGGTCGGGCCGCCCCGTTGGTATCGAGCGGGTTGAACTGGCCTGGAGCCAGGAGGCTGGAGCGCTCGAACTTCGCGCGGTCGGCGTGACCGTAGAGGACGGCCGCGGCGGCGTGCTCTCACGCTCCGAAGAAGCCCGCATCGAACTCAACGCGCTGCCTCTTTTGCTGGGCCGCATCTCCGTTGTGCGGGCGGATTTCGACGGTGGCGATCTCTCGCTGACACGCAAAATCAACGGTGCGGTGCACGTGGCGTTTGGGCCGCCGGGAACGCCGCCCGACATCATCATTCCACCGCCGCCGGAAAATGAAACTTTGGAGCAACGCGTCGCGCGCGTGCTCGACAGTATGGCGGAGACATTCCGGCCAGTCGGCGCCGGAGGGCGCCTCAAGGCGATCGGCGTGCGCAATGCGCGCTTGCAAATTCTGGACGAAGCCGGCGGCGGCGCGTGGAACGCGGACGCGGCCAATTTTGAACTCGCGCGCGCCGGCGACGTGCTCACACTCACTGCAGCGGCGCGGCTTGAGGGCGCGCAAGGTCTGGCGCCCGCGAGTTTGCGCGTCACGACAGACACCGCGTTCCAGGCGGCCATCATCGAATTCGGCGCCAACGACGTGCGCCCCCGCGCGCTGTTTTCGCCAGCGGTGTTGGGCCCGTTCGCCGGCTTGGACACGCCGATGACGGCGACGATCTCGATCGGGTTGGATCGCCAGGCTGGCGTCAACCGCCTTGAGGGTGACGTCACGCTCGGCCGGGGGTCGGCCGACATGGCGGGTGGGCGGTTCAGCCTAGACGGCGGGCGCTTGCACGGGCGCTACGATATCGAGAGCGACGAACTGATCCTTGATCAGCTGCAACTGGCCGGAGATCGCACTCGCATAACCGGCGAGGTTCGCATTCGCGACGCTTCCGCGATCATGCGCGCTGGCGCCGATCAGCCGGCCGCGTTCAACATCAGCCTGCCGTCACTCACGCTCGATGTGCCGGGTACCTTCGCGACGCCGGTCAACCTTACGCAGGTGGAGGCCGTCGGTGCGATCATCTCGGCGGAACGCGCGATCGATTTCACGCGCCTGCGCGCACGTGCCGGCGAGGGCCTGATCGACGCCACGGCGCGCGTCTATTGGGCCGAGGCCGGCGCAGAGCGCCGCACCGCCATGGGTTTGCGCCTTAATGGCGAAGTCACCGGCGGCGTGACCGTGCAGCAGGTCATGAGCATGTGGCCGATGGGCTTGGCCGAGAACACCCGGTCTTACCTCGCCCGTTCGCTGACCGCCGGGCAAGTCACTGACGCTCAGGCGCGCCTCGACATCCGCCCGGGTGAATTTGGCGCGCCGGCGATGCGCAACGACGCCGTGGACGTGCGCTTCAACCTGGCCGGCGGCCAGATGCAATTCATCACCACCATGTCGCCGATTACAAACGCGCGCGGATCTGCCGTGCTGCGCGGCAATAGCTTCACGATGCAAGTGCCAGAAGCGCGCATCAACGGCCTGGCGGTCACCAACGGACGCATCGAAGCGCCGCGCTTGAAGCCGAGCGGCGGCGTCATGACGATCAGTGCGCGCGCCGATGGCGAGGCCAAGCCGCTGCTTGAACTGCTGATGCAGGAACCCATCGACATGGGTGAGCGCATGCCGGTCGACGTCGCCACCGCTACGGGACGCGGTCGCGTCGACGTTCGCCTGCAGCGTCCGATGCTTGCCGAAGTGCCGTTCGAACAATGGCGCTTTGACGTGAACGGCCACATCGAGAACTTCGCCGGCGCCATGACCAGCCGGCGTGTCGCGCTGAGCAATGGCCAATTGCAGGTTCGGGGCGATCAGCGCGCCATCACGGTGTCTGGCCCGGTGCGCGCTGGGCAATCGAACGTCGACGTGCGCTGGACCGAATATCTCAACCGCCGCAACGCCGCTTCGTCAGAGTATCAAATCAGCGGCAATTTCGACGCCCGCGATCTGGAGCGTCTGGGCTACGGCATCGCGCGCTATGCGCAAGGTCGCTTGGGCGTGGTGGTTTCTGGCGCGGGCCGCGGGTTCGACGTCGAGAACGCCAACATCGAAGTCGATCTGCGCGCTGCCGCGGTGGAAACGCCCTGGTCGTTCTGGACGAAGAGCGCAGGCGAAGCCGCGTCCGTTCGTCTCGACATCGCCCGCCAAACGAACGGCGACCTTTCGTTCGAGAACATCGACGCACGCGGCGCCGGACTGGTTGCACAGGGCAGCGTGCGTGTTGCGCGCGACGAGCGCATCATGGCCATGAACCTCACGCGCGTGGCGGTTGAAGGCCGGTCGGACGCCCGCATCACAGCGGCGCGCGCAGCCGACAACGGGCTCGACGTGCAAGTGCGTGGCGCCCTGTTTGACGCGGCGCCGTTCATGGACGAAGGCGAGCCGGCGTCTGCGCGACGGCCGCGCGCGGCGACGATCGAGCCGCCGGTGCGCGCCAATGTCGTTGTCGATCGCTTGAAGATGCGCGGCGGCGCGACGTTGTCGGACGCGCGCGTTCAGGTGATGACCTATCGCAATGCGCTGGCCATGCTGGTGGCCGAGGGGCAATCGCCCGGCGGGCGCCCGTTTTCGCTCGGGCTGGGACCACGCCCAGGCGATCCGGCCGGGCGCATGGCGTTCCGCTCCGAAGACGCAGGCTTTGCCGTGCGCGCGCTGACAGGCTCGGAAAACATCGTTGGCGGCGTCGCGACCGCAGAGGGCGATTGGCGCACCGGTCCTCCCTCGACGGCGCGGTTCAATGTTCGCATCCGAAATTTCCAAGTCGTTCGGTTGCCGGCGATGGCGCGGCTATTGTCGTCGGCAGGATCTTTGACGGGGATGGTTGAGATGCTGAACGGTGACGGCATCGGCTTCTCCAACTTGGAAGCGCAGATGGTCTACGCCAACAACCATCTCACCTTCACGGAAGGCAGCATGCGCGGGCCGTCGCTGGGCCTGACTGCCTCGGGCGCCTACGACATCAACCGCGACAATCTCGATATCGATGGCGTCGTTGCGCCGTCGTACGGGCTGAATTCCTTCCTGGGCAATGTGCCCATCGTCGGCAATCTGTTCGTGTCGCGCCAAGGCGAAGGCGTTGTCGGCATGACCTATTCGATCAATGGTCACGCCGCTGAGCCGCGCGTCGGCGTCAATCCACTCTCGGCGCTGACGCCCGGCATCTTCCGGCGCATCTTTGAACCAGCGCCGCAACGCGAGGCCGCGCAGGGCGGCGCGCACTCAAACCCGCCCGACGATGCGCCGCCGCCGATCGAGCCCGAAGCGCCGGCGCCAGAGATCGCGCCCTTGCCGGTTGCGCCTGTGGCCAACGACAACGAAGCCGACGCCAGCCTCGTTGCGGCCCCCTCGCAATAGAATAGCTCTTCATCCGCTGGGCGAAACGACCGCGCGCGGGCGCGGACTCGCATTAGCTTGCGCGCTGTTAGCCGCCCGAGAGCGGCGCGGAGGGAGAAGCGCCATGCGCGTCATGGGCCACAACGCACTCGCGATCCTTGTCGCGGCCATCGTGATCTACGCCATCGAGTTCGTGATTTTCGCCGTGCTGATTTCGCCCGACCAATACATGGCCTTCACCGGCATCACCCAAGCGCAGGTTGATGGCGGCATGGCGCGGATGCCATTCGGCATTGTTCCGCCGCTGTTGACCGCGATCGGGCTGTCGATGGTGATCAAGTGGCGCAATGCGCCCGGTTGGATGGGCGGCGCGGTGACCGCGCTTTGGATGGCGGTGCTGTTCGCGTTCGGCACCAGCCTCTACGGCTATGTCTATGGCCCGCACATCGAGGCGTATCTGCCCGTCAATCTCGCACATTTCCTGGTCTGCTGGGGCGCTGCCGGCGCTGTGCTTGGCGCCTGGAAGTAAGCCGCAAGTGACAGCGCGTGCGTGACGGGTTAAGCCCGCGCGCATGCGCATTCTCTGCACCAATGACGACGGCATCCACGCGACCGGCCTGGCCGTTCTCGAACGCATCGCGCGTCATTTCACCGACGATGTCTGGGTGATCGCGCCGGAGAGCGAGCAATCCGGCGCTTCGCGCGCACTGACGCTCACCGCCCCGATCCGCGTTCGCAAAGCTGGTCCCAAGCGCTTCGCCGTCACCGGTACGCCGACCGATTGCGTGCTGCTTGGCGTCGAACATCTGATGGATGAGGGCGCGCCCGATCTGGTGCTCTCGGGCGTCAATCGCGGACAAAACATCGCCGAGGACGTCACGTTTTCCGGCACGATCGCCGGCGCGATGCAGGGCATGCAGCTTGGCATTCCCGCAATCGCGCTGTCGCAAACGCGCGGCATGCGTGGCGAGGAAGCGCCGATCCCGTGGGAAACGGCGGAGACGTTCGGTCCCGGCATCGTTGGCGCGTTGCTGAAGCACGGCTGGCCAAAGGATGTGCTGATGAATGTCAATTTTCCCGACCGCCCGCCGGAAGACGTCACCGAGGTGGAAGTCACATCGCAGGGGCGACGCGATCAGCACATCGTTTACGCCGACAAGCGCACCGATCTGCGTGGCGGCGCGTATTTCTGGCTGGGCTTCAAGAACAAATTGTCCAACCCGCCGGAAGGGACCGATTTGCGCGCCACTTATAGTGGACGCATTTCCGTCACGCCGCTGCACATCGATCTCACCCACGCCGAAACGCTGCACAAGCTGAAAGGCGTGCTCGGCGGCGCGCCGCCAAAACTGGAAGACTGAGTTGAGCGATGTCGAACGGCTCATGCGCTTCGTGTTGGAAATGCGCCAAGCGGGCGTCACGGACGCGCGTGTGCTTTCCGCGCTCGAACGCACGCCGCGCACGCAATTCGCGCCGACCCATCTTGAGGGGTTGGCGATGGACGATATCGGCCTGCCACTCGCGCATGCGCAGACGATGACGAAGCCGTCTCTGATAGGGCGCATTCTTTCAGCGTTGGATGCGCAGTCTGGCGATCAAGTGCTGGAGATCGGCACCGGCTCTGGCTTTCAGTCCGCAGTGCTGTCGCAACTCGCCCATCGCGTCACGACCTTGGAGCGCCACCGCGACCTCTGCGCCGATGCGCGCGGGCGGATTGGCGCGGCGCGGTTGATGCGCGTATTCGCGCATTGCGCCGATGGCTCTGACGGTTGGGCGGACGAGGCGCCGTTTGATCGTATCGTCGTCAATGCCGGCGTCAGCGAGATCCCGCCGCCGCTTTTGGCACAACTCAAGCCAGGCGGGGCGCTCGTGGCCTGCGTGGGCGAGCGCCTGGTCCGCGTGCGCAACGGTTCGGCTGAGGATTTAGGGCCGATCAAGCTGCAACCACTGGAACGCGGAATTGCCGAGGGCGCTGATTCTGGCGGATGAAGGGTTCATGCCGCGCATTGCCCTGCCGCTCGCGCTTTTGCTTTCAGCCTGTGCGAGTTCACAGGGTGCGCCCATCGCTTACGGCGGAGGCGCCCCCGCTCCCGCGCGCGAGACGCGCGCGCCGATAGAGCGGCGTGAGCGACAACAGCCAGCCGCCCGTGCGCCTCAGCAGGAACCGGATTGGGCGGCAAGCGAAGGCACGCCGCTATCGACTTACGCTCTGCGGCCAGAAGATGCGCAGCCATTCGATCCCGCGCGTTTACCGCGCACGCATCGCGTCGGCGCCAATGAATCTCTTTATGACATCGCCGATCGCTATCAGGTCCCGCTGCGTGCGCTGATCGATCAGAACAATTTGCAGCCTCCGTTTGCGCTGTCGCCGGGCGCACAACTCGAATTGCCGCCGCCGCGTTTTCACACATTGGCGCGCGGCGAGACGCTGCGCGATGTCGCGGAGCGCTACAATGTCGACTTCCGCTCGTTGGCGCTGCTGAACCGCATGCAGCCGCCGTATGACGTGCGCCAGGGCGACCGCATTGTGCTGCCAGCGATGGCGCGCGCGTACGCGTCGCCCGCGTCGCCGACGCCCGCACCGCAAATTGTCGTCCCGACGCCCACACAGCAGGCGGGGCGTTTCGCATGGCCAGTGCGCGGCGAGGTGGTGGCGCGGTTCGGGCAACAGCCGAACGGCGCGCGGCTGGATGGAATTGAGATTGCCGCACGCGCGGGTGACCGGATCGGCGCGGCGGCGGAGGGTGATGTCGTTTACGCCGGGTCCGATCTGCCGGCCTACGGAACCTTGGTGCTCGTGCGACACGCAGACGGATACGTCACGGCCTACGGCTACGCCCGCCGGGCTTTGGTTCAGGAAGGTCAGCACGTGCGCGCCGGCGAAGCGCTCGCCGAGGCGGGCGATCGGGTTTTGTTTCAGGCCCGGCGCGGGCGTGAGGCGGTCGATCCGCTGCCGCTGCTCGGGCCATAATCCGCAAGTGCGGCCTTTGGGCGCGTCGGGAGCGCCGCTTGGCGTTGAATTGGCAGGCGCCGTCGATATAGTCCGCGCCTTCGCGGTCGGGGCTCCCCGGTTGCAGACCCCTTTTCGCGCGGGTTCTCCGCGCCAGGTGAGGCTGATGTTCGTTTCAGACGCTTATGCTCAAGCCGCAGGTGGGGCGGCCGCCGATCCGATGGCGGGCGCTTTTATGCAGCTGGCGCCGCTGCTGCTGATTTTCGTGGTGTTCTATTTTTTGCTGATCCGCCCGCAACAAGCGGCGCGTAAGCGGCACATCGAGATGATTGGCGCCTTGAAGAAGGGCGATGTGATCGTCACCTCGGGCGGGCTGATCGGGAAGGTCAAATCCGTGGCCGATGACGAAGTCCGCGTCGAACTTGGGCCCAACGTAGAGGTTCGCGTCGTGCGCGGCACCATCTCCGAAGTTCGCAACGGCGCGACGCCTGCGCCAGCCAACGATTCCAAGCCGGCGGCGAGCTAACACATGCTTCAAGTCGCGCGGTGGCGGGTGCTGCTGGTCATGATCGTGACCATCCTGGGCATCGTAGTGGCGTTGCCCAACGTATTGCCGGCGCGCATTCGCGACAGCCTGCCGCCGTGGTTGCCGCACCAAACCGTCAATCTCGGCCTCGACCTTCAGGGCGGTTCGCACCTGATGCTCGAAGTGGATGTCCCGACGTTGCGTCGCCAGCAACTTGAAAACATCGCCGATCAGATGGCGGCGGCGCTGCGCGAAGCGGAGCCATCCATCCGCTACACTGGCCGCGGCGTTGTGGGCGATGCAGCGCGCTTGCGTCTGGTCGATCCCGCTGATCTGCCGCGTGCGCGTACATTGATGCGGAGCGTCGGCCGCTCAACCCAGACCGGGCAGGAAACGCTCACCGTCTCCGATACCCCAGACGGGATGATCGAAGCGCGCATGACCGACGACGAATTGCGTGCGCTGAGCCGTCAGGCCGCGCAGCAATCGATCGAAGTGATCCGCCGCCGTATCGACCCCGACGGCGTCAGCGAAGTGTCGATCGTGCGCCAGGGCGATGAGCGGATTGTTGTGCAGGCGCCTGGGGTCACCGACCCCGAACAGCTGAAGGAACGTATCGGCCAAACCGCTCTGCTGACCTTCCATCTGGTCAACGACAACGTCAGCCCCGAGGACGCCGCCGCAGGCCGCATCCCCGCCGGCCACATGTTGGTGCAACCTTACCCGACCATCGGAGATCGCGGCGAGATCGTACGCCGGCGCCCATCGCTCACGGGCGAACACCTCACCGACGCCAGCCCAAGCGTCGACGGGCAGACGCAAAATTGGGTTCTTGCGTTCCGCATGGATAGCGCCGGCTCCAGCATCTTCTGCCGGCTGACGCGCGAATACACCGGCCAGCGTTTCGCCATCCTGCTCGACAATCAGGTGCTGACGGCGCCGTCGATCAACGAACCGATCTGCTCGGGCTCCGGCCAGATCACCGGCGGCTTCACCGCCGAAAGCGCCAACGAATTGGCGATCATGTTGAAGGCGGGCGCTTTGCCTGCGCCGTTGACCGTGATCGAGCAACGCAGCGTCACCGCCGAATTGGGCCAGGACGCTATCGACGCCGGCCAGTCTTCGACCGTGATCGCGTTCGTGCTCGTGCTGATCTTCATGCTGCTCGCGTACGGCTTGTTGTTCGGCGGCATTTCGGTGCTCGCCCTGGTCGTCAACGGCATTTTGATCTTGGCGATCATGACGATGACGGGCGCGGCGCTGACATTGCCTGGCGTCGCCGGCCTCATCCTTACGCTCGCCGTCGCGCTGGACGCGAACGTGCTGATCTACGAGCGGATGCGGGAAGAAGCGAAAGCGGGCCGAACGCCGGCGCTGGCGATCGAAGCCGGCTTCAACCGCGCCATGCTCACCATCTTCGACGCCAACATCACGCACTTGGGCGCCGCGTTTATCATGCTGATGCTTGCGCCATCGGGCCCGGTGAAGGGCTTCGCCTGGACGCTGTTCATTGGTGTGTTCACTTCCGTGTTCACTGCCGTGCTCATCACCCAAGTGATGGTGGCGTGGTGGTTCCGCGTCGCCCGCCCCAAGAAGCTGCCGATTAACTAGGACATTCCATGAGCTTCTGGCCCTTCATCAAATTGCTGCCCGAGAAAACGAACTTTCGTTACGTGGGCATCGCGCCGTTTCTCGGCTTCATCTCGCTGGTCGCGTGCGTCGGCTCGCTTTATCTGACGCTGTTTCCGCTGACACCGCCATGCGGCGGGCTGAATTGCGGCGTCGATTTCAAAGGCGGCTCGGTGATCGAGTTCTCCGCGCCGCAACCCATCGATCTGTCGCGCCTTCGTACGCTGAATGATCTCGATATCGGCGAAGTGCAGATCCAAGGCTTCACCGATCCGCGCCAAGCCATGGTGCGCTACGAAACCCCGGAAGGCGCCGATCCGGCGCAGACGATCGGGCGCGTTCAGACCGCGATCACGCAGGCGTTGGGCGAGGTGACATTCCAACGCCGCGACGTGGTCGGCCCGAAAGTGTCGGGCGAATTGTTCTTGCTGGGCGTCGTCGCGTTGCTCGCCGGCATCACGCTGATGCTGCTCTACATCTGGTTCCGGTTCGGGTTCACGTTCGGCGCCGCCGCCGTCATGGCGCTAGGTCACGACGTCATTTTGACGTTCGGCCTGTTCGCCATCACGCGGATGGAGTTCACGCTGACGGCTGTCGGCTCGATCCTCACCATCATCGGCTACTCGATCAACGACAAGATCGTCGTGCTCGACCGCGTCCGCGAGAATTTGCGCAAGTACAAGAAGATGCCGATGAAGGAGTTGATCGACCTTTCGATCAACGAGACGCTCTCGCGTACGATCATCACCGGCGTGACTGGCCTGATGGCGCTCGGGGTCATGTCTTATTTCGGCGGCGAAGCGCTGTTTGCGTTCGCGGTTTCGATGATCTTCGGCATCGTCATCGGCACCTATTCGTCGATCTACATCGCCGCGCCCGCGCTTACTTATTTCGGCGTCGGCAAGCGCGATCAGTTCAACGAAGCCGGTGCGAAGAAGAAGCAAAGCGCCGCCGAGGCCGCGCGCCCTTAAGCCAAGTCGTGACCAAACCGGCAAACTTCCCTATGCTTGGGACTCAAGCTCGCTTTGAGGGTGCTGGAGAGAGATGATGGCCTGGTTCTTGAGCAACCTGCGTTACGTGTCGTGGACCGCCTTGGCGGTCGGTTTGCTGCTGTTGATCTATTTCGGCGTTGGCGTCGCGGGCTTCGGCTTCACGGATCAGCTCTACGTGGCTGCGTTCCTGCGCTGGACGCACGTGCTCTCGGGCATCATGTGGATCGGCCACCTCTATTATTTCAACTTCACGCAAATCCCCAACATGCCGAAGGTGCCAGACGAGCAGAAACCGGCGATCACCAAGGTGATCGCGCCGGCAGCGCTCTATTGGTTTCGCTGGGGCGCGATGTTCACATTGATCACCGGGCTGCTGCTCGCGTTCAACCAGGGCTACATCTGGTCGGCATTGTCGCTCGGTGCGATCGATGGCTTTGCGGTGCCGAAGCACATCTTCATCGGCATCGGCATGTGGCTGGCGATCATCATGTGGTTCAATGTCTGGTTCATCATCTGGCCGAACCAGCAAAAGGCGCTGAACATCGACAACAAGCACTCCACGCTTGATGCGGCCGCGAAGGCGGCGGCCGGCAAGACGGCGATGCTGTTTTCGCGCACGAACACGTTCCTGTCCGTGCCGATGCTTGTGGCCATGACGGGCGCCAGCACGCTGTTCTAGGCTTGGCGCATTGATTTGCGGCGCCCGCGCTTGGTTGCGCGGGCGTTTGCATGTGTGGAGCGGCGATGGACGAAAGCCCTGACGCCTTGGTGCGCCGTGTGGACGAAGATCGCTGGCTCGCTAGCCGTTTCGCGCCGCGAGACATCCGCGCCCGCCTCATCGCGATCTACGCGCTCAATTCCGAGATCGCGCGAACCGCCGAGGTCGTGCGTGAGCCGGCGATCGGAGACATCCGACTGGCGTGGTGGCGCGAGGCTCTCGCCGAGATCCACGCCGGCAAACCGCCTCGTGCGCATCCCGCGCTGCAAGCTTACGCACCGCTGGCCGCAGGTTTGCCCCCCGATGCGTGGGAAACGCTGACGTTGGCGCGCGCGAAGGATTTCGACGCCGCGCCATTCGCCAATTGGGCCAATGCGGAAAGCTACGTCAGCGCAACCGCCGGTGCAGTGTTGCGACTGGCCGCGGCGGCGTGTGCGCCACAAGGGTCTGAAGATGTCGCGCGGTTGCTGCGCTTAGGCGCGCTCGCGTGGGGCTATTTGGGTCTGGCGCAAGCAGCGCCGGTCTGGGCCAAGCGCGGGCGAACCGTGCTGCCAGGCACGTCCGCCGAAGCTTTGACACGTTCCCGCGCCGCGCACGCGGAGCTGCGCAAGCAGGTGGTGCCCGCGCAGCTGTTTCCGGCGTTTGGCTATCTCGCGCTTGTGCCCGCCTACCGAAGCGGCGCGCCGAATTTGTTTACGCGTCAGCTTCGGCTGGTGTGGGCGTCGGCAACGGGGCGCCTGTAAGCCACGCATCGACATCGCCGAGCGCGCGCTGCGCCAAAGCCAACCGTTTCGCGCGTCCGCGCTCCTCACCTTTCAGCTTTTTTCCATCCGGCCCATGCGTCGGCGCCTCGATCTGCGGGAACAGGCCGAAATTGATGTTCATCGGCTGAAACGTAGCTTTGCCGCCGACGATATGGCCGCCGGTGACATGCGCTAGCAGCGCTCCGAGCGCCGTGGTTTGCGGCGGCGGCTGCGGTGCGCGCCCAGCCATTTCCGCCGCCACGAAGCGTCCGGCAAGCAGGCCCATCGCGGCGCTCTCGACGTACCCTTCAACGCCGGTCACTTGCCCTGCAAAGCGCAGGCGCGGTTCGCTTTTCAATCGCAATGTGGCGTCGAGCAACTTCGGCGAATTCAGAAACGTGTTGCGGTGAATGCCGCCGAGGCGTGCGAAGCGCGCGTTCTGGAGGCCGGGGATCATCCGGAAAATTTCCTCCTGCGCGCCGTATTTCAGCTTGGTCTGAAAGCCGACCATGTTGAACAGCGTGCCAAGCTTGTTGTCTTGGCGCAGCTGCACGACAGCGTAGGGCCGCTTGCCGGCGCGCGGATCGGCCAGCCCCACGGGCTTCATCGGCCCGAAGCGCAGTGTTTCTGGCCCGCGTTCGGCCATCACCTCGATGGGCAGACAGCCTTCAAAATAGGGCGTGTCCTTTTCCCAATCCTTGAACTCGGTTTTCGCGCCGGCATTCAGCGCGGCAATGAAGGCCTCGTACTGCGCCTGATCCATCGGGCAATTGACGTAAGCAGCCTTGTCGCCGCCCGGACCTTCCTTGTCGTAACGCGATTGGCGCCAGGCGATGTCGAAATCGATCGAGTCCGCGTAAACGATCGGCGCGATGGCGTCGAAGAAGGCCAGGCTGTCTTCGTCAGTTGCGTTTCGGATCGAGTCCGCCAGCGCGGCCGACGTCAGCGGTCCGGTGGCAAAGATCACGCGATCGCTTGGTCCGGTCAGCAAGGCGTCGAGTGAGCGGATCTCGGCGCGCGAAATCTCGATCAGTGGGTGCGCGAGGAGGGCCGCGCTTACCGCATCGGCAAAGACGTCGCGGTCGACTGCGAGCGCCGACCCGGCGGGCACTTGGGCCGCGTCGCCGCACTGCAGCACGAGTGAGCCTGCTCGCCTCAATTCTGCGTGAAGCAACCCCACGGCGTTGTTTTGCCAGTCGTCCGAACGGAACGAATTGGAGCAGACTAGTTCAGCGAACTTGTCGGTCTTGTGCGCGTCGGTCATGCGGACGGGCCGCATTTCGTGCAGGCGGACGCGAATGCCGGCGTTGGCGAGCGCCCAAGCGGCTTCGCTGCCGGCTAGCCCGCCGCCGACGACGTGAACGATCGGGGCTGGGACGTTTGGGGATGGAGGCGACATGTGCTCCCTATACCCGTGCGGCGAGACTTGGGGAGGCTGAAATGAAGAAGTTCCTGCTGGCGATGGCTGCCAGCGCCGCTCTTTTGGGCGTGCCTGCCATGGCCCAAACCGAGCCTGCGGACCCGGTGGTGCAGGCCTATCGCGCCTACGACGGGGCGCTGGGGCGGGGTGACCTGGCCGCGGCCGAAACTGCGGCGACTGCCGCTCTCGCCGCTTCGGAAGCCCGGGATGGCGATGGCGGCGGCACAGCGCGCCTCGCGGCGAACCTGGCCCAGGTGCGGCTCGACCTCGGACGTGGCGCTGATGCGCTAGCGCCGGCGCAGCGCGCTCTGTCCATCGTCGAAGCGCGCGGCGCGCAGTCAGGCGTGGATTCGATTTATGCGCGGCTTCTGTTGGGACGCGCGGAACTCGCGACCCAGGGCGTTGGCGGCGAAACGCGGTTGCGCGCGGTGTTGAACGAAGCACGTTCGACGAACCAGCAGCGCATCGAAGCCTACGATGGCGCCATCGCCTTGGGCGAATGGGGCCTCAATCAAGGCCGTCCGGAAGTGGCGCGCGATGCATTTCAGATCGCTGCTGACTTATCGGGTGGGCAATCCGAAGGCGAAATTCTCGGACGCGCGCAAGCGCAGCTGGGCGTTGGCATCTCGCTGGCGATCCTTGATCGCCCGACCGCGCGGGTCGCGACCGGGTCACGCTTGGCGCAGGCGCCTGATAGCGGCGCCGAACGGGCGCTACTGGACGCGATGCAATTGGTGCAGCCGCTGGCTGAGCGCGACGCGCGAAGAGGCCAAGTTACGCGTGCGCAAGTGACTTACAGTTCAGCGCTCGCTTGGGCGCATGCTCGAGCGGCGTTGATGAACGGGCTCGGTTGGGAAAGTGCGCTTGAGCCCACGCGGGGCATTATCATTGACCTTGATGAACGCGACGGGGTTGCAGCGTGTCCGGCGGAATTCGGCGTGGCCGCGGGCGCTCCCGGCGTCGGCGCGATTGTGGCGCGGACGACATCTGGCGATGGCGGGGCCATCACCGGCGCGCGCTATGTTGGCGGCATGGATCGGCTCGCCAGTGAATCGTTTGGCTATGCCACCTCGGTGGTGGCGCGGATTTCTACCGACGCATCGGGCGCAGTCACGGACGCGCGGGTGCTGGGTTCGGTCGACAATCTCTCTTTGGACGCTGCGTTGAGCGGCGCGCTGGCCGGAGCCCGGGCGTCCGCGCCAGGCGGCGCGTGCAGCCGTTCGCGGGTCATGTTTGCGCCGGTGGTGTTCCTGGTAGATGGGGCGGCGCTTGAAAATCCAGCGCTCCGAACGGCGCTGATGGTGACGTCGACCCGCGCCACCGCCGGGGTCGGATTGTCGCCCAATTCTCGCTGATCGCCGCGCAGAGTGCGGCAAAGCGTGCAAACGTGCCTCGGTCGAGTTAGTTGAGGGTATCAAGTTTGGGGAGGAAGTGATGCGCAGAGGACTCGTTCTGGCCGTTTCGGTGGCCGTGCTCGCCTTCGGAGGCATGGCGCAGGCGCAATCTGACACCGTCGCCGATCAATATCGCGCCTATGAATCGGCGCTCGCACGCGGTGATCGCGCCGGCGCGGAAACCGCTGCGGCGGCAGCGCTGGCGGCATCAGAAGCGCGCGATCGCGATGGCGGGCGCACTGCAACCTTGGCCGCGAACCTCGCCCAGTTGCGGCTGAACCAGAACCGGCCGGCTGACGCTCTCGCGCCGGCGCAACGCGCGCTGCAAATCGCCGAGCGCAACGCCAATGCCGGCGTCAATCCCATCTACGCGCGCTTGTTGGTCGGCCAAGCCGAACTGGCGTCGAACGGCGACGCTGGCCAGCGCCGCATCCTCGCCGGACTCACCGAAGCTCAGTCGAACGGTACGCTCAATCCCGAAGCGTACGAAGCGGCCGTCGTCCTCGGCGAATGGGCCGTGCGCAATGATCGCGCATCGGTTGGCCAGGACGCCTTCGAGCGCGCGCTGCGCTTCCCGCTTGGGCAAACCGACATCGACAACACGCTGCGCGCTCGCGCTTATCTCGGGCAAGGCCTGGCGATGACGATGATCGAGCAGGATCCGACGCGGCGAAACCGGACGGGCACGCGTCTCGCCGTGGCGCCGGATTCGGCTGCGACAGACGCCTTCAACCAGGCCCTGACGCTCTCGAAGCCGATTGCCGAGCGTGAAGCCCGCACCGGGCGCATGACGCGCTCGCAAGTCACTTACGGGGCGGCTTTGGCATGGTCGCTTGCACGCGGTGCGCGTTTGAGTGCGATGGACTGGATTGATCGTGGCGCCGCCGTCGATCGGCGCGGCATGGTCGTGACGACGGGCGGCGCGCAATGCGACGCGATGGTCGTGCCCGATCCAGTGCCGGCTTATCCCGTTCCGGCGATGCAAGCCGCTGTCGCCAATGCCGTGGTGGTGCGCGTCACCACCGATGCATCCGGCGCCATCACCGACCGCCGCATCGTCGGCGCAGCGGGAGACCAGGATTTCGTGACAGCGGTCAACGCGGTGCTTCCGAATTGGCGCTTTGAGTCGGCCACCAATTGCGCAGGCGCGCGCGTGGTGTTTACGCCGGTGCTGGTCATGGTCAATGACGAGCATCTGAGTGAGACCTATCGCAGCCCTACCTCCGCGCGGCCGGTCATCGATCAGATGGCGGGATATCGCGGACCGAGCGGCGGGTCGCTGGGTTGGGTTACCCGCCAGAACGATGGTTTGTTGGCGATTGTTCCGAACTAAATCGCCAAAAGGGGTCGAAACCATGCGCATGTTTGCAGCCACCGTGCTGATGGCATGTGCATGGCTTTCGCCCGTTGCACTGGCGCAGTTTGATCCCGTCGCCGACGCGCACAACGCCTACACGCAGGCCTGGGCGCGCGGCGATATCGCCACTGCGGAGGCCGCGGCCAGCGTCGCGCTGGAAGCGTCCGAAGCGCGCGACGGTGAAGGCGGCCGGACCGCCATGCTGGCGGCCAACCTTGCGCAAGCGCGCATTGATCTGGGCCGTCACGCGGATGCGCGCGCGCCCGCGCTTCGTGCAAATGACATTGCGGAACGGCGGGGCGCCAGCGCCGGTGTCGGTTTGGCGTACACGCGCTTGTTGGTCGCCCAGTCTCAACTCGCGGAGCCCGCGGGCGAAGCGGCTGTGCGCGACGCGCTGCGACAATCCGAGGAAGCGGGCCTGCGCAGCGAGACTTTCTCAGCGGCGATCGGTTTCGGCGATTGGGCGCTGCGGCGTGAGCGACTGGACAGCGCCTTGTTCGCGTTCGAGACCGCGTCGCGTGTTGCGGATGCGCAGACAAACCCGGTTGGCAGATCGCGCGCTTATCTCGGCGTCGGCATGGCGCGCGCGCTTCGCGATCGGAGTTCGACCTTGCGCCATCAAACCGGCACGCGCCTCGTAGACATCCCGGACTCCGGCGTCGACGAAGCTTTCATTGAGGCATTGCGCTTGGCCCGGCCGATCGCTGAGAGCGACGCGCGCACAGGGCGGATGAGCGTCGCTCAGACTGTGTTCGGCTCGGCGCTGGCGTGGGCGCACGCGCGGCGCAAGGCGTTGAATGGGCGTGGCTGGGGCGACCCCTACGACACTGGAGATATACGAAGTTTGGTGGTCGATCTTGAGCCGAACGACGGACTAGACGCCTGCCGTGGTGGGCTCGATCCGTCGCCGTATCCAGATTACCCCTCCGAATTGCTACATCGCGACGGCGCCACCGCAATCACTGCGCGGATCGTCACCGATCAGAGCGGAGCGGTTACGGACGCGCGGATCGTTGGCGCTGCCGGAACGGCGGAACTGCGTGAGGCCGCGGCTGCGGTGTTGCCGCGCTGGCAGTTTACGACGCCGGATACAGGATGCAGCAAAGCGCGCGTGACGTTCGTACCGGTGAGCATCGAGATCGATGACGTCCAGAATTCGGAGCGCATCGCCGGCAGCCGGTCGATCGCGCGCACCTGGGTGAGGCGCCAAGATCGCGGCATCATCGCGCGCGCGCAGGATTAGCGCTGGTTCCTGATCGCAGTCGAGGTCGCGGGGCGGCGTGCGTGGAGCGTCCTGACGCGAGCGCGAAATGATCTGCGATCACGGCGATGTGAGGCAAAAAGGATTGCGACCTCCGACGCCGTGGGCGGATGCTTGCCGCCGTAACTGCGACGCTTTTGGGAGGAAGCAGCATGATACGCGCCCTGATGCTGGCGACATCGCTCGCCGCACTGACGTCCACGCCGGTTCTTGCGCAGGAAACACAGGCTTTGGTGGGAGCGCCCAGCAACGACCTGATCACTGATCGTTATATGTCGTACTTCAACGCGCTTCAGGCCGGCGAACTCGAAGCAGCGGAAGCGGCGGCCGTCGAAGCGCTTGCGGCGGCGCAGCAGCGCAGCGCGATGGGCGGATCCTCCGGTGTGCTGGCGGCCAACCTCGCGCAGGTGCGGATCGACCAAGGCAAATTGGCCGAGGCGCGTGAACCCGCGCAGCAATTGCACGCGATTGTTGAGCGTCGCGGCGCGGATGCAGGCGTTGATCCCCTTTATGCGCGCTTGCTGCTGGCTCAGGCCAATCTCGAATCGGAAGGCGGCGTCGATGCGCTGCACGACGCAATTGATGATGCACGCGAAAACCACGCGCTCGATTGGGAGAGCTACAAAGCGGCGCGCATGCTTGGCGATTGGTCGCTGCGCCAGTTCCGCCATCGCGACGCCGAGCGTGCTTTCGGGGTCGCTGTGGCGTTGGCGGAAGGTGCGGATCAAGACGCCGACGTTGCACGCGCGGAGGCATTGGTTGGGCGCGGCGTGGCGCAGGCCATGCGCAACCGCAACATGACAGCACGCTTGCGCACCGGCACGCGGCTGGCGCAACGGCCAGATCGTGACGCGGATGCGGCGTTCGTGGAAGCCATTCGCCTCATGCGCCCCCACGCTGAGCGCGAAGCCCGCGCCGGTGGTTATACGCGCGCGCAGATCGTCTACGGCGACGCGCTGGCGTGGGCGCACGCGCGGCGTGTGACCTTGCGCTTGCTGGGCTGGTTGGATCCTTACACGCCCGATGACATGCGCAGCCTATCGATCGACTTGAACGCAACCGATGGCGTCGGCGTATGCCGGTCCTCGCTTCGCACAACGCCGCCGCCAGAGCATCCTTCGGAAGAAATCGATGAACACGGCGCGACCACGTTGGTCGCGCGCTTTGTGACCGATGGTTCGGGCGCGGTGGTCGATTCGGCGTTCGTCGGATCGACCGGCAGTGTCTCATTGGTCCGCGCAGCGTTAGAGGTGTTGCCGCAATGGGATCTCGCCGCTACGGGAAACAATTGCTCGCTTGAACGCGTGCTGTTCCAGCCCGTGCGGATCATGATCGAGGACGAGATGGTCCCCGTCACTGTGTCGCACGGCGGCGGCAGTCCAGACATGAAGAGCGATCAGACCGGCGGCACCGGTGGTGCCGGGTGGATGGAACGCTATGACCGCGGCATCATCGCCATTCCCACCGACTAGGACGCGGTCGCATTGCCGAGTTGACGCCTAGCCGCTATGGCCGTCCCAAATGACCCGGGGCGGACAATGAGCGGCAAGGTTCCAGTGCGCGAGAGTGCGGCGCAAGGCTTGAGGCTGCTTCGCGACCAATGGCGGTTGGTGCTCAGCGTCGCCGTCATCGGCGCGCTGGCGCAAACGACGATCTTCACGTTGTTCGGCGGTACGTTGATCGTGTTGGCGCTTGGCGCGCTAGCGGCCGCGCCTGTGCACGCGGCTTATGTGTCGGCGGCGCAGAATGGGCGTGCTCCAACTACGTCGCGTCTGTTCGAAGATGCAGGGCGCGTGGTTGCCGCCGTCGGGATGGTTGGCCTCTTCTTGGCGATGTTGACGATTGTCTTCGTGCTGGCTGCGATGAGCGTGCTGCTTGGACCGCATGCGGAGGAAATTCGCGCCGCGGAACAAAATCAGGCGGAGGTCGCCGCGATTGTCGAACGCGCCATCAGCGCGCAGCCGCAATTGGTGTTTGCGATGCTGGTTGTTTTCGCTTTGGTTTGGCTTTGGGCCACATCGCGCTTTTATCTCGCGGCGCCGGCAAGCGTCGAAGAACGCCGGGTCGTCGTGTTTGATTCCTGGACGTGGACGCGCGGCAACACCTGGCGGATCGTCGCCGCGCGGCTTTCGGTGTTGGCGCCAGCTTTGGTGCTGACGGCGGTGGTGCAATTGGTGTTCGGCATGGCGCTCGGCGTACCGACCGCTGACTTGATCGCGATGTCGAACAGCGCCGGCGCCAACCCCTGGGCGTTCGTGGTGTTTTTCACGCTCTGCCAGTTCGTCCAGATTGCGCTTTACGCCTCCTGCGAGGCGTCGCTGGCGGCTTATCTATACCGCGGGCTCAGGCCGGCCGTCGCGACGCCGACGGCTGCGCCCTCGACCGACTCGGGCGCTGTCGGCTAGACACCGCGCTCCATGGCGAAATCTCGATCCTACGTCGCCGACTTGCTGCGGCTTGCCGGACCCGTCGCGCTTGCGCGGCTGGGCATCATCGGCATGGCCATGGCCGACGTCATCGTGGTGGGGCAACTCGCGCCGGACGAACTGCCCCACCAAGCTCTGGGTTGGGCGCCGACAGCGGTGTTCCTCGTCGCCGCAATCGGGCTGCTGCAGGGCGTGCAAGTGCTGGCGGCGCGCGCAATCGGCGAGAAGAAGCCAGCAGGCGCGGGCGTCGCGTTGCGGCGGGGCTTGGTGTTGGCGGTGGTCGCCGGGCTCGTGTCGGCGGTCGGCATGTGGCTGGGCGGCGAGCGCATTTTCACCGCGTTCGGCATTGCCGAAGAGCTCGCGGCGCCTTCGGCGCGGGTGATGGCGGTGCTGGCGCTGTCGATCCCGCTGCATTTGGCGTACGTCGCCGCAACCTATTTTCTCGAAGCGATTAAAAAACCCGCCGCGTCGACAATCATCATGTGGCTCGCCAACGGCGTGAACTTGGCGCTGAACGTGTGGTGGGTGCCCGAGCACGGCGCTGTCGGCTCCGCTTGGGCGACAGTGGGCGCGCGTGTGTTCCTCGCCGCGGCGGTGTTGCTCTGGATCTTTCTGCTAAAAGAAGCTGCGTATTACGGCGTGCGCAGCGTCGGCGCGCAGAAGGCGGTGGGGCCGAGTTATGGCGCCCTGCTGGCCGTGGGAGTCGCAGCGGCGGTGAGCCAAGCGGTGGAAGCGGGCGCATTTTCGGCCATGACGGTGATCGCCGGCCGCATCGGCGCCGCCGAGGTGGCCGCTTATCAGATCATGCTCAACATCATGGCATTGGTGTTCATGGTGGCGCTCGGCATCGGTGCTGCCACCGCCGTGCTGACGTCGGAGGCGGTTGGGCGTAAAGCGCCCACTGACGCGACACGCGCCGGCTGGACAGGCTTGGCGCTCAACACCATCGCCATGCTGATCGCGGCGGCGTTGATATATATCTTCGCGGAACCGATCGGGCGCATTTACACCGCCGATGTCGGGCTTGCGGCTCTGATCGCGTCGTTGATGTGGGCGGCGGCCTGGGTGTTGACGCCGGACGGCGCGCAAGTGGTGGTCGCATCCGCCTTGCGCGCGCGCGGCGACAATTGGTTTCCGACCTTCAGCCACATCCTTGCGTATGCGGTGGTGATGCCGGTTCTCGGTTATTGGCTGGGCGAGCACCTCGGCATGGGCGTCGTCGGCCTGCTGTTTGCGATTTTCTGGGCGAGCATTGTGTCAGCGGCGGTGCTGATCGCGCGGTGGTGGGTGCTGTCGCGCCGGCCGCTCTCAGAAGCCGGCGCCTAGCACCCAGCCTTCCTCACGCTCGACGATTGCGCGACGCGGATCGTCCTTCGCCGGCCCAAACAGCGCCGCGAGCTGACCCTTCTCGTCCAGCGCCGCAAAGCGTTCCGCGACGCTACGCACTTGCGCCTGGTCTTTGATCTCGCCCGCATTGGGCGTGAGCGGCCAGAGCGAGGGATAGATTTCCGCGAACACCGCTTCGACGCCGTCGAGATCGGCGGGCGTGAGCGGCTTCCAGCCGGTCTCGAACGGCCAAACCTTCGCCGCGCGTGAATCGCGCAAGCGCTTCACCACCGGCAATCCCGTCAGCGCCTGACCGCCGACCGAGCCTTGGTAATAGAGTTTCCAGATCGAAGACGCCGTCTTCAATGGCTCTTCAGCCAAACGCAATTCCGGCAAATCGCCCGGCCCGTGATCGCGCGGGCGCTTTGCCGACAGCATGGTCTGCGCATCGCGCGCGGGCGCGCCCCAGAACGGAAACGCTTCGCCCGTCATCAGCCGGTTCATCTTGGCGCCGACTTGGAAGCGGTTGTTGTCGTTGTTGGGTTTGTCTTTTACCTCGCGCGCCACGAAATCCATCAGCGCGCGCCAGGGCTCACCGGCGAGTTTCAGCGCCGCCGCGGTCCCGCGCGGGAAACTGAGGGGAAAATCGACGCCAACCAGGACGCGCTCACGCTTCCGCGCGAGATCGGCCAGTACGCTCTCAAGCAAGCCTATCGCGTCCGCGCGCGTGGCCGGATTGTGCGCCTCAAACGCCAGCTGGAAACGCACATTGCGCTTCAGCACGCCGATCCAGATCGAGTCGGGACCGGTCGTGGGTTTGGCGGCCGCGCTCCAGTCGACCATCACATAAGCTTGGAAAAGCCGGCTCATCTCGGATCAATCGAGCTTCACAAGCATCTTGCCGGTGTTGCCGCCGGAGAACAGACCCAGGAATGCGCTCGGCGCATTGGTGATACCGTTTTGCACGGTCTCTTCCCATTTCACTTTGCCGTCTTTGATCCATTGGATCATGTCGGTGCGGAATTGTTCGCGCATGTCCCAATAGTCGCTGACTATGAAACCCTGCATCCGGATGCGCTTGCCAACCACGTACATGATGTTACGCGGGCCCGGTTTGATTTCGGTGTCGTTGTACGCTGAGATCATGCCGCACTCGATGAAGCGCGCAAATGGACGCGCCAGCTCGAGCGCCACTTCCAAATGATCGCCGCCGACATTGTCGAAATAGATGTCGATGCCTTTCGGTGCATGTGCGCGGACGGCGCCCAGCAAATCCTTGCCGGCGGTTTTGTAATTCACCACCGCATCGACGCCGATAGATTTCAGCCAATCGGCCTTCGCGTCCGATCCCGCCGAACCGATCACGGTGCAGCCTTTGATCTTGGCGATCTGGCACACAGTCGCGCCAACCGCGCCGGCGGCGCCCGAGACGAACACGGTGTCGCCCGCTTTCGGCTCACCGATGCGTGCGAGGCCCGAATAGGCGGTGAGGCCCGGCATGCCGAGCACGCCAAGCCAAGCTTGCGCGGGCACCTCGGCCGCAGGCAATTTTTGCACATTGCCGACAGCGGTGACGAACGCCTCGCGCCAGCCGTTCATGCTCTCGACTAGGTCACCGACCTTCAGGCTGGGGTCGTTGGACTTCTCCACCCGGCCGATCGCGCCGCCAGCCATCGCTTCGCCGACCTGAAAGGGTGGCGAATAGCTCGGCCGGTCGTACATCCGCCCGCGCATGTACGGGTCGACCGACATCCACATGTTGCGGATCAGCGCCTGGCCCGGGCCGGGCTCCGGCAGATCGACCGTCGCCAGTTCAAAATTCTCCGCGCTGGGGAGCCCGACGGGGCGGCTCTTCAAGCGAATTTCACGCGATGTAGCGCCCATGGCGTCCTCCCAAGTCAGGAACGGACACTAGCTCTGCCAACCGGACTGGCCAAGGCAATCCGACGCGCTGGACGTTCGCCGGGGCGGGCTCCATAAACCGCGCTTCCCAGTCCCGAGTCTGACCAAATGTCCATGCGCCTTCGCTTTGCACCTTCGCCCACCGGCCGCATCCACGTCGGCAACGTGCGCACGGCGCTGATGAATTGGCTCTATGCGCGCCGCAACGGCGGGCAGGTGCTGCTGCGCATCGACGACACCGACATCGCGCGCTCGACCAAGGAATTCGAGGACGGGATCGACGCCGACCTCACCTGGCTTGGTTTGAATTGGGACGAGCGCGCGAACCAATCGCATCGCTTCGACGCTTACGAGGTCGCGGCCGACAAGCTGAAAGCCGCAGGCTTGCTCTATGCGGCCTACGAGACCGAAGACGAACTCGACCGCAAACGCAAGATCGCCCAATCACGCGGACGCCCGCCCGTTTACGATCGCGCCGCGTTGAGCCTCACGAGCGAACAGCGTGCGGCGTATGAAGCCGAGGGCCGCAAGCCGCATTGGCGCTTCAAACTCTCAGGCAAGCGCACGGAGTGGAACGACCTCGTGCGCGGGCCGCAATCGATCGACACCGCGTCGCTGAGCGATCCGGTTTTGATCCGTGAAGATGGCGCGTTCCTCTACACGCTGCCTTCCGTCGTCGACGACATCGACTTCAAGATCACGCACATCGTTCGCGGCGAGGACCACGTCACCAACACCGGCGTGCAGGTGGAAATCTTCGAGGCGCTTGGCGGACCGGTTCCGGCGTTTGGCCACTTTCCGCTTTTGGTGGGCGCCGATGGTGAGGCGCTGTCGAAACGCCTGGGCTCATTGTCCGTCACCGATCTGCGCGCGCAGGGGTATGAGCCAATGGCCGTCCTCTCGCACCTCGGCAAGATCGGCACCTCCGATCCGGTTGAGGCGCGGACCTCTTTCGACAAGCTCGCGGAAGAATTTTCGTTCGAGAAAATCGGCCGCGCGCCGGCGCGGTTTGACCCTGAAGAGCTCAAGCGCGTCAATGCCGGCGCGTTGCACCAAACCGAATATTCCTCTGTGAAGCCGCGCTTGGCCGAGATGGACGCGGACAAGGGTGAGGCGTTCTGGAACGCGGTGCGCGCGAACCTTGTTCTGCTTCCGGACGTCAAGGACTACGTGCGCATCGTCGAAGGCCCGCTTGAGCCGATGATCGCCGATGCGGCGTTCACATCTGCCGCCGCCGAAGTGCTGCCGAAAGGGCCCTACGATGGCGCCAGCTGGAGCGCGTTCGTCGACGCGGTGAAGGCCAAGACCGGCGCGAAGGGAAAAGCGCTGTTCATGCCGTTGCGCCAAGCGCTGACGGGGATGGACCACGGCCCCGAAATGGCCGCGCTGTTTCCGCTGATCGGCGAAGAGCGCGCACGCGCGCGCTTGAGCGGCAAATCCGCCTAAAGCGGCTGCGCGGGTTGCGCCGCGCGCGTCGATCCGCCACTTAGCACATTGGCGCCGCGTTTCGCGCGCGCCGATCCCCAGCCTTGTGGAGCGAGATGGAAAGCTACGCGCTCATTTCAACGATTTGCGCCGCCCTTGTGCTGGCGTTCGTGTTTGGCGCGTTGGCGCGTCAGTTCAAGCTGTCGCCGATCGTTGGCTATCTCGTGGCGGGGATCGCCGTGGGGCCGTTCACGCCGGGCTTTGTCGGCGATTCCAGCTTGGCGCTGCAATTGGCCGAGATCGGCGTCATTCTGCTCATGTTCGGCGTCGGCCTCAAATTTTCCCTGAAGGATCTTTGGGCGGTGCGTGGCGTGGCGTTGCCCGGCGCACTGGCGCAAATGACGACGGCGACGGTTCTCGGCTATGGGCTCGGCCTGATCATGGGATTGCCGACGCCCGAAAGCCTGATGCTGGGCTTCTCGTTGTCGGTCGCCTCCACTGTTGTGCTGCTGCGTGAGCTTGAGGATCGCCGGATCGTCAAAAGCGAGAACGGACGTATCAGCGTCGGCTGGCTGGTGATCGAGGACATCGCCATCGTGTTGGCCATCGTGCTGCTGCCGATGTTGGCCGGCATCGCGCGCGGCGAGGTGGCGACCTTGGGTGAAACCGCCGCCGCGTTTGGCGTGACGATGCTCAAGATCGCTGCATTCGTGGCGCTCATGCTGATCGTCGGGGCGCGGGTGTTTCCGTGGCTGATCGAACGCGTCGCGCATTTGCGGTCGCGAGAGTTGATGTCGCTTGGCGCGATCGCTTTGGCGATCGGCGTGGCTTATTTGGCCTATTTCACGTTCGACGCTTCGTTCGCGCTCGGCGCTTTCCTCGCTGGCCTCGTCCTGAACGGATCGGCGCTGACGCACAAGATCGCCGAGGACAGCCAGCCGCTGCGCGATACGTTCGCGGTGCTGTTTTTTGTGTCGGTGGGCATGTTGTTCGATCCGTCGACCTTGCTGCGACAACCGCTTGAGGTCGCCGCAGTCGTCGCGATCATTATCATCGGCAAGGGGCTCGCGGCGTTTGCGATCACCAGCTTGTTCAAGCAACCGATGGAGACCTCGCTGCTCGTTGCCGTGGCATTGGCGCAGATTGGCGAATTCTCGTTCGTGCTGGCCGGTCTTGGCCGCCGGTTCGAGCTGATGTCGCTGGAGACTTACAATTTGATCCTGGGCGGGGCGATCCTGTCGATTGCGCTCAACCCGTTCCTGTTCCGATGGGTTGAGTGGCGCAATTCTAGGCGCGCGCCGGCGCAAAGCTGAGCGCCGCGCCATTGTTGCAATAGCGCAGGCCGGTCGGACGCGGGCCGTCGTCGAAGACGTGGCCCTGGTGCCCCAGGCAGCGCGCGCAATGATATTCCGTGCGCACTTCCGGCAACGAGCGATCCTCACGCGCGCCGATGTTTTCGGTCATCACCTGGTAGAAGCTGGGCCAACCGGTGTAGGAATTGAACTTCCATTCGGAGCTGAACAGCGGCAGCGCACATCCTGCGCAGGCAAATGTGCCGCGCCGGTGTTCACGATCGAGCGCGCTGGTGTGAGCGCGTTCTGTCGCTTGCGTTCGCAAAACCTGAAACGCCTCAGCGCCAAGCTGCTCACGCCATTGCGCCTCGCTCAGACTGCGGAAAGGTGAGCCGGAGAAGCGCGCCTCGTTGGCTGCTGTTGGAATTGCGACAACCTGCGCGAACGCGCCAGGGGCGGACGCCAGCAGCGGCGCAGCAAGCAAGAGAGTGCGGCGGGACACCAACATACCGGGAAGTACGCACCAAGTGGGCGCCCGGATGCAAGGCAGGCGCGTTAGTTGGCGCGGCCCGGGGCAGGGCTGTGGTGGTGGCGCCAGGCCTTGTGCAACTCCGCATGAAAGAAGCCCGCCAGCGCTTTGATGCGGCTGCGGATTTGATCGCGCGCATCGCCGAAGGCGCCAAAATCCTGGCTGCGGCCGGCCTCGGCATGGGCCTCACGCAGATTGGCCTCTTCACGGGTGAGGAATTCCTCGGAAGCCTTCACGAACGCCGGAAGATTGCCGTTCGGGTGCATCGGCGCATCAAGCTTCAGCGCTGTGCGCTCATCGACCGGCAAAAACGAGACGTTCCAATCGTCGTACGGGAAGAGGTCGAGCCGCATCATCAGAAAATGGCCCATGTCGCCGTTCCAGCACGGATCCGGCAACAAGAAGAACGGGCGCATCGAACCGCCATTGGTGCGGCGGGCGATGTCGTCGTTCACGCGCATCAATTTCGCTTCGAGTTGCGCGCGGCCAAGCGCGAGGCGTTCTTCCAGCGATTGCTGGTTGGGGACTAGATTGCTTTCGTCGTCCGGGCTCATGCCAAGCGTGCGCAGCATGTCGCCCAGTTCGCCTTCCCACATCTCAGCGGGAATGACGCGCAAACGCCCATCGCGGCCGGTCTCTGTTGCACGCGGCACAGAACTCATCGCGACATTGGTTGTCGGGCGTTTACCAAAACCCATCACAGCCTCCACGTTGGAGGCTAGCGCAGTGCGCTTAAAATCGCGTTCAAAACAAACTTATGTTTGGTTTACGCGGGCACGCGCGCATCGAGCGCTTCAAAGCACGCTTCAACAGAGTTCGCGTGCAGGATCGACTTCGTGAAGCTCGCCGGTGTGAGGTTAGCTTCAATGGTGTGCTGCACGAGATGGAAGAAGGGCGCCCAGAAATCGTCTTCGTCCAGGAACACCACCGGCTTGTCGTGCAGCGACAGCCGCGCCCACGACAACGTCTCGACCGCTTCCTCGAGCGTGCCGATGCCGCCGGGAAGCACAACGAACGCGTCGCTCTCCACGAACATGATGTGTTTACGCTCGTGCATGGTGTCGACCATGCGGTGCGGCACCGCTTCAAGCGTGATCTCTCGCCGTTCCAGGAAGCGCGGCATGATGCCCAGCACGTCGCCGCCCGCGTCGTGCGCGCCACGCGCCACCGCGCCCATGAGGCCGGTCGAGCCGCCGCCATAGATCAGTCGGATGCCACGCCGGGCCAACGCCACGCCAAAGCGATTGGCGAGGTCTATATATTCGGGGCGGGTGCTGTCTGAGGAACCGCAATAGACGCAAATCGAACGAAGCGGGTCGGTGCGAACGGAATCTGCCATAGAACTCACGAAACAGGGCTAATGCGGCGCATTGCGGGCAAGCCGCCAGGCGCCTAAGTGGTTCCTTCAAGAAGGATCGTGCATGCGTCGCGGCGAGGCAACGCCGAAATCCAAACCGGAGGTCGAACAAGTCGACGTCTCGCCCCCCTTGGGGCGGACGGTGGCGCGCTTGATGTGGCTGGTCGGCGGCCTGAAGGGTCCCGGCTTTCAGCTGCGGCTGTGGATAAGCTTTGGGTTAACGCTGCTGGGCAAGGTGCTGGCGGTGTTTTCGCCGCTGGTTCTGGCCGATGGCATCAACGCGGTCTCGCAAGGACGCACCGACGGCGCGTTCCAAATCTTCATCGGTCTGGCCGGTTTCTGGGCCGCGCTGCGCTTTGCCTCAACCGCAGGCCCGCAGATTCGCGATGCGATCTTCCAGCCATTGAGCGAAGAGGCGCAACGGCGCGCCGGAACCAAGGTGTTCGCGCACGTGCACGGACTCTCGGTGCGATTCCACCAATCGAAGCGGACGGGCGCTGTTTATCGCACCATCGAACGCGGTGTGCGCGCGATCGACTTCCTGATCCGCTTTCTCGCCTTCAACATCGCGCCGACGGTCATCGAACTCGCGCTCGCGGCCGGTGTTTTGGGTGTGCGCTATGGCGGTGTGTTTGCGCTGATCGCCGCGCTAACGGTGGTGATCTATGCCTGGCTGACCTTCGGGGTCACCGAATGGCGCTTGAAGCATCGCCGCGAGATGAACGAAAAGGACACCGAAGCGGCAGGCCGCGCGGTGGACTCGCTGCTGAATTTCGAGACGGTCAAAAGCTTTGCCGCCGAAGAGCGCGAAAGCGCCCGCTACGATCGCGCGCTGGCGTCTTACGCGGACGCCGCGGTGAAATCGAACACGTCGCTGGTGTTGCTCAACATCGTGCAGAACGTGATCATGAATGTCGGCCTCGTGTCGATGGTAATCGCGGCCGGCTGGTTGGCGACCAACGGGCGCATGGGGCCCGGCGACATCACGGCAGTGATGTTGATCATGCTCAATCTCTACGCACCGCTTAATATCCTTGGATTTGCGTATCGTGAGATCAAGCAAAGCTCGATCGACATGGAAAAGATGTTCGTTCTGCTGGACGAAAAGCCAGACGTGGCCGATCGCCCTGGCGCGACGATCCTCGATGCGCAGCGCGGCGAAGTGTCGTTCGAGAACGTGAGCTTTGCGCACGAAGGGCGCGATACTGGCCTAAACGGCGTGAGTTTCACTGCACGTGCAGGCGAGACGACGGCGGTGGTGGGGCCCTCTGGCGCCGGCAAATCGACGATTCTGAAGATGATCTATCGTTTCTACGATCCGTCCGCTGGGCGCGTCCGGATCGATGGGCACGATCTGCGTGAGGTGACGCAAGCGAGCCTGCGCGGTGCTCTGGGTTTGGTGCCGCAGGACGTGGTGCTGTTCAACGACACCATCCGCTACAATATCGGCTACGGCCGGCCTGAGGCGAGCCAGCGCGAATTGGAGGAGGCCGCACGGCGTGCGCAATTGCTGCATTTCATCGAGAGCTTGCCGCAAGGGTGGGACACCCGGGTTGGCGAGCGTGGCCTCAAGCTTTCAGGTGGCGAAAAGCAGCGCGTCGGCATCGCGCGCGTGATCTTGAAGGATCCGAAAATCCTGATCCTCGACGAAGCGACGTCTTCGTTGGACAGCGCGACGGAGGCTGAGGTGCAGGATGCGTTGGCGGAAGCCTCGCGCGGGCGCACGACGATTGTCGTCGCGCACCGTTTGTCGACGATCGCCGACGCACAACAGATCGTCGTGCTCGATGCCGGCCACATCGCCGAACGCGGGACGCACGCTGCGCTCATCGCGAAAGACGGGCTCTATGCCAGCCTGTGGAAACGCCAAGCCGAAGAGCCGGACGCCGTCGTCGCGGCGGAATAGGGCTAGCGCCACAAATCGCGCGCCACCACACGTGCAGCATTATGCCCGGGTGCGCCCGTGACGCCGCCGCCGGGATGCGTGCCGCTGCCGCATTGATAGAGGCCCTTGATCGGCGTGCGATAATCGCCGTGGCCAAGCACAGGCCGCGCGCTGAACAGCTGATCGAGCGAAAGCGCGCCATGCATGATGTCGCCGTTGATCATGCCGAAGCGGCGCTCAAGATCGAGCGGGCTCAAGACTTGTCGGCCGAGGACGGATTTGGCGAAGCCAGGGGCGTGCTTATCGACGGTGGCGATCATCAGATCGGCCACCTCTTCCTTGTGATCGTCCCAAGTGCGGCCATCGGACAGGATCGGCTGCACCTGCTGGCAGAACATGCTGGCGACGTGTTTTCCGGGCGGCGCAAGGGTGTTGTCGAGCGTCGATGGGATCAGCATTTCCACGATCGGCTCGCGCGACCAACCGAAAGCGCGCGCGTCGTCGTAGGCGCGGTCCATGTAAGCAAGGCTCGGTGCGATGACGATGCCGGCGGTTAGGTGATCGCCGGGCTCCGGCTTTGCGGTGAAGCGCGGCAGTTCGGACAGCGCGACGTTCATGCGCAACGTGCCCGAGCCGTTTTTGTAGCGGCTGATCCGCTCGCGGAAATCCTCGGGCTGATGGGCGGCGCCGACGAGGCGTTGAAACAACAGCTTGGGATTGAGATTGGAGATCACCGTTTTGGCGCGAATGGTTTCGCCGTTCTCGGTGATCACGCCGCATGCAATCGGCGTTTCGCTCACCACGACGCCGCCCGCGCGTGTCGGCGCGTTCTCGATCAGCACCTCTTTCACGCCGGTTTCGGTGCGAATTTCGACTCCGCGTTCGCGGCAGCATGCCGCCATCGCTTGCGTGATGGCCCCCATGCCGCCGATGGCATGTCCCCAGAGGCCTTTCTTGCCGTTCACTTCGCCGAACAGGTGGTGAAGCAAGACGTAAGCCGAGCCGGGCGTGTAGGGGCTCGCATAATTGCCGACGATGCTGTCGAAGCCGAGCAGCGCTTTGATCGGCGTGCTCTCGAACCAATGATCGAGCCAATCGCCGGCGGACTTGGTGAACAAGTCGAGCAGATCGCGCTTGGCGGTGAGGTCGAGCTTGTTCAATCGGCCGGCGAGCGTGGCGGCGCGCAGCGCTTCCTCGATCGCGGGCACGATGCCGCGCTCGATCAAATTTGGCGGAGATTGCAGCAGCAGCGCGCGAACAACGTCGGCGATCACCTCAAGCCGGCGCTCGTACTCGGGCAAGCGCGCCGCATCCTTGGCGGAGAACCGCGCCACTTCGCTTTGCGTCAGGCCGGGCGCGCTTGAAAACGAGTCTCCGTTCGCAAGCGGCAGAAAGTTCGAAATCTTGCGTTCGACAATCCGCAGGCCATGCCGATGCAGTTCGAGATCGGCGATCACCTTCGGGTTCAGCAGCGACACAGTGTAACTGGCGACCGAATTGCGGAAGCCGGGATGGAATTCCTCCGTCACCGCCGCGCCGCCGACGACGGTTTGCTTTTCCAGCACAAGCACCTTGAGGCCCGTCTGGGCCAAGTAGGCCGCGCACACCAAGCCGTTGTGGCCGCCACCGATAATCGCAACGTCGTACAAAGCGCGTCCCCTTGGCGTGTCATGACCCAGTCTCTGGGCAAACGAAACAGCACGCCTAAGCGTATTGCTCATTACACGAGCACGCTCAAAGTTTCTGCGACGAGCGCCAGAAACAGTTGATAGGCGGACGCCACGTCACGCTGCTAGAGAGGATTTGTGAGGATGCGTGGGCCGCGCAAGCGCCACGCGATGCGGTGTGAGGAATGGCGATCAAGCACGTGCTGGCGCCAGCGTTTTCGCTGGCGCGGGACGAATCTGCGCTACGCGTTGCGGCGGGCGTCGCGCAGCGCTTCGATGCGCGCATGACGGCATTGCTGGTATCGGTTCAGCCCGGCGAGACCGTGGCGCAGGCGATGCTGAGCGATTCAAAAGCCGCCTCAAAAACACTTGGCGCCGCGGCGGCTCTGGAACGCAGCAAGATTGCCGAATGGCTGCGCCAGTCGTCCGCATCGTTCGAGCTACGCGATGCGCTGTCCGGGGCGGCGATGGCAGATGTGCGGTCAATCGCTGGGTGCACTGATTTGGTGGTGGCGGCGCGCGGCGATGCTGAAGATGGCGTCCGCCAGGAATTGATCGAAGCGCTGTTGTTTCAATCAGGGCGGCCGCTGCTGCTCATTCCGGACGGGTGGCGTGGCGACGACGTTGGGCAGCGTGTGGTCGTCGGTTGGGATGGCGGGCGTGAAGCGGCGCGCGCGGTGAGTGACGCGTTGCCTCTATTGGGCGCAGCGGCCGACGTGAAGCTGGTGACGGTGGACGCCCGTTTGATCGCGGAAAGTGAAACGCCCGGCGCCGAGATTTGCGCGCAATTGTTGCGACACGGCGCCCGCGCCCACGTTCGAAACCTAGATGCGATGGGCCGCACGATCGCGCGTGCGCTTCTCGATGAAGCCCATGCAATGGACGCCGATATGTTGGTGATTGGCGGCGCGCGCCATACGCGTGCCGGCGGATTTGTCCTAGGCGGTGTGACTAGCGCAATGCTCAGCGCCGCGCCAATGCCGGTGCTGCTGTCGAACTGAGCGGCTGAAAGGAAATGGCTCCCCGGGTAGGATTCGAACCNNTGTTCCTTGACGACCTCTGCCAAGCGGCGCCAGAAAGGGGAAACAGGAGGGGAAACGGCGAGGCCGAATCCCGAGGGGAAACGGGCGATGGCGCTCAACAAGCTAACAGATCGCATCGTGCGTCAAGCGCGCGAACCGGGATGGTATATTGATGGTGGGGGCCTCCGACTTCGCGTGTCGGTAAACCCCAATAATGATGTCGTCAGGCGGTCATGGGTATTGCGTCTTACGCTTCCATCCCGGCAGGTCCGCGAGGTCGGACTTGGGTCGCTAGAAGTTGTGACGCTTGCCGCCGCTCGTATCCGGGCGAAGGAGCTGCGGGAGCGTGCATCAGTTGGTGATGACCCGCGTCACGTGAAAGCCTTGGAACGAGTTGAAAGCGCAGCGCGGGTCGCGAAGGACTTGACCTTCAAGGAAGCCGCCGAAGCCTTTCTGAAAGTTCACACCAAGAGCCTGAAGAACAAGAAACACGCGACCCAGTGGAAAACCACGCTTGAGACCTATGCTTTTCCAACACTCAGGGATCTGCCAATCCGCACGATCAACCGCGGCATGATCCTCGGCGTTGTCGAACCCCTATGGGGTGTCAAAACAGAGACGGCGAACCGTGTTCGGTCGCGCATTGCAGCGGTTCTAGATTGGGCAGCGGAAGCCGGTTATCGGGACCAGTTGGCCGTCAATCCCGCCCGAAAGGAAAATTTCAAGAAATCGCTTCCGCCGCAATCGAAAGTCCAAAAGGTGCGTCACCACCCGGCTTTGCCGATTGATGAAGCGCCTGGCTTCGTGACTCGACTGCGCGCCCGTGGCGGCGTCGGCGCCCGCGCATTTGAATTTTGCATTCTGACTGTTACGCGCACCACCGAGACTCGAGAAGCACGTTGGTCCGAATTCGCCGAGGAGGGAGTCTGGTGCATTCCCCCCGAGCGCATGAAAATGGGCGCGACGCATCGGGTGCCTCTGCCTTCGCGCGCACTGGAGATTCTGGGCGAAATGGCGCTCTTGCGAGACGCTCTTCAGAGTGAGGAGTCGACTCAAGACGAGGCCATCGATCCGTTCGTGTTCCCTGGCGCCAAGGCAGGCCGCCCGCTGTCAAACATGGCGTTCCTCATGATGCTGCGAAAAATGAAGCGTGGGGATGTCACGACTCATGGATTTAGGTCGACCTTTCGCGATTGGTGCGCGGAACGCACGGATTTTTCGAGCGAAGTGGCGGAAGCAGCGCTCGCCCACGCAGTTGGAAGCAAGGTCGAGGCTGCGTATCGTCGAGGGGATCTGTTTGAGAAACGGCGCGCACTCATGATCGAGTGGGCGGTCTTCTTGGGCGCGAAGCGCGCGGTCAAGCAATCTGACGCGCAAGGAATCTGAATGCGCGAATCAGCGAGTTGTCATCAAGGCCGCGCCAGAGCAGTCGAGCGAGCTGTCCGAGTGCGTGAAGCACCAAGCCAATTGCTATGAATGTCAGGAAGCGCGTCGCGATGCCTGCCGCCATCCCGATCACAATTGCCCATGGAAT
>CXWL01004515.1_pt1 | contig 163047 bp, 155 predicted proteins | sample 590931 | NCBI WGS metagenome assembly CXWL01 (sample SAMEA3498368, study PRJEB10139) | groundwater metagenome | biome: water well; material: biofilm material | place: Germany | collected 2015-04-27
CAGCTCGATCTTGGGAGCGGCGGCCGGCTCTTGAGCCACGGGCGCGGGCGGAGGTGGAGGCGTCGCAGGCGCGGGCGGCGGCTCGGCCTTGGGCGGAGGTGACGTCGGAGGCGGCGCGGCGTTTAAAGCCGGGGCTGATCCGGCATCGGTGAGGATGGCATCCAGGTCCGAAAGAATGGACTGGATGTCCTCATCATCTTTTTTCGGCTCGTCCGCCATCTCAGACGCCGCCGACCGCTAAACTTTTCAGACGCAGGGCCAAGTCTTCGGAGTTTGTGGCCTCTTCGAGGACGACCTGGTCCGAGATCTTTCCCTCGCTGAACAAGCGAAGAAGATCCTGGTCGAAGGTGTGCATGCCGTAATACTCGCCGGCCTCGATGACCTTGCGCAGCTCCGCGGTCTTGCCCTCGAGCAGATGGCGGCGCACCAAGCTGTTGCCGATCATGATCTCAGTGGCGGGGAAGCGGCCCTTTCCGTCCTTGGCCAGCACCAGGCGTTGGCCCACCACGCCTTTGAGGCAGTTGGCCAGCTGCTGACGCACCTGGCCGTGCTGATGCGCGGGATGGGCATCGACGATGCGGTCGACGGTCTGCGCGGCGTCGAGGGTGTGCACCGTCGAGAGCACGAGGTGGCCGGTCTCGGCCGCGGCGATGGCGGCCTGCATAGTCTCCAGGTCGCGCATCTCGCCGATGACGACGACGTCGGGGTCTTGGCGCAGGATGTGTTTGAGCGCCGAAGCGAAGGACTTTGTGTCCAAGCCCACCTCGCGCTGGACGATGGTCGACTTCTGGTCCGAGTGATAATACTCGATGGGATCTTCGATGGTGATGATCCGATACTGCTGGGTCGCGTTGATGTGGTTGAGGAAGCTGTTGAGCGTGGTGGTCTTGCCCGCTCCGGTGATGCCGGTAAAGAGAATGAGGCCGCGCCCCTCGTTGCCGAGCTTGGTGAGAGCGTCGACGGGGAGGTTGAGCTCCGCGAAGGTGCGCAGCTTCATGGGCACCACGCGCAAGGTCAGGCCCAAGGTGCCCTTCTGCCGGTAAACGTTGACGCGAAAGCGGGCCACGCCGTCGAGGCTGTAGGCCAAGTCGAGCTCCATATCGCGCTCGAACACGGCGGCTTGCTCCTTGTTCATCAGCTGGTAGGCCACGCCCTTGATGTCCTCGCCCGACAGCTTCTGAATATTGGCAGCCAGGATCATCTCGCCGCGCACGCGCAAGGCGGGAGCGGAGTCGGCCTTAAAGTGGATGTCGGAGATGTCCTTTTGCACCATCAACGTCAGCAAGTTCTTAATGTCGATAGCCATAGTTTAACGCTTCACTCTTTGACGACCTCTATTCCTCTTAGAGTCAGCCAATCCGTGACCAACGGGCTCAGGATGGCTCTCTCCGGAATTGTAAGGCGTACTCCGCCCGGCGTCAACCTCTTTTTTACCTCATACTCGGACAAGAAGACCCGGCCGGACGGGCCGCGAGGATTCCATGGGGTTATCCCCAAACTCATCCCGGGATGAGTTTGGGGATAACGCGCCGGAAACGGCTTGGCTGGCGCCAAACCGACGATAAAGATATCCGCCAAATCATCTCGCGTCAGCACCGACTTAACGCTCTAATTTAATAGCGATGCGGTCGATGTATTTTTCCAAGTCGTCGTGCGGGCGCGGGATGACGTGCACCGCCACCAGCTCTCCGACCTTCGCGGCCGCCGCGGCGGCGGCGTCGACGGCGGCGCGCACAGCGCCAACCTCGCCCCGGCACAGCGTCGTCACTAAGCCGTTGCCGACCTTCTCATAGCCGACGAGCCGGACCTTGGCCGCCTTGGCCATCGCGTCCGACGCCTCGATCATGCCCGTAAAGCCTTTCGTCTCGACTAACCCCAACGCCTCGCGGATCTCAGCCATCTCGCCTCCTTACTCCGGATCATCTCCGCCGAAGGCATCGCGGCTTTCGGCGCCCGTCTCCAGCACGGCATTGCAATGCGTGCAGCGGCGCGGCGTGGTGTAGGTCCGCTGGCATTCGTCGTCCTCGGGCCACCACTCCTCGAAGAACATCTCCACTTTTTTGTGGCATTTAAAGCAGAATTTCTGAAGTCCCGCGCCGCAGCCCGCGCAGAACTTGGGCAGCGGCTCGCCCGGGTGCGTGTGCATGATCGCGGCACAGGCCCCGCACTGCAGGTCGATGTTGATCTTGTACTTTGGAAGCTTGCTGTCCTTGTCTTTATCTTTTGCCATACACCCTCTTAATACCCTTTTGCTTCGGACTTCACGTCGGTCACGATCGCCACCGACGCCGACGTGCCCAGGCGCGTAGCGCCCGCGGCGATCATGTCCGTGGCCGTCTTCGCGTCGCGGATGCCGCCCGAGGCCTTAACACCCATCAGCGGCCCCACCGCCCCGCGCATGAGCTTGATGTCCTCGACAGTCGCCCCTCCGCCGCCGAAGCCGGTCGAGGTCTTGACGAAATCCGCGCCCGCCTTCTTGGCCGCGGCGCAGGCCCGCACTTTTTCCTCGTTGGACAGCAGCGAGGTTTCGAGAATCGTCTTGAGAATCTTGCCGCGCGTGGCCTCGCGCACCGCCTTGATGTCCTCATAGACCATCGCGTCGTTGCCGGACTTCAATGCTCCAATGTTGATGACCATGTCGATCTCATCGGCACCGTTGGCCATCGCGTCGCGCGCCTCGATGGCCTTGACCGTCGGCGTCGTCGAGCCCAGCGGGAAGCCCACGACGGTGCATACCTTCACTCCCGAGCCGCGCAGCAACTGCGCGGCGATCGCCACGTAGGAAGGATTGACGCATACCGAGGCAAAGCAAAATTGCCGAGCCTCATCACAAAGCTTTCCGATCTCCTCCTGCGTGGCGTTGGGCTTGAGCAAAGTGTGGTCCAAGTAGCGCGCCGTATCGGTCCCCTTCTTTGTCGGCTTGCACACCGACACGCGCGAGGCGCCCGCCGCCTGGATGATCTTCGCGTCGACGTGCGCGTCCTCGTCGTCCTCATCATGCACCGGCTTGGGCGGCAAGGCGGAAAACTGGCCCTTTGCGGGCGCAGCACCCCACGAAGACGCGTTGCCAAAAATTTTCCCGGAGGAACCCACGGAGGTGACGACCGTCCCCCTTAAGGGCTTCGGGCCGTTCTCGCACTCGCATTTAACGGTCTTAAGGAGACCTTTAGCGTCGAGCGCTTTGACGACCTCTTCGACGACAGTTCTCAATTGAGCTTCATTCATGGTCGCCTCCTACGGCGATGGACGCGACCATTTCTTCGCTATGCTCAGTCATATTTATACACCTTCCCGCCCGAACTAACCGAATCGACGATCCCGACGATCACCATCCGTATCGGCGCCGCCTCGTCATGCAGGACGGTCCGCGCCGATCCGCCCTCGTCCATCACCAAAACGATCGAGCCGGGGCCGGCGCCCGTGCCGTACTCAACGGCCATCTGCGCGTCGCCAGCGGGCTTCTCCGTCAGCGGATCGATGGGCCGCACCAGGAGCAGGCGCTTGTCGCACAAAGAGCAGTGCTTGCGCGTCCCCCAGACGTTGCCGACCACCTCGCCTACGAACATATTATACCGCTCCCGATGTTGCGAAGAAGTTATCCACAAACTTGGTTTGGACCAAGTTTGTGGATAACTTCATTTCGACTCTTTCCTGAAATTTTTGACTTGATGCCCGTCGACGATCCCGACCACCGCCGCGTCGATGGGCGGCACGTCCTTGAAGGCCACGGCCGCCTCGCGGGATGCCACCCAGAATACTTTTTCCGAAGAGCCCGCGCCGACCGCGTCGGCCGCCACGATCGGATCTCCGACCGGCGACTCGTCCTCCCAACGCAGGGGCTGAATGAGGAGCATGGTCTTTCGGTCGAGCCCCGCCTCCTGGCGCGAGCAGAACACGCGGCCCATGACTCGGGCCAGCTTCATGATCTTCTTGCCATGGTCATTTGCCCTGTCTCCACTGCGGCTCCTGATCGGCGTTGAACTCGCGGCGCGCGGCCCGCGAGACCTCAGGCTTCAAGTAGTCGAACACGCCCTTCATGTCCGAACCCTTCTCCTTGAGGCCTCTAAGAAGGAAGTAGGTAAACAGGCCGTGCCCTTTTTCTTGATAACTGTTGCTGATCTGGTTGCCGGCCGAAGCCGCGAGCACGGTGATCTTGGCGGGGATATCATCAACCGCGGCCACCGCTACAAGCGGGCGCGCGCCCTGGGCGATGACGGAACGGCCGCCCGCGCCGGAAAAACAGGAATCCATCGCCACGAGCACGGACTTAGCCGGAAGTTTGCCCAACTGCTCGTATAGGCGCTTGAGCCCGTAGCCGGTCTGGTCGATGTAAGTCGGGTCGCCGTCGTAAGGCACGAGATACGCGTCGCCCTTAGCCGGATTGGGCGCGCCGTGGCCGGAGAAGTAGACGTACACCTCGTCGCCCGCCTCCACGCGGTTGGGCAGCCAGCGCTCGAAGTGTTTCTCGAAATCGCTCTTGGTCGCGCGCTCGTCGATGAGAAGCGCGACGTTCTGCTCGGGTACGCCCAAGACCCGCTTGAAATACTCGGCCGCGAGCCTCGCGTCGCCCGCGGCGAAATCGGCCTTCGGCAGATTTTCGCGGTAGCGCTCCACGCCGATGACCACGGCGTGCCGATGCTTGGACTCCGCGCGGGGCGCGGGCAACTCGTCGACGTCGCTGCGCGCCGCCGCTGGGGCCGTTTCAACGGGCCGTTCGGGCTGCCGCGCCGCCTGTTCGCGGCCGGCCGCGGCCGCGAACACGCGCTCGAGCGTCCTTTCCTCATCGAACACGCGAGACATCTTGCCCATCACCGAGGCAAGCGCCAAATTCATCGCCTGGCTTGGAACCGAGCCCGGAATGCCCGGGGCCAAGACGATCTTCGACCCCTGCCCCGTGATCTCATTGGACCAGATCATGCTGCCGTCTAGTCCGCGCAGCTGGAAAGCCACGCTGAGCGACGCGTTCATCGGAACGTTGGCTCCCTCGCTCGTCACGACGCTGAGCGCGGTCACGGCGGCCTTCAGCACGGCGTCCGCTTCGGACCGCTTCGCCGCCAGCGGCACGCCGAGCCGACCCAGCTCCGTGCGCAGGGCGTCGTAGACGGTGTCGATGATCGGCCGCGTCATGCGCCCCTTCGTCGTCAGGCCCATCCCGGTATAGACCAAGCCGCCCGGCGTGCGGTCGTCGACTTCAGAGACCAGCAGGCGCGGCATGCGCGTCACCACCAGCCGCTGGGGCGCATCGGTGGGCTTGTAAGCGACGTCGATGCTCGCCGTGGCGCAACCGGACGCGAGCAGGGTAGCGGCAAATAGAATTTTTCTCATCGGGAGCGCCCCGACTCGATGGCCGCGACCTTCGCCAGGCGTCCTTCGTGCCGTCCGCCTTCGAAGGGCGTCGAGAAAAACACCTTCAAAATCTCGCCCAAGATCAATTCTCCATGCGTCTTGCCGCCGAGGCAGAGCACGTTGGCGTCGTCGTGCTGGGCGGCGAAGCGCGCCGAAACCGAGTCGTAGGCCGCGACCGCGCGCGCGCCCGCGACCTTGTTGGCCGCCATGCACACCGCGCCGCCGAAGCCGTCGATCAAGACGCCCTTGTCGAACTGGCGCGAGACGACCGCCTCGGCCACGAGCTGGGCGACGTCGGGATAGTCCACCGACTCCGTCGAGTGGCAGCCGAAGTCCGCGACCTCATGGCCAAGGGCCTGGATGGTCTTCTTGACGAAGTCCTTGGCGGCGAAGCCCCCGTGATCGGAGCCGACGACGATCTTCATTATTTGCCCACCGTCGCCAGCAGCTGAGTGTCGGCCTGCGGGATCACGACGTGGCTGACGAGCAGCTCTTTTTTAATCGCGTTGATGCCCGCGGCGACCGCGGTGCGCACGTCGCCGACCGTTCCGCACAAGGTCACGTAGCCTTTGCCGCCGCCGACGACGGTCTTGGTCTCGAGAAGATGCACATTGGCGGCCTTAGCGGCGGCGTCGGCGGCGAGCACCGCGGCGACGGCCTCCTTGGTCTCGATGACGCCGACCGCGCCCAGGACGTCGACGGGCACGCGCTTATCCAGCGAGGCCACGACCTGCTCGTGGACGTTGCGGATGAGGACTTCGTCGATGAGCGTTTTTCCCAAGACCTCCCGACCCGCGCGCATAGCGCTTTCGACCTCGCCGACCGGGCCGTTGATGAGGATGATGTACTTGCCGCGCGCCACGACGCTGGTTTTGGCGAGTATAACCGAGGCCATCTTGACCATGGCGTCGCAGGCCTCGATGCCCTTGGCGATCGAGGACGACTCCAGAAACCCGACGGCGATGTTGGCGAGCATGTTGTCTCCTAAGCGATGCGGAAATATCCGACGAGCGAGCAGTGCAGCGGCCGCGCGAAATGGGACGCCTTGGTCAGCCCGTCGCCGGTGGGCGTGCCGATCGACATCGAGGCGTAGCCCTCACCCAAGCCCAGCCCGTACAGCGTGGGCGCGTTCTTGACGTAGATGGAGCATTGCATGGCGCGGGCCATCTTGGTGAGATTGCCCACGTGAGTCGAGTGCATGGCCGCGGTATGGCGATGCCCGCCCTCGGCAGCCTTCGCCAGGGCGATGGCCGAGTCGATGTCGGGAACTATGGTTATGGGCAAAAAAGGCATCAGCTGTTCCGTCCACACCAAGACGTGGTCGTTGGAAACCTCGGCCCAAAGAAGTCGTGCTTCCTGAGGAATGCTCAATCCTATACCCTTGGCCAGAACCGCCGCGTCTTTGCCGACAAAGTCTCTATTAAGGACGGGATCCTTGCAGCCTTTTCCGCCTTCTCTAATAACCAGCTTGGTCAAGGCATCGGTCTGAGCCTCATTCAATTCAAACGCCCGTTTATCCTTCCGCATCGCGTCAAGAAAACGGGCCTTGGCCGCCTCCACCACTATAACTTCTTTTTCGGCGGTGCACAGGACGTTGTTGTCGAAGGACGCCCCGAAGATGATGTCCTCCGCGCATTTGGGGAACACCGCGGTCTCATCGACGACCACCGGCGGGTTGCCCGGGCCGGCGGCGATGGTCTTGCAGGTCTTGCCCACGGTCATGGCGACCTTGACGATCGCGGGACCGCCGGTGACCATGTTGACGTGGACGTCGGGGTGTGCCAGCAAAGCCTTCGTGTTGTCTTGAGAGGACTTCTCGCAGGTCGTGATCAATCCGCGCGGAGCGCCCGCCCCCACCGCCGCGGCCGAGAGCGCACGCATCGCCGCCAGGCAGGTCTTAAACGACGCCGGATGCGGCGCAAAGACGACGGCGTTGCCCGCCGCGAGGATGGAGATCGCGTTGTTGATGATCGTCGCCGCCGGGTTGGTCGAGGGCGTGATCGCGGCGACCACGCCGTAGGGCGCGTACTCGACTAAGGTCAGGCCCTTGTCGCCGGTGTAAGCCCGGCTCGTCAGGTCCTCCACGCCCGGGGTGCGCGTAGCGCACACCAGGTTTTTCTGGACCTTGTCTTCCCATCGGCCCAGGCCGGTTTCTTCCTGGGCCATGCGCGCCAGGCTTCCGGCATCCGAGATCGCCGTCTTGCGCATCGCCTCGATCACCGCGCGCCGGACCTCCAAGCCCTGCTCTTGAAAAAGCGCTTGGGCCGCGCGCGCGGCCTGCACGGCCGCGTCCACCGAGGAGTAAAGAACCGCGTCCCCGGAAGTCGAGACGGCCGCCGGCCGGGCCGGTGCCGGACGTTCGGTCGTCGCCGCCGGGGATCCCTCGTTTTTCTCCAGCCTTTTCAGGACGTCGGAGACGATCCGGGCGATCTCCTCACTGTGCATGGGCGTCCGTGCTCTTCTTGAAGGCCGTCTTGCCGGATTGCTCGACCGTGTCGACGATCGCGAAGATCACGGCGTCGACGGGACGGCCTTCCGTGCGGCTGGTCTGTCTGGCACTCGATCCCTGCACCAGAAGAACGAGCTCCCCCTCGCCGGCGCCGACGGAATCGACGGCGACGAGGGGGCTGCCCTTCGAGGCGCCGGCCAGATCGACGGGCTGCACCAGCAGCAGCTTCGATCCGATCAGCTTCTCGTCCTTGAGCGTGCAGACGACGGTGCCCGTGACGCGGGCAAAGATCATGGCGTTCTCCCGGTCCTACTTCTTGCGCGCCAAGGTCTCGGGGGAAGAGATCGGCATCTTGCCCTCGAGGTCCGGGTGCGGCTGGGGGATGACGTGGACGGCGATCAGCTCGCCGACCTTCTGCGCGGCGGCGGCACCCGAGTCACAGGCGGCCTTGCAGGCGGCGACTTCGCCGCGGAAGAGCACGGTCACCAAGCCCGTGCCCACTTTTTCATAACCCACGATGCGCACATCGGCGGCTTTCACGGCGGCGTCGGCGGCTTCCACGCAGGCCACGAGGCCGCGGGTCTCGATCATTCCCAGTGCGTTCATTGTCTATTGTCTCCTTACGCGATGTGTACGACGTCGCCTGTTTTTATTCCGGCTGCATTGGCCTCGTCGGTATCGACGTGGAACTCAAGGCTGTACTTGTCCGACACGCGAACTATGACGTTCTCAAAAACAGTCGATCGCCCATCAGGCTTTCCGGCGCGCACGCGCACCGTCTCTCCCGAAACGACTCCGAGGTTCTTGGCTTCGGCAGGCGAAAAATGAAGATGCCGTTGGGCGACGATCACTCCTTCTTTTATGTCGACCTGTCCGACCGGTCCGATCAGCGTGGCGCCCGCCGATCCTTTGACGTTTCCGGATTCGCGCACGGGAGGATGGAGGCCTATTGAGATAGCATCGGTGACGGCGAGCTCGATCTGAGTATGATCACGATAGGGAGCCACGAGACGGACTTTTTTGAGGACGCCTTTAGGGCCTTTTACATCGATCGTCTCTTCCGCCGCGTAGAAGCCGGGTTGCTTGATGTTCTTGATTTTTTTCGGCTCCGCCGAACGGCCGAACAAAATTTTAAAGTGCTCTTCCGTCAAATGACAATGGCGATTGGACACGCCCACTGGGATACTCAGCATCGAGCGCTTCATGCGCTTCTCGATCTCCGCGGCCAGGCCCGGGGCCAAGGCAGGCGATATCACGCTTTTTGAAATCCCATGATGCGCAGGAAATCTTTCTTGAGGCTGGCGCCGCCCACAAGCGCTCCGTCCACGTCGGCCTGGGCCATCAGCCCGTCGACGTTCTCGGCGGTAACCGAGCCGCCGTAGAGGATGCGGCAGCCCGCGGCAAAGCCCTCGCCGTGGAGCTTCTTAAGCTGCTGGCGGATGAAGGCGTGGGCTTCCTGCGCCTGCGCCGGAGTCGCGGTCTTGCCCGTGCCGATGGCCCAGACGGGCTCATAGGCCACGACCAGCTTCGCCAGGTCGGAAGGGGCAAATCCCTTAAGGCCGCCCGCGATCTGCGTTTCCAGGACGCGCCAGGTCTTCTGCGACTCGCGCTCCTCCAAGCTCTCGCCGATGCACACGACGGGGGTCAGGCCGCCTTTTAAAACCGCGCCCAGCTTCTTGTTGACATGATCATCCGTTTCGCCGAACAGCTTCCGCCGTTCGGAGTGCCCGATGAGGACCATTTGGCAGCCGGCATCGGCCAACTGCCCCACGGAGACTTCCCCCGTGAAGGCGCCCGAAGCCTCCCAGTAGCAGTCTTGAGCGCCGAGGCGGACGGGAGAGCCTTTCAGCGTCTCGGCCACGACGCTGATCGCCGTGAAGGGAACGAACACGGCTACTTCGCCTGAGGCCGTATTGGCCCCACCTGCGACGAGTTTGGCCAAATCAACGGATTGAGCCACGGTGAGGTTCATCTTCCAGTTTCCGGCGAGAAGCGGGCGGCGCAGAGCTAAAGACATGTCTCACTCTCCTAATTGTGGCCAAATTGTCCACATTTAACATTCCAGACGTGGTCTGATTCTACCCCAAACGACGGGCCTTGTCAATTAGAACTGAGAGAGGGGGATGACAGTCTCCCCCATCCGGCCCGGGGAGTACGGGCCATGCTTGACCGAGCGTCGGGCGCGCTTGATGCGCACGCCCAGCACATTGACCTTCTTGGCCTCGAGCATGTCCTGGTCGCTGTCGCCGAAGAAAGCGACGAAGTGGCCTTCCTGCATGTGCAGATGCTTGGCCGTGGCGTCGGGAGTGAAGATGAATCCACGGGGAGAGAGCTTGCGCCATTCCTTCTTCAGCGCGTCTCCAGAGACATTCTGGCGCTCGGCCAGGATCACGACGCGGAAGCCCAGGCCGCGCATCAGACAAGCCAACGTGAACGGGACGTATTTGATCGACTCCAAATCGTAGGCGTTGTTGAGCGCGCTCCAATACGTCGGACTGTCGTGCTGCGTGGCGGATTGGGAGGCCTTCTCATAGGCCTTGGTCGCGTCCACCAAAGTGTCGTCGTAATCGAAGGCCACCGACAGCCGGCCGATGGTGATGAGGCTAAAGAACAATCCCCAAACGCTCATCATAGCCAAGGTTTTCTTGGTCGTGGTCCAACCTTTCTCGACTTTCGCGCGGACGTCCTTGAACACCATGTCAGTCCTCCTTCAAGATCAAGCGCCCCGCCGCGGGCGGGACGATCGTCGCCTGCCGGCGGGCGCATTCGCCCAGCATGTCCCGCGCCAGGATTCCGGTCGTCTCCGACGAGACGAATCGTTCGAAAGCGTTGAAGCCGTCGCCGCCGCTGACCACGAAATCGAGCGTGACGATCGAGTAGGTCTTCGCGTCGTCGATGGACGCGCCGCCGACCGCCGCGGCCGCCAGACGCTCTCCCGGCTTGCCGTGCCTGTACTCGAGAACCGCTCCCGAGATCTGGGCGACGCGCGCCAGGCTTAGGCCGTGCTCGAGCGCGGCGCGCAGGTCGGCTCCCTTCATAAACAGCTTCACCAATGAATTGTCGAAGGGCATCACATTGAACAGCGAGCGCAAAGTAACCGGCCCGGACGGAATATCCGCGCGGATGCCGCCTCCGTTTTGAATCGCCACGTCCACGCCCAGCCGCTCGCGGTAGCAGTCCGTCATCCAGCCGCCCAGCGAGCTCTCATTCTCCGCGTCGCGCTCCATGGTCTCCGTCGCGGTCGCGACCACGGTGTCGAATATCCTGCCGACGGACTCCGCGTGCTTGGCGACGATGGCTTTGACGGCCGCGTCTTCCCCCACGCGGTCGGGCCACAGATCCAGCAATTCATCCGAAGACTCGGCGACCGTCTTCGTCTTCGGATCGATCTCAAGCGTCGCGCGGCCGACCTTGACCAGGTACGAGCCGGCCTGGACAATCAACGCCCCATTTTCTCGGATGGGCCGCGACAAATACGTGTGCGAATGGCCGCCGACGATCAGATCTATGCCCGGAACCTCGCGCGCGATGGTCTGGTCTCCGAAACCCTGTCCTTGCCTCTCGACGCCGACATGGGTAAGGGCGATGATCACGGTGGCCCCCGCCTTCTTGAGCGCGGCGACGGCCGCGCGCGCCTCATCGGTCTCGCGGCGGAAATCGAGCCCGGCGATATATTTCGGGAAGGCCAGCCGCCTCATGTTCGAGGTGGTCAGTCCGAAAATGCCGATCTTGACGCCGGCGACGTCTTTTATAACCCATGGCTTTACCCAGGGGACGGGCTTGCCGTCGGCGCCGTACGTGTTCGCGGAAAGGACCGGCATTTTCATTTTAGGAATCAATGCCCGCAGTTCGTCGGCGCCCGCGTCGTACTCGTGATTGCCGATGACCAATGCGTCGTAGCCGATGGCGTTAAATACGTCGGCCATGGCCGCGCCCTTGGTCAGCGAGCCCTCAGGGGTGCCCTGCCACCAATCTCCGGCGTCGAGCACGAGCTTGGGTCCCGCCTCTTTGCCGATCAGCGCGGCCAACGCGGCCGCGCCGCCGATTTGGCGGTTTGTTTGGAACCTGTCCGGGCGCGGCATGATCCAGCCGTGAATGTCGTTGGTGTGGTAGACGCGGATTTTGATCGTGTCCGCGGCCAACGCGCGCGGCGCCAGCGCCAACAGGACCAGCATGAGTATCTTCATTCGGCCAAAGTCCCGGCCAAGGCGTCGCAGGCCTCCTGCACGGCCGCGGCGGCATTCGACAAGCGCGTGGACACCGTCTCGCGCTTAAGCGCGCGGACCACGGACGTTTGATCGTGGGCGTCGGCGCGCACCCAGCGGCGCAGCCGCTCGGCCTCGAGAGCCCAGCGCTTGGACTTAATCAAGGCGTCGGCACGGGTCCGGCCTCTGCCGGCCGCGGCCGCGGCCAGGCATTTGGCGGCCTCGCGCACGGCTTCGGCGGTTTGCAGAAGACCGTCGTCGGAGTCCACACCGTAGCGCGCGGCCTCGGACACAGCTTGCACCGAATGCTCGACGGCCTCGCGCAAAGCGAACGACAGATCGGCCCCATCGTCCTTGGTCGCGCCGCGGATGGTCTTCAGCGCGCCCCTCGCCGTCTCGCGCCAGCCCAGCGCGCGCAGGCGCGCGGTGCGCGCCGCCGACAGCGCCGATGGCGCGGGTCGGCGAAACCAATTCGCGGCGGCGGTGGCCGCCTCGACAAGGGTCCGCGCCTGACCGTTCAAGCTTTCCGCCGCGCTTCGCCGCATGAATGCGCAGTTTACGAAATTTTAACGGCAGGTTGGATCGATCTTAACGGACGTTGAGTGCAACCAACTGACGGCGCCGTCAGTGATTATAATCTGGACGCTATTTCTGCAAAACAGAGAGCAGACAGCGCACGCCCCCGCGTTCGACGCCGGCGATAGGCACCTCGGAAACGAGCTTCAACCCGGCCGCTTCGAAACGCTCTCGAAAAGAGCGGCGATGCGCCAGCTCCTTGTCGCCGGCGAAGCCGTGCGCGAGAAGAAGGTGCCCGCCGGGCTTAAGCCAGGACGCGATTTTCGCGAACAGCGCCGCGAATTCGGCGGCGACGCCGGGACGGTCGAGATAATAGAGCACGTCGCCCAGAACGATCGCGTCGTAGGCGGCCTTGGAATCAGGTTCCCAAGTCATGAGGTCGGCCTCGACAAAAACCGCGGTTGGAGCACGTTTTTTGGCTCGGGACAGCGCCACCGCCGAGATATCCAAGGCGGTCACCTGCCGAGCGCGTCGGACCAGAAGCTGGGTAAAATGTCCCTCCGCGCAGCCGGCCTCGAGCGCGCGTTCAAGGGAGCCTTCACCTAAAGCGGCTTCCAAGACTTTAAGGCGGGCGGACTCATACGGGGTCGTCGAGTACGAAAAGGGATCCTCGCGCTTGCCGAATTGGCGGTTCATCTTGCGGCGCGTCTTCAAAGCCTGCCAGGAGACCCGCAGGCTCGACCAAAGGCTCATCGTCGGCCGCCCGCCATGTAGTCCTTGAGGCGCTCGGCGTCCTGGAAAGCCATCCTGTGAGACAAGGAGACGTAGGCCGGGGCCTCGCTGCTGGCTCTTACGATTGTGGCCATATTGTCTACACTTAAAGAACTCATGCGAGCCAGGCCTGGCCGCAGATACAGGAACGCCCCCTTCTTGGGCGGCGGCTGGCGCAGCGGGTCGAAGGCCCGGATCAACCCCAGGTCCGCGCACACCTTGTCCTCCATAGAGGACCACTCGCTTCCCCGCGGCTGCCAGACGAAGATCAGGCGTCCCCGCGCCGCCGTCTTAAAGAAGCGGTACATGTCGCGCAGACGGTCGGGGCCCGGCTGAAACGACGCCGGGCTCTCGAATACCACGATCCGCGCCCCCAAAGTTTCGGCCGAGGCCTTCGTGGCCATCCAGGCCTCATGGACTTCCATGCTTTCCCGAAAAGCCCCACATTGAGCCTGGCGAGTCTTGGGGAACTTCCGTGCCGCGGTCGGGAACCCCCGGTCATCGGGCCCATGAGTGATCGTGCGCAGGGCCTGCAGGGCGGCCTCGCCTCCGGCCGGTATATCCGCGCGCCAAGCGGCCAAGGTCTCAAGCCGGGGAAGGCCCTTTCCGGTGTCCGTCTCCGTGAAGGCCAGCGACCGCCAGTAACGATCCCGACCAATAGGATAGCCCGCGCAGCCAATTTTAATCACCGAGCAGTGTGCCCCAGTTGCACTCGTTCGTATTTCCTGCGTTTTTTAAAAAATTAATTCGCATTTATATGCACTATTCACATCGCGCGCGCGTGAATTAAGATTATTTTTTAAATGTTATTTTTTGCAAAACGAAGGATTTTGATACGTCAATCAAATAGGGAAAATTCCGGCTCTCGGCGAGGACGTTCAATCGTTTCCGGCAGGCGCCGGGACCAGCGCAGGCAATACCAGGCCAAAGCCAGGCAGGACAGGCCAAAGACCAGCTCAAAGCGCGCGTAGCGCGTCCATTGCTCCTTCGTGATGAAGGCCCAGGCTTTCGGGGCGTACAGGTTAGCCTCGGGCTCGCCGCCCAGAAGGTCGTAGACCCCCTTAAAAGCAGCCAGCCCGCCCCACCCGGCGAACATCGCCGCGGCGAGACGGGCCAGGCCCTTGATCTTGATCGTTTCGTGCGCCGAAGCCGACGCGCGGTGTTCCCCCATAAGGGAGACGCTCGATCAGCGCTTCGAGAACTGGAAGCGCTTGCGGGCTTTGGGCTGACCGGCTTTCTTGCGCTCGACCATGCGGGGGTCGCGGGTCAGGAAGCCGGCGGCTTTCAAAGTCTTCTTGTTCTTCTCGTCGAGCTTGACGAGAGCGCGGGAGATCGCGTGACGGGCGGCTCCGGCCTGGCCGGAGATGCCGCCGCCGACGACCTTGACGACGAAGTCGTGGCTCTTGGCGGCCTCGATGAGCGTGATCGGCTCGGTGACGTCGCGGATCTGGTGAGGAAGGCCGTGGAAGTACATCTCGACGGGCTTCTTATTGACGGTGACTTTGCCCTCGCCCTTCGGCAGGAGGCGGACCTGCGCGACGGAGGTTTTGCGGCGGCCGGTGGCCCAAATCGCTTCGGATTTTCCCATGGTGTCCTTACTTGGCCTTCGGCGCGACGACGGCCGAATGCGGATGCTTGTCGTTGACGTAGATCTTCAAACGCACCAGCTGCTGGCGCGCGAGGCGGTTCTTCGGGAGCATGCGGCGCACGGCCAGCATGACGACCCGGCGGGGATCGCGGTCCATCTGCCGCTTCATCGGCATGACCTTCGCGCCGCCGGCGAAGCCGGAGTGCGAGAAGTAGAACTTCTGGTCGATCTTATGGCCGGTCAGCTTGACCTGCTTGGCGTTCGTCACGACGACGAAATCTCCGCAGTCCACGTAATCGGTGTAAGTCGGCTTGTGCTTGCCGCGAAGAAGATCGGCGGCCTTGGTCGCGATGCGGCCGAGAACCAGCCCCTTCGCGTCGATGTGATGCCAGCGGCGGTCGATACCGGCCTGGCGGGGAGGATGCATATAACTGTTCTGAGGCATAGTGATCTATCTTAGCAAGTTTCCGACGGAGACTCAAGGGTTTTAGCGAGGCCGGCGGGTGCCGAAAGTCTCCCCGGTCGGGGACTGCCAATACACCTCAAGATTGAGCCGGGCCTTGTTGTACACCTCGATGCCGGCGTCGGTGAGACGGCCGTCCGAGCCGAACAGGCGCCGGCCCTGCTCGTCGGACATCTTCAAGGCCCACTTGGCGTCCGCACCCTTGGCCTCGAAATACGCAATGGCTTCCTGGGTGAGATGGAACAGGTATTTTTGATAACCCTCGACGGTGAGCAGCGGCCGGGGCAGCACGCCGCCGCGCTTGGTCGTCGTCCAAGCCCGCACGCTGCCGAATTTCTTCTTCAAGTACGCCAGCGCATCGGGCTCGGCGCTGCGAATCTTGGACAGCGTGTCGAGCTCCACCTCCGACCAGGTCCGCTGGTCGGGCGCGATCACGTGGCGCGACCACATCTCCTGGAGGGTCGAGGCGCGGTCCTCGGCCGCCGTGGACGCGGCGACGGGGGGCGACATCTCCGGCTGCTCGTGGCCGCCGAGCTCGCCGGCTTGCGCCGACAGAGCGCAGATGAGGACGAGGGCGGCGGTCACTTCGCGGCGAGGATGCGGGGCAGGACCACTCCGATCTGGTCCATGTACTTGCCCTTGCGGTCCGAGTAAGAGGTCTCGCACAGTTGGTCGCCTCCGAAGAATAAGAGCTGGGCGATGCCTTCGTTGGAATAAATCTTGGCGGGCAGCGGCGTGGTATTGGAGATCTCGATGGTGAGATAGCCCTCCCAGCCGGGCTCAAGCGGCGTCACATTCACGATGATGCCGCAGCGGGCGTAGGTGCTCTTGCCCAGGCACACGGCCAGAACCTCGCGCGGGATCTTGAACTTCTCAACGGAGCGCGCCAGCGCAAAAGAGTTCGGCGGCACCACGCAGGTCGCGGCCTTGATGTCGACGAAAGCCTTCTCGTCGAACTTCTTGGGGTCGACGAGCGTGCCGTGGACGTTGGTGAACACCTTATACTCGTCGGCCACGCGGATGTCGTAGCCGTAGGAGGACAGTCCGTAGGAGATCTTATCCTTGCCGTCTTGATGCTCGACGAACGGCTCGATCATCTTCAAGTTGACGCTTTTCTCGCGGATCCATTTGTCGGACTTGATCATGGGGCGCTCCTCGGGCGGGGTCTGGATTGATTATATCTATTCCGCGGGTTGGAAGCCCAATATCGGTCGAAGTTCTCCGTCACCCATTTCACCCAACACCTCGAACAGTTCCTGAATGGATTCATCGTGTTCACCGACCTTCGCCTGCAAAGCCGCCACGATTATGCGCAAGTCGCTATCCAAGACGGCCAAACGCCTCAAGCGCACGAACGCCTGAATGATGCGAATATTGACATGGATCGCCCTTGGACTTTTCAATACGCTAGAGAGCATGGCCACGCCGTAATCAGTGAAAGCACCGGGAGGATTGTTCGCGAACTTGAGCGTTGCAAGCCGCGGGAAGTCTTGTATGACGGAATCTCTTTCTCCAACTGTTAGATGAAAAGCGAAACCCTCCGGGAACCGCCCCCGATTCCGTCTCAAAGCCTGGTTGATGGCCTTGACCTTGACCCCGTATAAATCGGCCAAGTCGCGATCCAGCATCACCCGCTGACCGCGAATGCTGAGTATTCGTTCCTCGATTCCAACAACTGCCAGGGCTCTCATCCGTCTTTATACGAATTAGGCCCCCATTTTGTTCCCCCCGAGGCGGTCACAATTTGTGACCGCCTCAAAATAATTTGTTAAAAAATATATATTTATTACGATCAGCATTCTGTTTGAGGTGCCAATTTGGCACCTCAGAAAAGAGAGTCATATGAAACTTCGCTCTCTTACATGATGAGACGATCGATATCCCAATTTTGTTCCAAGGAGGTGGTCACACATTGTGACCACCTCATAAAAAAATGTTTAAAAATATATTCTTTCTTAGCTGTCAGCGCCGCCGCTCCACACATGAGGTTTCAATATGAAACTTCAAGCCAATCGGATTGGAAGTCACAATCCGTGACTTCCAATTTTCTGGCTTGGGTAGGCGGTCACAAATTGTGACCGCCTCATGCCTCCGACATTTCTAAGGACCTACCTTTAAACGACCGAAATGTACTCGGCGGCGGAATAGCCGGAGGCGCAGGCGCTTTCGATCGTGGCCGGAAAGCCGGTGCGGGTCCAGTCGCCGGCGAAGGCGAAGCCGGGCATGCCCGTGCCGGGCTCGGGGCGCTTGGCCTCGGAGCCGGGTGTCGGCGAGAGCGTGGCGAAGGGCTCTTTGACGACTTTGGAGGCGAGGATTTTGGCCTGGGGAAATTCGGGGATGCACATGGACAGATCGCGGCGCATGGCGCTTAATACCTTCTCCGGCGAGTAGCTGATCTGCTTGTGGGCGCCGGAGATCACGACCGCCAAGGTCTGCCCCTGTTCTTTCAGATCGTGGATCATCGTCTTATTAAAGACCCAGTGCGTCTCGGTCTTGAGCATGCCTAGAAAGCGCTCCGTCATCACGGGCCGGTCGAGTCGGATCGTGGCGCCGACGATGGGCGCGGGGGCCAACGTCTCCCAGGCTCCGCGCAAAGCAGCGGGCAGGGCCAATTTTTTTAGATCCCAGGGCGGCAAGGTCGACACGACGTATTCGGCGTCAAAGCGCGAGTCCATGTCGGTGACGATGCCGCGCACGCAGCCGTCTTCCTCGATAAGACCAGCGGCCTTGGCGTTCGAGATCACCCGGCCGCCGCGCTTCTCGATAAAATGGCGCGCCGCGTCGGTGTAGAGATCGGACAATCCCACGCGCGCCAGCGCAAAGCGCGAGGACTCGCGGCCGGTGAAGAACATCGTTCGCAGGGCCTGGATAAAGCCCGCGGCCGAGGCGACCTCGGGATCGTCGTTTAAGATTCCGATGGCGGCCGGATCGAAAAAACGCGTCTGGAAGTTCGCAGAGAGCCCCAGGCTCGTCAGCCATTGGCGCACGGTCATCGCCTCGATAGAGGCGGGGATCGGGCCGGACTTCATGGACTTGAGGGCCAGATCAAAAGCGATCAGGGCCTTCTTTTCATTTAAAGAGACACCCTTTAGGCCCAACAGCCCGGCGGCTAGATGCAGCGGGGCCGGCAACCAAGAAGGACAAGACAAACGATCGCGAACACCGCCAGGCTCGACATAGTCGACAACAACGTCATTATAGATATCGAGCCGATTTTCCGTGCCGATGGTTTTCAAGAACCGCCGCGTGGCCCGGTAGCAGCCCATGAACAGGTGTTGACCATTGTCTATGTCGAGATTATTTTCCGTAAACGAGTAAGCTCGTCCGCCGAGATGGGGTTTTTTGTCGAGGACTAAAACCTTGCGCCCTTTCTCGGCCAGCGCCACCGCGCAGGACAACCCGGCAAAACCCCCGCCCAGGACTAAAACGTCGGCACGGTCAGAGGCCATGGCAATACAGCCAGGCCTTCAAAGTGAGCGCCAGCTTCCTATGCGCGGGCAGCTTGGTCTTTTGGAACAGAACCTGAAATCCGTTGGCTTTGATCTCATCGAGCAGGCCCTCGTAAACATGGGCCATCACCTCGGCCGGCAGCAAGCTCGGCCGGTCGCGCGAGTCGACCTGGCTGCGCGCGCGGGCGTAGCAACCTTTCGCGCGCTGATACAGCGCTTCCATAAGACGATCGAACTCGGGACAATGCTCTCGTCGAGCCAAACGTTCCACGCTGTAGCCTGCTTCCTGAATATCGGCCAACGGAACGTAAATCCGGCCCAATTCCAAATCGGCGCCGATATCACGAATGATGTTGGTCAGCTGAAAAGCGTAACCAAATGTCGTCGCGAACTCGTGCATCGCCTCGCGGCTGGTGTGGTTCCAGCCGAAAATATGGATGCACATGATCCCGACGGAAGAAGCGACACCGCGCATGTAGCTTTCCAGGTCGGCGGCGGTCTCATAACGCGTTCCCTCCAGGTCCATCGCGCAGCCCCGGATCATTTCCAGGAAGGCGTCTTTGGGAATCTTGTAGTCGGCGATCGGCTTAAGCAGTGCCCGGGACACGTCATGCGTGGCCTCGCCGCGGTACAGCCGCTCGACCTCCTCGCGCCAGAATTCGAGCTGGCGGTACGCCTCGTCCTTGGGCAGCCCCTCGTCGACGACATCGTCGATCAAGCGGCAATAGCCGTACACCGCCGACAGGGCGTCGCGCTTGTGCCGCGGCAACAGCAGGAAGCCCAAAAAGAAATTTGAACTCGTCTCGGCGCGCGCGGGCGCGTTCTTCATGCGCCGATGAGCGCGCGCGCGGCCAGCGGAATCCAGTCGCGCTTCTTGAGCGCCGGACGCGTGCGGATGGTGTCGAAGTCGAGCTTATGGATCATCTTAAGGATCTGCATCCCGCCGTACCAGGTCAGGCGGATTTCCAGCGACAGCGGCCAGTGCAGCCTCTCGGGCAAGGGCTTGCCTTGCTCGAAGAGGGCGCGCGCGCGGCAAACCTGGAACTTCATCAGGTTCTTGAAGCGCTCGTTGTAGACGCCCATGCGCAGGTCCGCCTCGGAGTAGCCGTGCGCCTTGAAGTCTTCTTCCGGGATATAGACGCGGTCTTTCTTGAGGTCGACGGAGACGTCCTGCCAGAAGTTGGCCAGCTGCAGCGCCGTGCAGATCGCATCGGAGTAGCGGAACAGCTCCGCGTCGCGATAGCCGTGGATCATGAGCACGATGCGGCCCACCGGGTTGGCTGAGCGCCGGCAGTAGTCCAGAACCTCGTCGAACGTCGCGTAGCGGCTTTTCTCCGTGTCTTGCAGGAAAGCGGAGAGCAGGTCGTCGAAGGGTTCCTTGGGGAGCTCGAGCTCCTTGAGCGTGTTCTCAAGGGCCAGGAACACCGGGTGCGAAGCCGGGCGCTTGCCGATGTCGGCCAGCTGCGAGCGCCACTCGAGCAGCCGCTCGCGGCGCACGCCCTCGTACTCGGGCTCGTCGGAGAAATCGTCGGCGATGCGCGCGAAGGCGTACAGCGCGGCGACATGCTTGCGCAGCTTCTTGGGCAGCAGCAAGGATGCGACCGGGAAATTCTCGTAGTGGCTATCGGCCAAGTCCTGGCAGAAACGGTAGGCCCCGGACACGTCGCTCGGATTCGCGAGCTTCGCTTCGTAGGCCTTGAGCGTGCCCGCCATTATTTCTTGCCGATGCCGATGCGCGTGCGTCCGTCGGCGCGCTTGGCCTTTAAGCGCTTAAGCGGCGCGTCCGACCACTCGAACTCGAACTCGCCGCAGCGCACCCTGTCGCCTTCCTTGATGCCCGCCTTCTTGAAAGCGCGCTCGACACCGATGCGCTTGAGCGTATGCTGATAGCGGCTGATCGCCTCGGGCAGGCTGACGTCGAGCATAGCCGAGGCGCGCTCGACGAACTTCCCGCGCAGCACGAACATTCCGCCGCCAAGATTCTCGATGGAAAAGCCCTGCTCAACCTTATGGAAATTGTCGTCGATGGTCTTCTCGGCGAAGTGAACCGGGCCCTCGTGCTTGGCCAGTTCCTGGATGATCTTGTTGAGCAGGCCGTCGACGCCGTCGCCGGTGGCCGCCGAAATCGCCATGACCTTATTCTTGTACTTTTTCTTGAAGGCCTTGAGCGCGGTCTCGCCCTCGGGCAAGTCCATCTTATTGATCACCAGGAACTTGGGCTTGGCCGCCAGCTTGGGGCTGAAGCCCTTGAGCTCCTTTTCGATGGTCTTCACGCCGGCTAAGGGCTCTTCGCCCATATAGCCGGCGGGATCGACAAGATGGACGAGCACGCGCGTGCGCTCCACGTGGCGCAGGAACTGCACGCCCAGCCCCTTGCCCTCGTGCGCGCCCTCGATCAAGCCCGGGATGTCGGCGACGACGAAACTGACATGCTTGTGATAGGCCACGCCCAGGTTCGGCGACAGCGTGGTGAACGGATAATTGGCGATCTTAGGCTTGGCGGCGGAAACGCGCGCCAAAAAACTCGACTTGCCGGCGTTGGGAAAGCCCACGAGTCCGACGTCGGCAAGCAGCTTGAGCTCGAGCTGAAGCGTCACCTTCTCGCCCGGACCACCCTTCTCGGCCAAGCGCGGGGCGTTGTTGAGGCGCGTCTTAAACGACCAGTTGCCGCGGCCGCCGCGGCCGCCCTCGCCCGCCCGCCAGCGCTGGCCGTCCTTGATCAAATCGGCGACGATGACGCCGTCGCGGTAAACGAGCGTTCCGACCGGGACGGGGATGACCACGTCGCCGCCGTTTTCGCCGTGCTTGTGGCTGCCCTTGCCGTGGCCGCCGCGCCCCGCCTCGACGTGCGGGCGGAAGTGCAGGTCCATCAACGTGGTCAGGCGCGAGACCGCCTCAAACCACACGTCCCCGCCGCGGCCGCCGTCGCCGCCGTTGGGGCCGCCCCACTCCATGTACTTCTCGTGTTTAAAGGAGAGACAGCCGTCCCCGCCGTTGCCGGCCAGGACGAATACCTTTACTTTATCGATGAAGTTCATGGGCTCGTATAAGAGCAACGGCCGCCGGTTCTACCGGCGGCCGTCATTCTGGGCGTGAAAAACTACTTCGCGGCGGCGGCTTTGGCTTTCGCCGGAGCGGCCTTCGCGACAGCGGGGTACACGGACGCCATCTTCTTGTCTTTGTACGCCCACTCGAAGGTCACCACGCCGTTGATCTTGGCGAACAAAGTATCGTCCTTGCCGCGGCCGACATTGAGGCCGGGGAGGATTTTGGTGCCGCGCTGGCGCATGATGACCATGCCCGCCTTGACGACTTCGCCGCCGTAGCGCTTGACGCCGAGGCGTTGGCCGTGGGAGTCGCGGCCGTTGGAGGAGGAACCCTGTGCTTTCGTGTGTGCCATATTAGTTGAGGGAGATGCTCTCGATCTTAATCGACGTCAGCCACTGACGGTGGCCCTGGGTCTTCTTGTAAGCCTTCTTGGTGCGCTTCTTGAAGACGATGATCTTGGGTCCGCGGCCCTGCTTGACGACGGTCGCCGTGACCTTGGCCGTGCGGCTTGACACCGGCTCCTGGCCTTCCGGGGCGTCGCCGACCGCCCAAAGCGCGTTGAACGTCAGTTTCGCGCCCTCCGTGGCCTCCAGCTTCTCGACCTTCACGGTCTCGCCGGGAACGACCCAAAGTTGTTTTCCGCCCGTCTCGATGATTGCGTACATGGGACTCCTCTTGAGGTAGGCTGACATGATAGCAAAAACCTCGATGGGTGTCTACTGGATTTCCAAGAGACCGGGTGTTACACTTTAAGAAGAGGTCCCCCCATGGCGAAAACGGCTCAGAAAGCCAAAATCCGGCTGACCGAGAACCAAAACAAGGTCATAAAAGATAAGTACCTGCGCGACGCGCCGTCCGTGGAGGCTTGGCTGCTGGGCGTGGCGCGCAATGTGGCCTTGGCCGAGGTGCTGGCCCATCCAAAGGCCGAGGCCTGGGGGGTTTTCACCGGCGTCTCACACCGGGTCATTGCCGTTCCAGCCGCCGGCGGCGCACCCGCCGGGCGCGTGATCCTTTACCACCAGGGCTTACCCGACAACGAAGCCCGGCAGAAGAACTTCGATCTCCTGATGGACAACTTGGAAAAGGCCTGCGCCAAGCACCCGGAGGCCAAGGCCTTGCGCGAGGCATGGGCGGCTAAGTTTTACGATCTCATGGCGCGCTGGGACTTCCTGCCCAATTCCCCCACTTTGATGAACGCCGGGCGCGAGCTGCAGCAGCTGTCGGCCTGCTATGTCCTGCCCGTGCCCGACTCGATGGAGGGCATCACCAAGTCCCTGGCCGCGCAGTCGATGATCCAAAAGTCCGGCGGCGGCACGGGTTTCTCGTTTTCGCGGCTGCGCCCCAACGGCGACCTGGTCAAGAAAACGCAGGGCGTGGCCTCGGGCGCGTTGTCATTCATGAAGCTCTTCGACACCATGACCGACGTCGTCAAGCAGGGCGGCACGCGCCGCGGTGCCAACATGGCCATCCTGCGCTACGACCACCCCGAGATCATGGATTTCATCCGCATGAAGACGCAGCCGGGCGTTATGGAAAACTTCAACGTCTCGGTGGGCGTGGACGCGGCGTTTATGCGCGCGGTCTTAGCCGATGCCGAGTACGACTTAATCAACCCGCGCACGGGCAAGCCCGCGGGCAAGCTTCGCGCCAAGGAGGTCTTCGACGCGATGGTCGAGCTCGCCTGGAAGACCGGCGATCCGGGCTACGTCGTCCTCGACCGCATCAACGCCTCCGGCTCCAATACCACGCCCGCGCTGGGCCAGATCGAAAGCACCAACCCCTGCTTTGCCGGTCACGTCCGATTAGCCACCGACCGCGGTCTGCTGACTTTTGAAGAGCTGTACCTGGACAAGACGGCTCTCTCAGTGGCGACAGATAATAGGGTCCCCTCGCTTCAATCCACATCAGTCGGCTCGGTGGCTGCAAAGACAGTGATGAAACCGGGGATTACAATGCGGCCAGCCGTGCCGGTGTTCAAGACCCGCAAAAATTGGCCCGTCTTCCGACTTGAGACGACTCATGGGTATGAGGTCGTCGCGACTAAGGATCATCGATTCTTCACCCCGACGGGACCTAAGGCGCTCTCAGAACTGAAGCCCGGCGATCCCATCCTCCTCCAATCCGGCGCCGGAACCTGGTCCTCCAACCATGCTCTACCTCCATTTTTCCCTAAAAACCAACTGAAGGCGCGGATTGACCGCGGAGAAGCGCGTCTGCCGACCGCCTGGTCGCGCGAAGTGGGAGAATTTCTGGGCTGGATCTCAGGCGACGGCTGGGTCAGCAGCCATAAACCTAAGGGTAGAGAAATTCCAAATCACACCGTCGGCCTGATGTTCGGCAGCGAAGAAAAAAAATTCTTGGCTCCGAAATTTAAAGCTCTGATCAAAGAATGGACCGGTCTGACCGGCGCTGGAGTCGAGCGCAACGGAACGCTCTCTCTGTATTACAAATCGAGCCTCTATTATCTGCTGCGCTCTTTCGGCGCCTGCGCAGATGATGGTTTGCGCAAGGAAGTACCCGAGAGTCTTTGGTCCGCACCGCGCGAGGCGGTGGTGGGATACCTGTCGGCCCTATTCACGGCTGACGGCACCGTCAATATAGCCAAGACCAAGCAGCGTTGTTCTATCCGTTTGGCCAACAGCTCCAAGAAGCTGCTGCAGCAGGTTCAACTGCTTCTGCTTAATGAAGGCATTGTTTCCCGCCTTTACCTGCGTCGCGCCGGCGGCGATAAGCTCATGCCCGACTCCCGGCGCCAGCCCAAGAAGTACGCTTTCAGCGACCAGTACGAGCTCATCATCACGAAGACCGGCCGAAGACTATTTCTAGAGCGCATTGGTTTTCTGTTGTCGTCAAAGCAGGCCAAGGCCGTCTCTTGGGAAAGAAAGATGTCGCGCGGCGCGTACAAAGAGACGTTCGTTACAAGAGTAGCGACGATCTCGCCGGCCGGCTCCTGCGACGTCTACTGCACGACCGAGCCGGAAACGCATTCCCTCGTGGCCGGCGGCATTGTCAGTGCCAACTGCGGCGAGCAGCCGTTGTTGCCCTGGGAACCGTGCAATCTCGGCTCGCTGAACTTATCGGCCTTCGTGACCGGCGAGACCGGCGCGGGACGCTGGGACTTTCCTCGCCTTAAAGAAACCGTCGCGACCGCGATCCGGTTTCTCGAGGACGTCATCGAGGTCAACAACTATCCGCTGCCTGAAATCGAGGCCCTCGCCAAGGGCAACCGCCGCATCGGCCTGGGCGTGATGGGTTGGGCCGAGGCGCTAGTGAAGACGGCAACCGCGTACGCCGATCCCGAAGCCTGCAAGCTCGGCGACAAGGTCATGTCGTTTATCAACGGCGCGGCTCTCGAGGCCTCCGAGAAAATCGCCTTGGAGCGGGGCGTATTTCCCAACTGGAAGGATTCAGTTTATGATCCCGACTCAACGCACTTCCGAGGGCAAAAACGTCTGCCGCGCCACTGCGCGCGCACCACGATAGCACCCACCGGCACCATCGCCATCGCCGCGGGCCTGCAGGGCGGGGGCATCGAGCCGTTTTTTGCGATCGCGTACACGCGCTACAACGCCAAGGCTTTGGAGATGCTCAAAGCGGGCAAGCAGCCGGCCGACAAGGACGTGTTCTTCGAGGTCAATCCGCTCTTTAAAGATCTCGCGGAGAAAAACGATTGGTTCGGGCTCGGAGAAAAGACGCTGCTGCGGCGCGTTGACGAGAATCACAAGTCGCTTAAGGGCATACCGGAGATACCTGACCGTATCCAGAGACTTTTTGCCACGGCGCACGACATATCAACCGAAACGCATGTCCGCATGCAGGCGGCTTTTCAACAACACACCGACAACGGCGTTTCCAAGACCATCAACTTGCCCGAGACGGCCACGGTCGACGACGTGCGCGGGGCGTACCTGCTGTCTTACGAACTCGGCTGCAAGGGCATCACAGTCTACCGCGACGGCTCCAAGGCGCAGCAGGTGCTCAACATCTCCTCGGCCGCATCCAAGACCAAGCGCCGGACACCCGAGGCCTCCCTGGGCCTTGACGCCGAGTACTACCAGATCCGCACAGGTTATGGGCCTCTGCATGTGCACGTCAATTACGATGAACAGGGTCCGTTTCAGCTGTTCGCCAACATACCCCCTCTGGGCACCGAAATCGCGGGGCTGACGTCTTTGGTCGGAATCTTGATCTCCAAGTATCTCTCCGAAGGCGGCGACCCCCTGCGCCTGCTTAAGCACCTCAACTCGGTCAAGGGCGATCGGCCCGTGGGGCTGGGGCCTTCGCGGGTCGACTCCATCCCGCATGCGATCGCCATCGCCTTGCGCGCCCACCTCAAGAAAACGGGCTGGATCGAGAGCGTCGAAGCCGAGGAAGCGCACCCGACGACAACCCCCGCCGAGCATTGCCCCAAGTGCTTCTCGCGCAACGTCTCCCACGAATCAGGCTGTTCGGGGCCGACCTGCCACGATTGCGGACATTCCGAATGCTCCTGATTTAGCCTGTTCGGCTCGCCAAGAGCGCATGCAGCCCGCGCGGAGCGACGATTTTTATCCCTTGATGGATGTGCTCTTCTTTCCCGGCATAAACCAGAGCGCCCCCTGAGCTTTTAGGGAACACCTTGGCGTAATGGAGCAGGCCTTTGAAATAATCGCAGGCGATCGTGGCTCCGGCCTTAATTTCTATGGGCAGCGCGTCGGCTCCGCGGCCATAGAGCAGGTCCACTTCGTTGCCGACGTTATCGCGATAAAAGGAGAGCTCCACGCGCAAACCGCGGTGCAGGCCGTGCTTGAGGGCCTCCAACACCACCAAGTTCTCGAACAAACCGCCGCGCAAGGGATCGCGCGCGACTTGGCTTTCATTTTCGATGCCCAACAGACGGCAGGCCAACCCCGTATCATAAAAATAGAGCTTGGGGGTTTTGACTAGACGCTTGTTGATATTCGCGTGATAGGGCTCCAACAGAAAGACGATATAACCGGCCTGCAGCAAGGTGATCCAGGCCCGGGCGGTCGTATGGGAGACCCCCGCGTCGTTGCCCAATGCATGAAGGTTGAGCAGCCCACCGACGCGGCCGGCGCACAACCGGATGAAACGCTGGAAGATGTTAAGGTCCTTGATGGCCACGAGCTGGCGCAGGTCGCGCTCGACGCAGGTTTCCAAGTAATCCCCGTAGAACTGAGAAGGCTCCAGGTCGTCCTTGTGCACGCTCGGATAAAATCCCGAAAATATCAGGCGGTCGATGGACATGGCTTGCCGCTCTCGAGGCAATTCCTCCAGACTGAGGGGCAGAAGCTTCAAAAGAGCCGTTCGACCCGTCAAGGATTGGGTGACGCGGTTCATCATCTCGAACTGCTGGCTTCCGGTCAGAATGAAGACGCCTTTACGCCGATCCTTGTCCACCACCTCCTGCAAATAGGACAAAAGCTCCGGCGCTCGCTGAACTTCATCAAGTATGGCTCCATTGGGGTAGCCCTCCAGAAATCCGCGGGGATCCTCTATGGCGAGCCTGCGGGTGTCCGGATTCTCGAGGCTCACATACGCCTTATCGGGAAATACCCGGCGACAGAGGGTGGTCTTTCCGCTCTGCCGCGGACCGGTGACCGTCAGGACGGGATATTGCCTCGCCAATGATGCGAGCACCGGCTCAAGCAAGCGTTTGTACATGCCTCCAGTGTAACAAGATATATTACATTATGCAAGTTTAACTTTCATTTTGTAAACACTGCCGCCTGCCGGTCTGCGTATACCCCCGTGCCCCGAAGTCGCTTCTTCGGCTATGGTAGAATGAGCCATTGAGGCGCCGACCGTTTCTTGAAATCCTGATCGTCAAGTTCGAAGCCTTGGGCGACGTGCTCAGGACGACATGCCTGTTGGAGCCGCTGCACAAGCGCGGCCCCTGCCGCGTGTCATGGCTGACGAGCCCCCCCGCCCTGCCTCTTCTTAAGAACAACCCGCAGCTCGAGCGCGTGATGGGTCTTAACCTCGAAGATCGCGCCGCGACAAGGCGCCTGGCGGGGAGGCTGGCCGGACGCTTCGATCTCGTTCTCAGCTTGGAAGAAAACATCATGGCGGCGAGCGTGGCGCAGGCGGCCTGCCGCGATGAACTTGTGGGCGTGAGGCTCGAGGATGGACGACTCCGCTACACTCCTTCAAGCGCTCCTTACTACGACATGAGCCTACTCAACCGAGGAGCAGACGGCGGCATCGAAGCGGCCAATGCCCTCAAAGCCGCCAACCGCCTCAGCTACGCGCAGCTCTGGCTCAAAATCCTCGGATTGCGCCTGCCTCCCCGCCCTGGCCCGGTTCTGCGCCTGAACGCTCGCGACCGCGCGGCGGCGCACCGCCTGGCGAAGACCGCCTCCTTTCGAAGGCCGGGACCGGTCCTGGCTCTCAACTCCGGAGCCGGCGCGCGTTGGCCGGCCAAGCAAATCTCCGAAGAGAAGTCGGCGCGCATAGCGGTCTCCCTGGGCCGGAACTTCGGCGGCCCTCTGCTCCTGCTTGGCGGAAAGGAACGGATCGAGATGGCGCGCAATCGGCGCATCGCCGCGCGCGTTTCTCGTCTTGATGCCGGGATCAAGCCCATCCTAACACCATACCTCCCGCTTCGCTCCTTTGCCGCCATGCTGGAGCTTTGCGACGCGCTGGTGAGCACCGACAGCCTGGCACTGCATCTGGCCGCGGCCCTCGGCCGTCCCGCCGTGGCCCTGGTCGGCCCGACATCCGCCGCCGAGCTCGACTTTTTCGGCCGCGGGCGGGCCCTGCAGCCGAGCGGCGGCTGCTCCTGCTTCTACAAGGCGCTGTGCACGAGGGCAATTCCCTGCCTGGATGACATCGCCGAGAGCCGCATCGTCGCGGAGGTAAGACGATGCCTGAGCTGACGCCGCGCGTCCTGGTGATGATTCCGACGTTCAACGAGCGAGGCAACATTGAACCGCTCATCGATGCCGTCTTCGCGCTGGGCGTGCCGAGCCTCGAAATCCTTGTCGTCGATGATGAAAGCCCCGACGGCACGGCCGACCTTGTCGCTCAATCGGCCAGGACTCGTCCCGGTCTGCGCCTGCTGCGGCGCCCTCCCCCGGCCGGCCGCGGCCGCGCCGGACGAGACGGGTTTCTGTACGCGCTGGAACATAAGGCGGATTTCCTAATCGAGATGGACGGGGACTTCTCCCACCAGCCCCGCCACATCCCGGCGCTGCTCTCAGCCATGACGTCCTGCGACATCGCCATCGGTTCCCGTCTCACCTCCGGTGGAAGCGATGCGCGGCGGCCCATGCTTCGCCGCTGGCTGACCGTGGCCGCCAACGCCTACGCGCGCCGTCTTCTTAAGCTGCCCGTCCACGACACGAATTCGGGCTTCCGCTGTTTTTCGCGCAAAGCGCTATTGGCCGTTGAGCCGTCGACCTTACGCTCTTGCGGCCCGTCGATTCTCCATGAGTCGCTCTACCGCGCCGTCCGCGCGGGGCTACGTCTGCGCGAGGTGCCCATCGACTTCACGGAGCGCAAGGAGGGAGACTCGAAGCTGGGGCCGGCCTTGCTAGCGGAGGGCTGGCTTGCGATCTTGAGGCTGCGGCTGAGCGGCCGTTAATCCCTTCTTGAATTCCCGGTACCAGCTGGTCAACCTGAAGGACTCCCTCGGATCGCCGATCTCCCGCATGTAACGGTCGATCTCCGCGGTAACATCGGACTCGCGGACCTCGTCGGCCACTATTCTCAGGCCCAGGTGCCGAAGATCACGCGGCCGCAAAAAACGAAACTCGTGACGTTTGAGCCAATCGGAGGGAACCTTGGAACGCCGGACCAAGATCATCCCCTCGGAGTCCCAATAGACGAGCGCCCACTCGGCGCGGGGCATAGCGTAGGCATCGAAGGCGCGCCAATAGATGTCCCGCCCGGCGCGAATGATGTGCCCATTGTTCTCGAGCAAAGCAAGGTCCACCCCCATCTCGTCCATGATCTTCCGCCAACGTCCGGGATTATTCTCAGCGGAGGCCATGCGCCTGAGAAGGTCGGCGAAAAGATAGCGCCCGTCCATGAAGACGCGATAGTCGGGATACAACGCATAGTCCAGGTATCCGCCCCAGTTATAGGTGTTGAACATGGGAAGTCCTGACAAGACCGTCTTCTCCGCACGTAGAAATGCGCAGACCCTCTCCGGGGCGACCCGGGGAGCAGAGAAAGTTCTTAGATAATTCTGCTCACGAAAAAATCGGCTGATCATCCAGGAACCGACGGCGAGCACCGCCAGGAGGACCCAAGGACGCAGTATGTGCCACCAGGACGGAGAGGTGAAGCGGCGCCAGGCATGCAAAGCCAGCGGATACAGCAGCAGCATCGCGTAGGCCGTGGTTCGAAACGCGCGCGAGGCGAATAGGCTAAAGACCACGATCGCCGCGATGTGCTCGGCCGGCAAGGCGGCGCCGCGCGGCGCCGCCATCAGGAAGCCCGCGTAGGAAAAGAGGATCACGGCCCAGTAGCCGTATTGATATTCGTTTCGGAAGTTGGGCGGGCTCCATTCGATGACCAGCCTGCGCAGGGCCGCGAGGTCCTTGCCATGCTCCCAGAACACCGCGTACAAACGCAACCCGTACGGATTGAGGCAGGTCCCGGCCAGCCCCGCCGCGGCAAGCCCGCCCGCGCCGTAGCAGACGCAAAGCGCCAAGCCGACAGGGAAGCCTGAATGGAGGTTTGCCCAAACGGCATATAGGACAAGGTGGGCGGCCAATACGACGCGGGCATCGGCCCGTAATAGCCCGAGGCGTCTTTTTTCCAGCACATACAGCTGGAGCATGAAAAAAATCATGGAGAACGCTTCCGGGCGGATGTCGAGAAAGGGAAACAGGGCGGCGATAAACACCGGGGTCGCGACGCCGATCCAAGAAGCGGGAAAGCTCCAAAGCCGGAGCAGGGCGGCGAACATGAGCGCAAGCGTGAAGAACTGCGCGCACTTAAACGCCCACAAAGCCGCGGTTCCTCCGACGCGGTCGAGACCGTGGTAGATCAGCTGGGCGGCCCATTCGAAGTCGACCCAGGGCCTTCCCGCCATGGTCCAAGACAGAAAATCTGTATGAGGAACGGATCCCGTCGCCGCGATCTGACGACCGGCGGCGAGATGCCAGGGCAGATCAGGATTGGTGATAGGACCCAGGCAGATAACAAAAGAAACCGCCAAGCCCGCGGCCAAGATAAATACCCCGAAGCGAGCGCGCGCAACGCCGGTCATGGAGCTTAAGGCCAGGCGAGGGTGCTCGGGGTCACTTCCGTCCATGATTTGCGAACCAGGACGACATTGAGCGTAGGCAAAGTCAGAGAATCGTCGTAGAACACCATATTGTTGCCGGCCGCGGCCCAATCACCCGCCACCCAGGCGGCGCCGTAGATGTCGGAGGCGCCGGAAAAATTAAGGCTGCCGCCCACGTAAACGAAGCCGTAGAAGCCCAGGTCGCTGCCGCTGGCGCTGCCCTCGCAGGCTGAACTGCAGGAGCCCAGAACGTAGTTCGCGGCCGAGGTATGAAGCCCGGTGTCGCCGGCATATTGATTGGTGGAGGCAAGATCAAAGCCCGGATAGCGATACTCCAGGTTGGCCGCGGAGGGCACGTGCATGTTGACGACCCGGGCCGGGCTGGTGCCGTAATAATCGTCTCCGGGAGCCCACAAGTTCCCACGCGCGATCGTGGTTCCTCTTATGCCGGTGCCGACCAAATTAACATTGGTGCCTGGATCCCAATACCAGATGTAGTTGAGGTCGGCGCGGTTGTCCTTATGCATGTTCGTCACGAGGCACTGCGCCCCCGGCGCGCAGGTGCCGCAGGGCACCTGCAAAGTGATCGCGCTATAGGCGCCGTTGCAGTTGAGCGTGTTGGTCGCGGCCGCCGACGAACGCATGGCGGCGAAATCGAACACCGGCAGCTCCGGAACGTCGTAGGCGGACCACCATTCATAGCCGTCGGTATTGGGGGGCGTGACCCCGTTGGTGTCGTATGGCAGAACCGTCTGCTTGGACAGGGCCCGGGGAGAGTGCCGGGTCAGCGCCGAGCCGGACAAGGTGATATTGTTCATCGCCATCACCGGCCCCCAGATCGCGATGGCCGAGCCGGACTGGGAGAGGGCCGCGCCCGCGATGATGGCGCCGGGAATGGACGTGTTTTGGTAGACCGCCTGGATCGAACGGGTTTCCTTACGCAGAGAGTCGCGCCCCTCTCCCCAGACCGTGACGACCGCCACTCCGCCGAATACCCCGGAGCTGAACTTGATCCGATAGGTGCCCGAGGAAACGTCGGTGTAGGTGACGTCGAAGTTATAGCCCGGGATAACGACCGCGCCCAAGGCGCTCGCCCAGGTGGACGTAGCGCTTTTGAGCTTCCACATGCCCCGGTCCACGGCGGCTTCGGCCAGGTTGTAGGCCGTAGACGACTTCTGCTCCTTGACGGAAGCGCGCGATTCCTGCTGGATCCACTGGACCATCGCGGGAACGATGATCAGCAGCAGCATCATCAGCATGATGACTCCGACCAAAACCTGGCCAGGGGACGACGCGCGCTTCGCCGCGATATTATTCATCAGTTCATCACCCGCACCTTCTCCGACGCCATATGAAGGGCTTTGGTTTGGCCTTCGTAAATGTCCTGCTCCAAGGTCAGCGACACGGAAATAATGGTCAGATCGTCCGAGCGAGGAAAGGTGAACGCAAGGTAACGCACGTTCCTGGATAGGGTCGTGGTTTTGCTGCCCGCTATTTGAACGAAATTCTTTCCGTTTTGCTCGAACGTCATGGTGTCGCCTTGAATCTTTATGAAGGATATCTTCGAATAAAACGGCTGCGTCGCGCTTGCACGGTCGATGCTGATAGTATTGGACTGCGCCTGATGCAGGGACCGGGACACGACGTACATGATGGAGCGAGCCTCTCTTTGGAGCTCCACGCGCGTCTTGGTCATCATGTAATAACGGTTCACCTGGATGAGCAGGCGCGCGCCGACCGTGGCCAGGATGCCGACGATGGCGACCGTCAGCATGGCCTCGATCAGCGTAAAGCCCGCGCGAGTGCGCCTCATCACCATGCGAAATTCTTCCCCGTCACCGTTGCGCCCGGCGTGACCGTCACCGCGCCCAGGTCGATCGCGTTGATGGTCACGGCTCCCGACTTGCTGATGGTGTTGTAGTAGCCGTAGAGCAGGTAGGAGCCTCCGCGCGCGCTGACGCTGTAGGTTCCCTCCTCCTGGCTTGAAGCAAGATAGTAGGAGCTGCCCGTCAGCGTCGCGCTGCTCAAGGCGATCGGAGCCGGCGGCGTGCCGGACAACGCGGCGGGCGACACGACGATCAGCGCGCCCGTCGCGATCGGCTTTCCCCCGACCGTGACGGTCCCGGTGATAGTCCCCAGAGCCCCGGTGATCGTGAACGTCCCGACATCCACCGTCGTACCGGCGGCGACGGTCGCCGCGGCCGCCGTCGGCGCGGATGTTTCAATCGAGTCCAAAGCGGGGGTCATCTCGTAAGTCCCCGTGGCGATGTTGACCGTGGTGAAACGCCCGTTGACGTCGGACACCTGCTGGTCGCGGGCGTACCCGTTGATGTCCAAAGCGGCGACCGCCACCCCGGGCAGGGCATTGATCCCGTCGCGCGTGACGAAGCCGGTGATGCGCCCGCCCTGCGACAGGACGAAGTCCAGGTCGTTGACGACCTCTCCGGCGTCGACGGTCACGGACAAAAGCTGCGAAACATAGTCCGCGTTCGCGTTGCCCGGATTGGCGGTGACGTCCACCGTGCCAGGGGTGACCCTCAAGAAATACCTGCCGTTGGCCACGGACGCGTTCTGGCTGCCGCCCGCCCCGCCGGGGCTGACGGAGATCGCCGGGCTGATGAACCCGCCCACGACGTTGATGACTTTGCCGGAGATGAAGCCGTTCGTGCTGGAGACATTGAGGAAGGTCGTGCTGCTCGGGAACGTATAAACGGACCCGGCGGCGGCGATCGTGACGGTGTCGTTTTCAAGGCCGTAGCCGTCCTTGGAGATGAACAGCATCCAGGTGCCGGTGGCGACGCTCGGCAAGGCGAAGTAGCCTATCGGCGGATCGTGGCTGGGGTTGTAGGCGGTGGTGGGATCGGACAGGCCGTCGTTGGCCGAGATGATGGCGCCGATGGCGGGCACGCCCGCGATGATGGGCATAGTCGTGCCCGTTCCCAGCGGGGCCACGTCGATGGGGTTGCGGAAGGAGAAATCGTCGGCGTTGTCTCCGGAATCGTAGGCGCCGCCGTACGCCTGAAGCTGGCCCAAGGTCGGAGTGTCTGTAGGGCTTGAGATGCGCACGATCTGCGAGCCGGTGGCCAGTCCATCCACCGCCGCCAGATCCAGGGAAGTGCCCTCGTTGGTCGGCGAGCCATTGTCTAAGTCGTCCCATCCGACCTTGTCGATTTCGGCGCCGTCGGAGGCACGCGTGAGTTCGAGACCACCGGCCTTGTCGTGACGGATCACGTCGCAGTACAAGGCCATCGCGCACGGAGCCGCCGTCGGCGCATAGTACGCATCGGCCGTGCGCCACGCACCACCGAGGACGAAGTATGTGGCGTTGGCGATCAGGTAGCTCGCATGCGACACAACATAGGTCGAGACATGCGTCAGCTTTAGGCCGGCATCGTCCCGGTCAAAGGTGGAGGTTTCATCCAAGTAAGCAATATTGACCGTCTTGGCCGTCGAAGCCCCCGTGGCCCCGATGTTGACGGCGGCTGTCGTGGGATTGAAAAGGGTTATGTATTCAACATCGTGGCTGGCGCCGTCGGCGCAAACGGTATTCGTCGCGGCGACGACCTGGCTGATGACGAGGCCGGGGTTGTACCAGGCCGTTCCTTCGATCGTCCCGGAGCTCATGGGGACCAGCGTGAAATTCTGGGTGGTTCCAGCAGTGGCCGCGGCCGTAATGGCGACGAACGAGCTGAAATAGCCCTGCGCGGACGCCATCAAAGTATAGGAACCGGGAGAGAGCCCGATGGAGTAAACCCCGGAGGCGTTCGTGGTGTCGCGCCAGCCCATGTTCTCGGCGGCATTGACCAAGGCCCCGCTGATCAGGGCGTTCGTGGTGGCGCTGCGCACCGTGCCGGAGAAGATGGCGTTGGCGGTGACGGTGTTCGGATTACCGAGAACGCTGGCGATGGTCTGCTTTTTCTTCTCGCCGCCTTGAGTCCAAAGGGTGGTGATGGTGATCAGCTTCAGCCCCGTGTCCGGGGTGGAAGCGGGCATCGCCACGAGGCTGCCCGAATCCTCCTTGGCCACTTGGACGTAGGTCAGCCGCTGATAGGAAACGCCGCCCTGCAGGATGGTCTCGGCCGGGAAATAGCCGCCGTCATAGGCGATCGCGGGGGTATAGTCGGTATTATAGGCCGGGTCGGTGGTGATGAGCACCTGATAATAATTCTTCTGCTTCAAAATCTGCATCTTTTCCTGAGCTAAATTCGAAGCTAAAGTCTTCGTTTTGGCGGTTTGGACCGCCCTCTGAATGCTGGTAAACGTCGAAACCAAGCCGATGACGCCGACGGACATGATCACCATGGCGACCATGAGCTCCACCAGAGACACGCCGGAACGGTTTAAACGCATTTGGCCAGTTTTAGGCATAGAAAAGACTTCATTTGAATGCCTCATAGTATGCGGGATTCATCTCGGCAAAGCAAGAGGTTCCCAGTCACATCACGCCAAACAAAAAGTGTACGATTGGCCGACCGGAAACTCATGAAAACGGCAAGAATTAAATTGCTTCTGAAGCCCTTGGGGAAGATACCGCCCGAGGTCTGGGCGCTCATCCTCATGAGCCTTGCCTTCGGGCTCCTGTTCAGTCATCTCAACACACTGAAACTCCTATCCTTCTTCAGCTTCGAGCCCGAGGACGCCGCCGTCGAAAACCAGCTCCTCTATAATCTGGTCACGGCAGGCCGGTTCACGCAAACCCTTTTCTTCGGCGGCTCGCACGACCATTTCTGGCCCATCGCCTTCGTCCTCGCCCCCTTTTACGCCCTGCGCCCCTCCATCACGACCTGGTACGCCTTGATGAGCTTCTCCTACGGGCTATGCTCCATCATCTTTTATCTGATCGCACGAGACCTCCTCGCCTCGATGCGGCTGGCCTTCCTGATCGCCCTCATCTACCTCTTCTATGCGCCCCTGCATTACCTCGCCCTCGGCGCCATAGACGGCGGACGGAATTTCGCCCTTCCCTTGCTGGCCTTGACCTTATTTTTTATGCACAAGAAGCGCTTCGGGGCCTACTGCGCGTCGGCCCTGCTTGTGTGCATGTGCAAAGAGGACATGCCCTTGATCATCTTGGCCCTGGGCCTTTACCAGTCCCACAAAGGCTTCCCCAGCCGCTGGTGGCAGACGACCGTCGCGCTGTCTCTGGTCTATCTGTGCGTGGCTCTGGTATTTCTAGCCACCATCTTCAAGCCTTGGCCCCGGCAGCCCCGGGCCCTGGAAGGCTTCTATTATCTCGACCTGCGCAATGCGGGGCTGTTCGTGGGACTCATCCGTCACCACCTGCTCGACGCTCTCTCTTATGCGCTTCATCCCAGCAAGCTCAGGGCGCTTTTCCTGCTGGGCTGGCCGCTGCTGTTCCTTCCGATGTTCGCGCTTGAGCTTTATATCCCGGCCGCCATGTTCGCCATATTTTTTCTCGCCCGCCCCCGCTTCTTCAATCAAAACTCCGATTACCTGGCACCCATCATCCCGTTCATCTTCCTGGCGCTGTGCTATGTATTCGTGAAGCTTAAAAAAAGATACGGAGAGCGCCGCAGCCTTCAGGCTGCCGGGCTCATCCTCGCGCTGTGCTTGGCACAGCAGTTCACCCGCACCATCCTGGGGTGCACCGCCAAGGAGTCCGGCCGCTTCAATGACCCGGACGCCGACCTTTATGACCGTCGATTTAGGAGTGTAACATGCATCTTCGACCGGCGGCTATACACGATCGACGACGAAGACCGACGGGCGATGGAGCTTGTGCGCAGGATACCTCCGGACGTCTCGGTCACGGCCAGCGGCAGCTTCCTGCCTCTGCTCGCGGCACGGCGAGTCCTGTATGAATTCGGCACCTTCCGGACGGCATTTTCAAGACGAGATCGCCGCCGCGAGGAGGCCCAGCTCTATGCCGCCGACGTCGTTCTTCTCGATCGCAAATGCCGCAACAACGGTCTCGGCGGCACCTACTTCTGCCCGGACGCCGACACCTTCCGCCAGGAGCTCGACAAGATCGTCAACGCCTACCGCTACAAGCTGCAGTACGACGACGGCGATTTCGTCCTGCTGTCATCGCCCCTCGGCCTTCGCTCTCCGCGGCCCGACCGGCCGTAGAGGAAGGATTGCTACAATCGTGAACGCATGAGACGCCACCTCGGCTCGGCCGTGCTTATCGTCTCGACGATTTTGATCGTTTACTCAAATTCCCTGCTCAATGGCTTCGTCTGGGACGACCATATCTATGTGGAGGCAAATCCCTTTCTCGCGGACCCGGGGAACCTGCGGCATCTCCTGAATTGGCGCTTCTACGCGCGCGTCCACGAAGTCCTGGCCGGCAGCAGACCGGTCTTTCTCGCCTCGCTGCTCATCGATAAGGCGCTGTGGGGCCCGGCGGCGTGGGGACAGCACCTCAGCAGCATCCTTCTGCACGCCGCCAACAGCCTCTGGGTCTATGCGCTTGCCTGGTCGATCGCTCCGGCTTGGCCGCTGGCGCTCCTCTCCGGCCTGATCTTCGCTTTGCATCCGGTCCAAACGGAAGCGGTCAACGCCATCTGCTTCCGCTCCGATCTATTGTCCGCATTTTTCGTGTTCGCGGGTCTTTGGGCATACCTGAGGATACGGTCGCGCTCACAGTCCGCGATCGCCCCGTTGGCCGCCGCTTCGGCCGCATGCTTCGGGCTTGGGCTTCTCTCCAAGGAAATGGCCGCGAGCCTTCCTCTGCTGGTCCTCCTGTCGGAGTTTTACTTCGGAGCCGCGAAGGCCCGCGCGCGACGACTCGCCTGGGCGCTGGGCGCCTACACCCTCGTCGCCGCGGCATTTTTTGTTTTCTGGTCTCCCCGATTTCATTACGCGGGGCTGGAGCCGGCCACAGCCGTCCTCTCGACGCCAGGAAAGCTCGATATACCGGCGCTGTCAAGCAACAGCGTTTTCGCGTCTCCTTACTCGGAATGGGAGGAACTTTACCGAAACCGCGCGATCTGGTTTTGGACGCTGGGCGGCACCTTCGCTCTCTACTTTAAGCTGCTGCTCGTTCCGGGCACGCTGGTCGTCGACCGCGCTCCGGACATCCTCCGCTCCGGGCTAGAGCCTCGCGCGCTGGCTTCGTTGGCTGTCATCACGGCGTTCTGTCTATACGCCCTCCTGATGCGACGCAAGCATCCGATCCCGTCCTTCGCCGTCGCCTGGTGCTTCGCGGCTTTGCTGCCCGTCTCCGGAATTTTTCCGCTGTTCAACCCCGTCGCGGAACGTTATCTGTACCTGGTCGCCGCGGGCGCGTCCTGGGGCCTCGCTGCGGCCCTCGCGGAGTTCTCCTCCCTACAGCCGGCACGGGCAGCGGCGCTGGCCGGGCTGCTCCTGCTCGCCTACGGGGCCCGGACCCACGCCCGCAACCGCGACTGGGAAAGCGATGAGAGCCTTTTTCTGATGAGCGCTCGCGGCACGCCGCAAAGCTCACGAGCCAGCCTCTTGCGCGGCGGCGTCCACCAAGACGCGGGCAGGCCCCGGCAGGCCGCGCTGGAATATGAAGAAGCCGTGCGCCTTAACCCGCGCTTCGCCGAGGCCTGGCTCAACCTCGGGGCGACGTACGGCGTTCTCGAAGAAAAGGGTAAGGCCCGCGCCGCTTTTGAGAAGTCCCTGTCTCTCAGCCCCCTCAATCCCGTCATGAATTTCGGCTACGCCGCCTTTCTTGCCCGCTCCGGCAAGCCGCGCGACGCCATTAACCAGTATCGCGCGGCGCTCAAGCTTCAGCCCGACTATCTCCAGGCCTGGGTCAACCTGGGCGCCGTCTATCGTGATTTGGGACGAGATCGCGAGGCCGAAGACTGCTACAAAAAAGCGATTTCCCTGGCCCCGAATGACCCGTTTCCCCGTTACGCTTACGATCTATTTCTAAAAAAGATGGGGCACCAAGCGCGGCCGCGCCCCTGACCCATGCCCGATATCTCCGTGATCATCCTCGCCTCGCGACCGGACTCGCTCAAGCGCTGCCTGCGCAGCCTGGAGCGCGCGGCGCCCCCGCAACCCGCGGAGGTGCTCGTGGTTCTCAACGGCCGGGACTCGGAGTGCGGCATGGTCGCCGGAGAGTTCGCCGCGAGACTTCCCGGCCTCAAAATCGTGCGCGACGCGCCGCGTTCCTTGGGCGGGGCGCGCAACCGCGCCGTGACGCAGGCACGAGGAAGCTGGCTTTGCTTTCTCGATGACGACGTGACCGTGCCGCCGGATTATTTTTCCGTGCTTGAAGAAAAACGAGCCCTATACCCCGAGGCGGCCGCGCTCGGCGGGCCCAATGTCACGCCGAAGCCAAGCCCCGTCTTCGAACGCTGCGTCGGGCACATCTTGGGCTCTCCCCTCGTTGCGGGTCGACGCGGTCGACGCTACGCCGGCTACGAGAAAGACACCTGGACCGATGACGGGAGCCTCATTTTGTGCAACCTCTGCCTGAGCGCGCAAGCGCTGGGCTTGGCGGATCTACGCTTCGATGAGGAGTTGGTACGCAACGAAGAAAACCTTCTTCTTCAGCGGCTGATGAAAACAGGTCGCCAAGCCATGCACGCGCCCTCGCTGTTCGTCTTCCACGAACGGCGCGCGACCTTGTACGCCTTCGCCCAGCAATGTTTTCTCTCCGGCAAAGGCCGCGCCGAAATGACCGCCAAACTGCCTTCCTCAATGACCTTGGCCCATCTGCTTCCCCTGGCTCCCGCCGCCTGTATCTTAGGAACGCCGCTGTTTCCCGCCGTCTTTTTGCCGTGCCTCGCCGCCTACGGCGTTCTGGCCTTCTTGCAGGCCCTTTGGCTGAGCCTTCGCCATCATGAAGAAGCGTCAGCCGTTTGGTGGCTCACGTGGCTTATGCCCGCCGGCCATCTCGGCTACGCGGTCGGCCTTCTCGCCGGGCTTATCACGGCCCTGCGCCGGCAACGGGACGCGAACTAAGATGCTGCGGCTCGATTTTCACGGCGTGCGCGCCGACATCATCTGCGCGGATTCCCGTCTCCTGGAGGAATACCGCCGGGATTTTTCTTATTTCATTTCATCATTGGAAACCCCGACTCACATCCGCCTCGAGGTACGCCGCGAGCCCGCCCCCCGGGTGCCCTTTCGAACCTTGCTCAAGTGGCGCTCGGCGCGCATCGGGCATTCGAACGGAACGCGCCAAGTTGACTATGAAGGGCGAGCGCGGCTGGAATACGACCTTGAACGCGAGTCCGGAACGCTCTTCGGAGAAGATCTTGATCTGCTCCACGAGCTCGGCTACCTCACCGTGCTTTCCCGTGTCGGTGAAAGGCTCGATCTCCAAGGCCTGCACCGTATCCACGCCCTGGGCTTCACCTACCAGGGCCGGGGCGGATTATTGATCCTCCCGATGAATGGCGGGAAATCCCGACTGGGGCTGGAGCTTCTTGGGCGGGAAGGCTTCGGCCTGCTCTCGGACGACATCCCTCTGCTGGACGCAAGCGATCTTGCGATGAAGGCTTTTCCCATGAGCCTGAGCCTGCGTGGAGACGACTGGCGCGGCATATCCGAAAAACATCTGCGTGTTTTTACGCGGCGCCGCTACGGCGCCAAGCGGTTGGTTGACGTGGACTATTTCCGCGACCGCGTCGGCGACAGCGCACCTTTAAGCTGGATTCTCCTCGGAGAGCGCGACGGGCGACAAGCTCCCAAGCTTGCATCCTGCTCGAAAGCACGGGCGACCGCGGGCCTATTTTCACCCATGGTCCTGGGAGCCGGAACTCCTCAGATCCTCGAGCTCATGCTGCCCGCGCCGCCTTTCGCGGGCGGGGCCATGCGCCTGGCTCAAATCGCCTGGAGCCGCGCCGCCTGCGCGGCGAAGGCGGCGGCGTGCGCCCGCTGCGGACTGTTCCGGTTAGGCGGCGACCCAAAAGTCAACGCGGACGCGCTCGAATCCTTCCTTCAAGAGGAGTCTCTCCAATGACACGCGCCAAAGAAGGTCCTCTGAAACTGATCCTGATCAACGCGGCGGTATTCCTCATCATGTGGGGAATATTGGAAGGCGCCGCCTGGGCCTATTACGAGAAGCGCCTCAAACACACGCTCGATTATTCGCTGGCGGAACGCTTCGAGGACCAGCCCGAAATATTCGACGGCGACGACGTCGACGCGCAGGGCCGGCGCGTCATCGTGTCGAGCAGGCTTCCCACCCGCTACTACACCAAGGACACCGACCGCCAGAATAACGCCATCCTCGCCGACAAGCCGGCGCGCGGCGCGCGCATCTTCGTCTATGGAGGCTCAAGCACGGCCGGCTCTCCCTGGGGCCCGTGGGCCTCCTTCGCCCGTTTCCTGGAAGACCAGCTGCGCGCGATGGCTTTGCCGGGAGTCGAGTTGGAGGTGATGAATTTCGGGGTCTCCTCCATCGGCAGCACCCGTCTCGCCGCCCTGGTCGAGTGGACGATCGAGGACAGCCCCGATCTCATCATCATCTACCAGGGCCACAATGAGAATTGCGAGAGCCTGGCGCCGGCTACGCCCGTCACCTGGCTTTCCGCGTTCGAGCGCCGCTCGATGCTCTTCCGGGTGCTGCGCTTGACCTTCGCTCCACACCCCGCCTTGCCGCCGGAGCCCTTCGCCGCGCCCGCCTGCGACGACCCGGCCGTGCTGAGTCCGGACGACAAGGATAGACTCACCGCGCGCTACTCGCAAAACATCGACCGCATCCTGGAGTCCGCGCGCCGGACCGGCGCGAGCGTCGTGCTTATGTCCCAGGTCTCCAACATGTTTGTGCCCCCGTTCGCCTCCACCGGCCAAGGTGCGGCGGCCCGGAGCTTTCGTTCGGGAATCTCAGCCCTGCGGCGCGGAAACGACGACAAGGCAGAGCGCCTCCTAGCGGACGCCGTCGATCTCGATGAACAGCCGCGACGGTTCCGCTCGGACTACGGAGAAATTCTGAGACAGCGGGCGGACCCGAAGCGGAACATTTTTTTCATCGATTCAGAGGAGCATATCCGAAAGCAAGCCGTGCACGGGCTTCTCGGTGGACGCTTCATCATCGACCTCATGCACCCCAACCTCACGACCCAAAAATTTCTCGCCGAATCCTTGATGACCCTCTTTTTCCTGCCCACGCGCTGGAAAGCGGAGCTTTTTGATTACCGGCGCTACGATCACAATCTCATCTGGCGCTGGAGGCCCACCACTTCGCAATACTTCATGGCCTGCCGGCGCTATTTCGAAGGAGTCGTCTCCGAAAAAACAGGAGAGGTGGACCCGCGGGCCTGCCTGACCGCCGCGCGCGCCGATTTGGCCGAAGCCAAAGAGCTGGAGTCGCAGCGGCGCGCGCGCCGCTTATGGGAATTCCTTTGGGTGTACGGGCATGATAAGAAAGATCCCAAAGCGCTCGCCGAAGCGGAAAAAATACTCGCCAATCCAATTGTTTGGAACCACGCTGAAGCGATGGCGCGCTGAGCGACGCTTAACCGGCTCCTGCGCAGGCGGCCAGGAATGTCCGGGTCTCTTGAGAAACGGCCTCGTCGCCGACCGGCGCGGTCGCGCCGAAAGCCCGCGAGAGAACGCATGCGCACAGATAGACGCCCAACGGGCCGGCGTGGTTCCCATCGCCCGCGTAAAGCTCCAACTCAGGCCGCTCGCGCAAGGCCTTAGCCCAGACGGGGCCGATGGGCGCGACCACCGCCCCCCACGCCCGTCCGATATCGCGGTATGCCTCATCGATCAGCGTTTGCATTCCGGCTTGGTCTCGCCGCGCCCATGTCGCGAATAAAATAGTTTGAGCGCCGGACTTTTTTATTTCGGCGTCGAAGAGCCGCGCGTATTTTCCAAGCGCGCCGGGGTCAAGAATGGGGCGCGAGCTTTCATCTTGAAGAACCACGAAGTCCCAGCGTCCGGAACGGATGGCTTCGACGGCGCGGCCCTTCTCCCAATGCCCCTGCAAGGACTCGCCGCTCTCCGTCATCTGGGCCGTCTCAAAGCGCGCTGCATTCAGCAGCCCGGGAACGCCGACGCTCAGGCTGTTCCCAATAAACAGCACACGGCTGCGTTTTGCCGGCGCCGGCGCATCGCCGAGCATCTCTCCCCGGCCGGAGATCAACCGTAGGCGGCGGGGGGCGATGCGTTTGAGCAACTCCTGATCATGGGACGCCGTGAGGATGGTCTTGCCTTCACGGCGCAGACGGGCGAAGGCGTCCACGCATTTAGCCTGGAAGGCCGCGTCGCCGACGGCGAGCGTCTCGTCGACAAGCAGGATGTCGATATCCGCGTGCACGGCCGTCGAAAAGGAGACGCGCGCCGTCTGGCCGGCCGAAAGCTCGGCCATGCGCACCTCCGCCCTGCCGGTGAGCTCGGCGAAATCGAGAATCGTCTCCGTACGCCTCAGTATTTCCCGGCGCCGAAGGCCCATCAAGATCCCGCAGATCTCGATGTTGTCGAGCACGCTCAGCTCGGGCTGAAGTGCGGCGTGCAGGCTCAGGAAAGCGTTGGTCCGGCCGTCGACCTCAAGCCTACCTTGCGTCGGTTCGAGGATGCCCGCGATCACGGCGAGCAAGGTGCTCTTGCCCGCCCCGTTGGGCCCGCACACGCCGAAGCACTCCCCCCGCTCGACCGTAAAAGAAAGATCGCGCAAGGCCCAGGTGGAGCCCTCGATGCCGTCGGGAAGCAGGCGACGGCGCAAGCGCCCGAGCAAGGTGTCGAAGCGCGGAAGCTTATGGTGAAAGAGCTTGCCGAGCCCCTCGACGCGGATGGCGGGCTTCATAATTTCTCCGCGACGCCGCGCGTCAAGCGCGGGTATAAGGCAACCCCGGCAACGCATAGCGCCGCCGCCAACGCGACGGCGGGTAGAAGCGCTAAAAACGATGGGAGCCGACCCGCGATGATCAATGTGCGCGTCGCCTCGATGATGGCGCTCACCGGATTGATCGCGACCAGACGGCGCCCCGCCCCGCCTATGACATCGGCCGTGTAGAAGACCGGCGTCATGAAGAAAAGGCCGTACAGCGCGATGCCCCAGACGCGATCGAGATCGCGCACGTGAACGGCCAGGACCGACAGGAGGCAGGATAAGCCCGTCGCCAGGGCCAATTCAAGCAGGATCAGCGCGGGCAGAAGCAGCCAGACGCCGCTCGGCCGGATGCCCATGAGCAGAAGGGCGCCGAGCAGCACGACCCATTCAAGCAGATGCGACAGCAGGACCGAGAAGACGGAGGACAGGACCACGAACAGGCGCGGGAAGTCGTGGTGCGCGATCAACGGCGCCTTGCGCCGCAGGCAGGTCAGCCCGGCGGAGGTGGCGGTCGAAAAAAAGTTCCATTGCACGATGCCCACGAGCAGATACGCCGCATAGTGCTCGACGCGCGTCGCCATCCACTGCGTGAACAGAATATTCAGGATCAGGAAAATAAACAACGGATGAAGGAGAGTCCAGACGAATCCCGCCCAGGTTCCCTGGTCGCGCATGCGAAATTCCGTGCGCGTGAGCATCCAAAAAAGATCCCAGTAATAGGCGGTCATAGAGATGAGAGTCGGACCAACTGGTCCAGCACGGGCGCGCTCATGCAGCGCAGCCAACAATGGCATCGGCAGGACTCCACGTAGCGGCGCTCGCTGTCGGCTTTAGGCGATGACCACAGCGCATCGAGAGGTCCTTCCAGCGCGTTGCCGATTGGCCTGTCCTTGTTGACCGGACAGTAGAACACGCCGCCCTCGGGATCGAGCATGACGTGCCTCTCGCCCGCCCCGCAGCGCTTGAAGAAAGCAAATCTCTTCGGATCGCGGCCGTATTCCTCCAGGTAGCGCCAATACATCAGTTCCGACCACAGCCAGGAATGCTCCATCTTGTCCGGCCCCGTGATCCGGCCGGCCGCGTCGTACCGGCGGCAAAGATCGCGCAGGATTTCCCGGATCTGCCCGAGCCCCTCATCGCGGGACTCGGGAGTCCACGGCAAGGGCGCTACGCCCGGGCGGTCGATCGCCCACTGAGCGCCCAGCGCGCAGCCCAATTCCTCGCGCACGAAGCGGAATGTGTCGTAGAGTTCATGGGCATTGTGCGGCGTGAGGGTGAAGGTGAAGCCGAAGGACGCCTCAGGAAACTCCGTCTTCAGCATGCGCGAGGTTTCGACCAGCCCGCGAAAGGCGCCCTTCTCACCCCTGATGCGGTCATGAGCGCTCTCCAGACCGTCAAGGGAAGAACCCAGCCGCAGGCGCGTAACGCCGCGCGCGCGGAACTCGCTCATCTTCAGGCGGATATGGCCGGTATTCCAGAAGTTGGAGAGCACGATGATCCCGGCCTTGGGAAAGCGCTCCGCGAGAAACGACACGATATCGACGAAGTCCGCGCGCAGCCAAGGCTCTCCGCCGGTCACCGCGATGCTCTCGATGCCGGCGAGCGTCCTGGAGCCCTCGACTAGCCGGCGGATCTTCTCGAAATCCATTTCGCGCTTGACCGAGTCCGGATCTCGGTGCTCCAGCTCCCAATGCTCGCACATCACGCACTTGAGGTTGCAGCGATGGGTCAGCTCGATATGAAGCTCCCGAGGCCCCCCGGGCTTGGGCTCCCGCTCCAAGCGCACAAGCCCGCACGCGAGCATGCGATCGAGATGGAGGCGCACGCAGTCCCATTCCAGGTCCCGCCTGACGGCCTCAGGGATGCTCATGGCGGCGCGATTGTACCAAAACCCCGAAGATCACGAATCTCCCAGGCGCCCGATCTGCTCGTCAAGGAATTCATAGCGAGCGAAGAAAGCCGCTTGCGAGGAGCCCATCCATTCTTCCGGCGGCAAGCGGTCCAGTGCTGCGCCGGTTTCGGGGAAATTCTCGCGCCAGGCCCGCACCAGGCCGTCCAGATCGAAGAAAGACACGCCCACTCCTCTCTCCAGAAGCAGTCTCAGCCCCAGCGTCCGGCTGAAAAGGTAATGGAGGACATACACGGACGACAGCCGGTTGGCGGGCGAACCCAGCAGCCGCCAGGTCAAGCGCAGGTTGGCCGCGCTTTCCAACGCGAGCCTGCGCACGAGCGCGTCGGGCGCCGCCGCCGCGGGCTCGGCGGCGCCCCAGCGAAATTGCCGGCAGTTGGGAAACCAGCTGCCGGCGCTCGCCATCCCGGCGGATCCGCCGAATTCAAGACAGCTGACCGGATTTTCCAAATAGGGAAGACGGCGCCAGGCCGCGAACAGGCTGCGTGAAACGATGACGGGCAGTGGGCCGGCGTGCGGTGACTGCAAACGATGCAGCCGCCAACGCTCCAAAGCCGCGCTCAAGCCTCCGATCTCGACGGCTTCGTCCTCCAGAACGACATAGGAACGGTAGAGATCATCCCGATAGTAAGAGCGAAAAACCGCGCCGAAACACGCCTGAAGCCCGGCGACCTCCTCCATATGCCTTGACGCGACCTCCGGAGCGTGGCTATCGACGGCGGGAGGCAGCCACCGAAAGGCAGCTGAGGCCGCCCCCTTCTCTTCGAAAATACCGGAGCCGAGAAGGCCCCGGGCCGAATCGTGGAGGCGGCGCAAGACCGCCGCATGAAGGCCGCCCGTCGACCCCGAAGCCGAGCGTGCTTCGTTCCACGCGGCAGGATCCCCCGTCTCAAGCTCTCGTAAAAAATCCGTCCGCGTTGCAACCGGCGTCATCGCGCCGTCGCGAGCGGCGCGGCCGTAGCGCTGAAGGTCCACGACCGCTTTAAACCGCTGCCTGGACACCGCCTCGGGCGGCGTCTGTCCCGGAAAATACTCCCACTGCATGTACCTGGTGTAGGCGTGCGCGCATTCCTGCAGCGCCTGCAGGGGAGCAAAGCGGTCCGGCGCGGCCGAGGGCCCCGCGAGTCCCGATCCTTTCAACACCCAGGTCTGGGAGCCCAGCTCCCGGGCGCGCGCGCCCCCCCACTTCAAATAGCAGGTCATGTCCTCAGGAGAGGCGATGAGAACTTCTCCCAAAAATGGGAACCAGCGCCTCCAGCGTCCGAAAGTCCGCCAGAATTTTTTAAGCCAGGCCGCGCCGCCCGGACCGTCCAAGCGCTCCGCGATAAGCAGGAAATCCAGATCGCTCACGCCCGGCTCCCAATCGCCCGTGACCCAGCCGCGGCCGATTAAAGCGCCCGCCACGCGCGCCTCGCCGCGCGCCCAGCCGCGCAGACGGGACACGGCCGCCGCATAAACCGCGTGATAAAGCGAGCGCAGCACAGGCGCATTCCCGGTGAGCAGCACCAGGCGCCACAAAGCGGCGAACGCGCTCGCCCGCGGACGCAGGCCGGAACGAAGATAGACGTCGCCGTCGCGCCGCACCTCGGCGCCGGCGCCGATCTCCAGATCCCGGCAGGTGGGATCGAAAAAACAATCGTCTATGGCGTGCGCCCCCGCCTCCACGCTGAGGCAAACGGAGGAGCAGCGTAGAAATCGGACCGACCTCAATGCCAATTTCGCGCCCGCGGTAACGACGCCCACCGGGCAATCTTCGATACGCGCGCCGCGGACATGAGCTGAACCGTCGGCGAGCAAGGACAGCGCCGCGTCGCGATGGGCTTTCAAAACAAGGCCCGAGCCCTCGAGACTTCCGGATTCCAGGCGTATGCCTTGCTCCGAGCCGGTGCAGGAAGCGTCGCGAAAACGCAATGTTCCGCCCGCGACGCGCACGCCGATCGCCCCTCCCGTCGTCCCACCGCCGCTCCAATCCAGCTCCGCCCCGGAGCGCAGATCAACGCCTGTCCCGACGCAGTCGGTCCGCAGCTCCCGAGCCTCGGCCCGGCCCGAGCCCATGACCACGCCGATTTCGCCGCCGCGGATGGAAACGCGCTCGAGGCGATGTCCGCGACCCGCAAGCTCGACGCCTATCTCTGTAAATCCGGAGAACTCGCAGTCGACCAGCTCCGCTCGAGCGCCCTTGCTCACGACGCCCACGCAGCCGCCTTCAAAGCGCGACCCGGAGATCACGGCCGAGCCCTCCTCCAACAAAGAGAGCGCCGCGTCCCTGTGATGCTTAAGGACCAGGTCGTCGCCACGAAGGTTTCCGGATTCCAGGAGCAGCCCGCGCTCGGCGCCGCTGCCCTCGAGCTTGCGCAGCCGCGCGCTCCCGCCGCAGAGGCGGACTCCGGTCTTGCCTCCTTGCCAGCCTCCGCCCTCCCATTCGACGAAGCCGCCTTCGCAGAATAATCCGCCCTCGCGCATATCCACGGCTCGGCAGTCCTTCAGCCGCGCGCGGCCCGTCCCATACGCTCCCACTCCCGCCCAGCAGCGCTGAAACAACAGGCTCTCCATATCCGCGCCGGAACGATCCCAAAGCGCGACGCCTTCCGACACGCTGTCCTCAAAAACGGCATTCTTAAGAATTCCGGCGCCATCCCCCAGAAAATGCAGGCCTCCCCATTCGCTCCCCGCCCCGAACATGACGGGGGACTGCGCCGTGCCTTCGACGATCAGACGACCGAAAACCATCACGCAGCATTTATTGTGATCATGCACGGGACGCGGCGCGCCTCGCCAGGCGCGAGTCTCCTCGACATGATGAATGGGAACCGGAGAAAAACGAACGACGGTTCCCGGCGCGAGCGTTAAAGTGATGCCCGCGGGAACGATCACATCTCCCTTGACGAAGATCCGTCCGCCCCATCTTTGGTCTTGATCTAATGAACCGGCGACGGATCCGGGAGGCAGGTTCATGGTCGCGCAGGCATGGGCCAATCGTACATAATCTCCGATATGGCCGAAGGCGACCGTCCTCGCGTATTGTGGGTCGTGCCGAGAATGATGTGGCCAGTCCTCAGCGGCGGAGAAATCCGCGTCATCAGCCTGATGCGCCGCCTGGCCGGCCGCTGCCGCCTGTCTTTGATGTTCCCGGCGGCAAACGGGCAGGAAACGCGCGCCGCGGCCACGGCCCTCTATCTGGAGCGCCAAGGGCTTGAAAAAGTCCATGTCGTGCCCCGCTCGCGGTCGCGCGAGCCTGGATTTTGGGACCGATTAAAGCCTAGAACGGTCCAGGACTTTTTTGACCCCGCCTTCGCCGTCGCGCTGCGCGCGGCGCTGCGCGCCGACAAAACGGACCTGGTCCAGCTGGAGTTCGCGGAGATGGGCCAGTACGCCCGGCTCGCCCGGGAATTCGCTCCCACCATCCTCACCGAACACGACGCGGGATTCATCACTTGGAACCGCCACTACCAACGTCCGGAGCCGCGCCGCTACGCCGGAGAGCCGGCCTTGGAATGGCTGCGGCGCAACCTGTATGAGCTCGCAGCCTTTCGTCACTGCGACCGGGTGATCGCCCTATCGGCCGCCGATGCCGCGATCTTCGGCCGCCTGACGAATCCCAATAAAATTCGCGTCGTCCCCACGGGCGTCAATCTCGAGGACTTCCCCTTCCAGCCTTTGGCAGGACGAGAGCCCGGCTCCGTGGTATTCGTGGGATTCTACGGGCACTACCCCAACGAAGACGCGGCGGTGTCTTTATGCCGGGACATCTGGCCGCGCCTATGCGGCCTCATCCCCAACGCGAAGCTCCAGCTCGTCGGCTCCTCTCCGACTCCCCGCGTCCACGGGCTGGCCCGCGAGGGAATCGAGGTCACCGGGCCGGTGCCCGCGGTGCACCCCTTCCTGGCAAAGGCGCGTCTTTTCGCTGCTCCCGTGCGCCTGGGACGGGGCATCAAAGGCAAGATCCTGGAGGCGTTCGCCTCAGGCACGCCGGTCGTGGCGCTTGAGCAGTCCTGCGAGGCGATGCCGGAGCTGCGCGACGGCGAGCATCTCCTGATCGCGCGTTCAGCCGACGAGTTCGCGCAAAAAGCCGCGCTTCTGCTGCGCGACGACGCGCTCAGCGCGAGGCTGGCCCGCGCGGCGCGCGAACTGGTGGAGAAGAAGTGGGGGTATGACCGACAGGCGGACTCGCTCTATGAAGTCTACCGGGAACTCGCGGCTCCAGATTTTCTACGATAAGGCCGTGTTCGTCCTTCTGAGCTCCTCTCCCGATCCGCGCCAAGACGCGCGCGTCCTCAGGCTGGCCCGCCTGCTGGAAAAGCGCGGGCAAGTCTTCATCGTCAGCGTCCATCCACGTTGCGCCGAATTCGAGGCAGACGCCGACAGCCTAGAGGCCCTGCTGCGCCGGCTCACGGAGCAGCATCCCCCGAAGCTGCTGTTCGCCCTCGATGCCGCGGCGGCGGCCGCCATCCTCGCGCATCGCTTCTTAAGCGCGATTGCGTGGGTTCTCAGCCCCGTGGGCCCTCGATGGGACGGCGAGCTCGCCGAGCAGGCTTTTCATGCGCGCGAGCTTTGGATCGCGAGGGATTCGAAAAGCATTCCACGAGAACTTCGTTCGCGCGCCGCCATAATGCCCTCCCTGCGCGCGACTGATTTCGACGCCTGGATCGAGCGTCGGCTTGGAAAGCTGCTGGACGCCCCGCAACGGGCTCTGCCCTCTTATCCGCCGACCAGCCTCGTCATCCCGGTCTACAACGGGCGGGAATTGCTGAAGGACTGCGTCGAAAGCATCAAGCGGCACACGACGGCGCCCTACGAGCTCATCCTGGTCAACAACGCCTCGGACGCCGCCACGACGCGCTATCTCCGCGGCCTGCGCGGCGTCCGCCTCATCCATAACGACCGCAACCTCGGCTTCGCGCGCGCCGTCAATCAGGGGATGGCCGCGGCTCGGGGGCGATACGTGGGCTGGATCAACAGCGACACACTGTGCGGCCCTGAGTGGCTTGAGCGCATGATCGACTGCCTGCAGTCCGACCCCATGGCTGCGGCGGCGGGGCCGATGACCAACCGCTCCGTCGGCTCCCAGGTCGTCAAACTTCGCAGGGACGCAGGCTGCGAACCCAAGGCCTTCGACCGCTATGCCCGCGCCTGGTCCATGATGCATGATCGCCAGCGCCGCGAGGCCCATCGCCTGACGGGATTTTTCACCCTGTTCAAGCGCCGGGCCGTCGAGGCCGTGGGGCAGCTCGACGAACGCTTTGGAACCGGCTGCTACGAGGACTACGACTATTGCCTGCGCCTGAGGCAGGCGGGCTTCAAGCTGCTCGTGGCCATGGACGTGTTCGTCCAACACCGCGAGCACGCGAGCTTCGGCTCCAAAGACAATTTCGACCGCCAATGCGAAGCCAATAAAGCCATTTTCGTCAAGAAATGGTGCGAACACTCCCTCGAATTCCTGGATCAGATCGATTCGGAATTGGCCTATGAGCCCCGCGCGCGGACAAAGCCCGCGCGCTGAGCGCCGAGCGATGACATCCCGGCCCGGAGCTCGCTTCGTCGTCTACTCAAGCAGCGCGGGCGGCTACTACGTCCGGGAAATTCGGCACCTTCTCGCCTGCGGGCTAAGGGCCGCCGGCTTCCAAGCCCGAGAAGCCGACGAGCGCCGCGGCTTCCTCGAAAACGCGGGCTGGCATCTGGTCGTCTCCCCCCAAGAATTTTTTTCTCTCGGCTCCGGCAAGAGCCTGCGCGCCGCGCCCTGGCCGACGGGCGTGATTCTCTACAACACAGCTCAGCCCGATTCGGCGGCGTTCTCGTTTATCAGAAAGCTCCTGCCCCGAGCGCACGCGATATGGGACATGGACCTCAGCGCTTCCAAGCTCCTGGCCCGAGGAGGCTGGCGCTCAAGCCATGTCCCTTTGGGCTGGGTCCAAGGCTGCCGGCTGTTCCCGCCGAAGCGAATGCCGCACGAGCGCCGTCCCCTTGACGCGCTTTTCGTCGGAAGCAGGACCGCCCGACGAGACAGATTTTTCCGCACGGCGGCTCCGCTCCTGGCCGGCCTTCGCGCCCTTGTGCATGCCCCGGACGGCCCGCCGCCCATCCAGAGCTCCAGCGGCGCCGCGCGCAACACCAGGACCTTTCTCGGGCTGGCACGGCGCGCCAAGATCGTCCTTAATGTCCACCGTCGAGACTCGGCGTATTTCGAATGGCACCGCGTCGTCATCCACGGCCTCGCCCAGGGAGCCCTCGTCATCAGCGAGCCGACCACGGCGGCCCCGCCGCTGCGGCCGGGCCGAGACTTCGTGACGGCGCCTTTGAAGAAATTCCCGGAGATGATCCTCCGCCACATCTCCTCGCCGCGCGGCCGAAATGAGGCCGCGACGATCGCCGCCCGGGGCTGGAGGACCTACCGCCGATCCTGCCGCCTTGCGGACAGCCTCAAAACCGCGGTCAAAGCTCTCTCCCACGATGAAGGGACAAAAGCGCGGCAGGCGCGTCGGCGCGAACAAGCGGCGCGCGAACTGCTTAGAGGCCTATCTACTCCGAGCAATCCTCGATCTGGCCGGCGGCGACGCAGAGAGCGCCATGCTTGACCAGTTCGGGCTTGCGGTATTTTTTTCTGCCGTCGCGAGGCGGACGCTGCTGCGCGCCGCGGGGCTCCCCGGGCTCCAAGAGACCTTCCTTTCGCAGCCTGCCCGCTAGTTCGGCTAGATCCTTCGACATCTTATCGGAGTCGACGTCATACTCCGCGCCCAAAATTTGGACGATTTCCGAGCAAGCCCATCTTTCGCCCAGAAGCTCCCACATCATCAGCCCGGAGCCGCCCAGCGAATAGTAAACGGCGGTCTCCACATCCAGGATGACGGCCTCATCGTCGACCTTGCGCCAGGCCGCGCGAGCGGAGTGCTTAAAAGCCGGGTCTTTCGGCATGGCCTTCATTATATACAATGGGCTTTCCGATGCCCACGATGCGCCGCCTGCTTACGCTCATTATTATATTTTACGCCGCCGGCAACGCCCTATGGCTGTGGGACAACCAGCTCCGCTGCGTCGGATCGGCCTATCACGCGCGCCACTTCATGCGCGCGGTTCAATTTCAAAACCTGCTCGCCGACGACGCCCCTCCCGAAAAGCTCTTCCGCGCCATGCACGCGGACCGATTTTATCCCGCTCCCCTGCACTCCTTTACCTCAGCGGCCGGCATGGTCTTTTTTGGAAAAAACATCCCCCTGGTCACCGGGCTCAGCAATCTTCTGTATTTTTCCCTCTCGCTCATTTTTATCGCGCTGCTCGCGTCCGAACTCGGACAGCCTCCCGCCGTCGCCGCATGGGCCCTGATCCTCTACGCGCTGTACCCCGCGGTTTACGGTCTCAGCCGTCTCTACGGAGCTTTCGATTTCCAGGTCGCGGCTCTGGTGCCCTTGAGCGCGTGGGGGCTGCTGAAAACGCGGGAATTCACATCTCGCAAACATTGTCTTTTCCTGGCCGCGGTCGTAGCCGCCGGCCTCATGATCAAGGACACGTTCGCATGCTACTTCGGCCCCATGTTCGCTTTCGCCGCATACCGGGCCCTTCGCGGCGGCGCCGATCGGCTTAAGCTTCGCAACCTCGCCCTCATGTTCGCCGTCGTCGCGGCGGCCATCGCGATCTATTACGCTCATCCCGTGGTCATTTATAAGGAAGCCACCGAGCTCTTCCGCGAACCGACGGGGTCAAAATACCTCTTTGACGATTGGCAGGCTTACACGATAGGGGTCCCCCGGGGCCTCATGTCTGCGCCGCTCTTCCTACTTTTTTTGGGTTCGCTCATTTGGTTCGCCAGGCAGAGACCTCTCGATGACAACGCCAAGCTCCTGCTGATCGGAATCCTCGCGCCTTGGGTGATCATCATCCTCATGCCCCACTATAAACAGCCCTGTTATTTCATGCCGATCCTGCCGGCCGCGGCAATCGTTTCCGCGGCCGGGCTTTCAGCCCTGAGCCCGCGCCCGCGCGCCGCCGTCGCTACGGGCCTGATATGCGTCGCAATCGCCCAATACGCGGCCTTTTCGTTCGACCTGGGCGGACGCTTTTTTAGTTCGGCCTACTTCACGCTGGAGCCGACGATCGTCTTCCACAAGAACTATCCCGTGGAGATCGACGTCTATCAAGCGGTGGTAAAAAAAATAGAAGAGATCAACGCGCGCGAGAAGAAAGACAACAAGATCCTGATCCTACAGGCTTTCGGCCATCAAACGAGCATGACGTTCTATCACCTCTTCAACTGGCTCAACAACTTGGAGCTGGACCCCTCCGGCGGCGTCGCCCAGATGTTCAACGGATCTTTTTTCGACGAAAAATACGACAAGGTCATCCTTCCTATGCCGGACTCATGGGACATGAAGCGGTATGTCGAAGAATTACACAAGGAATCGCTGCTCCTGGCCAAGCGAAACTGGCTTAAGGACGCCTCGAGCGCCTTGGAACGCACCACTCCAGAAAATTTTCGCGTCCGCCTGGAAGGATTCTTGGCGCAATACCCTCAAAAGGAAGCGCTGGGCCATGACGGCGACAACGTCCTCTGGCTGCTGTCCAAACGCGACGCCCCGCGCTGAGCGATCTCAGCCCGGGTTGTCTTCGATGAGAGACGTCGAGCTGTTGGCTGCGCTGGTATTGCGCGGAACTCCGAGCGCGCCGGACGAGACCGGAGCGTAGCGATCCGGGAAGCTCACCGCATCCACCGTCCGGATCGTTTTTTGCTTGTCCAAATCTTTATCCTCGTACAGGGAAGGCGCGGCGACCTCTTCCTTAGTACCGCTGCGCACCCATTCATGCTGGGCCAGCCTCCAGGCACCGCGCAGGCCGCCGCCGAAGCTCTGAACCGGATGCCGAGCGCCGCTGTTCATGGCGGCCAAGATGGCCTCGACAAAGGCAAAGAAGCTTCGGCTCGTCCGCTGAAGCGCGGTCACGCTCTCCGGATTCTGGGGGCGGATCGGCCGAAGAATGAGCTGAATCGCCACGCGCACATAACGCAGCAACTCTTCCATGGACTCGATTTTTTTGAGCATGCGCCAAACATAACGAGGGCGCAGATAAAATCTTAAGTAGGCGTATCGAGCCAAGCGCTCTTGGTCGGCGCGGGACAGCTCGGTCCAAGGGGTGGGCAGAAGCTTTTCTTCCACCGTGCCGCGGACGTATTCCCGCCAATAGTCCACGCCCGTGGCCTTCACCGAGTACTCCTTCTCCAACTCGGTGTGCGGCTTGATCATGGTGAGCGTGAATTGGACGTACTCAAGCGGCAGGCTGCAGGCGAACTTCACCGTTTTCTCCACCGTCCGGTATGTATCGCCGGGCGCGCCGATCATGAAGAAGCCGAGAGGGCGGATGCCGTGCGCCACCAAGCAGTCCAGAACTTTCTTTTGGTTGGCAATGACCTGCTTTTTTCGCATGGCCTTAAGAACGTCATCATCGCCGGACTCGATGCCGAGGAAGAGGCGGCGGCAGCCTGAGGCCGCGATCTCGCGAATCAGCTCCTCATCGGGCTCGCCGTCGGCGCGATGGCCGGAAATCGAATCCACACGCGCGCGCGCCGACCAGACCATGTCGATCTTGCGGCGCTGCATCTCCTTGGCCAGATCAAGCATCCGCCGCCGATCGTGCAGCATGATGGGGTCGAACCAATCCACTTCGCGAATGCCGTTGACGCGGTAGTCATGCTCCATCTCGTCGCATAGCTGCTCCGGGGTCCGGGCGTCGAACCCGGTCAGGCGCATGGAGCAGAAGCTGCAGGGATAGGGGCAGCCGACCTCGGACATGCCGATGGTGAAGTTATGCCGCTGCGAGACCTGCGAATAATAGCTGTGGTTGGGAAAAATAGAACGGTCCGGCATCGGGTGTTCACGGAAAGGAATATGCTTGGCCGCAAGCGTATGCTTGAGCGACCCGTTGCTTCGATAGACGAGATCGGGGACCTTGTCCCAGCCGCCGCCGTTCTCGAACGCCTTCACGAACGGAGGAATGAAGGTGAGCGCCTCCCCACTGCAGAGATAGTCGAAGCAAGAGTGCTCCATGATCTCGTTCGGGTAGATCTTGGCCTCATACCCGCCGACCAAAATCGGCAGCCCCGTATCTGCTTTGAATTTCTTGGCCCACGCGTGCATGTCTCGAAATGTCTGTACGGCATGCGCCGCGAAGCAGAGCACGTCCGGGTTGTAATCCTTGACCAGCTTCAGGCAGTCGTCATAGGAATACTTGATGGCCGCCGCGTCGAATAGGCGCGCCTCGGCCCCGGCCAGCTTGGCCGCCGCGGCGACCCAGCCGAAGCCGATGTGGGGAAACAGGCCGAATTCATCGTCGACCGTGGGCAGGTTTTCGTTGAATTTTTTATGAAAGAAGGGCGGATAAATAAGGGCTAGTTTCATATGCTTTGCCGGCGGAACGATAGCATACAAGCCGGGGAAGTGCCCGTCAAGGAAACAACGGATTAAGACCGCCGCCGTCCCCTTATTGTAGAATGCACTCGTGAAGCGCGGTATTTTTATCGTCCTCGAAGGCCCCGACAAATCAGGGAAGTCCACCCAGGCGCGGCTGCTTGCCGACACGCTCAAGGGCCGGGGCCATGAGGTGCTGCACACGCGCGAGCCGGGCGGCACCTCGGTGGCCGAGGGCGTACGGCGGGTCCTGCTGGATCCGGCGCTGAGCATCGATCCGCTCGCGGAGCTGTTTTTATACGAAGCCTCCCGCGCCCAGCATACGAGCGAAAAGATCCTCCCCGCCTTGAAGGCCGGCACGGTCGTCATCTCCGAGCGCTTCACGATGTCCACCGACGCCTACCAAGGCGTCGCCCGCAGCTTGGGGCTGAAGACGACGGCCGCGCTCAATAAAATCGCCACCGGCGGCCTCACACCCGACCTGACCGTCGTCCTCGACATCCCCGTGGACGAGTTCGACATCCGCGACAAAGGCCGCGCGCTCGACCGCTTGGAGCGCGAGAACGCCGCCTTCCGCCTTAAGGTGCGCAACGCCTACCGCAAGCTGGCGCGCGCGCCGCGCTGCGCGGTCATCGACGGGCGCCGCCCGGCCGACGACGTCCATCGCGCGATCCTGTCCCGCGTGGAGAAACTCCTGCGATGAGGCTCGACAAAGTCCTGGGCCAGCGCCGCGCGGTCAAAACCCTCGAGGGACTGCTGAGCACCGAGCGCCTGCCCTCGGCGATGCTGTTCATCGGGCCCGACGGAGTGGGCAAGCGCCTGGCCGCGCTCGAGCTGGCCAAGGGCTTGGTCTGCCTGGAGCGCCCCTTCACCGGCGAGGCCTCCTGCGGCGAGTGCGCCAACTGCACGGCCGTCGACGCCCGCACGCACCCCGACGTGGTCGTCGTCGACGAGAACTACCAGGCGTCACTGGAAGAGGAAGAGGCGGGCAAGCAAAAGATCTGGAAGGTGGACACCATCCGCCATCTGCTCAAAGACTTGAGCATGAAGTCCATGCAGGGCGGCTGGAAGGTCGCTTTGATCCCCGACGCCCAGCGGCTCAATGAATCCTCCGCCAACGCGATGCTCAAGATCCTGGAAGAGCCCCAGCCCAAGACCTTGTGGATCCTGGGCGCCACCCAGCGCGAGCGCCTTCCCAAGACCATCTCCTCGCGCTGCTTCTCGCTCCCCTTCGGACCCTTGCCGGAGCCGGTCGTGGAGAAAATCCTCGTCGGCCGCGGGGTGGCACCCGCACAGGCCAAGAGACTGGCAGCACTCTGCGACGGCTCGGCCGGACGCGCCCTCGAACTTTCCGAAGACGACGGCCTGCCCCAGGACGGGCCCCTGGCCGCCGTCACCGCCGCCGACGGCCTGCCCAAGGAACTTCCCGCCGCGCGCGTGCGCGTGGAGCGCGCCCTGTATTCTCTGGGGCAAGAGCTGCGGCGCCGGCATTTGGACGCGCAGGCCTCCTTCGCCAAGGTCGAAGGCCCGCTGCGCGAGCTGGCTCGCCTGCGCGCGGCCTTGCGAGCCAACGCCGATCCGAAACTGATCCTGACTCTGGCGGCCCTGGAGGCCGAGGCCGCACGGTGAGATAACATGAAGCGCTACTACATCACGACCCCGCTCTACTACGTCAACGCGCCTCCGCACATAGGCCACGCCTACACCACCATCGCCGCCGACGTGCTGGCGCGCTTTCATCGCTCGCGGGGGACGGCGACGCACCTTCTGACCGGCACCGACGAGCACGGCCAGAAGATCGAGGACGCGGCCAATGCCGCCGGCAAGCACGCCCTCGACTTCTGCGACATGACTTCAAATAAGTTCCGTGAACTCTGGAAACACCTCGACATCCATTTCGACGATTATATCCGCACCACCGAAAAGAGGCACGAGGACAAAGTCCAGGAACTCTTCGCTCTGCTGCTTAAAAACGGCGACATCTATAAAGGTCATTACGAAGGCCTCTACGACGTCGTCAGCGAAGCCTTCGTCAAGGAATCCGACGCCGTGAAGGGCCCCGGCGGCGTCCTGCTCTCGCCGGACTCCGGCAAACCCCTGCAGAAGCTCTCCGAGGAAACCTACTTCTTCAAACTCTCGAAATACGGGCCCCGCCTGCTCGAGCATTACAAAGCCCATCCCGAGTTTTTAGCTCCCAAGTCCCGTTCCTCCGAGATCCTGCGCTTCGTCGAAGGCGGCCTCGAGGACATCTCGGTCTCGCGCACCAAGGTCAAGTGGGGCATCCCGGTGCCCGGAGACTCCGCCCACACGATCTACGTCTGGTTCGACGCGCTGATCAACTATTGGTCGGCGACGGGCGGCACCGAGGACTTGTGGCCGGCCGACGTGCAGATCGTGGGCAAGGAGATATTCCGCTTCCACGCCGTGATCTGGCCGGCGATCCTGCTGGCCGCCGGCCTGCCCCTGCCCAAGAAAGTCTTCGCCCACGGCTGGTGGACGGTGGACGGCCAGAAGATGTCCAAGAGCGCGGGCAATTTCGTCGATCCCTACGACATCACCGCCGAGTACGGCGTCGACGCCTTCCGCTATTTCCTTTTGCGGGAGATGCCTTTCGGCAACGACGGCGACTTCTCGAAAGCGTCGCTGACCAAGCGCTACAACGCCGAGCTCGCCAACGACCTGGGAAACCTGGTCTCGCGCGTGGCCGAGATGGTCGACAAGTTCATGGGCGGGAAACTCCCTACCAAGCCGCCGCTGGCCGGGGACTTCTACACCACCACCGTCGCCAAACGCACCGCCGATATCTCCGCCAAAATGGAAGAGCTCGATTTCCACGGCGCCCTCGACGTGATCTGGGAAGTCATCCGCAGCTTGAATGCCCGGGTCAACGAGAAGGCGCCCTGGAAGCTGGCCAAGGACGATCTGGCGCAATGCGAGCTGGTGCTCTTCGATATGGTCTGGTCCCTGCGCTTAGTCGCCGGTTGGATCGAGCCGTTCATGCCCCAAACCGCGGCCAAGATCCACATGCAGCTGGGCGTGAGGCTGTTCCCCGACGCGCTCACGGCCGACGACGTGCTGGCCGGCGTGAAGGCCCGTCCGGGGCTCATTCAAAAAGGGCCCGTTCTGTTCCCGCGCAAGCCTTAAGATGAAACAGCTCGTCCTTATGCTGCCGCCTCTGTTCCTGCTCTTAAGCCTCGATCGCATAGCGCCCGACTCGATCTTTCCCCCGTCCCGAGTCTCCGTCGAAACCTGGGACGAGGCCGCGCCCTCCATGCCCGGCGTCAACGAGGGCCGCTATGGACGTCCCGGCGACCCCTTGAACGTGGTCTTCGTCGGCACGGGCGCGTCCGTGCGCGGCGCGCTGGTCAATGCCGGGTGGACCGAGCTCCCCACTTCGTTTCGCGAGTGTCTGGCCACGGGCATAGGCGAACTCTGGGAAGGCAAGCCCGTGCTGTCTTTTCCTTCGCTGAGCGACTACCGCTTGCGCGGCCGCCTTCAAAGCATGAACTGGGTCATGCCGGTCGACGGATCCCGCGAGCGGCGCTACATCCGCCTGTGGCACACCGGCGTGACCGATCGGCGCAGCCGCGGCTTTTGGTGGGGCGCCGCCGGCCGAGAACAGCCCGGTCCAAGCGCGGATGCGGGACGAGAGCGGGACTTCGTGGTCTCCACGCTGAACGGCTCGCCTCGAGTCCGGGCGCTTTTGATCCTTCCCACGCCCCGCGTGCCGACGGAAGGCGTCAACGACCGCGGCCTGCCTTATCGCGGCGACGGCCGCGTGGCCGTCATCGATCTGCGTTAAAGGACCCTTGCGAAAAGGCCGTTTGAGGGTTATCTATATGGAATGAGACCCCTCTCACAGGCATCCCGAATCGGCCGCCTGGCCTTATGCCTGCTGACGGTCTCATTCAGCTTTCCTTCGGCGTCGGCCGCCGCTGAACGCGCGCATGTCGGCGCATCCGGTCAGACTTTAACCGGCGACCTGAGAACGGCCGGACCAACGGCCGTGCCGCAAATTCCCGCCTTGGCCAGCCAGATCCTGGCTCCCAGCATTCTTGCGCCTGTCTTAACGCTTCAGCCGGCCGGCGTCCAGCCGATCGTCAAGAATTCGGACAAGCCGGCAACCACCCCTCTTCAAGGCCTTCTACGCCACGGCGCCGACGCCTCGCTGGCGCCTCAGATCAAGAGCGGCGCGGGCGCACGAGATGCGGTCGAGCTCAACTTCATGCAGTCCGCGGCTCTGGCTGATCCCCATGCGGGAGGCCCAGACGTCCACACCGGCGGCCGCCTGCTCGATTGGCTCGGCGGCAACCGCGCCTCGGGCCTCGCCAAATCCGAGACCAAGCGCACGATCGCTCTTGCCAACGGCATGAAAGTACAGCTCGAAAGCCGGCCCGACAATTTCAGCGCGTCGATCGCCGTCGCCTACGACGTTGGGGGCCGCGACGAGCCCCAGGGCGAGACGGGCTACACCCATTTCGTCGAGCACCTGATGTTCCAGGGCACGACGCGCATCAAGAATTGGTTCCGCATGGTCGGGACCATGGGAGCCGAGACCAACGCCGCCACCTACCGCGATCACACCATCTACACGCAAAGCCTGCCCTTCAACATGCTCCAGTCCGCCATCGCCCTCGAGGCCGAGCGCATGCTCCACCTGGAGGTGACTCCCGAGAAAGTCGAGCGCGAGAAGCGCGTCATCCTCGAGGAAAAAGCCGGGAGGGACTCGGGCGCTTACGTCAAGGGCTGGGACAGGATCAACGAGCTCCTGTTCGTCAAAAAACGAAACCACTCCAACGTCATAGGGTCCGAAAATGACATCCGCGCCGCCACCGCCGAGAAGCTGAATCGATACCTGAAGACCTATTACACTCCCGACCGCGCGCACGTGGTGATCAAAGGCAGGCTTGGGCTCGACGAGACGGAAGCCTGGGTGCGCCGATACTTCGGGGCTATCCCCGCGCGCAAGACCGAAACCGCCAAGATCGACCTCTCCGAAACCACCCTCAAGCAGGAAGCCCGCGCCGAGATCCTCGATGGGGCGGCAACATCGCCGGCCGTTCTCTTCGGATGGCTCGCTCCGCAATACAAAACGGCCGACTACTACGCGGCCGGCATCCTGACCCTGCTCTTAAACCATCGACTCCAACAAAAGCTTATCCTTCAAGACAGGAAGGCTTTGGGCGCTGGACTAGCCATGCCCTATCTCGACCGCGAACCGGGAGCGATCATGGGCTCGATTACGCTCGGTCCGGATTTGACGCCGGACGCGGCCCTGACGGCCCTCGACGAAGAGATCTCTCGCGCGGCACGCGGAGACATCGACAGCGCCGAGTTGGCGGCCCTGATCAACGTTCAGGTCGCCTGGGCTCAGAACAACTTGGGGGCGTCGGACCGCACCGCCTTAGCCGCTGCGCGAGGCCTCACGGCGGCCGATCTTGAAGACGACGTTCGACGCTGGGCGGCCGTGACCGCCGCCGACCTGCGGCATGCGGCATCGTCGCATTTGCGTAAAGAGCAACGTGCGCTCGTGACGGCCAAGCCTGGCGGACAGCCCACCACGACCGTGGGCACGCCTCAAGATGAGCACGGACCGCGCGTCGACGAGACCCCGACCGACGATGAACGAGCCCTTCTTAAAGAACTGGCCCAGACGCAGTGGCCTAAAATCCATTACAAGCCTCCGGTCGAATTCACTCTCGACAACGGTCTAAAGGTCATCGTCCAGCCCGACAGCCGCGTGCCGACCGTCTACGCCAAGCTGGCGTTCCGCCTGGGCCAGACGGCCGTCGACGCCGCAGCGCGTGGAAAAGCCCCGCTTGTGGCCCAATTGCTCCGCCTTAAGACCGCGGAAAAAGACGAATCGACGATGAATAACTCTCTCCAGGCCATGCGCGCCACCGTGCAGGTGGAGCAGGCTTGGGACCACGTCGTTTTAAACGGCAACGCGCCCTCGGATAATCCGGCGGCCTTGCTCTCGTTGATGGCGGAGATCGTCACGCGTCCAAACACCTGGACCGACGCCGAACTCGCCCCGTATAAGGCCTGGTGGAAGGAGATCATAAAGGGCGCCGCGGGCGACCCCAACTCGGCCACAAATCAGCAAGCCGTGTCCGATCTGCTCGGCGGACATCCCGCGGCGCGGGGCGGGTTGACGCCCCAGGAGATCGACTCCCTGTCGGCCTCGGAATTCGTCAAGCTCGTCTCGGGCCACTTCGCCGCCGACAACGCCGTTCTCGTCGTGGCGGGCAAAGTCGACCCGGCGCAAATCAAGAAGGATCTGGCGTCCCTTTTCGGCGCATGGAAACCCGGGGGCAACGCCGCCGAGCTTCCGTCGGGCGCCGTCAAGCCTCAAGAAACGATCTCGCTGCTCGATCGCCCCGGCGCCGAACAGTCCTTGATCCGCCTGAGCGCCGTCGCCGTCGACGCATCGAAACAAAGCTCGCCGGACCATTTCCCGATGCTCGTCGCCAACGCCGTCCTCGGAGGCGGCCTGGCCTCGCGCCTGAACTCGACGCTGCGCCAATCGTTGGGACTGGCCTACAACACCTTCAGCAACGTCATCACCGACCCGACGTTCGCGATGCTGACCCTCGGCGCTTACACCCGTGCTGCGAGCACGGGCCAGGCGCTCGACGCCTTGCTCGAGCAGGTCCGCCGCCTGCGCGAGGAGCCCGTCGACGAGCTGGAGTTGGGCGCGGCCAAGAACGCGCTCGTCTCGTCTTTCATCATGGGCCTGGACTCCATCGGCAACATCGCCGACGGCCTGCTCGGTCTCGAGCTGTTCAATCAACCCTTGAGCTTATTCGGCCTGTATCCTCAGAAGGTCTCGGCCGTGACCGCGGCGCAAGTCCAGCAAAGCGCCGCCAAAATGCTCGACCCTCAGAGGCTTGCGATCACGGTCTCCGGCGACGCGGCGGCCGTGGAGAGCAGCCTCTCAAAGGTCCGCCCGGTCGTCGAATACACCGCCGACGGCGCGCCGAAAGAACGGCCTTCCTTCTGATCTCGGCTACTTTCCGGTAGAGCCGAAGCCACCGGCGCCGCGCGCCGTCTCGCCCAAGTCCTCGGACTCAACCGGGGCGGGAGTCGCGATGGGAATCACCAGAAGCTGGGCGATGCGCTCGCCTTTCTTGACCGCCTGCGCGCAACGCGAGATGTTCCAGAGCATCACCCCGATCTCGCCGCGATAGCCCGCGTCGATCACCCCCCCGGCGGTTTTAAGACCGCGCTTGGCCATCGAAGACCGGTCGCAGACCAGCCCCACGTGAGCGGCCGGCACGGCCACCGCCACCCCCGTATGCACCAAGCGGCCCTCGCCGGGCCCCAATTCGGCGTCCTCGAGGGCGTACAAATCGAGACCGGCGTCGTCGGCGTGGGCGCGCGTGGGCAAAGTCGTCGAAGGATCCAAACGGCGCATGGGAAGAATACCGCGGTTCATAGGTGCTCTCCGTAATCGTTGCCGTGATGGGGCGGCTTCCAGCCGACCAAGCTCCCGCCCGCGCGCGCCAGCCACGACACCGGCCCGAGCAGCGCGTAGAAGAAGAACACCAGAAACAGCACCATCAGCGGGTAATTGAAGATGAGCAGGCCCACGCTCACGAGGACAAGGATCGCGGACAAAGACCTCGGGCGCAGGACGGCGGACTGCTTGAAGGTCGGGTAGGGTATCGTCGAAACCATGAGAAGTGCAATGACGACTACCAGGGCCGGCGCCAGCCCGTACAACAGGGGGACCTGGTCCATCAAGAACTTCCAAGTTCCCGCAGGGCGCCCTTCCTCGATGATCTGATACAGGAGGACGAAGCTCGCCAGAAACCCCGCGCCGCCCGGGATGGGTAGCCCGCTGAAGTGAGTCTTGGAGCCTTGGCCGTCGTGCGCGACCGCGTTAAAGCGCGCCAAGCGCAGGCCGCCGCACAGCGCGTAGAGAAAGGCGAGCGGATAGCCCCAGGCCCCGTAATCCTTGAGGATGAAGGCGTACATCATGTGCGCGGGCGCTATGCCGAAGCTCAGAAAATCCGCCATGGAGTCAAACTCCACGCCGAAGGAGGACTCGCCGTGGACCAAGCGCGCCACGCGCCCGTCGAGCGCGTCGAAGACCATGCCCGCCACGATCGCCGTCGCCGAGGACACGAACTCGCCGCGCACCGAGGACAGCAGCGCGTAGAAGCCGCAGGCCATGTTGCCCAAAGTAAACAACGAGGGTGCTAGCACCCGCCCGCCGCGCTTTAGGACTTGTTTGTCCATTCCCCGATAGGCGTGACGCCACCGGCCACGCGGTCTCCGACTTTGACGGTGCAGCGCGAGCCGGCCGGGAAATGCACCGCGGCCTGCGAGCCGAAATAGATGATGCCGTAGCGCTCGCCCGCGGCGACCGCGTCGCCGGGCTTGCGCCAGCACTCGATGCGGCGGGCGATGAGCCCGGCGATCTGCTCGACGACCAGCGGACCGCGTCCCTCGGGCTCGATGGTCATCACCACCCGCTCGTTGCCCCGAGCCGCGTCCTTCATCGCCGCGGCAAAGGAGCCCGCCACATGGGCCACCTTGCTCACGCGGCCCGCGCACGGCGCGCGCTGGATATGGACGTCGAACACCGACAGGAATATCCGCAAGGTCACCACGTCCCCGGGGCCCTCCCGCCCCACGGACAGCACCACGCCGTCTCCGGGCGAGTAGATGCGGCCGTCCGCGGGAAGCGCGCGCTCCGGGTCGCGGAAAAAATACACCGTAAACGCCGCGAAACCGAAGGAGAGCGAGGCCAAGACCGTCCCAAGGAGCACGGATGATGGGTTTCCCATCAGCCACAATCCCGCAGCGCCCACGGCGACAGCCGGAACGACGAACTGCCAGGCCTGGGAAGCTATTTTCATTCGTTGATTGGTGGGCAGGGCGGGACTCGAACCCGCATGACCTTGCGGCCGGGAGATTTTAAGTCTCCAGCGTCTGCCAGTTTCGCCACCTGCCCTAAGACGATGATAGCAATTCCGCCGTTATAACCCGATGTCGTCGTTCACTAACGCAGGGAGGGGTCGGACTGCAAGGCGGTCACGCAGGCCATGTTGACGATGTCGGCGACGCTAGCACCCCTGGAGAGGTCGTTGACGGGCTTGGCAAAGCCCTGCATGATCGGACCCAAGGCCTCGGCGCCGGTTAAGCGCTGCACGAGCTTATAGCCGATGTTGCCGCTTTGCAGGTCGGGGAAGACTAGGACGTTGGCTCGCCCGGCGACCTTGGAGCCCGGGAATTTCTTCTGGCCGACCTCGGGCACAAGCGCGGCGTCTGCCTGCATCTCGCCGTCGATGGCCAGATCGGGCGCCTTTTCCTTGGCGATGCGCACGGCTTCTTTGACGGCGGCCGCGAGCTCGTGCTCGGTCGACCCGTTCGTCGAGAAGGACAGAAACGCGATGCGCGGCTCGATGCCGCACAGCACCTTCGCCATGCGCGCCGAGGAGATGCCGATGCTCGCGAGCTTGACCGGCGGCGGGTCGATGTTGATCGCGCAGTCGCCCATGATCAGCACGCCGTCGTCGCCCTGCTGCGGCGTGGGGAAGATCATGACGAAGAAGCTCGAGATCGTGCGCACGCCGGGCGCGGGCTTAATGATGTGCAGCGCCGGCCGGACCGTGTCGGCCGTGGCATGGTCGGCGCCCGAGAGGTAGCCGTCGACGCGGTCGTTGTGCAGCATCATGACCCCGTACACCAGCGGCTCGCGCACGGCCGAGGCGGCCTCTTCTTCCGATATGCCCTTGTGCTTGCGCAGCTCGAAATACTGCGCGGCGTATTCTTTGAACTTCGCGTCGGAGGCCGGGTCGACGATCTCGATGCCGGAGATATCCGCGCCGACGGCGGCGGCGACCTTGCGCGCGGCGTCGGGATCGCCCAAGAGAATGGGCACGCACAGGCCGTCCTTCTTTAAGATGGCCGCAGCTTGAAGCGTGCGCTTTTCCGTGCCCTCGGGCAGGACGATTCTCTTCTTAAGAACGGAAGCTTTTCGGCGGATGTCGCCGACGATGTCTCGCGACGCGGTGATCATGCGCTCGGTCTAGAGGAACTGAGGCGGAACGATCTCGACGTTTTTATGAGCCGGAAAGTAATTGACTCCGACGCCTTTAGGCTTCAGGGGCTGCTTCGACGGTTTGGACGGCTTAGGCTCAGACAGAGAAAACCCTCCCCAAATGGACTCTTGACTGAAGATGTTATCCCATATTTTCGCGAGATCGCCCTTTTTGATGGACTCCTCCGGGACGAACAATATGTTGCGCATCCCATTGAGTACCGCATCGGGGGAGACGGCATCGTAGGCCATTTTCTTATACCAAGCGTCCTTGACGAAAGCGATCACGAAGTGGAATCCAGGATTGGTCAATAACTCGCCGTGCGAGCGGCCGACCGCGTGCTTCTCGAAGCTGGCGTCGATGGCGTCCAAATCGACGACGCCCGGGATATTCAAGTTGGCGTAGACCTGAAGTTTGAATTTCGGAGTGAACACTTTATTGCCGCCGAACCCGCAGGCTACCTCCTTCGGATTGTCGCCTACGCGCTCGGAAGCGATCGGCACGCCGGCCGAACGGAACTCGATGAGGCTTTCCTTGACGCACGGTTCGGCGGCGGCGACAAGGGGCGAGGTCAACAGCGCCAGCGATAAAGCGATATATGTCTTCATGTCAGTAGTTTACAACAGGCACCCCGAAGCTGTCAGTGCCGATGGCCCATGCCCACTCCAGAATAAGACCCATATTGTTCTGGGCCTAATGGCCTAGTCATTAGTCGGCAAATACGGGCGCGAACTCATGCCGCCAAATAGAGATCAGACCGAAACTCCAAAACGCCGGCGGCCGAAAGGCAGCGGCGCCCAGGCAGTCATGCCAACGCCGCAACTCAAGCCGGCTTTGCTGGTTTAAATACGCTCGCCAGGCGCGTTCTAAACGATCTCCTCTCGTCCACACCGTCAGACGTCGACGCGCCGTCGCGGCCGAACCGAATCTTTCCGGCAGTCGGCTCCAGGCGCCCCCGCTGCGCAATCGCCACAATATCGCACTCAATGCCTTGCGGTCGTCGTTTCGCGGTCGTCCTCCTTTGCGGCGCGCTCTCAAGTAGGGCTGTTTTTTAAGAGCAGGAAGCTCCCGAGCGATGCGAGGCCAGGACCAAGACTGAATCCCGTCCCATTCATGTAATTCCTTTAACAGAGGCATGCCTCTTTATACGTTTTGGGGTGCCAAAAAGTTCCCTCCAGGGAACCTGTCCCATTCTCCCCTCTAGGGTTTTGCGCAGAGGCTGCGCAAAACCCTCCTCGGAAGAATGACGGTCGGACTAGGACAGACTCTATCCCCCAGCCAATCGGTCGGCCAAGGCCAGATGCTCGGCCTCGTCGTCGGCGATGCGTCCGAAAATGGCGGCGGTAATCGGGTCGCGGTCGGCCAGGGAGCGGCGGAAGCTCTCCTCGGCGGCTTGGCCGCGGGCCTCGGCCTCGCGCATGCGCTCGGAAAACTCGGCGGTGTTGTGGCTGGTCCGCAGCCAGCGCCATAGGCGATCGGAGACGGGACGCTCCGAGATGTCGACACTCAGTTCGGCCATGCGCGCGAGCAGGAGCTGAAGATGGAATTCCTCTTCCTTGGCTATTTTTCGCCATGCGGCGCGCAGTTCCGGGGACGCGTCGCCGATCGTGTCCGCGGCCCAATTAAAGGCCTCGAAAGCCTGGCGCTCGGCGAAAGCGGCCGTGCGCAGACGATCGCCCAGACCGTGGGGGCCGCCCAGGCCGCGTGAGGCGGGCGGGTAATCCTCCGGAGCGCAGACGACGAAGGGGGTCCAATCCATGGCCTGTGATCATAATATAGAATAAGGGCCCCATGGGTGAACCCGCGCCGTCGGCGCCAAGTGCCAGTCAGCTGGCGATCCGCTATCAGCGCCTGGTCCTGCTCAATCGCATGTCCATCGCGCTGTTCGGGGACAAGCCCTTTACCGCCGCGCTGCCCGAGGCCTCCCACGCGGCGATGGCGCTGATGGGCGCGCAATCGGTGGCTCTCTATTTCGTCGATGAGATGGGCCGGCCCCTGCTGGCGCACAAGCACACCGACAAAAGGCTTTCCGACGAGGAGGCCCAGACCGCGGAACGATCCTTGCTCGACCGCGCCTTCACGGAGAAGAACATCGTGACGCACGCCGCCGGCGGACGCTCTTGGGAAGCCGCCCCGCTGCTGCGCTTGACGGTGGAGACGGCGCAAGTGACCGGAGGGGTCGTTTTCGGCCACGTTCGGGAGTCCGCGCTCGACGCGGAGTCCGAAGGCGGGCTCGTGGAGATCGCCCGTCACCTGCGCAACGCCCGCCTCATCCAGCAGACTCTGCAGCACCAGAAGATATCCGCGGCCATCGTCGATCAATCCTCGGACGCGATCTTTGTGACCGACCTCGAGCAGCGCGTGCGCAGCTGGAACCGCGGGGCCGCCCAGCTGTTTCAATGGCGCGCCAATGAGGCCGTGGGCAAGCACGGCGCCTTTCTCGTGCCGCCGGAACGCGAAGCGGAGGTGAGCAAACTCATCGCCGAAGTCATCAAGGAAGGCCAAAAAACGTCGGTCGAGACCGTGCGGCTGCGGAAAAACGGCACACAGGTCGCGGTGGAAGGCTCCTTCACCCTTCTCAAGGACGACGAGAACAAGCCTTTCGCCATCGTGCGCGCCTACCGCGACATCACCAAGCGCAAAGAAGTCGAGCGGATGAAAAGCGAGTTCGTAGCGCTGGTCAGCCACGAGCTGCGCACCCCGCTGACGGCCATCCGCGGCTTCGCCGAGACCATCTTCGATTTTTGGGATGAGCTTACGCCCGACAAGCGCAAGCATTACCTGCAGACCATCCTCGATGAGTCCAAACGCCTGGCGCACATGGTCACCGACTTCCTCGATATCGCCAAGATCGAGGCGGGCGGCCTCGAGACGGTCCTAGGTGAGGTCGACCTAAAAGCTCTTTACGAGCGCATCGCGCGCCTATTTAAGGAGCATCCATCCAAGGCGCGCTTTGCCTTCGACATCAAGCCCGGCGCAGAGACCGTCCACGGCGACGAGGAGCAGCTCTATCGCCTATTCGTCAACCTGGCCGGCAACGCGCTCAAGTATACGCCCTCGGGAGGCACGGTGACGCTCGCCTCCGAGCTCAAGGGCCCTGATATCGAGCTCAGCGTCGCCGACCAAGGCCCCGGCGTCTCGAAAGAGGATCAAAAGCGGCTGTTCGAGAAATTTTTTCGCGCCAAGGACCCGATCACCCGCAACACGCCGGGCACCGGCCTGGGACTGGCCATCTGCAAGGGCATCGTCGAAGCTCACGCGGGCTCCATCCGCATCGACAGCCAACCCGGCCATGGCGCGCGCTTCATCGCGCGCCTGCCCAAAGCCGGGCCGAAAGATTAAAGCGCGTCGGCGTCGCTTTTCTTTTCCGCGCAGCTGTCCGCGGAGCCGCAGGACTGCGGAGCCGGCTTGCGCTCCTTGCTCCGCGACGAGGATCGCTTCGTCTTCTTAGCGACGGGCTTCTTCTTTTCTTCCGCGCCGACGGGCTCGCCTTTCGCGTTGAAGCGATAGGTTTTCGTCGTATTATCGGACAACTCCCGCGATTTGTACTTGGACCGTTCGTAATCGTAGGGCTTGGCCTTCTTGCCTTTCTTGTTTTCCGAATCGTCCTCGGCGGGCCTGTCTTCCTCATGAGAGCGAGGGCTTGAGCCGGAAGACTCGGACCTTGCCCCCCCATCGTCGCCGGGATAGGACTCGGATGAGGAATAGTCGAGAGGGGCGGATTCCGGCGGCGCCGCCTCGTGATGGGACGATTCCGCGTCGGGTTCCGCTGCGGACGGTTCCGCCAGAGCTGGTTCCGCGGTGGAATGTCCCCCGCCGCCGGAATCCGAATGCTGCACCGGGGCGGCATCCGCATGCTGCGCGGGAGCTTCGTGGTGGTCGTCATTGGCGCGCGCTGGAACGACCAGCGCCGCCGTCAGGGCGCACCAAATGTAAAGAAATCGTGTTGTCATGGACCTAGTATAGCCCCACAACGGACCCCTTTCAAGCACAGCCATATTTAAAAAAAGCCCCGGCCCTTACGGGCCGGGGCTCATTGAAACGAACCGTCAGCGCAGTTTAGCCGCGTTGATAAGACCGGCGCCTTGCTCGCTGGGAGACAGGCCGTTCATCGGCTCGGCGGCCGCCTTGAGGGCGGCGCGCACCGCGTCGACGCCGCGAGCGCCCCGCGCCACGGCCAAGGCCGCCAATCCGGCCACGTGCGGCGTGGCCATCGAGGTGCCCGAGTACTTCTTGATGCCGCTGGCGTCATGCCAGACGGGCACCGTAGACGGAATCAGCACGCCCGGGGCGATGAAAGCGACTTGCGGCCCCCGGCTTGAGAACGTCGCGATTCCTTCCGCCGTGCTCGGACAGAGCTTGGCTTCCGTGGCCCCTGTCGGGCACAACGCCGAGACGGCGATCGTCTCGGGATAGGCGGCGGGCCAGTTCACGGCCTTGCCGTCGTTTCCGGCGGCGGCCACAAACGTCACGCCCGCGCCGGCGGCCGACTGCAGGGCGAACTTCAGCAGCGGCATTTCTTGGGGCGCGCCCAAGCTCATGTTGGCCACCTGGATGCCGTTCTGACCGCACCAGGAAATGCCCTTCATGATCGCGAACAGATTTCCTTGGCCTTCCTTAGTGAGGACCTTGACCGAGTATAGCGTGGCTTGCGGAGCCACGCCGACGACTCCCTTGCCGTCGAGAGCGGCCGCGATGATGCCGGCCACGTGGGTGCCGTGGGCATGATCGTCGGCCCAAGACGCGTTTTCATCGATGGCGTTGATGCCGCCCGCGACGCGTCCCTTGAGCTCGGCATGATCCGGGTCGACGCCCGTGTCGATGACGGCGACTTTGACCCCGGCGCCCTGATTGCCGGACCAGGCGGCCGGCGCATTCACGCGCGCCACGCCCCACTGGACTTCATCGGACTTCGCGCGCGCCGCGGCGAACTTCGCCGCCGACGGCTTGGGCAAAGTCTGCAAAGCCGACTCGACCGTCGGAAACGCCGTCTGATATACCGAAGCCGGCGCGGACTCAATCCACTTCCGCCAGACGTCGGGCTCGGCATGCAGGATCTGAGAATTTGAGATCAGGCGCTTGCGCGCTCCGGCGGCAAGCCCGGTCGGAGCCTTGACCAGCAAAGCCGACAGCGCCGGGATTTGATCGAGCACCTGAAGACCGTTATCGGCGGCAATCTGCATCTGCCCGGCGAGCGGAGTGTCCGCCTTGAAAACGACGATAATGCGGTCCTCGACGCCCGCCTGCGACAACGCCGCGAACGCGCGCGGCGCTAATAAAGTCAACGCCAACAATACCGGCAGCAAGCTCAATCGCTTCATTATTCCCCCCTCCAGATAGCCAACATTGAGCCCCGCTCGACCGGGACCAAAGGACCTATATCAAAACAAGGTCCTTAGGGCAAGCTAAAAATCGCGCGTGGGACGGGACAGGTAGACGTCCTTGATGAAGCGCATCCAAGTCGGCGCGGCGATGGAGGCGCCGGCCTTGCCGGCGGACATGGGAAAGCGCATATCGTCATGGCCGATCCAGACCGCGGCGGACAAATCGGGCGTCACACCGGCAAACCAAGCGTCGCGGTAATCATTGGTCGTTCCGGTTTTGCCGGCCGCGGGCACGCTAAAGCCCAGGCGCTTGGCCGAAGCATAGGCCGTGCCCTCGGGACCCAGCACTCCGCGCATGGTCTCGATTGTCGTCTTGCAAGTCGTCGATGAGAAGACGACCGATCCCGGCGCCTTAGGCGCGTCGCCTTCGCTTAAGGCCTTGCCTTCCCGGTCCTCGATGCGGCGCAGCCACCAGGGCCGAACCGCATGCCCGCCGTTGGCGAAAACCGCGTAGGCGGCGGCCATCTGCACGGGAGAGATGTCCGCGGTGCCCAGCGCCAAGGACAGGTTTCTCGGCAGGCGGTCGCGCGGCGTGCCGGCGGCAGTCGACAGAGCGTCGAGAACCTTGTCGATGTCCAGTTCCTTAAGAAGCTTGATGGCCACCGAGTTCAAGGATTTGTGCAGCGCGAAGTCGAGAGTGACTTCGCCGAAGTACTTGTCGCCGTAGTTGTGCGGCGACCATTTCCGTCCGCCGCCGATCGAGTAGGTGATGGGCTCGTCGAGAAATTTGGAACTTGGGTTAAAGCGCCCGCTTTCATACGCCTCGGCCCAGACGAAGGGCTTGACCGCCGAGCCCATCAAGCGCCGGCCGTCGCTGGCGCGATCGAGCTGATTCTGGAAACTGAAGCCCGTGCCGCCGACCAGCGCGATGAGGGCGCCGTTGGCCGGGTCCAGGGCCGCCAAGGCTCCCTCCACGGGCGCCACCTTGCCCGCCGGCTCGCCATCCTCGTCGGCCGCGGCCTGCGGGTCGTTCTCCTTGGCCAGGCGCTCGCGCAGGGCGTTCTGCCCCGCTTTTTGCGCCTCCAGGTCGAAGGTCGTGCGGATCGTCAGCCCGCCGCGCAGAAGGCGCTCCTTGGTGTAGGCCTTCAGCATTTGACGGCGCACGAACTCGACGACATAGGGCGCCTCGTTGACGCGGGTGCGCCAAAACGAGACCTCGGGGACGCTGGCGCGGCGCTCGTAGGACTCCCAAAAGTCCTTCTCGATGCGCTCGAGCGCCGACTCCGGAATGAACCCGTTTTTGACCATGCGCTTGAGCACCGTGCGCTGGCGCGCGCGCGCCAGCTCGGGAGAGTCCAGCGGCGAGTACTTGTTGGGGTTGGGGATGATGCCGACCATCATCGCCGCCTCCCCGATGTCCAAGCCGGAGACGGGCTTGCCGAAGTAATAGCGCGACGCCGCCTCGACGCCGAAGCAGCCGTGGCCGAAATAGGCCAGGTTGAAGTACATGAGCAGGATCTGGTCCTTGGTGAACTTCTCCTCGAGTTTGCGCGCGCAGAACAGCTCGAAGATCTTGCGGCCCAGGGTCTTCTTGCGCGTGGTAAACATCTGCTTGGCGAGTTGCTGGGTCAACGTGCTGCCGCCCTGCGCGCGCCGCGCGCGGGAGACGGTCATGACCGCCGCCCGCGCCGTGGCCTGCCAGTCGATGCCGCGGTGCGAGTAGAAGTGCCCGTCCTCGCTGGCGATCAGGGCTTTCTTCAGGAAGGCCGGGAGCTCGTCGGGAGAACGGACGTATTGGCCCTTCTCGACAGAAAACTCCGCGATCAGGCGGTCTTTGGCGTCGAGGATGCGCGTGGGAGCCGCCGACACCGACAGCTTCGAGGTCATGTAGGGCACCTCGAAGACCTCGTCTTCGGCCAGCATGTACTCCTCGCGGCCGGGCATGGTCAAGTTGAGGTAGTACGCGTCCATCTTCTCGACGATGGAGTGCTCGAGGGTGTGGTAGCGCCACCAGCCCGTGAGGACCATGCCCCCGGCGAGCGCGCCCACGCCCAATACCGACGCGGCGGCGGCGAGGAGGATCCAACGCGCCATGAGCCGAACCATACCGGATGATACCATTCGGTCCGGCGCGGGCTTACTTACCGGAAGCGTCTAGGGCGTCGAAAACGACGATGAAATCAGTGCCCGTGGTGGCCGCGTCTGCGGCGGCGGCCGTCATGCCGGCTCAGCTTCTGGACGCAGATATGAAGGGCCTTCTCTTTGACCTCGGCGCCGGCGCCGGGAAGCGCCCGGTAGGTCTCTTCCGCGCAGTCGATGAGCTTATCCGGGGAGATGCCGTGGCGGCACATCCCAAGCGCCCTCTCCCTGAGGGCGGCACCCGTCCCAGGCAGGAACTCATACATCCTTTGCGAGCAATTCACGACCTTTTCCGCGGAGACACGGTTGAGCACCATGTCGATGCACATATCGACGGCGCGATTTTTCAGATCGTCTCCGGTGCCGGGAAGAAAGCTGTAGACCTTAAGGCTGCAGGCGACCAATTCAACGCCGGACAAATCGTAGGAGCAGATCTCGACGGCTCTCGCTTTGACGGCATCTCCCGATCCGGGAAGATAGGCGTACACCTTGGAAACGCAATCCTCAAAGGGGCTGGCGGAAACGGAAGAGGCGGCGGCGATCACGACGGCAAGAGAGAGGAAGATTTTCATGAACTCATCCTATGAATCCTCCGTCCGAGACGCATGAGACTTTGGACCCACAACAAACGCGTCATTGGGCCTAAGCGTAGAGGGGTTCAATAGACTCGGGAACATTTTCGGGGGCTAAATCGTATAAAGGGGTGGGAACCATTTGGGACGCGGTTCTGAACATGCTCCTGCCCCGGGCCTGCGCGCATTGCCGCGAGGACTTGGCGCGGGAGGAAGGCGCGCTGTGCGCGGCCTGCGCCAAAAGCCTGCCGCCCCCGCCCGAGCCGGCCTGCGTGCGCTGCGCCGGACGGAGGGGCGGGGCAAGCCCGTTCTGCGGGGCCTGCGCGCGGCGGCCCTTCGCCTGCCGGCTCATCCGCGCGGCGGCGGCCCATCGGGGGCCCGCCGCGTCTTTGGTGCACGCCTTCAAGTTCCGCACATCCCGGCCCGCGGCGCGAGAGGCCGGCCGGATCATGGCTGCGAATTTGGCGACGCGACCCGAGTTATCCGGCTTCGACGCGCTGGCCGCCGTGCCCATCCATCCGCGGCGAGAACGCGAGCGCGGCTACAATCAAGCGGAGATCCTCGCGCGCGAGATCGCCGCCGCCACGGGACTGCCGCTGCTTGATGTCTTGGAGCGGCCGCTCTCTGGAATCCCTGCTTGGCGCTTGGACCGGATCGCCAGAAGACGCGAATTATCAAGCGCCTTCGCGATCCATATGGATGCGGGAGCGCTAATCTCGGGACGCCGGATACTCGTAATCGACGACGTAGCGGCCACGGGAACCACGCTCGAGGCCTGCGCCAGAGCATTACGCGAGGCGGGAGCCGCGGATGCCGCGGGCTATGCTTTCGCTCGCTCCGTCACATGAACAATCTCTTTCGCCGCGGAACCGACGCTCTCCCAACGGCAGGGGCCGGCATTGCGCAATCGTACTACCTAAGGTCTTGCCCTTTATTTAAACAGCTTCTTCCACCAAGGCCTGTTGTCCGGCGGAGGACCCTTCCGGCGCACCGCCGAGGCATCGGCCGCCGCGGCAACGTGGACGGGCAGGTTGAAGTAAAACGTCGCACCCTGCCCGATATCGCTTTCGATCCACATGCGGCCCTGCTGCAGATGAATGAGGGCCTTGGCGATGGACAGGCCCAGGCCCGTGCCGCCCACGTGCGTCTCGCCGGCGGCGATCTGGACGAACTTCTCGAAGATCTTGCTTTGTTCGGCCTTGGCGATGCCGGGGCCGGTGTCGGTGACCGCGAACTCGACGTAGCCCTTGTTGCCTTCCGCGCGCTTGGCGAGCTTGACGGAAATCTTGCCCCCGGCGGGCGTGAACTTGATCGCGTTGGAGAGGAGGTTGACTAGGACCTGGACGGTGCGCGCCGCGTCGGAGTCGACGAGCGGAAGGCCGTCCGGAGCCGACAGGGTCAGTTCGATGCGCTTTTTCTGCGCCCAGGGCTTGAGGCTGTCGACAGCGTCGGAGGCGATCTTGGGAGCCTCGGAAGGCTTGGGAAACACCGTCATCTGCCCGGACTCGATCTTGGAGAAATCGAGAATGCTGTTGATCATCTCGGCCAAACGGTCGGAGTTCTTGAGCGCGGTGTTGAGCATCCGCGTCTCGTCTTCCTCGATCTTGCCGGAAAATTGCCCCTGCAGGATCTCCAAGGCCGCGCGGATAGAGGACAACGGCGCGCGCAGCTCATGGGTGACGTGCGCCACGAAATCGCGTTGCATCTTCTGCAGCTCATGATGCTTGGCGACGTCGGGCAGAGACGAGACCATTCCGACGACCGTGCCTTCCTCGGTCTTGACCACCGCAGACGACGCGCGCAGCGTGCGCTGCGTGTCGGCCGCGCCCTGCAGCTTGACGGCGGTGTTCACGTCGCGGTCGGCCGGAGTCGAGATCTCCGAAGACATGGTCACGATGAACTGTTCGCTGGTCTTGTCGGTGAGGGCCTTGCCCGCGCTCTGCGCCAGCGACGCGCCGTAGATCTGCTCGGCGGCCGGGTTCATCATCAAGATCTTGCCTTGGTCGTCGACGACGACCACGCCCTCGACCATGTTGCTGATGACGCTGTCGGTGCGCGCGCGCACGTTTTCCAACGTCTTCTTGTCGCGCCGCAAAGGCATCGTGACTTCGTCGACGCGCTTGGCTATATCGTGCTCGAGAAGCTTCATGACCTGGGCGATGACGGTCGCCCTCATCACCGGGTCGGGGACGGCTTTCTCCACGAGCGCCATCATGGTCCGCTCGAGGGAGCCTCCCGAAATGGCGTCCTTGATCTCCCGGATCTCGGCCTCGGCCGCCGCCGCCGCGGCCGCCGGATCGCCGCCGCCGTTGCCAGGGCCGGCGCCCTCTCCGACACCGGGTCCCGCATCGCCGGCGCCGCGGCCGCCCTTGTCTCCGGCCTTCGTATACACCGCCTCGTTGAAGATGATATGGAAGGCGCTGCGTTCGGCCAGGAACGCCTTGGGATCGGCCGCGGCCGGCGCGTCGGGACGCAACGCGGCCAGCTCGCAGAAGGCGATGAGCTCCTCTTGAACCAAGCCGGAACGGAAACTGAGACTGGTCAGCTTGAAGCGGTTGAACAGATTGGCGAGAGAAGCGGGCAACTGCGACAAGTTTCCAACCACTCGGCCGTTGAGGATGAGCTTGTCGCGGTCGATGCCGATGGCCAGCTCCCCGGTCGAGGCCAAGGCGAGAGCCGCAGCCAAATTCTCCTGGGCGATGGCGATAGTGGCGACCACGGTCGGATGGCCGACCTTGTACAAGGCCATCTGTCCCAGGGCCTTACCGATGGCCTTGAGGGCCTCGAGCGTCTGCCGTTCCAATCCGGCGCCAAGGCCGGGCGCGGGCGGCGTCGACGGGGGCGGCGTGTCGGCCATATCAAAGACGTTCGATGCGGCCCTTCAGCCCCACCGTGGCGTTGCGCGCGTCGAAGACGCGCCGGGACAAGCGGCAAATCCGCTTGTAATCCAGCCCGGAATGCGTGGTCAAAATGACGACCAAGTCGGCTTCCTTAATGGACGCGTCCGTCAGCGCCCGCCCCCGCCAGGAGCGGCTGGCGACGCGGATGGCGGGAACGAAAGGATCGTGGTAGGAGACCTTGGCGCCGTCCTCGGCGAGCAGATGCATCACGTCGAGGGCGGGAGATTCGCGGTAGTCGCTGACGTCGGGCTTATAGGCCACGCCCAGGACCAGCACGCGGCTGCCCTTGACCGCCTTGCCGTCTAAGTTGAGCACCCGGGCGATGCGCGAGGCGGTGTAAACCGGCATCGCCCCGTTAACTCGGGACGCCAGCTCGATGAACCGCGGCTCGAAATTCAGCGTCTTCATCTTCCAAGCCAGCAGCTGCGGGTCCTTGGGGATGCAGTGCCCGCCGATCCCAGGCCCCGGCCAGAAAGGCATGAAGCCGAAGGGCTTGGTGGCCGCCGCGCCCACCACTTCCCAAACATTGAGGCCCAGGCGGTCGCAGATCTGCGCCAGCTCGTTGACCAGCGCGATGTTGGCGGCGCGAAAGGTGTTTTCCAGGAGCTTGACGAGCTCCGCGGCGGTAGCACTCGAGACCGGGACGACGCGCGCGACGACTTGGCTGTAGAGCATCTCCGCCAGCTTCGTCGAGGCCGCATTGACGCCGCCCACCACCTTGGGAGTGTTCTCGATATTCCAGCGCTTATTGCCCGGGTCGACCCGCTCGGGCGAGAAGGCCAGCCAAAAATCTCGCCCGGCGGTCAGCCCTGAGGCCTCGAGGGCGGGCCGCACAGCCTCCTCGGTCGTGCCGGGATAGGTCGTGCTCTCGAGCACCACCAACTGGCCGCGCTTCAGGCGCGGGGCGATGCGGCCGCACGCCGTCAGGATATTGGAGATGTCCGGCTCCTTGGTCTTACGCAGGGGCGTCTGCACGCAGATGAGCACCGCGTCAAGCCGGGAGAGCGCCGCGTCGTCGCTGCGCACCTCGAGCAGGCCCTCGCGCAAAAGCCTTTTAAGCTCCACCGAGGACACGTCTTCGATATAAGAACGGCCCTTGCGCAGATTCGCGGCGCGGCGAGGGTCGACCTCGATGCCGGTGACGCGATATCCTCGTCGTGCGAACGCCACGGCCAGGGGCAAACCGACATAGCCCAAACCGACGACGCCTATGCGAGCTGTTTTCTCACGGATTTTTTTATCGAGTTCCACGGTAGCCAGTATAGACCATGGAGCGGGACTTGTCCATCCCCAGACATTTATGGAAGAATGCGTCCCCTCCATGAAAAGCCATGACATCTGCGTCGTCGGCGCGGGCTACGTCGGATTGGTGACAGGATCCTGTCTGGCGGAGATCGGCCATCGCGTGGTCTGCGTGGACTCCGACACCAAGAAGCTGCGCTCACTGAAGGCCGGCAAGGTCCCCATCCACGAGCCGGGGCTCGACGAGGTATTCCGGCGCGTGGTCAAGTCCAAGCGCCTGTGCTTCGCGTCTTCCGTCGAGGAAGGCCTGCATTATAAAGGGAAGCGCGCCAGCGTGGTTTTCATCGCCGTGGGCACTCCTCCTCGCGCCGACGGCTCGGCGGACCTCTCCGCCGTCGAGGCGGTCGCCGAGACCGTGGCCAAGCACATGTCCGCCTACACCGTGATCGTGGACAAATCCACCGTCCCCGTGGAAACCGGCGACTGGGTGTCGAAGACGATCCAGCGCTTCAATAAATCCGGGACTCCCTACGACGTCGTCTCCAACCCCGAGTTCTTAAGCGAGGGCTCGGCGGTCAAAGACTTCATGAAGCCCGACCGCGTGGTCCTGGGCGTCTCCTCCAAGCGCGCCGAGACCGTCATGCGCGAAGTGTACGCGCCGCTGAAGGCGACGGTGCTCGTCACCGACCTCAAAAGCGCCGAGCTTATCAAACACGCATCCAATTCGTTCTTAGCCACTAAAATCTCTTACATCAACGCCGTCTCCGCGCTGTGCGAGAAGGTCGGCGCCGACGTCAAGCTCGTGGCCCAGGGCATGGGTCTCGACCGCCGCATCGGTCCCATGTTCCTCAACGCAGGCATCGGCTTCGGCGGCTTCTGTTTTCCGAAGGACCTCGAGGCCTTCTACTGGATCAGCAAGCAAAAGGGCTACGACTTCAAGCTCCTGAAAGCCGTCCAGGAGATCAACGAGCACCAGCTGTCCTGGGTCGCGCGCAAGATCGAGGAGAAGCTCTGGAACCTGGAAGGCAAGACCGTCGCCGTCCTGGGCCTGGCCTTCAAGCCCCACACCGACGACCTCCGCTTTGCCCCTTCGATCGAAGTGGTCGGCAGCCTCAAGAGCCACGGCGTCAAGGTCCGCGCCTTCGACCCCGTGGCGACCGAACGCGCCAAGGCCCTGCCCGAGTTCAAGGGCGTGCACTTCGCCAAAGACGAGTACGACGCGATCAAGGGCGCGGACGCGCTCGCCATCGTGACCGAGTGGCCCCGATTCAAAGACTTGGACCTTCGGCGGATCAAACACTTGATGCGCACGGCCGTGCTGCTCGACGGGCGCAACATCTTCGACCCGGAAAAAGCGCGCGCGTTGGGTTTCGACTACGCCGGAGTCGGACGGCCTTGAACCGGATTCTCATCACCGGCGGAGCGGGCTTCCTGGGCAGCCACCTGTGCGAGCATTTTCTCGCCAAGGGCAGCCGCGTCATCGCCGTCGACAACTTAATCACCGGAAGCCTGTCCAACATCGCGCACTTGATGAAGAACCCGCGCTTCGAGTACATCAAGGCCGACGTGACCAATTACCTGCACGTCTCTGGCAAGCTCGACTTGGTCATGCACTTCGCCAGCCCCGCCTCCCCCATCGACTACGCGCGCTGGCCCATCCCGACCCTGAAAGTCGGCGCGCTGGGCACGCACAAGGCCCTGGGCCTGGCCAAGGACAAGAAGGCGATTTTCGCGCTGGCCTCGACCTCGGAGGTGTATGGAGACCCCGAGGTCAATCCCCAGCCCGAGACCTACTGGGGCAACGTCAACCCAATCGGGCCGCGCGGCGTCTACGACGAGGCCAAGCGCTTCGCCGAGGCCATGACCATGGCCTATCACCGCTACCACGGCGTGCCCGTGCGCATCGTGCGCATCTTCAACACCTACGGCCCGCGCATGCGCACCGAGGACGGCCGGGCCGTGCCCAATTTCATCACCCAGGCGCTGGCGGGCAAGCCCATCACCGTCTACGGCAACGGCTCCCAGACCCGCAGCCTCACTTACGTCTCGGACCTCGTCGAGGGCATCGACCGCCTCATCCGTTCCGGCCAGACAGGGCCCATCAACATCGGCAACCCGCGCGAGATGACCTTGCTCGAGATCGCCGAGATCATCAAGCACCTGACCAAGTCCCGATCGAAGATCGTCTATAAAAAATTGCCCGTCGACGACCCCAAGGTCCGCCGCCCCGACATCACCCTGGCGCGCAAGAAGCTGAAGTGGGAGCCGAAGGTCCCGCTGGAAGAAGGGCTCAAGCGCACCATCGCCTACTTCCGCCAAGTCCTCTGACCCCCACCCTTACCGTCGTCGTCCCCTGCCACAACGAGGAAGGAAACCTCGCCCGCTATCCCGCCGAACTGTTCCCTCCTCTCGAGGCCCTGGGCGTTCCCTACGAGGTCGTGATCGTCGACGACGGCTCCACCGACGCCACCGCCGCTGCGGCCGCGGCGCTGGCCGCGGCCAACCCGACCGTGCGCGTGACGACGCTGTCTCCCAACCGCGGCCTGGGCGCGGCCCTGCGCGCGGGGTTTGCCGCCGCCCGGGGAGAATGGATCGCGACCTTGGACGCGGACCTCACCTTCCCTCCCGCTTCGCTTGTGGATCTTTTCTCTGCGGCGCGGGCAGCGAATGCGGATTTGGCGTCGGGCTCCCCCTACCTGCGCCCCGGCGACAGCGGCGACGTGCCATGGGCGCGGCGCCTGCCGAGCCTGATGCTCAACGCGTTGTACCGAGGCCTGTTCGGCTTAGCGCTGAGCGCCTACACTCCCATGTTCCGGCTTTACCGCGCCTCTCTTCTCAGGGATATGCCGCTGTACGCCGAGGGCTTCGAGATCAGCGCTGAAATCGCCGCGCGCGCCATGCTCGCTCGCCGCCCCGTCGTCGAAGTTCCCGCGCCCCTGCTCACGCGCACGGCCGGCGTCTCGAAGCTTCGGCGCTGGCGAGAATTGCAACGCCACATCGTTCTGATCGGGCGCTTGCTCGCTGGCCGTTAATTCAGCTCGTTGATCGCTTGAGGAAGCGGAATCGGGCGGGCGATCGCGCTGGGCTTGCCGCGGCCGTCGACGGTCCAGCCGACGCGCTTAGCCAAGGCCAGGTTGTACCAGCGGTGCTTGCGGCCGTCCTTGGCGTCGTACCAACGCAGCTCGATGAGCCGGTCGCGAAGGGACTTCTCGTTTTTGTCCCCGGCGACGACCTTCACGATGTCGACGGCCGGCTCGTTCTCCAGTCCGTTGAAATAGAAGGCGGCGCTGCCTCGCGCAAAGCAACCTGACAGGCTGCTGACGTCCCCGCGGCCCCGACGGGCGGAGCCGACCCACCACGACACGAGGTCGATGGGCAGAAGAAAGGCCCCGACGTGATCGAGGCCGGCGCTGAGATGCGCGGCGAGGATTTCTTCCGGAAGGGAGCCGTTGTGCTCGACCCAGGGCTGGGATAGCGACTCGTAAGTCGGACAGGCCGCGCCCAGCGCCTGCGCCGAAGCGACGATCTTGTCCGCCGCGGGCATAGCCGAAGGCAAGTCTTGGACCGAGGAGGATTGCGCACGAGCGCCGATAAAGATGAGGGCAAAAATCGAAAGGAGTATCTTCATGCCGCATTTTAGCATAGCGGCACCGCCGCCCAACTTGGTAGCCTCAACCGACAACATGTCCGAACTTGGAACGCCCCAACGTCCGCTCGCGGTCGCCATCGTCGGCTCCGGGCCGTCCGGCTTCTACGCCGCCGAAGCCCTACTCAAGGCCCCCGGTCTGACCGTCCGCGTCGATCTCTTCGACCGCCTCCCCACCCCGTACGGCCTCGTGCGCGGGGGCGTGGCGCCGGACCACCAAAAGATCAAGTCGGTCGTCGCCGTCTATGAGAAGCTGGCTCTCGATCCGCGTCTGCGCTTCTTCGGGGCGATCAAGATCGGACGGGACTTTACCCCGGCGGAGCTGAGCGCGCGCCACGACGCCGTGATCTACGCGGTCGGCTGCGAAAGCGACCGGCACATGGAGATCCCCGGCGAGGACTTAGCCGGATCACACTCCGCCACCGAGTTCGTGGGCTGGTACAACAGCCATCCCGACCACCGCCATCGGACCTTCGATCTGTCTCATTCCGCCGTCGCGGTCGTGGGCGTGGGCAACGTGGCCATGGACGTCACGCGCGTGCTCTCCTGCGCGGCGGAGAGCCTGGCCAAAACCGACGCGGCGGGCTATGCCGTCGACGCTTTGCGCCAAAGCAAGGTGCAAACCGTCTGGCTGCTAGGCCGGCGCGGCCCCGCCGAGGCCGCCTACTCGCCCGTGGAAATCGAGGAGCTGGGCGAGCTGGCCGGCTGCGACTTGGTCGTCGATCCGAGCGAGGCGGTCGTCGACGAAGTTTCCAAGAAAGAACTTGATTCTTTAGAGGTCAAGAAAAAGGTCGCCTACGTCCAAGAGCACGCCAAGAAAGGCGAGGCAAGCCAGGGCCGCAAGATCCGCCTGCGCTTCCGCGTCTCGCCCGTCGAGCTCATCGGCAAGGACGGGCATGTGTCGGCGATGCGCATCGAGAAAAACAAGCTGATCGCCGACGACAAGGGCCGGGTCAAGTGCGTCGGCATCGGCGAGTTCGAGACCATCCCGGTGGGCATGGTCCTGCGCTCCGTCGGCTATCGCGGCATTCCCATCCCTGGAGCGCCGTTCGACGAAAAATCCGGCCACATGCCCAACGATCAGGGCCGCGTGCTCGAAGCACCCGGCAAGCCGCCCCTTCCCGGCCAATACGTCGTGGGCTGGGCCAAGCGCGGACCCTCGGGGCTTATCGGCACCAACCGCGCCGATTCGGTGGCCACGGTGCAGTCGCTGCTGGCCGACCTGAAGGCCGGGACTTTGCCGGCGGCCGCCGACGCGTCGCTGGAGGCCACGTTGAGCCTGCTGGCCGCCAAGAAAGTACGCGCCTTGAGTTTCGCCGACTGGCAGAAGCTCGACGCCTTGGAAAAAGCCAACGGTTCGAAGGCCGGCAAGATCCGCGAGAAATTCACCAGCATCGAGGACATGCTCGCGGTCCTGCCCGCGAGGTAAACGCATGTTCTTTCCCCTCATTTACTGGGTCGTCTTCCCCATGATCGCCGGCTGGCTGGTCGTGCGCTGGATCAAGAAGCACGCTCCACTGGTCGTGCCTCCCGAGGTCGCCGCCCTGTACGCCGAGCGGCCCATCGAGAAGAAATGGTTTCGCGCCGCGCGCCGCGACAAGGGCGGGCTTCTGCATTGGCTGGGCGACTTCGAGAAGCAGCCCGAGGCCGTCGACGCCGCCTATCTGGGCAAAGAGGCGGCGCAGCGCGACGGAGAAAAGGCCTCCTTCCTCGTCTTCAACGACAAGGCCGAGTTGCTCGAGCAGGTCGACTCCTAAGCGCGTGTCCGCCCAACAGCCGCTGCGCGTCCTGGGTCACTTGCGCTCCTGCTTCCGCGAGAAATTCGGCACGCCGCGCCAACCCATGCTGGTGCCGGGGGCCACGGCCAAGCTGACAGTGGCCCGCGAGTTCCTGCCCGAGCACTCCTTGCTCGGTCTGGAGCGCTTCAGCCACGTCTGGCTGATCTCCTACTTCCATCTCAACACGAACAAGACGTTCCGGCCCAAGATCCATCCGCCTCGTCTTCAAGGCGAGAGCATCGGGATCTTCGCCTCGCGCTCGCCTCATCGTCCCAGCCCCATCGGCCTGTCCTTGGCGCGTTTGGTCAAGATCGAGGGCGCGACCATGCATTTGGCGGGCATCGACTTGGTCGACGGCACGCCGATCCTGGACGTCAAACCCTACATCCCGGAATGGGACATCGCCAGGCGCGCCACGCCGGGCTGGACGAAGGACACGCCCTTTCCAACCCTCAAGGTCGCCTTCGCCGCGCGCGCGCTCAAGGACATCGCCGCCGCGGAAAAACGCCTGACGACGACCGGCCTCAAGCGCCTGCTGCGCGACATCCTCACGCAGGACCTGCGCAATCCACGCGACCGCTCTCAAAACGTGGACGGTCTCGAGCTCGGTTTTTTCCTTTATGATTTCGACGTCCACTTCTCCGTGCAAGGCGGCACGGTCACGGTCCTCAGCCTGATCACGGGCACGACCATGCACAAGAAAGAACGCCGCACTCCCCCCAAGCGCGTCGCTCTCTCCTGACGCGGGGTCCTACCCAAACCGTAGGCCCTTTGACTGCCGCTCTCTAGTCCATAAGACTCATCCCGTGATGCTTCGAACTCGCTTAAATACGCGCCGCAGTAGACGGATTATTCCATCGGAGGTCATTAAACATGCGCAAAGTTATTGGTTTGGTTGCTTGTCTCGCCCTGACGGGCTCCATCGCGTCGGCTTTCACGTCCGACGTGAAGCTCGCGGACCTGAAGGGTGGCGCGGCGAAGATGTCCACGCCCGCCTATCAGATCGTCCCCGTCGTCGACGGCCGCGGCGGCGAGCTGATGTACAAGGTGAACTTCATCAACAAAAAAGGCACGATCAGCGCCTTCGTCGACGTCGGCGACAGGGACTTCAAGACCGTCAAGCGCCTCGGCGGCCACATCGAAGTCCGCATCTACACCGGCGATAATCGGGGCAACATGCATAAGATCGGCACCCACGTGACGCGCACCGACAAGGCGCTCATCACGTTCCCGTCCAACAAGGTCTGCGTTCGCCCCGGCAGCTACAGCCGCGTGGTGAAGGTGTGGGCGTCGGCTCGCAAGTTCAACGGAGACGCTCTGCCCGGATACACGTCCAGCCCCAAGGGCAAGTTCATGCGCGTGAACTGCCTCAAGTCCGGCTGGAACGGCTTCACGATCATCGACTAAACCGAACCGGCCATACGCATCGGCCGAAAAAGTTCCGGGGCCGCGCTGAAAAGCGCGGCCCCGGTTTTTTATCGGCCCAGAAAAAAGCCGGGCCGCCCATTGCGCTCGCCGGGAATCGAACCTGGATATCTGCCTTCGCAGGGCAGCACACTATCCTTTGTGTTACGAGCGCAATCGACGGCCCGACGGAAGATTATACCGTATTTAGCGTAGACTCAGACGGGCGACCGTCTCAACGTGGTCGGTGTGCGCAAAGAGATCGACGCAGACGAGCTCCTCGACCGCGTAGCGGGCCTCGAGTATTTTAAGGTCGCGCGCCAGCGACTCCGGATTGCACGAGACGTAGAAGATCACCGGCGGCGCCATCTCGAGCAGCGTCGCGGCCGCCTTGGCGTGCAAACCGGCGCGGGGCGGGTCGACGACGACGACGTCGGGGCGCATGTCGAGAAGTGATGGCAACATTATTTCCACGGCGGCGTTATAGAAATCGCAGTTCGTTATCCCATTGCGCTCGGCATTGGCCTTGGCATCGGCCACGGCCGCGGCGTTGAGTTCGACGCCGACCACCTTGCGCGCCGCCCCGGCCAAAGACAAAGCGATGCCGCCGCCTCCGCAGTACAGATCCAGCACTAAGCCGAAGCCGAGCTTGCGCGTCCAGGAACGAAGAAGACCGTACAGCACCTCGGTGCCTTTCGTGTTCGTTTGGAAGAAGGACTGAGGCGAAATCCTGTAGTCGACGGCTCCGTCGGGGAAATACAACGTTTCAGTGATGTAACCCAAACCCATAAGCACTTCCAGAGAATCGGAGACAGCGGTATCGGACGCTTTGGCATTGGAACCAAGAAGAATAGTGGTCGCAGGATAAACAGACTGAACGGCGTCGATAAATGAATTTTTTGGGATGTTGCCGTTGGTCGTAACCAGGATAACCATCCGTTCCGACCGGTTTTTAGCTTCTCTCAGAACGAGATGGCGAAGAACTCCTTCCTTTTTATGAGAGTTGTATGGCGGAACCTTTTCCCTCTCGGCCCATTGTCTTACTGCAGCCAGCAATGGCGCGGCCTCGGGGCTGGGAAGGTGGCATTCCTCAAGGTCTAGTATCTCATACCAGCGCCCCTTAGGTTTCATGCCCAGCTTCAGCCATCGATCCGGCACCGGCGGGTAAACGTCGCCGAAACTGAACTCCATCTTGTTGCGGTAGTTCCAGGGCTGAGGGGAGGGCATGACGCCGAGTACGGGCAGCCCCTCGATCCCGGCCAAGGCGGTTAGGACCTTGTTCCTTTTATAGGTGAGCTGATCGTCGTAAGTCTTGTCTTGGAGGGAACAGCCGCCGCAGGAGCCGAAATGCCGGCAGCGGACGGCGGGCTCAGTTGGCGAACTTGAAGTGGCAGACATCGCCGTCTTTGACCGTGTACTCTTTGCCCTCGGAGCGGATGAGGCCCTTCTCGCGCAGCGCAGGCTCGGAGCCGAACTTGTCGATGTCGGCGTATCCGTAGATGTCGGCCTTGATGAAGCCCTTCTCGAAATCAGTGTGGATGACGCCCGCGGCCTGGGGGGCCTTGGCGCCGACGGGGATGGTCCAGGCCCGGACCTCCATTTCGCCGAAGGTGAAGTACGAGCAAAGCCCAAGGGTTTTGTAGGCCGCCACGATCACTTTCTCAAGTCCGCTTTGCTCCATGCCCAAATCCTTCATGAACATGGCGCGGTCCTCGCCGGACAGTTGGGCGATCTCGCTTTCGAGCTTGCCGCAAATCACGACCGACTCGGAGCCGCGGGACTTGGCGTAGGCCTGGAAGTCGGCGATGGCCGCCGGGTCGGGGTTCTCGTCGGTGTTGCCGACGTACAGCACGGGCTTGCCGGTGAGCAGGAAGAAATCATTGAGGACTTTCGGATCGAGGCCCAGGGCCCGGGCGGGCTTGCCGGCCTCGAGGCCGTTCTTGAGGGTGTCGAGAACGACCATGGCCTCGCGCGCGGCCTTGTCGCCGGACTTGGCCTTGCCGGAGACTTTGTCGTACTGCTTGGTGAGGCTGTCGAGGTCGGCCAGCATCAGCTCGGTTTCGATCACCTCGATGTCGCGCTTGTGGTCGACCGCACCCATAGTGTGCACGACGTCGGGATCCTTGAACAGGCGGACCATGTGCAGGATCGCGTCCACTTCCCGGATATTAGCCAGAAATTTATTTCCTAATCCTTCGCCGCTGGCGGCACCCTTGACTAAGCCCGCGATGTCGACGAAGCGGCAGGAGGCGGGAATGGTTTTCTTGGGCTTGGCCAGCTCGGTCAAGCGGCCCAGGCGCGCGTCGGGAACGGCCACCACACCGACGTTGGGCTCGATGGTGGTGAAGGGGTAGTTCGAGGCGGCGGCGTTTCCGGAGGTGAGGGCGTTGAAAATGGTGGATTTGCCGACGTTGGGGAGTCCGACGATGCCGATTTCCATGTATTAAGGATGGTACCAAATCGCGACAAACGCCCTCTGGGTCCAAAGGCCCAAAAAACAAGTGGGCTTATGCCTTTTCGACACAGGACCTAGGACTCATGTCGATTCTCTAGGGCACAGGCTACACTGTATCCATGAATAAGAACTTTTCCTTCCTCGTCTCGGTCGCACTCACCTTAGCCCCCCTGTCGGCCGTCGCTCAGATGCACGGCCAAATGGGCGGCAAGTCCAACGCGAGCATGCCCGGTCTGATCCCCGGCGCCTCCATGACCAACTCCGGCTCAGTGTCCATGCCGCTTATGCCGACCGCCAATCTCAATGCGACGCTCGCCGCCCCGGCCCCGACCGTTCACTCCGCCATGGCTCCGGCCGCAGTCACGCCAGCCGCCACGCCCGCCCAGGAGAAGCCCGTCTATGCCAAGTCGCTTTACGATGGGGGCGATGAGAAGACGGAGCTCGTGTCTCCAGCCTCTCAGCGGTACTCCGGCAGCTGGGTCAACTGGGCTCTCGGCCGCTCTCCTGAAAAGATTTCGTTCGACGGTTCCGAGGCGAAATCCGGAGACGTCGATGGCACCGCTGCCGCTTCGGAGAATCCGACCACCGCGGCTTCCAGCGTGGAACTCCTCAATAGGCTCGCGGGCGTGGCCTCCGAAGACCACGCGAACTGGGGTTTCTCCTATGTTCAAAGCTACGACATGGCGAAGTTCGACATCAGTGGGGCCATCTCTGACATGAAGGAGTTCTGGCCGAACGATGTTGAGCTTAAGATGACTGTCGGCGTGGATAAGGTTATTAGTTTGCTCCAAACCGATCCGGGAATTAATCTTTGGTTGAAGGACGGGGCCGCGGATATAGCGGCGGTCCTAGGCACGATGCAGAAAGCGGGGCTTCTTAAAGCCGTCATCGCGCGCACCGATAAGGTCGCCGCTGATGAGCATGGCACGGCGTATTTATACTTTGACGTCTACGCCAACGACGGCAATATCGCGCGAATGCATTTCGTGATGACGCACAACGACCTGCCGGGCATAGATCCAAAGACCGCCGCGGCCGCTCCGATCCAAACCTCCAAGACATTTCTCAAGGAGATAGCCGCAAAAGTCGAGGGTACCGGCAGCACGTTGGTCGAGAACTACGACACGGCGAAGTTCGACCTCAACAAATCCATCGCCGCTTTGGAAAAACGACTCGACGACGGGCCAAGCTACAAGTATAGGACCATCGTCGGCGCGGACAAGATTATTGACCTTCTAGAAACCGACGGGGAAATCAAGTTCCGCCTGAAAGACAACGCCAAATTCTTGTCTGCGCGCTTGGCCGCGCTGCAAAAGGCCGGACTCCTCAAGGCCGTGTTCGCGTGCGAAAAGATCGATGCCGATGGGACCTACACGCTGATTTCCTACTTCAAGATTTACACCAACGACGGCAAAGTCTTGCACTTGCATTTTTAGAACAGGCACGATGGGCGACTAGCCCCAAAATCTCGGGCCAGAAGTCCCAGAATCATATAGGACCTCTGCTACCGTCGAAGCGCCCCGTCGGACCCAGGTCGACTGAAAGGCGAATCCCGTAAGATTCGCCTATGAACAACAAGCCCCGCCTCTTCCCCGTCTTCGTCGCCATCTCCCTTTTCCTCGGCTCCAGTCCTCTCCCCGTTGCCGCCCAGGTCTTGCAGCACGGCGCCCTCGGCGCTGCCGCCTTCCGCATGCCGACAGGACCGGCCCGCGTCTCCGCTGTGTCCCCCTCAGGCGCGATGAACATGCCCGTCATGCCCACGGCCGGCATGAGTGTGATGCAGATGGCCCCCGCCGCACAGGCCCCCGTCTTGAATGCCGTCGTGTCCGCGCAGTCCGGCGTCTCGATCAACGCGCGTCCCGACGCTTTGAACACGATCGCCGCCGAGGCCGCCGTTTACTCAAAGAAAGCTCCCGCCAAGACCGCGACCCTTGCCGCCGAAAAAGTCGGCGAAGTGCTCGACGTCGCCCAAGCCCCTTCTTCTAAGGCACCGAAGATCTCCTTCGACGGCGCCCGCGAAAAATCCGCGCCCATCGCCGGACGCATGAGCCTGCGCGAGCAGAATCCGATCAAACTGCCCAACGGCACCCGCACCGATGAGCAGGCGACCATTCCCTCGCCCGACCGCGAGGCGATCACCCTCGTCGAATCCTACGGCCTGCCCGGCGGCCGCGATGTCGGCGGCATCTTCGAGACCAGCCGCAAGGTCCTCTCCGCCGACCCGAGCAACGTCGACGCCGTCGTCACGGAGGTCAAGGCCATGATCGACGCCGACCGCCCCCGCTACGGCGTGAGCAGCGCCGAGCTGCGCCTTATCGGTGCCACTCCTTTTAAAGGACGCGGCACCCAGGCCGATTCGATTTTCATCGTTTTCCGTCAGGTCAAGAACGGACTGGAGATCAACGGCTCCGCGCTCTCTTTTACGATCAAAGTCATTAAGGATAAGGCCACGATCGTCGCGCAAACCGGGATGGTCTTTCCTCACATCGACGTCAACACCGAAACCGTGCTCACCGACGACCAGGTTCGAGAACGGATCGCCGAGCGCACCGGCCTGTCCACCCACGAAGTGGCCGATAAGTTCAAGTTCTACCAAGAAAAGATCATCTATGCCCGCGGCTCATGGCATCACGTGAAGCTGTACGTGGCCGACGGCCTGCCCTTCATGGTCGCCGTCGATATGCTCACCGGCAATGTCTTCGCTTGGGACAACCGCGCGGGCCTGATCTCCGATGAGACCGAGGCCGCGAAGAATAAATCGAAAGTCTCTGGCACGATCAAAGGCAAAACCGTCGAGAAGGGCCCGATCATGGACAAGGCCGAACTCTCCGAAGTCCCTCTCGCCTTCCTGGAGATCAAGATCGGCGACAAGACCTACGTGACCGACAAATACGGGAAATTCGCGGCGGACGCCGGCATCGACGCCGCCGCCGGCACGGAGCTGACGGCCACGCTCTCCGGTCCCTATATCCGCGTCCAGGACGACTCCGGCAAGACCCTGTCGATCAACGTCAAGGTCAAGCCCGGCACCAACCAGATCGTCTTCAACCCGGAAGCCAACCTCAGCAACGAGAACGCCTTGGCCCAGGTCAACGCCTTCGCCACCGTCAACCGCGCGCTGAACTACCTGCGCGAACGCAAACTGACCACCGCGCAGATGGACAAGACGCAAATGCCCATCCGCACCAACATCAGCCAGGAGTGCAACGCCTACTACACCCCCGGCAGCCCCAGCGAGAACTTCTTCCGCTCAAGCGTCAACTGTGTGAACTCCGCCTACGACAGCGTCTCCCAGCATGAGACCGGCCACTACTGGGACGACTTCACCCCCGGCGGCATCGTCAACGGCGGCTTGTCCGAGGGCTGGGGCGACATCCTCTCGATGTTCGACCTCAATAACCCCATCATCGGCGAGCACTTCCTGAAGAAGTCCCGCGGCGGCGTAGACTACATCCGCCACGGCGACAATAAGTACCAGTACAACGAATTCGACGAAGTCCACGCCCAGGGCCAGGCCTGGGGCGGATTTGCCTGGAAGCTGCGCAAGGCCCTTATTAAGAAATTAGGCGAAGCCGAAGGCGCGGCCGTCGTTGAGTCCCTGGTCCTGCCGACCATGTTCGCCAAGGCCACCACCATCCCGGACGCGATCAAGCAAGTCCTCGTCAACGCGACGGATAAGGACGGAGAGATCCTCCACGAGAAGGAGATCCGCGACGCCGCCAAGGCTCACGGCATCGAACTCCCGAAGAGCGGCGCAGTCGCCGGCATGAAACGCTACCGCTTAGCCCACCCCAAGCTACCGGTTGCGTCCGTCGAACCTCAGCTTGCCGCCGGCACCGAGCCGAACGTTAAAGCTAAAATATCTTTCGAGATCGGGATGCTGGTCCGGAAGCGGGCCATCAATGCGCTGCGCCAATTCCTGGATAACGAGGGCGTCAAATATGATCTCAAGGAATACGACGGCTGGCTCAGCTCCGATTATTTGCTGATCATCGAAGGACCCGAAAAAGAGGTGCGCAGGATCGTCGACGCGATCGAGAAGTGGCTCGAAGAGCACAGCAAATAAGTCTCTCCCCCGAATGAACCGCCGGGCGGCCCTTCGGCGCCGCCCGGCTCTTTTTTAGGCCGTTATATATTTGGCATACTGCGGTCATGAAAAAGACCCTCTCCTCCCTCGTCGTCCTGTTGATCGCCGTGGCACCCGCCGTCGCCTTGGAATGGCACACGGTCGGTCCGCGTGCCATGGGCATGGGAGGCGCGGGCGTGGCCGCCGTACAGGGGCCGATCGCCGCTTACTGGAACCCGGCCGCTCTTGGACGCGCGACCGCCAACGCGTACGGCGTGCAGATTCCCTTCGGCGTGCGCGCCGCCGTCACCGGCTCGGTCATCGAGGGCGCCAACGACCTCGAAGCTCTTAAGGACAGCCAGACGCCCACCCAAGCACAGGTCGACGCGGCTTTGGCCAAGCTCAACCAGCCCGGCAACGGCGTGCGCGTGGGCGTCGACGCCGGACTCAACACCAAGATCGGCAAGTTCGCCCTTTTTCTGAACTCGTTCCTGGACATGGGCGCCGTTCCCACCGTCGACATGGTCAACACCCTTCCCGCCGCCATCGTCGCCGGAACCAACAACTCCAAGCTCACCCTCAAAGGCGCCCAGGTCACCGAGTTCGGCATCGGCTACGGACAAGAGATGGGATTTGCTCCCGGTCTTTACCTGGGAGGCAACCTCAAGCTCATGGCCGCCCAGGTCGGCTATTACGACTACTTCGTGCTCCGCAACACCAACGACGACAGCAACATGCTCAGCAAGTTCAAGGACGGGGCCGAAAAGAGCAGCAACTTCGGCGTGGACCTGGGCGTGCTCTGGGATATCACCCGCACCTTCGAGGGTGCGGTGCTCCACCCCCGCGTGGGCTTGACCGCGCGCAACATCAACAACCCCAAGTTCAAGCAGCCCGCCGCCGCCACGGCCGCCGGCGCGGTCGGCAAATACGCCGTCAACCCCCAGCTGCGCTTGGGCGGATCGATCTCGCCCTTCAATTGGTGGAACATCACCAGCGATCTGGACCTGACCCGCAACCTCACCCCCGTCGACAACGTGGCCAGCCGCCAGTTCGGCGTCGGCAACGAGTTCAACGTCTTCAACCGCTCCTGGATCAACATCCCCCTGCGCGTCGGCTTGATGCGCAACCTGGCCGAGAGCGGCTCGGGCACCATGCTGACCGCCGGAGCGGGCCTTAACTTCCTGCACGTGATGCTCGAGGTCTCGGGCGCGCTTAGCCCCAAGAGCGTCGCCACCCAAAGCCAGGGCAAGTCGACGAAGGTTCCGAGAGAAGCGGCCGCCGCGATCCAGCTCAGCGTCCTGTTCGGCGGCTCGGATGAATCCGGCGAGCTGCAGGGCGCGACCCGCGTAGACGATCAGCCCGTTTCCACGGAAAAAGTACGAGAGGAAGCCGATAAGGCGGAGAAGGCTCTCGACAAGGAAGCGGGCAAGGCGACGGATCCGACCGGCGCGCCGAAGCAGCCCTAACCGGCTACAAATCCCAGCGGCGGATCAAGATCAGGGCGACGCCGCCAAAAAGGACGTTGGCCATCCAGGCCGACGCGAACGGCGGCAAACGGCCGCTGACGCCGAGCGTGCGCCCGATCTCCATCGTCCACAAGAAAACGAAGGACAGCACCAGCGCCGCGCAAAAGCTGAGCACCCGCGAGGAACGGCGCAGCCGCAGCGCAATCGGAATGCCCAAGGCGGCTATCACCAGACTGGTGAAGGGATAGGCGAGTTTGGCGTGAGCCGCGACGATATACTCGCGCGGAGAGCCGCCGAAGCGCCCGACGCGGCGGGCATAATTGAACGCCTCGCGCATCGTCAGCTCGTCCGGGCTCGTGGCCCGCGGCACAAGCTCCAGCGGCGGCGTGGCCAGCTCGGAGGTCTTGGAGGTAAATGAGATCTCCTCCACGCCCTGCAGGCCGAAGACTCTCTCCACCCCGTCGTAGAAAACCCAACGGCTCTGGCCGGGGTCCCACAGCGCGTATTTGGCGTCAAGCTGGCGGGTGACCCCGCTGGCTCCGATCGTCTCGAAAATCGGCCGCTCGAGCTTGCCGTCCTTGGGCAGGAACAGCCATGTCTGCACGAATTGATCGGGCCCTCCAAGAAGCGCCACGTTCTCGTATTTGTTCCATTCCCATTCCGTGTGGACCCGCTCGCGCCACAGCCGCCGGGAGCGCGACCAGGCCGCGGGCATTATCGTCTCCTGAGCAATGAAGGCCATGACCGAGATCGAGAAAGCGCAGTAGAGCACCGGGATCCAAAAACGCCGCGTCTCGATGCCGCAGGACTGCGTGGCCAGCCACTCGCCGCTTTGCACGAAACCGCTGATGGCGACCAGCGTCGCCAGCAAGGTCGCCATAGGAATCACCCGCACCGCCCAATACGGCACCGCCAGCCACAGGCACTCGAGAATGACAAAAAAGGGCGCCTTCGAACGCATGATGTGGTTCATCTTGTCGAACGTGTCGCCCAGGAAGATGAGCACCACGAATATCCCGAAGCCGAAGAGAAACGGCTGGAAGAACCGCCCCATCATGTAGCGCGTGTAGATCTTCATTGCGCCGCCGCCCGGCGCGTCAGCCACAAGCCGGCGGCAAAGCCCGCGCAGTTGCTCAACCACGGGGCCACCGAGGCCAGCGGCGCGTGCTGGCGGCCCAGGCTGACGCCTAGGACCAGCAGGCCATAAAAGACGAACATCACGCCCAAACTGACGGCGAAGTCCGCCCCCCGCGCGCCGCGCTTGAGGCCCAGCCCCAGGGGAACGCCGACCCAAAAGAACACGAACGGAGACAACGCTCCCGCCGAGCGGACGGCCGTTTCCACGCGATACTCGAGGCGGCGGTCCTCCTTGGTCGCGGGATCGGCGACTTTCTCGCGCAGGCGCGCGGTGCTCATCTCCTGCATGTCCAATTGGCGCTCGATTAAGGGCGCGGCCAAGGGCACGAACACGCGGTAGCGCTCGAAACGGCCGCTGGTGAAACGCTCCGGATCGTCGTTGGGAAGCTGGAATTGCCCATCAAAGAGCTCCAGGGAGACCCCTCGTCCCGGCACTGTGTTGAGCGTCCCGGTTTCGGCGTTGATGCGCATGCCCTGTTTCTTGCCCGGCTTGACGAGATAGACGCCTTCCAAGCGTCCGGTGTCCTTGTCCGAGTCGCGCGCGTACAGCCGCCAAGGGCCGAGTTCGGTAAACGACCGCGGCCCCAGCTCGACGTGCGCCACTTTCTGCGCCGCCTCCGTCGTCCGCTTTTTGAAGGAGTGATACCCCTCCGGCCCCACCTTATGGTTGATGATCAGCAGCAGCGTCGACAAGGCCAGTGCGATCCACAGCAAGGGCCGCGTGATCTCGCGGTAGGAGAACCCGCTGGCGCGCAGAGCCATGATCTCGCCGGAATCCGTCAGCTGTCCCAGAACGACCATCGCCGCGACCAGAAAGGACATGGGCACGGCCAAGCCCGCCAGGGATGGCAGCAGACGCGCAAAGCACGTCAAGATCCACCACGCCGGGATGCCCTTCATCATGGCCAAAGAGAACAGGCGCAGAAATTGGTTCATCATCAGCACACCGAGAAACAGCGCCGCGCACGCGCCGAAAATCGGAAAAAACAGTCGCATGATATAGCGCGGAAGGATGGGCATCCAAGGCCGATTCTACCAACTTTGGTATGATCAGGCCCATGAGCGTCAACACCGATAAAGCCGTCCAATACGCCGGCGAGCACTACTCCGAATTCCTCGAGGATCTCAAGACCTTAGCCCGCATCCCCAGCGTCTCCTTCCCCGGCTTCGACCCGAAGGAAGTGGCTCGCTCGGGCGAGGCGGTCGCCGCTCTTTGCCGGGCCCGCGGCCTGGAAAACGTCGAGATCATCACGCTTCCCGGCGCGCATCCTTACGTGTACGCTGACTGGCTCCACGCTCCGGGCAAGCCCACGCTCCTGCTGTACGCGCACCACGACGTTCAGCCCGCCGGCCGCGAAGAGCTGTGGAAGTCTCCGCCCTTTGAGCCCACCGAGCGCGACGGCCGCCTGTACGGCCGCGGCTGCGCCGACGACAAGGCCGGCGCCGTCGCGCACACCAGCGCGATCGCGGCCTGGCTTAAGACCCATGGTGGATTGCCCGTCAATGTGAAGCTGATCATTGAAGGAGAGGAAGAATGCGGTTCCGATCACCTGGAGCTTTTTCTTCAAACATACGTTGATAAAGTCATGGCCGATGCGATCGTGCTCACCGACACCGGTAATTTTGACCATGACACCCCATCGATCACTGTGGCCCTGCGCGGGATCGTGGCCCTGGACGTGACGGTACGCTCGATGGACCATCCGCTGCATTCCGGCATGTGGGGTGGAGCCGTCGCCGATCCGGTGCAGGCGCTGGCCAAGATGATCTCCTCTTGTGTCGACGCCAAGGGCCGGATGTTGATCCCCGGAGTCTATAAAGGGATCCAGAAGCCGGGCAAAGCGGCCGAGGCAAGCCTCAAGGTCTTAAAATATCCGGAAAAAACATTCCGGGCCCAATCGGGGGTGTTTCCCAAGACCAAGCTCATGGCCCCCGCCAAGGACCTGCTCCGCTCCAACTGGTATATGCCATCTTTTTCCGTCAACGCGATTCAGGCTTCGTCGAAAAAAGACTGCGCCAACATCATCAACGACTCGGCCTGGGCCCACATGGGCATCCGCGTAGTGCCGGGTATGAACCCCGACAAAACTCTGGAGGCCCTAAAGAAACATCTCAAGAAGAACGCGCCTTGGGGCGTGTCCGTGGAGTTTTCCGGCGAAACGGCCAGCCCCTCCTGGACCACCGACACCGCAGCCCCCGCCTTCACCGCCGCGCGGCGCGCGCTCCAAAAAGGTTACGGCAAGCCGGCCGTGGACATGGGCTGCGGGGGCTCGATCCCGTTTGTGGGGCCCTTCGCCAAGGCTCTCAAGGGCGCCCCGGCCCTGCTCATCGGCGTCGAGGACCCTCTCTCCAATCCGCACTCTGAAAATGAAAGTCTTCACCTGGAAATGTTCCGCAAAGCCATCGCCTCCGCGGTCCATCTGTACTCGGAGATCGCGGCTACTGGATGTTGATGAGGGTCACGCGCAGCGACACCGTCTTATCGCCGCGCAGGACTTTCACGGTCACGACGTCGCCCGCCTTGTACCGGTCCAGAGCGTTGTAGAGATCATCGAAGTCGTTGACCTTGAAAGCGTCGATGCCGATGATGATGTCGCCCAGGACGACGCGCCCTCCCGGCTGGCGGCGCAGGCCGCGCAGGCCCGCTTTCTCGGCCGGACTGCCGGGCGAGACCACATTGACCACCACGCCCGGCTGGTCGCCGATCAGATAGAATTTTTGTCCGGCGGTGAGAATGCCGATGCCCATGCCCGGACGGATCACTTTCCCGAACTGGATGAGCTGGGGCACCAGCCTCTTGATGAACGTAACCGGCACGGCGAAGCCGATGCCCGAGCTGGCGCCGGAACGGCTGAAGATCATGGTGTTCATGCCGATGAGGTTGCCGTCGGAGTCAAGCAACGGACCGCCGGAGTTACCGGGGTTGATGGCCGCGTCGGTTTGGATCATGTCGCGGATGGTCACGCCGCTCACACCTTGGACCTCGCGCCCGAGCGCGGAGATCACACCCGTCGTCAGCGTGTGGTCAAGCCCAAACGGGTTGCCGATGGCGATGGTTTTTTGTCCGACCTGAAGCAACTCGGAGACGCTGAACTTGACGGGTTTGAGCTTCTTGAGGTCTTTTTTTACCTCGAGGACCGCGATGTCCTTGGTCGGATCGGATCCGATCAACCGGGCCTCGATATGAGTCTGATCCTGAAGGGTCACGAGAAAAGCGTCTCCACCCTGGACCACATGGAAATTGGTGACGATATGTCCTTTCTCGTCCCAGACGTAGCCTGATCCCGAACCCTGGGGAATGGCGTACTCGTCCATATACGCGTTCTGGGTGATAGCCACGTTGGTGACGTTGACGACGGAGGCGGCGTTCTCCTTGAACACCTTGATTGTGTTCTCCTCATCGGGCAGGAGCGCGGCCGCGACGCGCGTCGCGGCCAAAAACAGGAAAATAGACGTCCTCAAAGCCGTGTTCATGACGCGATTTTATATAATTCAAGCTCGATGACAACCTTCGCGCCGCGCTTCCAGCCGGAGCTCCACGACCAGGACAAGCGTCCGACGCGCTGTCCGGCTTGCGGCCATGACGGGCCGGAGATTGTCCGTCCCACGGTGGAAAGCGGCTTCGAGGTTCTGACCTGTCCGGACTGCGGATTAGGGCGAACCTGGCCGCCGGTCTCCTCGGACAAGATCGGCAGCTGGTATCCCGAGCAGTATTACGGCAAGGAAAACGTCCGCTTCAACCCGCTGTTCGAGAAGATGGTGCGCTGGTTCCGCAGGCGCCGGGCGGGGGTGCTCCACAACCGCGTGCCGCGCGGACCCGTGCTCGACGTAGGCTGCGGACGCGGGATGATGCTCTCCTATTTACGCGAGCTGGGCTACGAGGCCCATGGCCTGGAGCTCTCGGAAACCGCCGCTTGGAATGCCCGCAACACTCTCAAGCTCGAGGTGGCCACCGGCGACTTCTTGACCTCCCCGCACGAGAAGAACCGCTACAACGCGGTGATTTTCTGGCATTCGCTCGAGCATTTCGCCAATCCGGTCTCGGCGATCGCGCGCGCCTACGAGCTGCTCAAGCCCGGCGGCGTGCTCGCCGTCGCGGTGCCCAACTACGACAGCTGGCAGGCGCGGCTGTTCGGCCGCTATTGGTTTCATCTTGACGTGCCGCGGCACTACTTCCACTTCGGACCCAAGGCGCTTGAAGCGGTCCTCAACCGCCACCACTTGCGCGTCGTGCAGCTCGACCATTTCAGCTTCGAGCAGAACCCCTACGGGCTTCTGCAAAGTCTGTACAACGCCATGGGCCTGCGCTTCAACCTGCTTTACTCCCTGCTCAAGGACTCGAGCGCGCGCACCGACGCGGCCTGGCGCTATCCGTTCCAAAGCCTGGCGATCGGCCTGCTCCTGCCGATTTTCGTACCGCTGACGCTGATAGCCATCGTTCTCGAGACCGTCCTGCGCTCCGGGGGCACCTTCGAGATGTACGCGTTCAAAGAATGATCGAAGCCCTGCTCCGGCGGCGGGGCCTGTGCTTCGCATTGGTTGGAGCCCTCTCTCTTCTCGTCCACGCAAAGGGTTTGTTCGCGCCGCTGCTCGATTACCACTTCCACCGTCAGGTCAACACCGCCTCGATCGCGCGCAACTACGCGCGCGAGGCGCGCCCGATCCATAGGCCGCGTGTCGACTGGGACGGCCCCGAGGACAAGCTGGCCGCCACCGAGATGCCCGCGCACATGTGGCTGTACGGCAAGCTCTGGCCCGTCTTTGGGCTCGGCGAGAAGTGGGGCCGGCTGATCTCCGTGCTGGCCTCGGCGCTGACCACGCTGCTGTTGTTCGCGTTTTTGGAACGCGAATTCGGCCGGGAGCAGGCCCTGTGGGGCGCCGCACTTTTTACCATGCTGCCAGTCGAGGTTTACTTCGGCCGCACCGTGCAGCCCGAGGCGGTCGCGCTGCTGACTCTAGTCGCCTCCCTCTTTTTCTGGGAACGCTCGCTGGCCCCTGATCGATCTTGGGGCGCCTGGGGAGCAGCCGTGTTCTGCGCCTTCATCGCGGTCGGCATTAAGCTGCCCTACGCGCATTTGCTCATTGCTCTGGCGGGCCTGACCTGGCGGCGCTTGGGCCGCAGCGCTTTCTTGGACTGGCGGATGTGGCTGGCCGGGCTCGTCGCCATGGGCGGCGTGATCGCCTGGTATCTTTGGGCGCGCACGGGGCTTTACGTCGTGCCCACGCGCGGCGACGAGTACACCAAGCTCCTGGCCTACGACCGCGTGCTTTACTTCATCTTCTTTCAGATCACCTCGCGCTTCCCCGAGGTCACCACGACTTACGGCGGACTGGCGCTGTTCGCCGTGGGCGTCCGCGAAATCCTGGGCCGCCGCCGCGACATATTCTGGATGAGCTGGCTTGGAGGCGTCGCCTTGCACCTGTTCGCGATGGGCGGCTACGCGCATTACCACGAGTACACCGCCCTGCCCATGGCCCCGGTCGTGGCGGGCTTCATCGGCGTCGGCGTCGCCCTCCTGCGCGCGCGCGTCGGGGCTTTGCCGGACGCCCGCCGCTCTCGGGCCATGGCCGGTCTCGTCCTTCTCGTCGTGTCGGTGCCCGTGCACGCGGCCCTGCGCATCAACCATTGGTACCGCCAAGGCTACACTTATCTCGCCAGCGCGGGCAAAGCCGCCGCGACCGTGAGCGCGCCCTCCGATCTGTTCATGACCAACTGCCAGGCCGCCTCGGTCCTTCTGTACTATCTGGACCGTCGCGGCTGGTCCGATGAGCTCGACTCGCATCCCCAATTCTCCGACGAAAAGATCAATTGGGCCGCGGAGCATGGGGCCAAATTCATCGCCTCGGAAAAACGCGGTATATTTTCAGATCCCGACGGCGCTTTATGGCGCCGGTTCCGCGCGAAGGGCTCGCCGGTCTGGGACGACGGCAAGCTCGTGATTTTCCCTCTCACCAAGAAGCTCTAGCCATCCTAAGGTGCCAATTTGGAATCTTATGTTTGGAATCCAGCGATATGCTCAAAGATATGGAACTAGTCCCGGAAACAGTTCCATATGCTTTAAGATATAGTCGCTACTTCGGCGTGGGAGCGATGACGCTCTGGGGATACTGGTAAATAAACGCCGGCTTACCGGCGGGCTGGGCGCCCGGCCTCAAACGGCCCGACAAATCGGGGCGGCGGGTCCAGACCTGTAGCGCGGTCTCGAATTCCCAGTCGGCGTGGAAAACCGCGGCGCGGCCGATGGTTTCAGGCACGCCGGAGAGAGCGATGTCGGCGGGACCGGAGGGGGCTTGCCGGGCGATCTCCGTCAGGACATGGGTCTGAAGAAGCCAGGAACGCATCCAATCCCAGCCCGCGACCCAGTCGACGCCGGCTGACAGGGTGAAGAACACGACGAAACACGCGGCGGCCGTCTTGCGCCGCGTTCGAGCCAAAAACATCAAGGCGCTGGCCGCCAGCATGGACCCGCCGACGGTACCGGCGGCGTTGAGGCGGTTTTGCTCGTCGAAGATATGAGGCACGTAGCCTTGGGCTGAGACCGCGACGGGGGCGTAAGAGGCGACCCAGGCCGCGGCGCCGCCGATCAGCCATTCTTGGCCCCCGCCCTGAGCGTCCGCCGCCTCGACGACGCCGCGGCGCCACAGCCAGTAGCCGCCGGCGACGGCCGCGGCCAGGGCCGGCAGCAGAAGCCACAGGCCGGCCTCAACGGCGCGGCGCCCGGAATCGGCCGCCAAAGCCAGAACGCCGCTGGTGCTGCATTCGAATGAGCGGCCGTACATCTGCAGCAGACGCACGAAGTTGAAACTCATGGGGCGGGTTTGGCCCGTGGGAAAAAGACGAGGGATCAAGACCTGTTGGTAAAGCACGGCCGCAACCGCAGCAAGGACCAGCGGAATAACGGAGCAGGCGGCGACAAGCCAGGCTTTCTTGGCCGTGCGCCCATTTAGACGCAGACGCATGGCGCACAACGCCGGAATCAGCACCGCCAAAGGCAGCACGGCCTCATACGTGAGTATGGCGGCCGCGAATAAAACGGAGGCGCTCAGGGCATGCAGCCATCGACCGGACTGCGCGGCGGCCAATTGAAATAGAAGCGCCCCGGCAAACAGACAGGCGACGGCCGCGAAGGGAGCCGACAGCCAGTGGTGCGTCGCGGCATGATTCGGGTAGACGGCAAAAATGACCGCGGCGAGAAAAGACAACGCCGCTTGTCCGCTGGCCCGGCGCCAGGCCGCATGAAGAAGAACAACCGCCGCAGCGTTGAAAAAAAGCTGAAGGGCTTGGTACAGCCAGCCGGCGCGGCCGAACAGCCAGTACTGGATCGAAAAATACGGGATGTCGCACGGCCGATACCAGCAGAAATTCCCGACGTTGAATGCCTTCATCAGCGCGGGCAGGCCTTGATTCGGAGCCGACTCCCACAGCTGAATGAAGCGCCAATCGTCCATGTAGAACCCCTTCCAAGCAACGAAGGCTCCATGGACGGCGACCGTAAGCGCGATCAGTATTAAAGAGCTCTCGCGCAGCGAGAGCTCCCGGCTTTGATTCATCCCGGCTTGCGGCCCGAGAACAGGACGAGCCCGCCCTGGTCGCGCAGCCAGGGGATGCGGCGCATGAACGCGTCGCTCTTGACCATAAGTGATTCCGCACCCTGCGCGTCGAGAAGGTTGAAGGCGTGAGGCGGCAGGAACACGCTGGTCCACGTCTCGGCGCCGGTGCCGGCGCCGGCTTCCACCAGCCACTGCCGAATCTCGCGGGCCGACATGATGAAATGGTCCTCATGGGCTTTTTCGTTCCAGATCGTGCTCACGTGCATGAGCAGGTCGAACAAAGGACGGAACGCGCTGCGGTTGTTCTCAAGCCCCCAGTAGCGGCCGCCGGGCTTGAGCACGCGCAGGGCTTCTTTAATAACACGGCCTGGATTCTCGACGTGGTGCAAAATGCCCGAGAACACGACCGCGTCGGCCACCCCGTCGCGCAGCGGGATATTTTCCGCGTCGCCCACCAAGTAGCGCAGGTGCCCGGCGTCGCCTAGCTCGCGGCGCTTGCGCTCGGCGGTGCGCACCATCGCCTCGGAGATGTCGAAGCCCACGATCGACGAGAAGCTGTCCCGGCAGGGAACCGAGATGCGCCCCGTGCCGCAGCCGACCTCCACGAGAAGCCCCCCGCCGGAGGCGCGGATCATGCCCCGGAAAGTCCGGTCGAAGGCCTGCCAGAAAGACAACTTCAGCATGCTGGTCTCGTAGGCCAGAGCGTCCTCGTCGTAAAAATTCTTCTGTCCGAGCTTGTGGACGTCGTCCTCGCGGGAGGGATCCTTCGGCCCGGCGTTCCAGCCCTGCCACGCCGACGCGTGGCGGCGCTGAAAATCTTTCCGAAGGGCGGCGTCTTGAAGCCGCGGCGGCAACAGCTCGGCCACCCCGTTTTCGACGCGATACCAAGCGGAACATCCCGCGCACAAAGCCGCGCCCGTTTCCTCGCCGCCGAAAGAGGACAGCTCCAAGGCGCCATGGCAAACGGGGCAGGCGAAAAGCCGGGAAACGATGTCGGGCAGGAGGGCGGTGGCGGTCGTCACGAGAACGTCCATTATAGCAAGGGCGGCGAGGAATACGGTATCGTCTTCAGATGGACGCGCGCAGCGACAAGCGTTTTAACGGAAGCCGAGTCCTGGTCACCGGCGGGCTGGGATTCATCGGCAGCACGCTGGCCCTGCGCCTGGCCGAGGCCGGCGCCGAGGTCGTCGTCGTCGACGCGCTCATCCCGGGCTACGGCGGAAACAAGTTCAACCTCGAAAGCGGCCTTCCGGAATCGGCCGGGAAGATCCGGGTCAACATCTCCGACGTGCGCGACGAGCATGGCATGAACCACCTCGTCCAGGGGGCCGACTTCGTCTTTCATCTGGCCGCGCAGGTCAGCCACGTGCACAGCTTAAGCGACCCGTTCCTCGACATCGACATCAACATCAAGGGCACGGCCGTGCTCATGGAGGCCTTGAAAAAGCACAACAAGAAGGCCGTCGTCATCCGCGGCGGCACGCGCGGCCAATACGGCCCGACCTCCAAGCAGCCGGTTTCCGAGGACGCGCCCTCCAATCCCAAAGGCATTTACGAGATCTCCCAACTCACGGCCGAGAAAATCCTTCAGGTCTATCACGACATTCACGGCGTGCGCTGCGTCAATCTAAGACTCACCAACATCTACGGTCCTCGCGCGCAGATGCAGCATCATCATTTCGGCGTGGCGAACTGGTTCGTGCGCCTGGCCCTCGAGCACAAAGAAATCCCCATCTTCGGCGACGGCAGCATCAAGCGCGACTTCCTGTACGTCGACGACTGCGTCGACGCCATGCTCGCCTGCGCGGTCGAGGAGAAGACTTATGGGCGCGTCCTCAACGTGGGCTACGGCGAGCCCGTGACGTTCAAGCAGTATGCCGAGACGTTGATCGAGGTCCTGGGCCACGGCTCCTGGGCCTTCAAGCCCTTCTCGGCGGAGCGGGCCGCGCAGGAGCCCGGCGATTTCTGCAGCGACATCACGCGCATCCGCCAGACCACCGGCTGGTCGCCGCGGGTCAAACTCGACGACGGCTTGCGGCGCACGGCGGAATTCTACAAGCGCCACCGCGCCCGCTATTGGCAATGAGCGACGCTCCCTTCATCGACCCGCGCGCGATCGTCGATACCGATAAAGTCGGCCCGCGCACTCAGATCTACGAGTTCACGCACGTGCTCAAGGGCGCTGTCATCGGCGCCGACTGCAACCTCAACTCGCACGTCTTCGTCGAAAACGACGTTCGCGTCGGCAACCGCGTCACGCTCAAGTGCGGCGTCTACCTCTGGGACGGCGTGCGCCTGGAAGACGACGTCTTCGTCGGCCCCAACGTCACCTTTACCAACGACCGCCGCCCCCGCAGCCGGCGGCCCGTGCCCCACCCCGAGACCGTGGTCAAGACGGGAGCCTCTCTCGGCGCCGGTGCCGTCATCGGCCCAGGCGTGGTGATCGGCGAATGGGCGATGGTGGGCATGGGCGCCGTGGTCACGCGCAACGTCGAACCCCATGCCGTTGTATTTGGGAATCCCGCGCGTCGTCAAGGCTGGGCCTGCTTCTGCGGCGAGCGCGCCGACGCACCCCCCTCCAAATGCAGTCATTGAGCATACCGCAAGGCGATCTGGCGCGCGAGTACGCAGAGATCAAGGCCGAGATCGACGAGGCGACCGCCCGCGTTCTTGCCCGAGGCTATTTCCTGTTAGGCCCCGAAACGGGCGGTTTTGAGTCCGAGTTCGCGGCGTGGCTTGGCGTTAAGCACGTCGTCGCTTGCGCCAACGGCACCGAAGCCCTGACTTTGGCCCTTCGCGCCCTCGATATCGGCGACGGCGACGAAGTCCTGGTCCCGACCAACACCTGCGTGCCTACGGCCACGGGCGTGCGCCTAACGGGTGCTACACCCATTCCCACGGACGCCGACGCGCGCACGCTGACCATGTGCCCCAAGTCCGCGCGCCGTGCGATGGGCTCCAAAGCCAAGGCCGTCATCCCCGTGCACCTGTTTGGAGGCCCCGCCGACTTGGACGCGCTCAAGGAGCTGGGCCTGCCGGTGATCGAGGACTGCGCCCAGGCGCACGGGACGATGTATCACGGTCAAAAGGCAGGGACCATCGGCGTGATGTCCTGCTTCAGCTTTTATCCCTCGAAGAACCTGGGTGCCTACGGCGACGCGGGGGCCGTGGCCACCAACGACGCGGCGCTAGCCGAGCGCTTGCGCCGCCTGCGCAACTACGGGCAGACGCGCCGCGACCATCACGAGGAAGAAGGGCTCAACAGCCGCATCGACGAGCTGCAGGCCGCGATCCTACGCATCAAGCTGAAGCACCTCGACGCTTGGAACGCCCGGCGGGCCAAGATGGCCGAACGCCTGGACGCGGCCTTCAAGGGCTTGCCTTTATTCCGTCCCGAGACGATCGACGGCGGGCGCTCGTCCTATCACCTCTACCCCGTGCTCTCGTCGCGGCGCGACGCCTTGCGCGATTTCCTGGAAGAGCGCGGCGTGATCACGCGCGTCCACTACCCCACCCCGCTGCACCTGCAGCCCTGCTATCAGGATTGGGGCTACCGCGAAGGCTCCTTTCCCGCGGCGGAAGCGGCGGCCAAGAACCTGCTCAGCCTGCCTTTTTTCCCGCATCTGCGCGACGAGGAGCTCGAGTTCATCGCGGGACTGGTGAGGGAATTCCATGGCAAATGAACTCCCGGAGTTAAGCGTCGTCGTCCCGGTCTACAACAACTCCGCCAATCTCCCCGATCTGTTTCCGGCCTTGGAAAAAGCGGTGGGACCAAACGCGGAGCTGGTCTTCGTCGACGACCGCTCCCGCGACGACTCCTGGGCCCAGCTGCAGTCCTACGCCAAAAAGCGTCCCCGCACCCAGGCCGTGCGGCTGTCGCGCAATTTCGGATCATTCACCGCCTGTGTGGCGGGCTTAAGCCGCGCGCGAGGAAACGCCGCCGTGCTGATTTCCGCCGACCTGCAAGATCCCCCCGAGCTCATCCCCGAGATGCTCGCGCATTGGAAGGCCGGCCGCCAAGTCGTCTTGGCCGCGCGCGGCGAGCGCGAGGAAAGCCTGGGCCAGCGCCTGTTCGCAGGAATCTACTACTGGATCCTGCGCCGCTTCGTCTTCCCGGAAATGCCCCACGGCGGCTTCGATTTCGTGCTCATCGACCGCGTGGTCATCGACGCGGTGGTCCAGGCAGCCGAGAAGAACACGACCTTAATGGGCCTTATCCTCTGGCTCGGCTTCGACCGCGAGATCATCACCTACACGCGTCGACGCAGGGAAAAGGGCGTCAGCATGTGGACCCTGCGCAAGAAGGTGAAGTACTTCATCGACTCGATCCTGGCCTTCTCCTACTTCCCCATCCGCGTCGTGCAATGGTTCGGCCTGCTGGTCGCCGTCGGCGGCTTCTGCCACGCCGCCTACCTCATCACCTTGAAGCTCCGCAGCGGCATCCCCATCCCGGGCTGGACTGCGATGATGGTGGTCACCCTCGTCCTCGGCGGGGGCAACTTCCTCGTCCTGGGCGTGATCGGCGAGTACGTCTGGCGCATCCTCGATGAGGTCAAACGGCGCCCGTTATTCGTCGTCGACAGCGTGGTCGAACGTTAGGTCCCCTAACTGTTGGCGCCAACAGCACGTCAGGGCGCTGATAGGCGGGAGGAGAAAACGCTTCGATTGTCGTAGAAGTCGACGACCTCGAGCGTCAGGGTGATAGGGCGCCGTACCGCCGAGGCGTCGAACGGGAAGCGGTAAAGAAATTTTCTCGGCCGATCGTGTTCGACTTGGTTGGTCAGCGTGGAGCCGTCGGGAAGGCGGATGGGCTCGATCTTGTACACGTCGCTGACGCCTTGCAGATAATCCTTGTAAGGCAGGCGGTCGAAGTCGATGGTCTTGACAATCGTCTCGCCGGCCCTGAGCTCGAGGCGCTTGACCGAGTCGCCCATCGGCGAGCCGGGAAGGAAGTCGATGACGTCGGCCACGACTTCCTTGTTCAGCACGTACAGGTTGTTGATGACGGGCGGTTGGTCGTCCGCGAGCCTTGGGAAAAACTTCAGGGGGTTGTGGTGAACCCCGTTGTGATCGATCACGTCGACGTGGACGTGCGGCGGGATGCGCGGATCGGTCAGCGGCGCGTCGTAGACTTCGGCCAGATAAGTCCCCGCCTTCACCGACCCGCCCCGTGCCGCGAGCGCGCGCAGCTCCGGTGAGATCGAATTTTGGTCGACGTGGTGGAACTCCCAGCGAAAGCCGTCGACGGCCTCGATGAACACCATATAGGTGTAGGGCGTCTTCCGGGGCGGGTAGTAATAGCCCATGCCGACCTTGCCCTCGACGGGGGCGTACACCTTAGCACCCGCCCGCGTTCTCAGGTCCGCTCCGTGGTGAAAGCCGGGCTTGGGCCCGTAAAACTGCAAGGTCGAGACCGTGTTCATGACGGCAAACGGCTCGCGCAGCGGCCAATCGACGGCCCCGGCCGGGCCCGCTAGGACCAGCACGGCCAAAGTCCGGATAAGCCGGAGACTCATGCCCGGATTACGAGCCGGACAAGGCCTGGCGCATGGCCTCGATGGTGATCTCGAGTTCCTTCTCGCTCGGGGCGTTCTCCGGGCGCGACGCCACCCTCGGTCCTTCCTGGCCGGCGGGAGCCTTGTACCAGCAGCGCGGCCGCAGCCCGACGCGAAAGCCCTGGGAGGCCGTGCAGGCGCCGTCAGCGGGAGCCTTGTCCACGTCTTCGGTCACGGGCTTGGCGCACAAGGAGCCCTGCAAGTACGTGTCGAGACGACACTGGTAGGCGGGATGCTCTTCCAGCGTCTGCGCCACCGCCGAGGTGTCGGGCGTAGAAAATGAGGGCTGCGGCTTGCCGCGCAGCACGCCGAACAAGGTGGCAACCGACATGCCTCCCAAAGCGCCGCCCTCGCAGAACTTGCGGTCGGCCTCGCCGGAAAAGGCGGCGTTGCACGCTGTCGCGGCGAAGGGATCAAGCTTGGAGGTGTCTTCCTTGCCGGTCAAGACCAGGCGCATGCACTTCAGCGTGGCGAAGTAGTCAGCACCACCCTCGGTCGTCGCCCAGACGCCCGACTTTTTGGGAAATCCTCCGATATGATGGCCGATCTCATGACAGGCCACTAATGCGAGGCCTTCGGCAGTGACCGCCTGGTGCCGGGCCAATCCGCCGTACATGTTGACGACCCAGGTGGCGTCGAACTTCATGGCCGAAGCATCGACCGCCGGATCGTCCCATCTCTTGTTGAGCTTGAGCTTGGCGCCTTTAGCGGCGAAGATCGGCTTATACACGGCCTCGACTCGATCGAGAACGGCGTAGAAAGTGGCTGAAGAGACGCCAAGGGCGTTGACGTCGCCGACCTCGATTTTCAGGTCGTTGGCCGGCAGGAATCCCTTGCAGAGCACCAATGGCTCATCGGCCGACGCGAAACCGGCCGCGCACAGAGAGAGCAGAACCGTCAATAGACGCTTGTTCATCGCAACCCCCATTCGACGACAAAAGTCCAATCCGGGCTGCATCGTCTCATATTCAGGCCGGGGGAGTATAGCCCCATTGATGATTTTCATTTCTCCCCCGAGGGTTTTGCGCAGCGGCTGCGCAAAACTCTCCTCTGAAGAATGAAAACAGGACAGGAGACCTGTTAGGGGACCGTCAGGCGGCCGTTTTTGATGGTCAGGCTCGGCAGATCGATGTCGAAGGGCGTCTCGGGGTTAGGATACAACGGGACGGAGAGCTCCTTAATCTCGCGGAACAAAGACAGGGGCAGGCTCACTCCCGCGATGGAAGCCGACAAGATGTCGATCTTCAAACGGCGCGGAGAATCGAGCAGATCAATGGAGGCCTCGGCCGCGACGCTTTTGCCTTTATAGGTGCCGGCGATGCGCACGGTTTTTTCGAGCACGATGTCGGTCACCGTTAAGCCCTTCACGCGCTGGGGAATAAAGATCATCAACTCCTCGGCTCCGATGTCGAGGGACTTGACCTTCAGGCGCTCCAGCCGCAACACTCGCAAATCCGACCAATTGGTACGGTCGGCGTCGGTGTACAGCGGCACGAAACCCACGCCCTCGAGCTCCAGCTCCGGACCCGCGGTGATCAAACCGCGGATATCCGCCTGTTTGGCGCTGACGGTCACGTTCTTATACGTCGAGCGCTTCTCATCCCACGGGCCGAACTGCGCCTTCAAGCCGGTGAGCTCGACTTTGCCCGCGTTGAAGACTTGATAGAAAAGGCCCTTGCCGTTGACGGGCTTCTTAAGGCCCCGGCGCTGACGGAACAAAGTGGCCGTGCTGCCGTCGGGCAGCGGCCAGTTGGCTACCTCTTCATAAGCCGTGTTAAACCAGCTGGACTTGTCGCGGATCACCGCGGCGGCCTCGGGCAGGCCGGAGATGACGCCCGGGGGCCCGATCTTGGGATCCTTAAGAAGGACGAACTCGGAAAGCTCGCTCAGGCGCCGGTTGACCCCGCGCATGCGCACGTGCTCGAGGCCTAAACGGCGCTGGGTCCAGTGGAACGTCGGCGCGTTGAAATACTCGTCGTTGGCCACGAGTGTTACGTTGGTCAGGGGACGCGCGGGGTCGCGCAGCGACTCGACCGCGCGCAGAATCTCCTCGGTCTTCCACTCCTCTGCCTTCGGCGGGCGGTTGTAAAAGAACTCCAGACGATAGAACGGCGCGTTCACCGCGACCGGCCCGATCCAACCGGCGTAATAGTTGAACATGGAGAAAAGCTGGAGGACGGTGACGCTCCAAGACGCGACCTTGGGCCAGGTCGAGCAGAAGGCGATGCCCAGCGGGACCAGGCCGGGAAAAAGAAAGCGGAGCTGACGGTTGGGCACGATGGTCCAGAACACATAGCTGAACGCGACCCATGCGATCAGAATCCAGCCCTGGTGGCCGCGGCGAGGGAATTGCGGCGCAAGCAAGGCGATACTTCCCAGCACCCAAAAGATCGGGCCGAGAGCATCCGAGGCCTGCTTGAAGTACACCGCCCAAGCTCCAGGGGTCCACACCGGGACCGCGAAATCGGCCGAAGCCTGCACCAGGCGTGAGGGCAGAAGCGCCAAGTGCGCCGAGTACCAGGGGAATGTCAACGCGACCGAGAGAGCGGCCGCCGCGGACATCGCCATGGCCGAGCGCCTGTCGGCCAGCGCCATGAACGCGACCCAGTAAGCCGGCAGCATGTAGCTGAAAAAACTCCACTTGTGCAGCATCCCGGCCGCGTGCAGGACGCCGAACAGCAGCGAGGGTATCCACACGGTGAAGCCCTCGGAAGCGATCAGGGCCCAATAGGCCGCCGCCGCCAGCGCGATCAGCGGCAAATCGACGAGCTGAGTTGTGAGCAAGTCCTGGATTCCCGGCGAGGCGACGAACATCATCGTCGCCGCGAGTGCCGTCGAGTCCGGGCGGAAGTACCAGGCCAGCCCGAAGATGGAGACCGACAAGAGCACGAGATACATCCAGTTCACCCACAGCGCCGCGTGAGCCGGGTTGAGGGAATCGTAAGTCCGCATCAACAGCAGGTGATACAGAGGCGGGAAAGGCGGCATGCCCGGCTTAGGCGCCAAATACCAGGCGTCGGCAGGCCGCCCGGCCTTGAGAGCCTGGCGGTAGTCGAGTGCTATCTCCATGTGGATCGACTGATCCCACGCCGGGGGACGCGTGTCCACGCGCGTAAAGGAGCGCAGCAGGATGGCCTCGGCCCCGAGAAAGGCGATTAGGCCCATGAGGCCCAGGATCAAGGCCTTACGGCGAGCAGCGGACGAGGGCGGAGCGTAGACGTTCTCCATACGGGGCGGTCATCATAATAAAAAAGAAGACCTAGGAACGCGGGCCAAAGTGCTCATGACGGCGGCGACCGGGACAGCTATACTAAATACAGTGAAAACGAAACTTTTCCTCCTTCTGATCCTCAGCCCCGGCCTTTGCGGCGCGCAGATCCCCCGCGTTCCCGCTCTATCGGCTCCGTCTTATTGCGCGCCCGCGCTTTTAGCGCCCGCTCTGCCCAGCGCGGGGCTTTTGACGCCGACGCTGCCGACTGCGGGCTTGTCGACCCCGCAGCTTGCGCCTGAACGCCCGGCGCAAATCTCCGTCGCCCCGGTCTCCGTCGCTCCCAATCAGGCGCCGCCGAGCGCGGCGGCCCTCCCAGCCCGCCTCGAACGCCGCTTTGTACTTCTCGACGGGCAATTCCCCCTGCCGGCGGCGGGCTATGCCGCCTCGGTTCGGCTCCAAATACGCGCCGAGCTGCTGAGCACCGCGCGCGCGATGCCGGAAGCCGACGGCAACCTGTTGGAAACCGTGGCCGAGCAGTCCGACCGCGCGCTGGCCGCCATCCAGCGCCGGCTTGACGCCGATGAGATCGATCCGCTTCTGGAACTGCGCGTGGACCCGACAGCGCAGCCCGTCGCGCCCAATACCCGCCCGATCAAGGTCGGCGTCTACCCCGTGGCCGGAGACCCGCTCCACTGGGGGCATCTCATCGTCGCCCTGCGCGCCATCGGAGACCTGAGCATAGATAAGGTGGTCTTCGTCCTCGCCGGGGATGACCCCCGCAAGCAGACGATGACTCCGGTTGCCGACCGCCACCCCATGGGACAAGAGGTTTTGGGCTTGTTCGCGCCGTTTTTTACGTATTCTCCGATCGCGATCGGAACTCAATTCGACGGTGAGACCAACATCTTCCGCCTTCTAGCACTCAACTCGGGCGCGCCGGTGGAGGCCTGGTACATGGTCGGCGACGATCACTATCGCCTTAAGGACAAGAGCGGCAACCCGGACACTTTGCCCAAGCTCGAGGCCAACCGCGAGAAATTCCTAGGCGGCGACGGGGCCCTTCACCGGCTCAAAGTGGCCTTCATCGAGCGCGAGCGCCCGACCGAAGCCGTGCCCACGAGCCTGGAGGTCAAGTTCGTCAAGCACGCAGGCTTTGAGGCCTCATCATCGGAGGTGCGCGCCGGCAACTTCGCGCTGGTGCCCGACGTCGTTCGCCGCTACGCCCTCGACAAAGGGCTGTACGGACTCGGACGCTAAAAAACATCCCCAAACCCGGCGAACCGAGTTTGGGGATGACGAGACGACAAGATCCGTCTTACTTCTTGATGATGATCTTGTACTTGTTGACCCGGAACTGGAACGAAACGCTGGGCTTGCCCTTGACGATAGACGTGCGCGTCTCTATCGCTCCGGTCAGCTCGAGGCGCTTGCCGACTAAGTCGGACATGATCGGGAAGGGCTTGCCGTTGGTCTGCGCCGGGACGCGAAGCGGGAGGAACGCGACCACCGGAAGGCCGACCTCGCGAGACCCGACCCCGACCTGAAGGGTGAAGCAGGGCTTGGCCGCACCGCAGTGGTTGGCAAGCACGGCTTCGGTCGTGACCGATTTCTTGAGGTAGAACTTGGCGCGCAGCTTGAGGACGTTCAGCGACACCTTCAGCGAAACGCCGACCTTGGGCGCGACCACGACGGGCTTGGGCGCGGCGACTTTGATAGCACTCATGTCCGCGGACGCGAGCTGCGGATTATTCCAGTCCACGGCGCCGGCGACAGTCGCCGACATCGCCAAGCAGGCGACCATGATTGAATTCTTAACTTTCATTTTGATTCCTCCCTAAATATGACAACACTTAGTTCGCGGGATTTTATAAAAGCCCCCTCGAACAGTGTGGGCCAAACGGTCCAACCCATATAAGCCATTGGACCTACGTCTATTTAGGCCCAATGGTCCAAAAAAATATCCCCGAACTTGGTTTGGGCCAAGTTTGGGGATAACCGGACTGCGGTTCGCTTACTTCTTGATGATCTCGTACTGATGGACTCGGAACTGGTACCTGTAGCCCTTCTGTTTCTTGGAAGGCACACCGACCAGCACCAATTCTCCGACCAACCGCAGTTTTTTGTCGAGCAAATCCGACATGATCGGCGGCCGACGGGACCCGGCGGCAGTCAAGGGGAGCCAGGCCCACACCGGGACCGTCACGAAGCTGGGCGTTCCACGGCCGCTTTGCAGCACGAAGCAGGGCTTGAAGTAGCTCGCGCACGCGTTCTCAAGCACGGCAACCGTCCTGACCGTCCTGCGGTTATAGTTCTTGGGATCGAACTTGAGGGCCTGCAGCGTCACATCCTTCGCCGCCGAGGGCGGAGTGCGCACGAGCTCCGCCTTGGGCACAGCGACCTCGATGGCGTTCAGATCAACGGAGGCGAGCTGCGGATTGTTCCAGTCCATGGCGCCGACGCCGGCCGCCGTAAGCATCGCACAAACGACGAAAATCGGATTTTTAACTTTCATGTGTTTCCTCCTAATTTAAGCTCTAGAATTCTATATAAGCCGCCGCGGATGCATGGGGGCCGGAGGGAGCAACTGTCCAACGCCATTGGACCCAGCCCATTTCGGGACTATTGGCCCCCACAACCCTTCGCTCTGGGCGCCACGGCCTTCCTCTATTTATGTAGAATTCGGGCCCTATGCAAGCGGTGATCCTCATTGGCGGAATGGGTACCAGGCTGCGGCCGTTCACCTTGGCCACGCCCAAGCCCTTGCTGCCGGTCTTAAACCGCCCTTTCCTTGAGTACCAGTTCCAAATCCTGCGCCGTCACGGGATCAAAGAGGTCATCCTCTGCACGTCCTACCACGCCCAGTCCTTCCGCCGCGCGTTCGGAACCGGCAAACGGCTGGGGTTGAAGATTTCCTACGTCCGCGAGAAGCTGCCGCTGGGAACGGGCGGCGCGCTCAAGAACGCCGAGCGTTTGCTCAAGGGCACGACTTTGGTCCTCAACGGCGACGTGCTCAACGCCGTCGACCTCGGCGCGTTGCAGCGCTTTCATAAGTCCCACCGCGCCGAGATCACCATCGCCCTAACAAGAGTCAAAGACCCGACGCAGTACGGCCTCGTGCTCACCGACGACAAGGGAATGGTCCGCCGCTTCCTGGAAAAACCGTCCTGGGATGAGGTCGAGACCAACACCGTGAATGCCGGCGCCTACATCTTCGAGCCCTCCGTGCTCGACCACATCCCCGCGGGCAAGCCCTACTCTCTTGAGCGCGGGCTGTTCACCGAGCGCCTCGTCGCCGGGGCGCGCATCGCCGGCTACGTCACCCCAGGCTACTGGATCGACATCGGCACCATCGGCAAATACCTGCAGGTGCACCTCGACCTGCTCGAGGGCCGCACCCCCTTCAAGGCCGGAGCCTACGCCCGGCCCTTTCGCAACAATGACGGCGCCCAAGTAACCGCCGGATCGGGCACCACGGCCGGGGAGTACGCGCGCTTTGCCGGCGCGATCAGCCTGGGCTCGAACGTGCGCATCGGCCGCGGCGCCCAGCTCTCGGACTGCGTCGTGCTCGACGACGTCGTCATCGGCGACGGCGCGCGCTTGGACCGCTGCGTCGTCGGCCCCCGCGCGCGCATCGGCACGCACGCCTCGCTGGGACCCGGGACCGCGCTGGCCGGCGGCTCGACCATCGGCGACCACAGCCAACTGTGATGAAGACCGCCTCCATCGAGACGGTGAAGAAGCCTTGGGGCCGAGAACTGATCTTCGCGCGCGCCCCCAAGTACGTGGGCAAGATTCTCGTCATCGAGAAAGGCCGCCGCTTGAGCCTGCAGTACCACCGCAAGAAGCACGAAAGCCTGATGGTGCTGCGCGGCCGGCTGGGCCTGCGCCTGGGCAAGACCAACAAGATCGTCGGACCGGGCACGGCCTTTTCCGTGCCGCCGCGCACGATCCATCGCTTTGAAGCGCCGAAAGGGCGCGTGACCCTCATCGAGGTGTCCACGCCCGAACTGTGGGACGTCGTTCGCCTGCAGGACGATTACGGACGGAGAGGAAAATAATGGACCCCATCAAATTCGGAACCGACGGCTGGCGAGGGATCATCGCGCGAGACTTCACTTTTCAAAACTGCCGGCGCGTGGCCCAGGCGATCGCCGACTACATCAAGGATGAGCAGATCAAGAACGCCCGCAAGAAAGGCCCGATGTCGGGCCCCATGGTCATCGGCTACGACCGCCGCTTCCAATCCGATGTTTTCGCGCGCGAGATCGCCAAGGTCCTCGAGGCCAACCACCTCTCCCCGATCCTCATGGCCGAGTCGCTTCCCACGCCCGCGGTCAGCCTCATGACTAAGAAACTCGGCGGCGTGGGCATCATGGTCACCGCCAGCCACAACCCCCCGTCTTACAACGGCGTGAAGATCAAGATGGACGGCCGCGCGGCCCTTGAGCCCGTGACCAAGGGCGTGGAGTCGTGGGTCGACCGCACCGCGCCCACTCGGGCCACCGAGATCAAGATCAAGAGCTACCGCGACGTCTACCTCCAGTATCTCGGCAGCCGCGCCGACCTGTCCAAAATCAAGTCCAAGATCAAGAAGCCCGTCGTCATCGACTACATGCACGGCGCCGGGACCGGGCTGATGGCCGAGTTCCTGCCCGCCAAGAACCTCATCGAGATCCGCGCCAAGCACGACCCCTTGTTCGGCGGCGTGCACCCCGAGCCCATCGAGCAATACCTGGGCGCGCTATCGGACGCCGTCAAGAAGAACAAAGCCTCCGTGGGACTAGCGCTCGACGGCGACGCCGACCGCTTCGGCCTCGTCGACGAAAACGGCCGGTATCTCACGCCCTGCCAGGTCTTCCCCATGATCGCCCTCTATCTCATCGAGAAGAAGAAGTTCACGGGCAAGATCGTCCAGTCGGTCTCCTTGGGCTACCTGGCCGAGCGCATCGCCAAGGAGAAGAACATCCCCTTTGAGCAGATGCCCGTGGGCTTTAAGTACGTCGCTGAGAAGCTCGCCGCCGGCGAAGCCGCGATCGCCGGCGAGGAGTCGGGCGGCTACGCCTGGGCGACCAAGGGCGGCATCGCCGAGCGCGACGGCATGCAAACCGCGCTGCTCATCCTTGAGATGATGGCCGCCACGGGCAAGACTCCTTCGCAACTGTTGAAGGAAGTCGAGACCCGCTACGGTGTTAGCGTCTACAAGCGCATCGACTATCGCATCCACAAGGCCGTCGTCGACAAAGCCATCTGGACGCAGAAGCTGATCAAGAAGCTGCCCAAGAAGATTCTGGGCACGCCGATCAAGGAGTTGATCTCCATCGATGGCCTAAAGATCATCCTCGAGGACGGTCACTGGCTGCTCATGCGCCCTTCAGGCACCGAGCCCCTGATGCGCGTCTACGCCGAAAGCGACAAGGCCGACCGCACCCAGGGCCTGCTCGATATGGCCAAGAAGTGGGTCGCCCCCAACTTGAATGTCTAGATGTTACAAGCTATTCCTTACCGACATCTGCGTCCGGCCCCTTGGGGCCGGACGAACTAATATCTATGTTTCCTAAAAAAGCGATGCTCCTGGCGGCGGGCGCGGGCACGCGCCTGCGGCCGCTGACTTACGAGACGCCCAAGCCCATGGTGCCGGTCGTCAACCGGCCCGTCATCCATCACGTCCTCGACAACCTCCTCAAGCACGGCATCGAGGAAGTGATGGTCAACTTGCACATGCTGCCCGAGCAGGTGCGCGGCTACTGCGGCGACGGCTCGCGCTGGAGCCTGAAGCTGCAGTACTCCTACGAGTCCAAGCTCATGGGCACCGCCGGCGCGATCAAGAAGGTCGAGAGCTTCTTTAAAGGAGGGCCCTTCTTCGTGATGTCGGGCGACGGCCTCTCCGATATCGACCTGGGTGCGATGTGGCAGTTCCACCGCCGGCGGGGCTCGGTGGCCACCATGGCGGTCAAGCGCGTCGACGCGCGCTTCGACTACGGCGTGACCTTGATGGACGCGACCCAACGCATCAAGGGATTCCTTGAGAAGCCCTCCTGGGGCGACGTGTTCTCCAACAAGGTCAACACCGGCATCTATCTTTTCGAGCCCGAGGTCCTGAAAATGATGCCCGCGGGCAAGGTCTATGATTTCGGCCACGACTTGTGGCCCAAGCTCCTGAAACTCAAGAAGCCGATTTACGCCTACGAGACCGACGCGTACTGGTGCGACGTGGGCAACCTGGCCGAGTTCCGCCGCTGCCAGATCGACTGCCTTGATGGCAAGGTCAAAATCCACATTCCCGGCGGCGAACGGCGCAAGGGCGTGTGGGTTCAAGAGGGCACCGTCATCGATCCAAAGGCCAAGCTGACGGCTCCCGTCGTCATCGGCAAAGGCTGCCGCATCGCCGCGGGCGCTTCTATCGGCCCGCACACCGTCGTGGGCGACCGCGCCGTCATCGGCGCCAACTCCACGCTCAAGAACTGCATCCTCTTCGACAATGTGACCGTCGGAGAGGATGTGCACCTAACCAACTGCATCATCGGGCCCAACGGCCACGTGCGCGAAAACATCTCCGTCTACGAGGCGGCGGTGCTCAATATTCGAGCCTAGACCCCCTTAGGCCAAATTCCGACCCCTCTATAGGCCCTTCGGCCCAGCCCTTACCCCCACCCCGAGGGGTATCCTGAGGTCATGAAACATCAATATCTCGCCGCGGGCCTGGCGATCATGGCCCTCAACCTGACTTCCTCAGCCGAGCCTCTCGGCTACGGATCCAACGAATCGTTTCTCGCGGACATGAAGCTGCAAATGGGCCACAGCGCGCGCGACGGCCATAAAACCTTGGACGACATAGTCCTCGATCACATCTCAGACAATCTTCAGGCCACCGTCATGATCCTGGTGGAGAACGTCAAAGCAGATCCCAAAACAGAGAAGGAAGTCATCTCGCAGGAAGGCAACGGCTCCGGCGCCATCATCACCACGGACGGACTGGTCGTGACTAATGCTCACGTGGTCAAGGAAGGAAACAAATACACCGCCGTCCTCAACGACAAAAGGCAACTGCCCGCTTTTCTCGTCGGCCTCGACATAGAAACGGATTTGGCCGTGCTCAAGATCGACGGCTACCGTTTCCCCACGATCCGCTGGGGAGACAAGCGCAAGCTGCGCGAAGGCGAGAAAGTCGTGGCCATCGGCGCCCCGAAGGGCCTGCACCAATCCGTCACCAGAGGCTCCATCAGCCACCTCCATCGCAGCATGGGATACTCGAACTATGAAGACTCGATCCAAACCGACGCCGCCGTCAACGGCGGCAGTTCCGGCGGCCCGCTCTTTCACGCGGCAAGCGGGGAGCTTATCGGCCTCAATTCGGCGATCTTAACCAAAAAAGAGGGATTCCAAGGCATCGCCTTCGCCATTCCCGCCCACATGGTCCGCGCCATCGCCGCAAGACTGATCAAGGACGGCGAAATGGTCCGCGACGGCTCGCTAGGCCTGATGGTCGTCGATCTGACTCCGGACGTGCGCATGGAGACAAGCGCGCCGCGCGGCGTGCACGGCGCCGCCGTCACCTCGGTCGAAGGTCACAACCATGCCAGCGGCCTCGAAGTCGGCGACGTCATCGTCGAGATGGATGGGACCCCCCTGACGAACATGTTCGACCTGCGCTGGAAGGCCTCCCTGATGGCCGTCGGCTCGACCACCTCGGTCAAGGTCTGGCGCAGAGGCCAGATGCTTAACTTCACCATCACAGTCGGACCCAGGCCCCCCGAGCCAAAATCCAAAGACAAGACCGAGCCTAAAGCTGACCAGGCCGAATAGCCTATTGTGAAGATTAAAAAACAGCTGCTCGCGGGCCTGACGGCCTTGATCCTCAACGGCCCAGCCTCGGCCGCTTCCCTCACCTATGGGTCCAGTGAGGCTTTTATCTCCGGCATGGAGCAGCTTCTCCAGGGAACTAGAACATCGGATGCGGGCGGCCCCGCCCCTCGCGCCGTTTTGGTCTATGACACCGTCGTGTTTAAAAAGCATATCAGGGCAAACAAGCAAGTCACGGTCATGATCACAGCTGAGTCCGCTCCTGAACCAACGTCTTGGTTTCCTCTGCTGAAAATAGATACCCCAAAGCCCCGAGAACGGGCCAGCTCCGGTTCAGGAGCTATCGTCACCAAAGACGGCTATATCGTGACCAATAATCATGTCGTCGAAGGGGCCGTCAAAATCACCGTAACCTTAATCGATAAGCGAGAGTTTCCGGCCAAACTCATCGGCGTGGATCCGGCGACCGATATGGCCGTGGTTAAAATAGACGGAGTCAATCTTCCCACGATCCGCTGGGGAAATTCCGACAACCTCGAGGTCGGCGACCTTATCGTGGCCATCGGGGCTCCTATGGGCCTAGATCAAACCGTGACCTCCGGCATCGTCAGCTCCATTCACCGAAAAATCAAGCTGCTCGAATACGAGGATTTCATCCAAATCGACGCGGCCCTCAATCCGGGCAATTCCGGCGGTCCCCTGTTCCACGGCGAAACCGGCGAATTCCTCGGCCTCAACAACTCGATCGTCTCCCAGACGGGCAGTTTTAACGGCATCGGTCTCACTATTCCCGCCGCCGTGGTCAAAGAGATATCCGCCGTCCTCATCAAAAGCGGGAAAATCGTCCGCAGCATAGTGGGTATCAGCACGGTGGAACTGACCTCGACCCGGCGCGCCGAACTGGGCGTGCCCCCGGGAATTCAGGGCGTCCTAGTCGAAGACGTTGCCGCCGATGGACCCAATGCCAAGTCCGGACTCGCCGCCAAAGACGTCATCGTGGGATTTAACGCCGTCTCCATAACGAACAGATTCCAATTGCGCATGGCGATCGCGCGAATGCCCCCCGGCTCGATTGTCCCAATGACCGTCTGGCGCAAGGGCCAGACGGTGAATGTCAACGTGACATGCGCCCCCAGGGGCTAAGTTTCTCCAAGACAAAGTTGCTATAATCGCTGATCTGCCGTCGGCGGACACCGCCCTCGAAAAACGGCATGGAGGATCGCAGATCATGGGGCAGCGCAAAGGCAAGTTTTTCTTCAACTCCGAGTCGGTCACCGAGGGCCACCCGGACAAAGTCTGCGACCAAATCTCCGACGCCGTGCTTGACGCCGTCTTAGCCGAAGACCCCACCGGCCGCGTCGCCTGCGAGACCTTCGTGGCCCGCGGCCTGGTGATCGTCGGCGGCGAGATCACCACCAAGACCTACATCGACGTCGACAAGCTCGTGCGCGAGGTGGTCAAGGACATCGGCTACACCCGCCCCGAGTACGCCTTCGATTCCTCTTCCTGCGCCATCTTAAGCGCCATCGGCCGGCAGTCCCCCGACATCTCCCAGGGTGTGGACACCGGCGGCGCCGGCGACCAGGGCATCATGTTCGGCTACGCCTGCCGCGAGACCGACGAGCTCATGCCGCTTCCCATCATGCTCGCCCACAAGCTCACCCGCAAGCTGGCGGAAGTCCGCCGCTCCGGAGAGCTGTCCTACCTCGGTCCCGACGGCAAATCGCAGGTGTCCGTCGAGTACTTGGACGGCCGCCCCGTGCGCGTGGACACCGTCGTCGTCTCGACCCAGCACGGCCCCGAGATTCTCGATAAGTCCGGCGACCAGATCACCGAGAAGTCGCGCAAAGAGATCATCGACACCGTCATTCGCCCCGTCCTGGGCAAGCGCTTAATCGACGACAAGACCCGCTTCCTGATCAACCCCACCGGCAAGTTCGTCGTCGGCGGCCCCGCCTCCGACACCGGCCTGACCGGCCGCAAAATCATCGTCGACACCTACGGCGGCCGCGCCCCGCACGGCGGCGGCGCCTTCTCCGGCAAGGATCCGACGAAGGTCGACCGCTCGGCCTGCTACATGGCGCGCTACATCGCCAAGAACGTGGTCGCCGCGGGCCTGGCCTCCGAGTGCACGGTCCAACTCGCCTACGCCATCGGCGTGGCCGAACCCGTGGGCGTGTACTTCGACACGCACGGCACCGGAGTGGCCGACGAGTCCCGCATCGAGGCCGCCGTCCGCAAGTTCTTCCCCATGACGCCCAAGGGCATCATCGACACGCTCAAGCTGCGCCGCCCCATCTACCGCCAAACCGCCGCCTACGGCCACTTCGGCCGCACGGAGAAGGGGTTTGAGTGGGAGAAGACGGACAAGGCCGACGCCCTGCGCGATGAAGTCCTCGGCAAAGGCGCCAAGAAAAAGGCCCTCGCCGCCGCCTAAGGACGGCGCGAGCCGATGAACAAGACCGTCGCTTCCGCCGCCGAGGCCGTCGCCCGGGTCAAGGATGGGGCGACGGTCTTGGTCGGCGGCTTCGGGGTGTGCGGACTGCCCGAGAACCTGATCGCCGCCCTGCGCGCCAGCGGAGTCAAGAATCTCGCTATCGCGTCTAATAATGCAGGACTGGACGATTTCGGCATCGGCACTCTCCTTAAGAACGGACAGGTCCGAAAGATGATCATGTCCTACGGGGGCGAGTGCAAAGCCTTCGAGGAGATGACCTTGACCAAGCAGCTCGAGGTCCAGTGGAACCCGCAGGGCACTTTGGCCGAGCGCCTTCGCGCCGGCGGCGCGGGGATCGGCGGGTTCTTCACCCCCACCGGCTACGGAACGCTCGTCGCCGAAGGCAAGGAGACGCGGCTTATCGATGGGCGCTGGATGGTCTTCGAGAAGCCGCTGCGCGCCGACTTCGCTTTCGTGAAGGCTTGGAAAGGCGACGCCTTGGGCAACCTCATCTACCGCAAGACCGCGCGAAACTTCAACCAGGTCATGGCCACGGCCGCCGACTGCGTCATCGCCGAGGTCGAGCAGCTCGTCGACGTCGGAACGCTGCCCCCCGATCAAATCCACACGCCCGGCATCTACGTCGACTTCGTCCTGCCGGGGCCCAAGTACCTCAAGCCCATCGAAAAGCTCACCGTGAGAAAATCGGCGGCCCACGCCTAAGACTCAAGCTTTAAAGAATGGTTTGGGTCTGCTCTGTCGGCAGCTGAAAGATAAAAGCCGAGCCCTTGTTCAGCTCGCTCTCGACCCAAATCTTGCCTTGATGGGCCTGGATGATGTTGCGGCAAATCAGCAGGCCTAAACCGAAGCCTTCCTGCTTGCCCTGAACCACATTGCTCCCGCGGAAGAACGCGTTGAAAATATTCTCGATATTTTCCGGCGGGATGCCCAGTCCGTGATCGGCGACGCGCACCTCGACGCAGCGCTCGCGGGCGATGACGCTCACGTCCACCGCGGTTTTTTCAGGCGAGTACTTGATCGCGTTGTCGATGATGTTGATGAAAGTCGCCTCGATCTTGTCGACGTCCATCTCTATGAAGAGCGGCTGGCTCGGACAGGACAGATTGATGGTGATCCCCGGATGCGTGATATGGAACTTGGAGAGGACGTTTTTAGCCGTCTCGATAATGTCGGCTTTTCTCAGCTGCAACGGGATATTCGATGATTCCGTCGTCTGCAGCGCCAACAGGTCGTTGAGGAGCCGCAGCATCCGGCTGACCTCCTCGCGCACTTTATGCAGGTAGCCTGCGACCTGCTCGGCGTCGAGCTTGTGCTGCGCGACGATGATGGATTCAACACAGCTGTAAATGACGGTCAAAGGGTTGCGGAGCTCATGGGAGACGACGCCGATGAATTGGTTCTTATCTTCCGTCAGCAAGCGGAGCTTATAGTTGGCGCTCAGCAGGTCCTGAGTCCTTTGCTTGACCACGTCCTCGAGATTAAGATGGCGATTTCTTTGATCCTGTTCCGCCTTCTTCAGCTCCAAATGCATCGAGATGATGTTGAAGAACTCATCCAACGAGAACGGCTTGCTGAGGTAATCCGCCGCGCCCAGGCGCAGGGCCTTGACCACCGCGTCGTAATCCGCGAAACCGGTGATCAGCACGACCGGGGTCTTTGGCGGATTGCCCCGGCGGGACTCTTCAATCCGTATTTCGCCGAGAAGCTCCACGCCGTTCATATCCGGCATCCTCATATCCGTTATCACCAGATCTATCCGTTCGGTGGCAAACAGCGCCAGCGCTTCGACGCCGTTTTTGGCCGTGAATATCCCATACCCTTTCATCCGCGCGCCCATGCTCAGACTGTTGCGGAACTCGTTGTCGTCCTCGACGATCAGGAGGTTCTCTTTGGCGGGAACGGTCTTTTCCCCCCTGGACCCGGCGCCGCTGTCCCGCGCGGCCGGATCGGACGCGAACGACCGCGGGGCGACGGACGAGGCCGGCGCGACCGGCTTCTTACGTCCGGACTCGTTTACAATGCGCTCAAGCGGCTCAATATCCAAACCGCGGATGTCCTCTTCAACGCTTAATAGATCCTCTTTCAAATGGTTCTCCTCCCAGATAGGTCACGATCGCATGAGCGGCAGACGAAAGGAAAATATCGAGCCTTGCCCCTGCTTGGATTTAAGCGCGAGGACGCCCGCATGCCTGTCCGCGATACTCTTGGAAACGGCCAGGCCTAAACCGGTGCCCTTGCCGACCCCTTTGGTGGTGAAGAACGGCTCGAAGACGCGGGCAGCATCGGCCGCCGCGATGCCCTCTCCGTTGTCCTCCACCTCAAGAACCGCGTGTTCTTTTTCCGTATAGAGCCGTACGTGTATTTCCTTCAAAGGGCGGGTCGAGACGGCATCCTTGGCGTTGCTCAGGAAGTTCACCAGGATCTGGGAAATTTCAGTGGCATGTCCCCTGACCGTAGGGTCGGCGCGGATATCCCGCACGACCTTCACGTTGTCGGCCTGGAGCAAGGAGCCCATAAGGGTCATCGACTCCTCGACGACCGGGACCAAGCGGATCGGCGACAGGCGCACGCCCACCTGAGTGGGACGCACATAGCTCATGAGCATCTGCACGATGTCCTTGCAGCGGGACGTCGAAGACTCCACGGATTTCAGGACCGCTTTGATATCCTCGGTCACGGCCATGGTCTGCAACAGCTGGACGTTAAAGAGAATCGAGGCCAACGGCGTATTGATCTCGTGGGCGACGCCGCCGGCGATCTGGCCGATGGAGGCCATCTTCCCGCTTTGGGCGAGCTGCTGCTGCAGCAGCCGCTCATGAGTCACGTCCTTGAACACCAGCACGATGACGGGAGCGCCCCCCGTCGCCTGGTTGGAGCTCTGCCCCGAGCGCAGCATGCACTGCAGGATCTTATCCTGCCCCTGGATCTTAAGGCCCGCCTCGAACGAATCGTCGGCCGACTCTGAATTGGCGATGTTGACGACCCGTTCGACAAGGTTAAATTCCTTTATCAGCGCCTCGGGCATCACCGCATCCAGCTTCTGGGTCTCCACATCGGCGCGAGAGCGCTCAAAGAGACGCTCGAAAGCACGATTGACCGAAATGATATACGTGGCGCGATTGACGAGCAGCACGCCCACGGGCAAAGCCTCCAGCGCGGACTGAAAAAACGCGCGCCAATGCTCGGCGATCTCGCTGTCGCCGGCGTCGTCCGTCTCCGGATCACTCATCGCATTTCTTGACACTCATGCGCCAGAAGTATAACATCGTTATATATGGTTATCGAGGGGGGAGCATGAAAGGAGTCGTCGCGACGCATTTCAAGGAATATGTCGGGACCAAGCTCGGTCCCACCGTGTGGCCGGGCGTTATGAAGGCCACAAAACTCGCTTCCGACGTGTTCCCCCCTTCCGCGGACATCCCCGACGAAGCCGTCGTCAACGTCATCGTCGCCGCGGCCAACACCGCCGGCAAGCCCGTCGAAGAAGTGTTGCATGAGTTCGGCGTCTTTGAAATGACGAAGCTCTTCGATGTTTACGCGCATTTGATTTCCCAGAAGACAGCCAAGGACTTCCTGCTCACCGCGCACGACAAGATCCGTCTCGCGGTCAACAAAGACTTCCAAGGCAGCGGAGAAGAAGCCTCCTGCCCTTTTTTGAAAAAGAGAATCCCTCCGCTTCTCGAGGTCAAGGAGACGTCCGTCCCCAATGAGCTCAAGCTCTTCTATCGATCGCCGCGCAAGCTGTGCGCCTTCAACGCCGGCATCATCCAGGCGGTCGCCGCTCATTATAAGGTCAAGATCGGCGTCACTCACAAGTCTTGCATGAACAAAGGCGACGCCGTGTGCGAGTACGACGTCGTTATCTCCCCGGCTTAGGGAGAATCCGGCTTCTTCGGCGCGCGCCTGCGCGCCACCGCTTCATCAAGCAGGGCGTACAGCGTCTCCATTTTATAGGGCTTAGCCAGGAACTCAAGGGCGCCCAGCTCTTTGGCGCGGGCGCGCCGCTCGGCGCTCGGAAATCCAGTGACGAGGATGACCTCCATCGCCGGCCGCTCCCGCTTGATGATTCGAAGGACCGCGATCCCGTCCAAGCCGGGCAGCATGATGTCGCAGACGACGGCGTCGAAATCGCCGTTTAGAGCGGACGCCACGCCCTTTTCCCCGTCTTCGGCCGCGGTCACCTCGATGTTCTTCTTCTGCAGATTGAAGCAAAGCATGTCTCGCATGCCTTTTTGGTCATCGATGACGAGTACGCGAGTGGGGGTCATGGTTTGCCGGGCCTACCGGATATCGAAGCCGTGCGGCATGCTCAGGCCCTCGGCGGCGCTCCAGGTCTTGATGATGCTGTCCTTGGCCGCGTCGATCTTGACCACGAAGCCGCTGCGGAAGCTTTCGGCGAACACATAGTGTCCGTCGGGCGTGACGGCCAACTCGTGAGTGTCCGCATACGTCGCAGGTAATCCTTTCCCGGCGCTAAAACGTTTAATAAACGCGGGCTTAAGGTCATTTTTTATATCCCAAATGGAGATATGCCCCGGAGGGGTGCCGGTTTTTTCGATGTTGCCCTCCGCCACATAGAGCTTGCCGCGGGCAATGGCGACGTCCGAGACGCCTTCCAGCACGTCGGAGGATTTCAGAACGGCTGTCGCGGTTCCTTTAGCCGCGTCAACGAGCCATACGGATCTCTCGGACGTGTTCGGAGCCCCTTGGTTGGCCTCCTGGGTGCAGTTCGTGTAAAACCGGTCCTCATCGAGCCAGGCGGCGGTATGCGTGTACGCGCACAAGGTCGGTCCATCCGCCATCGTAACGGCCTTGTCGAACGTCATTTCCCCGGTGGTGGAGTTCAGCTTCCAGATGGAAACTTCGTTGCCGTTGAGCTGATATTGCGTCGACATGGCCCGCGTCATGGAGCTATTGGGGTAGACGCCATGAGGAGTCTTCAGGGTCGGATGGGCGATAGGGGCCCCGACGAACTCATCGGTTTTCGTATTAAAAACGCGCAGCCGGTTGTTATTGAGCTCGCTGAACAGGAGGTAGCGTCCGTTCGAAGTCAGATGCGGCCCGTGCCCCTCCTGCATCGCCGGAGCCATGGCGGTCATCCCCGCCATCATGCCGATCGGCTCGGTATTGGCCGGGAGCACCTCGACGGTTTTAACGAGGGTCGCCGCGGGAGAACCGGAAGCCCAATCCAGCTCGACGACCGCCAGCCGCAAAGGCAGTTTTTGATTGCCCCCCATCGTCAGGTAGGCTCTTTTTTTATCGAGAGAAAGGACGGCGTGCATGGGCTGCCCCTCAAGCGGACCGCCGGAGATCATGCTCAGCGGCAGGTTCCACACCCGGCCGGCGGCGACATCGATAAAAACGAGCGAACGCCCTTCCTTCCCCTTGCTGTCATCGGCGTTGATATTGAGCGTGATGAGCAGGATCTTGGGAACGTCCTTGGCTTTGGCCGCCGACGCGAAGGCCGGACAAACCGACGAGATCAGCGCAAGGCTCAGGCAAGCAGTCAAAATCCTTCTCATTATTTTTCTCCAGCTGGAACTTTTGTCAACCGCGGGCATATGTTATGATCCCGAAGTGTTGCTGTCAAGGACTCTGCCGTGAAAGAAACCATCCTGATCGTCGAGGACGACAAGACTTTCCGCGACAGTCTCAGCCGCGGCGTCGAGATGAAAGGCTATCGCGTATTCGGCGCCGAGAACGGCGCCCACGCCCTGAAGATTTTCGCAAGCGAGAAGATCGATCTGGTGATCACGGATATGCGCATGCCGGACATGAACGGCGTGGAGCTTCTCGAAGGCATCCGGGCCTCGGAAGTCGGCCGAATCGGCAAGACCAAGACGCCGGTCGTGCTCATCACCGGTTTTGCGGACTACGATGCGGTGGTCAAGGCCTTGCGTTTGGGCGCCACCGATTATTTAAGCAAGCCGTTCTCATTGGATGAGTTCTTCAACATTATTTCGATGCATTTGGGGTTCAAGAAGCTCCACCAGGACCACGACAGCCGCCACGATAAACTCGAGGACGTGGTCAAGAACCGGACTCGGGACCTGCTGGATACGAACTATAAGCTTCGCCAATTAACGGAAGACAAAAACCAATATATCGGCCTTATCTCAAATGAGCTTAAAAATCCTTTGGGCGTCATCCTCGACTCGATACAACGCGCCCTTGATCCGCAGGTCCACCTCGACCCCGCCAAAATCACGAACTCCTTGCGGGAGATGCGGGACGAAGGGGAGAAGATGCTGCGCCTGATCAACGATTTGCTCAAAATACAGCTGGCGGACTCCCCCAACGCCCAGCTGAAGCTTACGAAGTCCGACATGATCAAGCTCCTCGAAAAGATCGCCGGCCGGTACCGCGCCGGCCATCCCCAGGCTCCGATCAAGCTGTCCTGTCCGACGCAGGCTCTGCTCGTGGAAATGGACGTCTCGAAAATCGAAGAGGCTCTCGTCAACCTCATCGAAAATGCGCTGAAGTATTCTCCCCAGCAAACCGGTGTGGACATCAGCGTGGTCGAACATGATCGAAGCGTCGAAATCCGCGTCGACGACCACGGACAGGGGATCCCTTACGACGACATCGACGACCTATTCAACGCGTTCATCCGCGGGTCCAATGCGATCCACGGAAGAGAAGGCTTCGGGCTGGGTCTTATGATCTGCCGCAGCGTCATCCAAGCCCATCACGGGACGGTCCGCGTCGAGAGCCAGCCCAATAAGGGCTCGAGCTTCTTTGTCCTGCTGCCCAAGGAGCAGGGTGAACTCCTCATCTAGGACAATGCACGTGCCTGAACCCAAAGACTCTCGCGTCGTCATCGCCAAGCAGGCCGCGCGCCTCCTGCGCGACGGCGCCTACGTCAACCTCGGCATCGGCATCCCGACCTTGATCCCCAACTACCTGCCCCAGGGCGTGGCGGTCACCTTGCACACCGAGAACGGGATGCTCGGCTACGGCCCCTACCCGCGAGAGGGCGAGCAGGACCCCGACTTGATCAACGCGGGCAAGGAAACCGTGACCGAGCTGCCGGGCTGCTCCTACTTCGGCTCGCATGACTCGTTTGCGATCGTCCGCGGCGGCCACTTGGACGCGACCGTACTCGGCGCCATGGAGGTCTCGGCCGACGGCGACCTGGCCAACTGGATGATCCCGGGCAAAAAGGTCAAGGGCATGGGCGGGGCCATGGACATGGTGGCCGGAGCCAAGCGCGTGATCGTGGCCATGGAGCACGCCACCAAGGACGGCAAGCCCAAGATCCTGCCCAAGTGCACATTGCCGCTGACCGGCAAGGGCGTGGTGCATGCGATCGTCACCGAGCTCGCCACCTTTGAGATAGGGGAAAATGGTTTGGTTCTGACAGCGCTATCTCCCGACACCACCGTCGAGCAGGTCAAGTCTCTCACCGGCGCGCCCTTTACGCCGGCCCCGAAAATCGCGGTTTACGCGGACTAGGGATGGCCTCCCCTCAAGACCAAAAGCAGTGGGCGTTCCTGCCCCCGGCCTATCGCCTGCCGGTTTTCATCCTCTCCGCCTCCCTTGTCGCCTTCGCCGTTTGGGAGAAAGTCCATCCGCCGGTGGAGCCGGCCCCCGTTCCCGTCGGCTGGCAAGGCGATAAAGTCGACGTCAAAACCGCGGAGGAGGCTCCCGCGTCCCAACTGGACCTAAGCGCCGGCGCGAAGAACCCCGAACGGAGCGCAGCCGCGGGCTCTTACCCCTCCGCTCCCGGAAAGCCTCTCGACGCGGTCGAAGACAAGCCCGCCTCAGCACCCGGTTCCGCCAACCCCCGCACCGAAGAAGAGCGCTCGGCCATCAACGAGCGCCTCTATCAAGATCTGGAGAAAGAAAAGAAGCGGATGGGCATCGTCAAGATCATCGAAAAAGATTCAGACCATGAAGCCGCGCGCCCAGCCGCCCCGATTCCGGCCGCTCCGGCTCCCGCCGTCTTGATCCTCAAGGATGCGGCGTCCCTTCAAACGGCGTGGACCGCGGCGGGACTTCCCGGAAAAGCGCCTTCCGTGAATTTCCCGGGGCAAATGGCTGTGTTTCTTGCCTGCCGCACCGACTGCGGCGTCGCCTCGGCACGACTTGGAAAAAAATCTCTGATCGTTCGCTACAAAGCCTCTGGATTCCAAAATCCAGCCGCTCGAGTTCGAGCAGTGCCCGCCTCGAGCTTGCCCGCCGTCCTCAAATCCGCTGAGTAGCGGACTTAGCGCGCCAGGCCCATCTCGACGGCAAAGGCCAGCGCCACCTTGGCGAACTCAAGCCCGTAGGTCACGTTGAGCTTGTCGGAGGTGTCGCTGGGACGATGGTAATGCGGATAGGCGGGATCGTCGCGCATATTGGCCGCCGGAAATCCGGCCTGCGCCCACGATTTCCAATCGCTGCAGCAGGTATGACGCTCTTCCCAGGGAAGCGACGAGTACGCCTCGACTAACTTCTTGAGGGCGGCGACGAGCTCGGGGTTGAGCTCGTCCTGCATCGTGACGCCGACGGCCGGCTTCGTCTCATGGTACATGACCATGTCGAAATTGAGCACCGCGAAAACCTTGCGGCCTTCCTTCTTATAGCGCTGGGCGACGGCTTGGCTGCCGCGAAGCCCCACCTCCTCGGCCGAGTAACCGATGAACTCGATGGTGCGGTCGAGCTTGAGGCCGGACTTCGACAAGACCCGGAACACCTCCAGCAGCACGGCTACGCCGGAGCCGTTGTCGTCGGCGCCGGGCGCGCCTTGGACGGAGTCCATGTGCGCGCCGAGGACGACGATCTCACCCGCGCGTGGCCCCGTGCCGCCCAGCCGGGCGATGACCGACGGCTGGCGCCACCCCGAATGCTTGATGAGCTCAGGCGAGCCTCCAGCGGCGGCAAAGCGGTCTCGCACCCACAGCGCCGCCTTCTCACCTCGCTCGCTGTTGTACAAGCGGTCCGAATAGCGCGATATGTCGAGAAGATTGGTGAGAAGCTCCTGGGAAGACAGCTTCGGCAAAAGCTGGGAGACGATCCCCTGCTGCGCCGGGATCGCAATCGCCGGCTTGGCCCAGGGCTCGCGGTCGATGCTCGCCATGCCGACCTCGGCTTCCAAGTCGGTGACGTCCATAAAGCCCGGGCAGTCGCCGCCTTGATGCGACTTGAGCGAGAGCGCCTGGATTTCGTCTGGCGTCATGCGGTGGCGGCTGCCGTCAGGCAGTTCGATTAGCCGCGTTGGCTGAGCGCCGGCGGCAACCGCGAGACAGAGAGCCGCCGGAAGCAGAAGCCGTTTCATTAGTTGCCGTCTTTGTCGACGAGGACGATCGGCCGCGCACTGAGCCTGGCGAGCGCGTCCTTGACCTTCGCCGCGTCGCCGACGGCCACGATGGTCAGCTTATCCGGCTGAATAAACTTCTCCGCCGCGCGTCTTGCCCCAGCCGCGCTGACGGCCTGGACATGATCGACATAGGAATCGTACCAGTCGTCCGGCAACCGGCGCTCCTTCAGTTTGAGGACCGCGTCCGCCACCCCGTCCTGCGTTTCGAGGGAACGGGCGAAGCTGCCGGCTAAATAGGTCTTCGCCTGCTTGAGCTCGTCGCCGGTCGCTTCCTCGCGGCGAAGCGCGTCGATGTGGGCTAGGATCGCCGCCAGCGCAGGTTCGGCGACCTCGCTGCGCAATGGCGTGCGAATTCGCAGCAGCGATCCGCCCAGCCGATGCTCAAAACGGCTGCCGATGTTGTAGGTGTAGCCTTTGCTCTCGCGGATGTCGCGGACCAGCCGCGAGGAAAAAGAGCCTCCAAGCACCTGATTGGCCATCAAAAGATCGAAATAGGACGGGTGGTCCTCGCGCACCGCCTGATTTCCGATAAGAAAAGACACCTGGCTCGATTTCGGCCGGTCAAAAAGATAGATCGTCCGCTCCGCCGGCCCCATCGTCAACGGCGGAGCATCCGAAGCGGCCGGGCCGCCGCTCCAAGAGCCGAAATGCTTATCCACGAGAATCCGCGCGTCTCGCTTTGAGATGTCTCCGACAAGAACCAAAAAGGCACCCTGCGGCGTGAACAGCCGCTTATGGGCCGCCGCCACCGTTTTGCGATCAAGCCGCCGGAGAGAATCATCCGTGGGAGCGGTGACAGCGTACGGATGCCCGCTGAATATCTTTTTATGGAAGATGACGCCGGCCAGAAAATCGCTTTCGGCGCGGGAAGCCTCGAGCTCTTCCTTCATATTGGCTTTGCGCAGGGCGACTTCCGCCTCCGGGAAAGCCGGTTCGCGGACGACCTCCGCCATCAAAGAAGCCATCGCATCCGCCTTCTCGGCTAATGCCGACGCGCTCACGACGATCGTGTCGGGCCCCGCGGAGGCCGCGATCGAACCGCCGAAGAGTTCCGCCGCGTCGGATATTTCCTTGGACGTCTTATGCGCGGTGCCGTCGGTGAGCAATTCAGCCACAGCTTCAGCCAGGCCCGCGTCTTCGGCGGCCACCGCGGCAGCGCCTCCCCTCACGGATAACCGTCCGGTGACCAGCGGTACGCGGCGGTCCGTCACGAGCACGACCGTCAGGCCGTTTTTGAGCTGCCATTGCGATCGCGGCGGCAGCTTCACCGCGCGCATAGGGGCCGTCTCCGGAGGCTTTGTCATGTCCACGGCGGAAGACGTCGCGGCAAGCGTCATCGACAAGACCAGCCAAAATGCGTTCATTGAGCCCCCTCTGCGGCGAGCTCAAACCATGTCGCGGCCGCGGGAACAAGACGCGACGCCGCGGCGATGCGGATCTGCTCGGACGTGACGGCCATGAAGCGGGCGAGCTCGCGGTTGGCGGCCTCGGGATCGCCGTCGAGCAAGGCGGCATAGAGCAGGCGCTGGGCCCTGCCCAGCCTGGTCTCCGACGAGCGCAGCCAGTCGGAGCGGAACTTGATCTTGACGCGCTCGAGCTCAGCGGCGCTCAAACCCTCTTTGGCGACTTTGGCGACCTCCGCGGACACCAGCCTTTTAAGCTCGGTGGCCTGGCGATCGCGCTTATACGTGACGTAGCCGCCGAATGCACCGGGCGCCTTGTACTCGTCCCAATCCGAGAGCGGGAAACCCAAGCCGCCCTCGAGCGCCACGGCGGCTTGGGATTCCTTGACGAGTTTTTGAAAGAGGCGCGCGCTTTTGCCGGAAAAAAACGCCCGTCCCAGAAGCAGCATGGCGTAATAATCCTGCGTTCCCCGCTGAGGGGCGTCTTTCCACGTAAAGCCGAGCGCCGGCAGCTTTGCGTGCGCGTCTCTTAACGCGATCGTCCGCTCGCGCGAAGGGGCCGGCTCCGAAACATCCGCCTTAGGCGGGCGAGGCTTGACCGGCAGGGGGCCGAAGTAGGCCTCGACAAGCTTCCTCGTTTCGGCCACATCGATGTCGCCGACGATGGCCATTATTATATTGTCGGGCGAGTAGTAGGCCTCGAAGAAGTCCCGCACGTCCCGAAGCGACGCTGCATCCAAATCCTGAAATGACCCAATCGTCGGGTGCGCGTTCTGCCAGTTCGCGAAGGTGTGCGACGCCATATCCACGCCAAGCAGCGCTCCGTAAGGCTCGTTGTCGACACGCATGCGCTTCTCTTCTTTGACGACCTCGATCTGGTTCTTCGTCGCCTCGGCGGTGACGCTGAGAGCGCCCACCCTGTCGGCATCGAGCCACAGCGCCACGGGCAGGGCGTTGGAGGGTATTTCTTCGTAATAAAAAGTGAAGTCCTCGTGGGTCGAGGCGTTATTGTCTCCACCGTAGCTCTCCAAGATCCTATCGAACCCGCCCTTGGGGACGTGCTTGGAACCCTCGAACATCATGTGCTCGAAGAGGTGAGCAAACCCTGAGCGCCCCGGCGCCTCGTGGCGGCCGCCGACGTCGACGATCATGGTGACGGCGGTCACCGGCACGGAGGCGTCGCGCGAGAGCACCACGCGCAATCCGTTTGGGAGCGCGAACTTCGTGAACTCTAGATTTTGACCGGCGGCCGGCGCAGCGGCCAAGAGAGCGGCCATCCATATTGTTCTCATGTCGGGGGATTCTAATATTTATATTGCGCCCCTTGATTAATTTTAAAGGCCTCGTTATCCTTGGGGAGCATGGCGCGAATTCTCACGATCGATGACGATCCCAACGTCGCGCTGGTGATAAAATGGACCCTCGAGCAGGAGGGCATGAAGGTCACCAGCATCACCAACGGCCGTAACGTTCTTTCCTATTTGACCACCCCCCCAGGTTTTGATCTCGTGATCGTGGACTTCGAAATGCCCGAGATCAACGGCTTTCAAGTGCTGACCAAGATAAGGCAGGGCGGATGGACGAAACTCCCGGTCATCATGCTGACAGGAACAAAAAAGGAGATCCAAGGCCTCGTCGAGCTCGAGGTGGCCGCCTACCTCGTCAAGCCCTTCGACATCGACGCCCTGGCCGCCGCCGTCAAGGCGGCTCTGGCCAAAGTTCCGCCGAAGGAGCCGCCTTCTTCCAAGGAGCCGTCGCCCGCCAAGGCAGCCCCCCATCAGCCCTTTATTTCCGTGACCACGTCGCCCGTGGCGCCTCCTGCGGATGCCCCGGCCGCGGGCCAGATCGAGCTTGTGGCGTCCACCAAGGCAGCCCCCCCCAAGGAAGCGCCGCCGCAGATCGTCTCCGTGAAAATGGAGGCCGATTTAAATCAGCTGATAGCCGAGGCGGGAAACGCCGCCGACGTCATCGAGTCCGGCAACGTCGATTTCAACAAGTCGATCCTCGCCAAAGAAAACTCCCCGCTGGTCATCATGGTCGACCGTATCGTCGCCGAGGCCGCCCAAGTGGGTGCCAGCGACGTCCATATCGAGCCGCAAGAGGCCGATCTTGTCGTCCGCATGAGAGTCGACGGCGTGCTCAAGGTCATGCACCGGCTTCCGGCCCGCTTAAGCGGGAAAATCGCGGCGCGCCTTAAGATCATGGCCAATCTCGACATCTCCGAGCACCGGCTGCCGCAAGACGGACGCTTTCAAATCCGCGGTTCCACGGTGAGCACGGAATGCCGTTTGAGCACTTTGCCTTCCATCTACGGCGAAAAACTGGTCATGCGCCTGCTCGCGCAGGATAAAGGCAACCTGTCTACGGCCATCGTGGACATGAGCGCCCGGGACAAGCTCTGCATCGACACGATCTTAAGCGCGCCCCAAGGCATCGTTCTGGCCACCGGCCCGACGGGATCCGGGAAAACGACGACCCTCTACACGATGCTCAGCAAGCTCAACACCGAGGATCGCAACATCGTGACCGTCGAGGACCCAGTGGAGTACAAGCTCCCCGGGATCACGCAGGTGTCGGTCAACACCGACGCCGGCCTGACCTTCGAGCGCGTGCTGCGGTCGCTGCTGCGCCAGGACCCCAACGTCATCTTGGTCGGCGAGATGCGCGACCTGGAAACCGCCGAGATCGGCATGCGCGCCGCCGTGACCGGACACATGGTCCTGTCCACGCTGCACACCAATTCCGCCGCGGCCACCGTGACGCGTTTGATCAATATCGGCATCAAGCCCTACCTCATCGCCGCGGGCTTAAAGCTCGTCATCGGCCAGCGGCTGGTCCGGCTTCTCTGCCCGGACTGCAAGAAAGCGACCCCGCTCGTGTCGCGGGAAAGCGCGCTTCTGACCGCCGATGAACGCGGCCTGATCGGAAAGGTCTACCGATCGGTCGGCTGCAAGAAATGCCACAACACCGGCTTCGTCGGCCGCCGTCCCGTCTACGAGGTGCTGAACTTAGACAGCGCCGAGCTGCGCAAGCTCGTGCTGACAGGCGACGAGGACGGGCTCTTCAGCCAGGCGGTCGCGGAGGGAATGACGCCGATGCGCCGCGGCGCCATCAACCTCGTCGCCGCCGGATTGAGCTCCCCAGAAGACGCGTTCAAGGTCCTGTTCGCACACTAAAATACGGCCTAGGGACCTAATTTGGTAGGATCGGCCCCATGGAATTTCGACTGGGCGTCGTCCAAAATTCGCCGAAGTTCCTCAAGGCACCGCAAAACCTGAAGGCGTGCTTTGAGCTGATGGACAGGCAAAGCGCCGATCTTTGGGTCCTTCCCGAGTTCTTCGCTTCCGGCTACAACTTCAAGACGAAGAAAGAGGCGGGTAAATGCGCCGAAACGGCGAACGGCCCCATGGCCTCATTGCTGAAGGCCTATTCCGTCAAAAATAACTGCGCCATCGCGGCGGGGTTCCCGGAAAAAGCCGGAAGCAAGCTGTACAACTCCGCGATCCTGGTCAACGGGGCCAAAGGCCGGGTCTATCGCAAGACCCACCTCTTCGGCGGGGAAAAGAAATACTTCACGCCTGGAGACACCGGCTTCTGGGTAGAAAACGTCAACGGAGTAAAAGTCGGTCTGATGATATGCTTCGACTGGTTCTTCCCGGAAAGCGCCCGCGCCTTGGCCCTCAAAGGCGCCGAGATCATCGCCCACCCCTCGAACCTCGTCCTCCCTTGGGGGCCCGAGGGCATGAAGATCCGGTCCTTGGAAAACCGCGTCTTCTCGGCCACCGCCAACCGGGTCGGCGCCGAGCGCGGCCTGCGCTACATCGGCCAGTCCCAGGTCGTCTCGCCCAACGGCTCCTTGCTCGCCCGTCTGGGCCACGATCAGCCCGGGGCCGCCGTCGTCACCATCGACGCTTGGACCGCCAAGGACAAGAAAGTCCACCCGGCCTGCGACCTGTTCGCAGACCGCAGGCCTAAATTATATGTCCGCTAAAAAGAAGGGGCTAACATCTAAATCCGTGCGCGACTCCATTTCCGACGTCGCCGACTTGATGTTTCCCCCCGACGCGAACATGCACGGCACCGTCTTCGGCGGCAAGGTCCTGCAGATGGTGGACAAGGCCGCCTCGGTCTGCGCCATGCGCCATGCCGGCAAGCCGGTGGTCACCGTGGCCATGGAGCGCGTCGAGTTCCTGGTCCCCATCCGCGTGGGCACCTTTCTGATCGCCAACGCCCGGGTCAACTACACCGGGCGCACCTCCATGGAGATCGGCGTCGACGTTTATGCCGAGGACATGCCCGGCGGCCGCCGCGTGCACACCAACTCCTGCCTGGTCACCATGGTGGCCGTCGACGCCCAGGGCCGGCCGGCGCCGGTGCCCGGCCTGCGCCTGGAAACCCCGGAGGAGAAAGAGCGCTGGGCCGCCGCCGAGTCGCGCCGCAAGGCTCGCAAGCCGTCTTAGACCTACCCCAGGTCTTTTTCCAAGCGGTTCCATCGCTGTTGGCGCCAACAGTTGCGGCCTTTTTGCTTAAAAGCAGCCTTTTTAGAGGGCGCCAAAATAACCCATCAAAACAGCAATAAATAACACTTGACGGACGAATGGTCATGATATAATTTCGGCAGTTCCCGACGATCTCTCGACGGGAAGGCCTGATGAAAGGTCCGTAAAAGTCGTAATTACGAGGTAGAGACACACATGAGCATGCAAGGCAAAGTGAAGTGGTTCAACGACCAGAAGGGCTTCGGATTCATCACCCCCGATGACGGCAGCGCGGACGTGTTCGTGCATCACAGCGCGATCATGGCCGATGGCTTCCGATCCTTGACCGAAAATCAGGCGGTCCAGTTCGATCTTCTTCAGACCGACAAGGGCCCGAAGGCTGCCGGCGTCATCAAGCTCTAACTCAGAGCGCCGCGGGCTTAAAATGACCCCCCGGTCAGGCAACTGGCCGGGGGGTTCTCTTAAAATTCAAACTAGGAGTAGGATTCCTGCAATGAAAATAATATTCGCCTTATTAATGACCATTCCGTTATCGCAGGCCTTTGCCGCGCAGGAGATCAAAGTATCCGACGTCGTCACGCCGCTAGTCGAGACGTTCAACGAGGCCGCCGTCCTGGCTCCGGAGATAGACGGCGTCGAGCTCGCCGCGCCCGACGTTCTGACTGATCCGAGCTCAGCCGACGAAGTCCGCTCCGCCACGCTGCAATTCGACAGCCAGGCTCTAAACGCCGACGGCAACATTAGAGCCGGGATCGAGAATTCCCATTCCATCCTGAATACGGCGCGAGAGAAGAGCTCCGGCAACTGGCGTTCGATTTTCACGAACGTCCAAGGCAGGCTCAATGGGACCACCGTGACCTGGCCCAACCGCGGCCAGGATTTCAAGGCGTGCCGCGCCAATACGCTGGCCTTCGTGATCCGCGGAATCAACAAAATCCACCTGTGCGCCGGCTTGGCTCACGGCGGCCAATCCGCCAACTACCTGGCCCAAACGCTGATCCACGAAGGCGCGCATTTGGCCCAGTTCTGGAACGAGTGCGAGGCGACCAAAGTCGAGGTCAACGCCATGCGCGTCTCGGGCGTCGGTTTGGCTTTCCGCAACGGCTATATGGCCAAGTGCGGGATTAATTAACCGCGTCGCAAGTTAAAGAAGCCCCTGGCCGCTAAACCGGCCGGGGGCTTCTATTTGATATTCCCCTCGGATTTACAGGAAAACGTCATCCCAGGTCGGGCGGCAGGGCGGGCGTTTCGGGCTTTTCCTCGCCTTTGCGCACGCGGTCGATCTTCTGCACCGCGCCGTCGAGGCGCTTGAAGGACTTCTGCTCGATGTCGTCGTAGAGCTCGCGGACCTTGCCCACCTGCTCGCCAAGCTTCAAGAAGCGCTCCTTGAAGGTGTCGTAAGTCGCGGAGAAGTGCGAGATCAGCTTCAAGACTTCCTGGGTGGCCTGGGCGAAGTGGAAGTTGTCGAAGGACTGGCGGATGACGCCGAGCACGGCGTACAGCGTAAACGGCGAGCACAGCACGACCTTTTGCGCCAGAGCCTCGTCCACCAGGCCCGGAAAGGACTCTTGGATGAAGCCGTACACCTGCTCGTTGGGGATGAAGAGCAGGACATAGTCCAAAGTCCCCTCCTCGACGCTGACGTAGCCGCGGCCCTGAAGCTCCTTGATGCGGTTCTTCACGTCGCGCTCAAAGTCCTTCTTGAACTTTACCTTCTCCTCATCGGCGGCCGAATGAAGCAGGCGCAGCCAGTTGTCGAGCGGGAACTTCACGTCCATGTTGAGCTTTTTGCCGCCCGGGAGCAGGAAGGTGAAGTCAGGGCGCGTGGCCGCGGTATCCAAAACGCGGTTCTTGCGGTACTGGATCTCTTCTTGCAGACCCGAGGCGCGCAGGATGTCGTCGGCCATGCGCTCTCCCCATTGGCCGCGGGCGCGGGAATTATCCATCAATGATCGCAGACCCTCGGTGGAAGAAGCGAGCCTCGCGGTCTGCTCAGCCGCGTCCTTGAGGCCTTTCTCGAGAGAACCGTATTTCTGGGTCCGGTCGGCCTCGAAGCGGCGGACCATGTCTTCATATGTCTTCAACCGTTCGGAGAGCTTATCGACGACATTCTCCACGGCGACTTTTTTCTCTTCGAGCTCGCTTTTCTGCTTGATCCGCTCGGTCTCAAATTTCTGCTCGGCCAACTCGAGCAGTTGGCGAAAGTCCTCGCGCATCTGGAAACGCCCGGCTTCTTCGTTTTTACGCGCGGAGAAGAACACCAGATAAAAAACCGCCCCCGAAACGGCGGCGCCGGCGACCAACGCCAACAGCAAAGTCAGCATGTTCATCGTCTTGACCTCGTCAGAATCCGCACGGCCTCGAGATCGACGGACTCCGTCTTGCAGGTCCGTCCGGTCTCCAAGTAAAGCTTCAGTTTGGCCAAGCCGTCCTCCCAAGCGCCCGTGTAGTCCTGATACAGGCGGTCAGCGTCCGCCGCGGCGGAAAAGCCCGACTGAAGCAAAGTCACCTCACTGCCCCCGCGCGCGGGCAGAACGAAGATCGACGTCAACGGCGGCACGCCCTTCTCCCCACGCGCCGGTTTCCAGAGCCAGGCGACCTTGCGCGCCGGCTCGAGATCGACGAAAATCCCTTCGCGCTCGCCGAAGCCGGGCGCCCGTCCGCCGCGGACCCGCGCCTTGGGCCAGATCATGCGCAAGCGGCCCGCGTTGCGCGCATCGGTCTCCGCGCCCGACGTCCACCAGCGCGTCAGCTCGCGCGCGGAAGTCAGCATCCGATAGACCAGCTCCGGCTTGGCGCGGATGAACGCGGCCAAACGGATGTCACGGGTGGTAAGGCGAGCGTCGGCGGACGGCATAGAAATCAGTGGGGCTTAAGCTTCGCGCCGCCGGGGCCGGCCGTGCGCGGTGAAAAAGACCCGATCAAGCCGAGAAACCTGTCGAGAAAGCGGTCGTAGCCGCCCTCCGTGGCCGGGTAGCAAAAGACGTAAAAGCCCCCCTCCAACGGAACGACGGCGTAGGCGTGCTTGCGCAAAATGAAGGGCTTGCCCGTGCCTTTCTGCTCGCTGACCCCGTAGCGCATGTTCTCCGGGGCCGGCGTCGCGGACAGGACCGTGAAATACTTGGCCTTCAGCCCCGAGCTCTTGAGCGTGATCTCGGAGACGGCGTCCACGGGCTTGCCGTCGACGCCGACAAGAAAATACGTCGGTCCATACACCTGCTTGAGCATCTGGTCGATGAAGTCGTCGGGGCCGGAGTATATCTCCAGGCGGCCGTCACGCAGGCGGTGCGGCCGGTAGCGCTTGAACCAGCGCACGCTCAAGCTCGGCGCGCCGAGATAGAAATCGGGGTCGAAAGGGCCGATGAAGTTCGTCTGGGCGAAGACATCGTCCTGCGAGTCCGTCATCACCTGCCAACCCCACGGCACGGAGGCCGTGTAGTCTTTATGGATCGACTCGTAGCGCGCGTACTTAGGCGCGTTACACGCGGCGGCCACAGCCAGCAGGACGACCACGAACAGACGGCGCGAAAAGATGTTTTTCATCATCGTCGACGAGACCCGAGTATACCAGGGACCCGCCGGCCTTGTCCAGGTCACGAACCGGGCCCGGTCAAGGCGGAGGCGCGCGTTTCGGCCTCAACGGCGAGAGATTCCTCGCCCAAGCGTCGGTGTAAAGCGGCCAGCCGCTTCAGGATCTCCGTCTGCGCGCGCCGCTCGCCGAAGAGAGCGGCCGTCTTCAGTGCGGCTTGGTAGGCGGATTTCGCCTCATCCGGCCTCTCCCGTGATTCGAGCGCGAAAGCGTAAGCGGCCCTGAGCTCCGCCTCGCGGCGCAGGCGCGGGCGTTCGCGCGCCAACTCCAAGTGCCGGTCGGCCTGATCGGCCTTCCCCAAACGGGCGAGCGCGTACGCCTTCCAGATCAAGGCCTGGATGCAGTCCGGGGCCTGCACCAACCAAAGGTCGAGCTCCGCGAGCGCCTTGTCCGCCTTGGACTTGTCGGCGAGAACGCCGTCAAGCGCGTCGGGCCACATCCGATTGGGCGCGGCCAGGCGCGGCGCGGCGGCGCGAGCCAAGGCGGCGTCGGCGCCGGCGATCTTTAAGTAGACCAGCGCGTGGTCGTCGGCGTAAGTCAGCCGCCAGCCTGGATCCTCATCGATGATCCGCGCCGGATAGCCTGTGCGGCGGTTCAGCAGCACCGCGTAGTCGAAGCCGTAGACCATGTCGAGCTGACGGAACAGGCGCGGCCAATCCTCCGCCTCGCGGACGAACATCGTCGAGTACATCCCCGGGCGGGCGTCCACGAACACCTGGCGCGAGGAGAGGCCGATAAGCTCCGCGCCGGAGTCGGGCTCGTTGAACATGCGTCCGCTCACCGCGTTTGTCTTCAGATAATGCACGACCCCCGTCATAACCGGAGAGCCGTAGCCGCGAGCTCGGGACAACGGCTCGCTGACGAAATGCCGATAGCCGGCGAGCAGGAAGGCGGCGAACACCGCCCAGCGCAGCACGCGCGGCAAGGTGTCCACCCGGGCCTTGAGCCAATGCCCCACCGTCAGAGAGATCACCGGGCACGCGGCCAGAATCGCCACGAGCCGCAAACCCGGTATGACCAGAGACAGCGCGGCCATCGTCGCGGCCGCAAGCGTGGTCACGAACTCCTGCTGCAGCGTCAGCCAGCAGGAGACCAGCGCCATGACGGCAAACGCAGTGTACAGCGAGAGCCAGGGCGCGGGCCAGCCCCCGATGGTGGACATCGCGTCGCTGAAAGTCCGGCTTAGCACGCCCCAGCCGAGGGGATTGAGCGCGACGGCGAACACGCAGACCAACAGCGTCGTCCAATAGGCGAGACGCTCGCGGGCGACGGTGCGCAGCGACGCCTTGAACACTTTGAGGCCCACCAGCCACAGAGCAAGGACCGCGGAAGCCCCGTGGACGTTGGCCCATAAGACGGTTAGCGCCGCGGCCGCCAACCCTTGCGTCCACCGGAAACGGTGGCGCGGGCGCAGCAGGCGCACGAACAACGCGAAGAACAGAAGATCGAAGACCGCAGGCGTCTCCACCAGGCCCGCCCAGCCCGCGCAGGCGCCCAAAGCGAGCAAGGTCGCCGCCGCCAGCGGGCTGCCGGCGTTGATCGGCAGCAGAAGCGCGAAAGCGGCCGCGACGACGACGCTCTTGGCGCCGATCAGCAGCTCCGGCCCGCGCCATTGGTCGAGCTTGGCGGCGACGACGTCAAATAGCCAGGAGTCCGTCGTCCACTTCGAGCTCGATGAGCCGTAGCCGAACGGGTCGGCCGCGGGCAAGCGTCCTGTCTCGAGGATATGCGCGCCGGTCTTCAGGTGAATCCAAGTCTCGGGCGCGTGCACCGAGCGCCAGCCCAGGGCGAAAATGAAGGCGAAAAGAAGGGTCTGTAGAGGCCAGTGCGGATGGTGCGGCTTCTCATGCGCCGCGGCGCTGTGGGCCTTCATGCCGCGGATATCCTACAATAACGCCGCCAAAAGAGGATTCCATGGATTTCGAGCCCACCGACGCCCAAAAAACGATCCGCGAAACCGTGAGAAAGTTCGCGGAAGCCAAGATCAAGCCCGCCGCCCACGAGCTCGACGAGAAAGAAGAGTTCTCGGTCGATCTCACCAAGCAGATGGGCGAACTTGGCGTCTTCGGGCTGATCGTCCCCGAGGAATTCGGCGGCTCGGGCCTGGACTACACCTCGTATTGCATCGCCGTCGAGGAATTGGCGCGCGTGGACGGCTCGCACGCGGCGACGGTGGCCGCCGGCGTCTCACTCGGCGTGGCCCCGATCCTCTATTTCGGCACCGACGAGCAGAAAAAGAAATATCTCCCCGCCCTGGCGGCCGGCCAATCCCTATTCGCCTTTGGACTCACCGAGCCCGACGCCGGCTCCGACTCGCGCGGCTCACGCACCAAGGCCGTGCAGAATCCCGACGGCACCTGGACCATCGACGGCTCCAAGATCTTCATCACCAACGGCTCCAATCCGCTGACCGGCGGCGTCATCGTCCAGGCCGTCAGCGGCCGAAGCGACAAGGGCGACCCTGAGTTCACCTGCTTCATCGTGCCCAAGGGCACGCCGGGGTTTTCGGCCAAGACCATGCACAAGAAGCTGATGTGGCGCGCCTCCGACACCGCCGAGCTGTACTTCTCGGGAGTGAAAGTCCCGGACTCGGCCATCCTGGGCAAGCGCGGCGCCGGCTCGGCTCAGATGCTCAAGACCTTGGACTCCGGCCGCCTGTCGATTGCCGCCATGGGATTGGGCTGCGCGCAGGGTGCCTACGAGGCCGCTCTCTCCTACGCGCAGAAGCGCGTGCAGTTCGGCAAGCCTTTAGCCCGTTTTCAGGCGATCGCCTTCAAGCTCGCCGACATGGCCATGAAAATCGAGCACGCGCGCATCTTCCTGTACAAAGCATGCTGGCTCCGCGACACCAAGCAGCCTTTCGGCAAGGAATCGGCCATGGCTAAACTTTACTGTTCCGAAGTCGCCCAAGAAGTCGCCAACGAAGCCGTGCAAATCCACGGCGGCTACGGCCTGATGAAAGAGTTCGACGTGGAACGCTTCTACCGAGATCAGCGCCTGCTGCAGATCGGCGAGGGCACCTCCGAGATTCAGCGCCTCGTCATCAGCCGTGCTATCGGCTGCTGATAGACCTATATAGATCTAGGACCTCTGCCTTCCCTATAATGGACTATGGACCCGGGTCGATAGAAAGACAGAATCAGTAGCATCGGGACCATGAATAAAAAGTCCCGTCTTTTCTCGCTTCTCGCCGCCCTTTCCCTTTTCCTGACCTCCGCGCCGGTTTCCGCGAATGTCCGCACCGCTATGCCCGCCGTCGGATCCTTGTCCCTGCCGATCATCGGCGGCCACGGCCGGCACGCCGCGTCGGTCGGCCCCTCCGCCGCTTCTCTGTCCGTTCCGACGCTGCAAGCCGCGACCATCGCCCCCGCGCCCGCAGCGCCCACGACGCCGGCAGCGCGCGTACCGACCCTCGCCCAACCCACGATGGAATCCGCGAAGGGGCTTTCCGAACAGCTGCAGTCCGCTAAGACCCCGCAGGGACTCGACCTCGCGGCCGGACGACATGCGCTCGAAAGGTTCTGGAGCGGTGCGCCCGTACTCGATGCGGCCGATGCATCCAGCGAAGAACTGCCGGTCAAGGAATGGGACCAACCGATGTCCCTGACCAAAGATCTCCCCAACATGGTCAAGTCGGTCTCCGAGGCAAGGAACGCCAAGCCCCGCGTCGAAGTCGCCCAAGTCGCGGGAATGCCGGGCGCGTTTTTGGCCATGTTCCCGAATATCCCGATGATGAACATGGCCTTGGACCGGGCGAGCCTGTTCATCGAAACGGGCGTGATGTATGCCCACGACAAGTTAACGAGCGCGCGCGGAGGTCAATACGCCGCCGGGCACGACCTGCGCGGCCGGGATCTTCTGCGCTTTTGGGACGCTTTTCAAAAGGCCAAGCCTTCGATGACGACGACGCCCCGCGACCGCGCCCAAATCGCTGTCGAGGAAGGGTGGTGGAAGTGGCTGCTGCCCACGCTGCGCAAACTCCCGGATATGGTCCTGCTCGGAGTCTCCGTCGGCCGCGAGATGCAAGGCGTGATCGCCCATGAGATCCTCCATCTCCAGTTCTTTACCGACCCGCGCATCAGGCCGGTGGTGGAGCGCTTCTGGGACGAGAAGGTCAGCGCCGCGGACAAGGCGGCGATCAAGCAGCAATTGGCGCCCAACTACAACGTGGAAGACCGCGAGCTGCTGGTCAACGAATTCCAGGCTTACATGCTTCAAGACTCCGCGCAGTATTACGAGCTGGGACTTTTTCTCAACTATCGCGAGCCGCTGCGCGCCGCGCTGGCGGCCGTGGGCGTCACCCCGGTCCAGTTCAATCTCGCCCCGGGAGCCTGACGATGGACAGGGTCTTCGGACCCGGTTTGAACTTGGGTCCTTTCGACTTGGGCCCTGGACCAAAGGGCCGTTCCCGGCCTGGTCTCTTACCTCTATACTGACCAATACATGAGGCTTCTGCGCTCGACGTTGGCGATCGTCCTGTCCCTGTCCCTGGGGGCCTCGCCCGCGCTTGCGCAAGTCCAGCAGGTCCGTCTCTCGGTTCCAAGCGCGACCGGGGCCTCCGCGGCGGTCGGCTCTTCACTCGGCGCGTCTCAAACCTCCCTACGCTCTAATCTAGTCCAACTCAATGCGTCCTCGGTGCTTCTTCCGCCGCTGGCCGCCCCCGCCGTACTCCCCGCGTCGGCGCTCGCGGCCGCCGCGCCGGCCCTGACGCCCGCGCGCGCGACGCCGATCCAAGCGACGGCCGCCGGCCTTGCCGCCGTCCGTACGGCCGCCGATAAAGCCGTCGCCGGCTTGGACCGCGCCGGCGGCGACGCTTCCAGCGCCAAAGCCAGCGCCCAGTTCGCCACGCTCACCGCCGAGCCCCTGACCGCGGCTGCGGCCGATGTCTCCGTCCCGGCCGGCGCAATGGGCGACGCTCCCTCGGGGCTACTTAAATCCACCGCGAGAACCGCCCTCAAGAAGCTTGGAGCAATAACCCAGGTCTCCAAGAATCCCGAGCGCAACAAATCGTTCTGGCTGTACGTCCTGGGCTCGGGCATCTTCAATTTGGTCTACCAGATGTCCGTGGTCGGATCGCCGTACTTGGTTTCCTCGATGACGCGCAACGCGCTCAACGAAAACAGCGACCCGCGCGCCTCTAATCCGGCGGCCATCGATGCGCTGATCGACTCCAACCGTTCCATGGCGCGGATCTCCTTTTTGGGAGCTCAAGCCCTGAGCTTCATGACGGCCCCGCTGTTCACGCGCCACACCGCCGCGGAGGGCCCTCAAAAACTGCTCGTCCGCACGACGTTCATCCGCGCGGGCATCCTCGCTTTCGTGCCCATCCTGTTCTTCTCCACCGGCCTCTTGGGCGCGCAAGCGTCTCTGTTGCTGCTCTTCGGCCTTTTCGCCGTGCAATCTTTTTTTCAGGGCCAGACGGCGGTGGCCGATAACGCGGCGGTCACGCGCATGCTCGGCGACTCGAGCGTGACCGCGGACGAACGCATCAAAGCGAATTCGATCTTCACGTTCTCCAACGCGACTTTGGCGATCATCGGTCCCATCATCGCCGGGATGCTCGCGGGTGTTCGTCCGGTCATGGAAAAAACCGGCGTCGGCTCGGCGGCGATCTACGGGGTCTTTGCGATCGGGCTCGCTTTAAGCGGCGTCGTGCACTCCACGATCAAGCTCTTCACCGGACCGGATAAGGGTGTCGCGGCTGGTACGAACGTCGGCCCTTCGCGCAAAGGCCTACTCAGCACGCTTCACGATCTCTGGCTGTCCATCAAAACGGGAACGCTCATCGTCGTTAAAGACCGCCTTCTTAGAACCCTGCTCATCCTATCCGGGGTGTCCGCCATCATCATGGACCCGCTGATTTTCAGCGTGCTCCCCAAATATATCGAGCACTTGGTCCTCCTCAATCCTGGCTCGGTCGGCGCGGTCCTGAACATCCCCGGAATAGGCTGGCTGCTCACGCTGTTGTCGGCCACGCCCATGGGCAATTTCGCCATGATGATCGCCTTCGCCAGCGTGGGCAGCATTATCGGCGCTTTCCTCATCAAACCGGTCACGGCATTGCTCAACAAGCTCGGTTTTAAGACGGAAGAATCGAAGACGGTTCCACTGTATTTCTTGGCCGCGCTTGAAGCCCCCCTCTTTTTGCTCATGATCACCACGCCGACGCTGCTCGGCGTCATCGCGCTGTACGGACTGCAGGCGCTGGCCACGAGCTTCATCGGAATCGCCATCCAGGGACTCATCCAAAAGAAGATGGGCGAACAGCAGCCGGGGGACATCAATCGGATCATGGTGGCGCAATCCCTGATCAGCATGGCGATAGCCATCGCGTCCACTTTTGTCTATGGATTCCTGCTGCCTGGGATAGCGCTCGACACGTTGATGCTGATCGCCTCGGCGGCCATCGGCGCGGTCGCCGTCGTGCGCGTGGCCGCGCCGTTCCTGGCCTTTTCCAAAGAATCTCGTAAACAAGGCTCCGAGAAAAAGTAACCTTATGCTATGCTGACCATCCAAGCCATGCTCGAGATCGACCACCCGCACGCCGACGAAACCATCGCCCTGTCCCATTACACCTTCCGCATGTCCGGGCCGGCGACGATCGCGTTTATGGAGATCTCGGTGGACCGCGGCCCGTGGCGGCCCTGTCGCCGCGCGTGCGGCTATTGGTGGTTCGACTGGACCGATTACACGGCCGGCCCGCATCAGGTGGTCGCGCGCGGCCAGAACCGCGACGGCTCCTCGATCGGCTCGATGCCGCGACGCTTCACGGCCGCCGCGCGGAGGCCTTAATAGTCCTTCGCACATCCGCGGTTCTGCTGGGGCTTCTCCTCGCGGCGGGCGGCTCAAACGGCGAGGGCGGCGAAACCGTTTCGCTTCAGGCCGCCGAGAGGCTGACACTCGACGGCAGCGCGATCCAGAACCCGGTCAACTTCTTCATCATGCACGGATCGCCGTCGACGCTGATGTATCCCATCGGCAAGAGCGCCTTCAAGGACGTCGAGGCCTGGCAGATCCAAATCCTCGACTCGGACGGCCGCAAAGTCAGCTTCATTCAGGGGCTCGGCGCGCCTCACTCGCCGGTCATTCCTTGGTCCGGCCTGTCCGCGGCCGGCGAGCCGCTCCCCGACGGTTTTTACGACGCCCAGCTGATCTGGTCGGACGCGACGGGCCCTCATAAAACCGCCGCCCGCAAGATAAGCCTGCTCACGCCGCCCTCGTTGCGCGCGCTGTTCGGCCTTCAGCTCAAGATCGATTACACCAGCGAGGGATTAGTCGTCCGCGTCCCGGAAATTATGGTTTTCGACGCAGGACAGTCGCAGGTGCGGCCGGAGGCCTTGCCGGCCCTGCGCACCATCGCCGAGTTCCTCAAATCGTCGCCCGACAACAAGGTCGACGTGCGCGGCTACACCGACGCCAGCGGCTCGCGCGACGGGAACATGGCCCTGTCCGAAGAGAGGGCGCTGGCGGTCATGCGCTTCCTAGCCGGCCACGACATCGACCCCCGGCGCTTGACGTATCGAGGCTTGGGCGCGCAGCAGCCGATCTCCTCCAACGCCACGCCCGAAGGCCGGGCCAAGAACCGGCGCGTGGAAGTCGTGGTCTTGAAATCCGAGACCTGAACGCTCACCTTTTCCGCGGAACTTGGTACAGTACGCGGATGAAGACCCTGACCCTCGCTTTCGCGCTGCTGCCGGCCGCCGTCCTCGCCCGGGCGCCCATGTCCTTCGATCTCGAAACGCGCAAAACCGTGCGCTGCACCTTCAAGACCATCGAGAAGCGCGAATGCGTCTACCGCTGCGCGGACGGCACCGCGCACCGCACGCCGATCAACGAGCCCACGCCCACCGACCCCGCCCCCATCGCCTGCCCGCAAATCATCTGGCGCTTCTGATCTGAAAACGTTATCCCCAAACTTGGTTTGGACCAAGTCTGGGGATAACTCCTAAAAGTCGAAGCCCGGAGCCGGGATTGAACCGGCGACCTACCGCTTACAAGGCGGTTGCTCTACCACTGAGCTACCCGGGCGCTACCGTCGGAGAATAACAGATTTTCTCCCGGTCGGGGAGGGGGTGGTGCTACGGGTGGTGCCATGCTGGAAACCGTTCTCGAGCGCATATCGCGATCTCTGAGGTGCGGCAGAAGGGTTATTTTTTATGTCCCTTCAGTGCCCGGCCGAGAATCAATTGGACGTCCGCAACACCACAGACCCCGTCCTTGTTGACATCACCCGTGGTGCAGGCGCTAAGTCCCCGCGCCTGTTTGATCCCCAGCTGAACGTCCGTCACATTGGTCACCCCGTCGCCGTTGAGGTCCGTGGAGGCAGCGGCAGCAGCGGCCCCGATGCCGGCTCCCCCAGAGACCTGCTTTATATTAAGAACGCGCAGGCGCTGGTTTTCACGCGCCTTGAGCAGACGCTTGAGGCGATTTTGGTAGGCCTTGGGCGTCGAGGAAGAAAGAGCGATCTCGTAAAGTCGGCTGTCGAGGGTGGTCTCCGCCGGCTTGGCGGCATGGGCTGGCGCGGCAAGTAAGACGGAACAGGCCGCCGCGGCCAGCCACAGATAAGCCACGTCAAACTTCGAGCGTTTAGCGGTCATGCTCCCTTCCTCCGCCATGGTCGTCGTCCTTCTTGTCATTGTCTCGATGCTGATGCGGCTCAAACTGAGCGATAAGGGCCAGAGCATCCCCTCGCAATGAGGCGAGGGCTTGCTCCGTTACGAATCGCTTATCTTCTTTCTGCTGCTTAGACTTGGAGTGTTTGTCTTTGCCAGCTGTGCCGGACCTCTCCAATTCTGTGATAACCGCACGCAATTTTTCGACGGCCTCGTCTTTCCCGTTCTTTTTGGATAAAGACTTTTCACCTTCCGCTAGAATCTTGTCGAGCTTGGCGACGAATTTCGCGTCTCCGATTTCTCCAAGGTGGAATACGGTCTGGAGGGAAAGGCGAAGCTGTGCGAATGTCACCTCTTTACAAATAACTCCTCCGGCTCCCGCTGCCGGTGTGTAATCGAGGGCAAAAGATTGCGTCTGTCCGACCGACACGAAGAGGCCTTCCTCATGAATCGGCTTGTTATTGAATGAAACCGACCCCCCATTCAGATCGTCCGCGCTCACATCCAAGAACACCAAGGCGGCGGTCGATGAATAGACGGTCAGGCTATACCGCCCAGGAACAGGGCCGTGTACTTCTAGGGCCATGGTCTCATTAGACGCTAGCGCGCCAGTCTCGTCATTCCCAATGGATTCGAAGCCGAACGACTCTCCGGGAATCTCGTGAAACTGCGCATTAGTGATGACATTCTTCCCGGCCCTTCTACCCTGCGGGTCGGTGATGACGAGGGTCGCTTGAGCGGGATTGCCCTTGGAAGCCAGATTAATGAAAATGGCGGACCGATCATTGGCGAGCGTCGGCCGCACGCCGGCTCCAAGCAGTAACACTGCGACCAGAATAGAAGTCTTACCTTTGTTCATAGCGTCGGATTCCTTGCAGGGGTTCCTGCGTGTTGTTCGGATCATACAATCTGTTTCCGGTCGAATTGCCGGGGTCGGCCACGATGAGCTGCCCGCCGCAATGGCCGATGGCCAACATGAAATGGGGGCCTCCCGTCGCTCGCCGAATTTCGATGACCACGGGCCTTCCTTGCTCCACGTCGGCGAAAATGCTGTTCGTAACAGTAGCCACGGGGACGCTCGCATTTACATCAGTCCTACCGTTGAAGTGAAGATTCAAGACCCGCCCCGCAATCGCCCATCTGATGTCATCATTATCGGTGAAGACCGAACTACTGATAAAGAGTTGATTTAGTGCCGCCGGGTCGATTTGAGCTACAGTGTGCTTGTCTGGTTAAAAAAATTGAACAGGTTCGCCATGGAAGTCAGCGCACATCCCACGGCACCGATGCTGTTGGCGGGAGGATGCGAACCAAGCACCTGGGTTCTCCAGCGATTGTCCCCTTGTCGGAATTCATCGGTGGCCAGTTTCCCACACGCTTTAAAAGTTACTGTGCTCACGCCGGCTTCACAGGTGGGGCACGCGCAGCTTACCCCGTAGTCCGCAGGCACGCTCCCGAGCCGGAAGACTGCTGCGGCTCTGCCGTCTACAGCCGTCATCGTGTCGGAAGACACGAATCTATGACCCGTCGCGCCCGCCGGTGAAGATGAGATGGAGAAGCTCACGCCGACTCCGACCAAAGCCGCCCCATTGGAATCCCTCACAGCTGCGGTCAAGGGAAGTGGCAGGTTCCTCCCCACCGCCCCGACCTGTGTGGGCTCATTACCGGCTGCTATCGAGAGCCGTCCGCCGGTATCGTGTGTCACGGCGGACGACGCTTGGTAATGAAGCAGAACCACAGGACTTGGATTCACATTGAACGCCACGCCGGCAAGATCGAAGGTCGTGGAACTTGCGACAGCAACAGCGCCCAGGGATAGCGTATCGGGAAGGTCGAGGTAGGGCCCAGGCTGATCCCAGGCCAAACCATTGCTCGCGTTGATCTTGACGACAGCGGGGAGGAACGTCGTCGGGTTAAAGCCTACGATGTAGAGGCTCCCCGCCGGGTCTACCGCCATCGGCGAGGGGACGAAGTCAAAGCCCTCGAAGCGGAACGCCGGGCCGAAACCTCCCGCCGTCACCCGGTGCAGATAGAGATTGTCATCGATCGGTCGGTCGCCGGCCACCACCACCCCTCCGCGCGGATCGGCCGTCGCGCCCACCTCCTCGGCGGACCATGACGGCAGCGCCGTCACCCCTCCGCCCGTTAGATTCGGGCCGTAATGCGCGGCGAAAAGCTCGGCGCTTGACGCGCCCGGCACAAGCCGTAGACCCGTCACCCACACTTGCCCGCTGCCGTCCACCAAGGTTCCCCCCTTGGGATCGGGGCCGATAAAGCTCCCCGTAAAACCAGGATCATGGATCAGCGGTCCGGCGACCCGTTGGAGCGCGGTATCGAAGGCCGTGACGGCGAAGGTGTCCTGCCCATGCGTGCTGCTGAAAAACAAATGGGTTGCGTAGACACGGCCCCGGATCGGATCGACTGCGATACCCGCCGAGAACGGAAAGCCGTCCCCGCCGGCCGTATCCGTCGCCAGGTCAGCGCGGGCCGTCTCGCTGCCGGACGCGTTGAACTTGACGATGCGGGCATGGGGCTCGGCGAAGTTGGAGAAGTCCGTGTAGGCGACATAGGCGTTGCCCGCCGCGTCGGCGGCCAGACCCGTGAAGACCGCGGTGAAGGGATCGGCGACGGGGATAGCCCAGGCTTGCGTGCCGTTCGCGTTCACTTTAAGAAGGAACTGGGCATTGATGCTGTTGTCGGCCCCGCTGCCGAGCACCAAGCGCGTGCCGTCCGCCAACGCGACCATGCGTTCGGCGCTGAAGGAGGAAAATTGGCCGGGGGTGATGTTCAAGACGAAGGCCGCAGTGGAGACATTAGCCGGCTGAGGCTCGGCCTTCGACCGCGATGGCAAAATCGCCAGAAGCGCTCCAAGAAAACAGCCACTAATGTTCGAAAGTTTCAATGGTGTTATTGTGGCAGGGAAATGTCAAAATTAGAAAACTACCACTGAGCTACCCGGGCGCTACCGTCGGAGAATAACAGATTTTCTCCCGGTCGGGGAGGGGTATAATATCACCCATGAGAAATGTCATCGCCTCACTCGCCGTGGTTTGCACCCTCGCAGTCTCCGTGCGTGCCGCCGAGACTGAAATCCATTTCGGCTGCGGCACCCAGGATGCCGGAGTCAACATCTACACCGAAGGCGAGCGGGTGTACTTCCGCCTCGAAAACCCGGCGGGTTTTCAAAACTTCCCGATCTTCTCCGGAACGCTCACGCCCCGCACCATGAATATGGTCGAGGCATCCCTGCGCGACTTGAAAGTCTTCGACGTCAACATCGTCGTGGCCTCCTGGGAGAAAGCGCAGTGCAAGACGGGCAAGAATTTTCTGCTCCAGTGCCGCGGCGCCGGCAAGATCGAGCAGCCGGAAAACTCCGGATTGAGGACCTACGGCATCTCGACGAGCATCGAACATCAAGAAAACATGGATGTGAGCGCCGACGTGGTCCGCATCAACTGGGGCATAGACACCGCGGAGAACGACTATCGGCACCACTACATCTCTTTCCCATTCACCCAGGACAGGTGCTGGGTCCGCTAAGCGCTTCCCCTCATAAGTCGAGGGTTTTACTGATTTTTTAATTCCCCGACATAGTTTTTGGGCATTTTGGGCTTATATAGTTAAGGTGAGTCAAAAGCTCGCCATTGTCATCGTCGGCCTGGCCTTCTCCTCCTTGGCCGCGCGCGCGGAAACCAACCTCCAACGCCTGAGAAGGCTGGGCATCCGCCCCTTGTATCCGACCCTGACCCAACCGCCCTCCACGCGCATCAAGGACGGCCTTTGGAAAGAGGAGAACGAATACGGATTGGTCCGGTATACGAACGGCGAAAAGCTGACCAATGAGAAAATCCTCAGCGCCAGACAAGCCGCGGCGCAATCGGATTCCCCGAAAGCAGAGGATGTCGCCGTGCCGGTGTCCTCCGGCTCGATCGCGCAAACGGACAAACCTGCCGCCGAATCCTTGAAGACGGCAGGGTCATGGAAAAAATCCCTGGCCCCCGGCACCTCGGCGATGACCTGGAACCGGATGGACAGGCCGTCGTCTCACGTCGCGCTCAACAGAAGGCCTTTTCCCGACAGCTCCATCCGAGAGGCGGGCAACCCTGAGAACTTGGGCCAGGCGCCGGACTTGCCCCCCCGCGAGACGACGTCCGCCGGCACGGCCAGCATCCAGCTTCCCCCGCGAACGACGCCGGACGCGTCCGTCCGAGGCAACCCGGGCAGCCCTGAGCAATTGCCCCATACTCCGGATTTTCCTTCTCACGAAACCGCGATCGCAAGCGTTGATTACGCCGCTTTAAGCGCGCGCCTAGCGCCGGATCTATCTCTTCGCGACAGCGTGAAATCCCCTGTTCAACAACTGCCCAGCCCGCCGCCGCTGCCCAAGCACGAGACCAAGCCTGAGACCGCCGACATCAAAATACCCGATGAGCGGTTTACGACCCGCAGCCTCCCAGACCTCATCGACCTGCTGCGAAACGGCCCGTCCCCCAGGTTCCGCGCGCGCATCGCCGATGAACTCGGCCGCCGAGGCCTCGAGGCCGAGCAGGCCGTGCCAGCCCTCAGCGAGGCGCTCAATGACGCGTCGTCTTTGGTCAGAGCCAGCGCCGCGCTCGCGATCGGCAACATCGGCGGCGGCGACAGCGTAGGCCTTCAAGCCCGATTGACCGCTCTTCTTCAAGACAAGAATCCGGACGTCAAAATGAGCGCCGAGACCGCACTCTCTCGGCTTGGAAAATAATAGATCGGAGGAATCATATGGCCGCCATACTCGTCGTCGATGATGATGAGACGATCCGCTCCCTGGTCAAGGAGATCCTGACTCAAGCGGGCCACGATTGCGCCGTCTCCGAAGACGGCCCCGACGCTCTCGATCAAATCGCCCGCCGCCGCTACGACTTGGTGATCCTCGACCACAACATGCCGAAGATGACCGGCACCGACATCCTGCTGCAAATGCGCGCCGATCCCCGCTTCGCGGAGATCCCGGTGATCATCCTCACCGCCGACGGGCTGTACCTGCGCAAGGGCGAAGCCGGCACGGCGGTCGGAGACCCCGACGGCTGCCTCAGCAAGCCGCTCGACAAGTCCAAGCTCGTCACTCTGGTCGCGACGCTGGTCGGCCGCGGCGCGGCGCAAAAACGGCGCTAACGCTCGTAGGACCAACGCCGGACGCCTCTTTCCCCATTAGACCTAGACTGCCCGATGACGTCTCGGTTTATACTTACCGTGTGACTGTTCGGATCTTTACGGCGGCGCTTCCGGCCCTGCTGTCTTTGCCTGCCCCAGTCCTGCCTCCGACGGCCTCCTTCACCGCTCCAGCCGCTCCAACGATATTGTCGCCGGCGGCGCTCGTCCCCGCATCGCCGCTGATCACAGCGTTGTCCGCGCCGATCGCCGTCGAGCCCGCTGTCCAAGCTCCGGCTCTCGACGTTTTCTGGGACGGCTTTCAGGCCGCTAAACCCTCGGACGAGCTCCCGTCTCTTAGCGCCGATCGCATCGCCCCCTGGCTCGCCGCGCCGGATGTCAAAACCGCGGCCGCGCTCGATGGCGCCGTCGTGCTCGCGCGCCGCACGCGCGTCGGCCGCCGCGCCATGGACGCCGCTGAAAAGATTCTTTCCAAGAGGCGCCTGCCGGTCCTCATCGGCGATCTCCATGAAAATTACGGCGAATACGATTACGTCGACAAGAACCTGCGTCTCAACGCGTCTTTATTCAACAAGGGACGAGAGGCGAATCTCGCGACAACGCTCACCCATGAATTGACCCACATCGTCCAGCACGATGAAGGCCTTCCGTCCAACGCCTTGGAAATGGAGATCGAGGCTCACTTGAACGATCTAGAGATGCTGCGCGAGCTCGGCGTGAAGCCCGCGGAGCATTCGTTCGCGCGCCAGGCGCTCAGTCGTCTGCGCCAAGGGACGGCCCAATTCATCGACTTGATCCAGGATGCGGCCCCCGCCAGCGTCTTCCTGGGCGATTCGTCCATGGACGAGGTCATCGACCAAATGGAGGAAAACCTGGCCGATATGCGCGCCCGACACTCGCGCTACGCGAAGGGTCTGGCCCGCGTTATAAAGGATGATTTGAATTTGATCTATTCTCGACGAGGCCGCGCATCCTATCAGGCCTACTCGCGCCGCGTCATGGCCCTTTTACGGCGCCACGCCGCGCAAGCCCAGCGTCATCGCTGATAGAGAGATATTGACAAGAGACGTCCACGGGCCAATACTTCCCCATGGGCTCGGCGGGTCCGCTTATTTTCGCGGCGTATATCCTTGCTATAGGATGCGCGCCGCCCTATCGTATCGCGCCGCGCGAAGTCCATTTCACGCCTGATTCCGCCGCCGACCCTTATTGGGCGAAAGCCGTTCCCCGCGACCCGAAGACGGTCATAACGACCGACGGCGACCTGTCGCTGCCCTATAAGCGGATGGGCCGGTTCACCGTAGCCTCGGTGGGCTTGGACACGAAGATCTCGACCGACCGCCTGCGCGATGAAGCCGCCTTAAGGGGGCTCGACGCGGTCATCCACCTCGGCATCACCAAAACCTCCAAGGGCGGATCTCCCAACGAGGCGATCAACTATTTCTTTCCTGCGAAGGTCAGCCACGTGATCGAAGGAGTGGGCGTTCTTTTGGCCGAACACGTGCCCGCGGATATACCTTCCCCCGTTGCCGCACCGCCCAGTCCCGAACCTCCGCCCCCGGACCCAGCTCCCGCTGAGCCTCCTAAAACCGAACCTCCACCTCCGGCTCCGCCTAAGCAGGAGCCTCCGCCTCCAGCACCTGCTCCAGCTCCCGTCGCACAACCGAGATCCGAGCCTCCACCTCCGGCGCCTCCGCCTCCCGCCGCCGCTCCGGAATCGAAATACGATCCGCTGCCTCCAGCGGATGTGTTTAACGATTAACCCTTACGCAAAAAAACCGGCGACACGTAACGTCAACGCTGCGTCATCTGCAAACATGATTCAATATGCCGCGCATCGTTCTAGATAAATGAAAACTAGATTATTAACGAGCTTACTGGCCGCGGGATTATTTTCCATCTCCGCGACGGCCAAAAATTTAAATCTTTCCAGATCGGCCGCCCTGCCTTCTTCTCATTCGCGCTTGCAGGCGATCCCGAAGGAGCCTGCGCGGAAACTCAATCTGCCGCCCGTCGAGGCCCGCGATAAGAACCTGGCGATGGGAAACCCCAGCGCCGCGACCACCGATCCTCGAAACGAGCACAACTACTTGATGCGCAAGCCGGAATACGTCTTGTCCTATAACAACGGCACGGGAACCCCGAATTGGGTGAGTTGGCATTTGAACGCGAGTTGGATGGGCGGCACCGGGCGCAAGAACGACTTCCGGCCGGACCCAGATCTGCCGAAAGGCTGGTTCTCGGTGCTGCCGCGCGACTATGCCAACAGCGGCTTCGACAGGGGCCACATGTGCAACTCCTCCGACCGGACCCGCGATGAGCAGACCAACTCGGCCACGTTTCTCATGACCAACATGATCCCCCAGGCCCCTCAGAATAATCAGCACACCTGGGAGCAGCTGGAATCCTATTCCCGCATGCTGGCGCATCAAGGCCGCGAGCTTTTCATCGTCAGCGGCCCCGCCGGCAAAGGGGGCGAGGGCAAATCGGGCCGTATGGACAAGATCGCCGTCAAACGCGGAAACAAGGAAGCGGCGATCGTAGTCCCGGCCGTCACGTGGAAGGTGATCCTGGTTCTGCCGCAGGGCAAGACTTCTCCGAAAAACGTGACCGCGGACACGCCGGCCATCGCAGTCATCATGCCCAACACCCAGGACATCGATCTCGATTGGAAGCGCTACATCGTGACCGTCGACGCGGTCGAGGAGCTGACGCATCTCGATTTCTTCACAGACGTCGACCCTGAGGTCGCCGCCGAGATCGAGCAGCGGACCTACCGGCCTTGATGTCCGAGCTGGAGAAGGCCTGCGCGGGCCTGATGTTTCCCAGCGAATCGGATTTTCCTTTTGAAGTCTTTATTTGGCAAATCGACGCACCGGACCTTGATGAACGGACGCTGCTGCGCCTGACCGGACACCCCGCCGGCGCTCCTGTTGAGCAAGTCGACTTGGATAAATTCTTCCAGAACGTCGTCGCCGATAAGGACTGGCACGGCGAGACGGAAAAAGAGCAGGCGGGAAAATTCCGGAATCTGCTGCGCGCACTCAAAGATACGCTCAAGGATGTGCGCGTCTACCGCGTCGGCAAGATCGAGATCGACGCCTACATCGTCGGCCGCGACGCCTCCGGCCGATGGGCCGGGCTCAAGACCAAACTCATCGAGACCTAGCTCGAAAATTGTAGTCTACGCACCGTGCGCGGACTATTACGGCTGGCCTTACACCTTGTCACCTTGGCGCTTATCGCCATTGGAGCGGCGTCCGTGGCGGCATTCGGCGTCGGCTGGTGGGTCAACTTCGGCCAGCCGCCCGTCAAATCCGACATCATCGTCGCCTTGGCGGGGAGCTACTCGCGTCCGGCCTATGCCGCGGACTTATACGTTCAGGGCTTGGCCCCGGAGGTCTGGATCAGCCGGCCCCGGCGCCAGTCGGCGCACTCCCAACTCGACAATCTCGGCATAAGCCTGCCGCGCGAGGAGAACATCAACCGGGACATCCTTCTCAAAAGAGGAGTGCCGGCCAAGAGCATCCGCTTCTATGGCGACGGCGTCAACAGCACCGCCGACGAGGCCGCGGCGCTGCGCAAGGAATTCTCTTTTCAAGGCAAGAAGATATTGGTCGTCACCTCCCGTTTTCACGCCCGGCGCTCCCGCTTGGTGTTCAGGCGCATGATCCCGGAGGCAAGCGTCGTCGTGGCCGCGACGCCATATGAAAATTTCACCACGAAGTGGTGGAAGGATAAGGAGCTAGCCTCCAACTCGGTCTTGGAGATGTTCAAGACCGTTTTTTTCCTAGCGGGCGGCAGGATCCGGCAGTAAGCTTACCGCGGCGCGCGCGGACGGGACGTCTTTTTTTTCGCCGCCGGCAGCCGACGATGGATCTCATTGCGCATATCGAGGACGCAGCGCACGTAGTTGGTGGAGTTGTTGTACCTAAATAGCGCGCGGCCGATCGCGGAATCCGGCGTGAAGTCTTCCGAGGAGTCATAGCCGGCCTCGACTAGGTAATTCGCCGCGCTGCCCAGCGCGTCGGGCCACTCGTTGAGCCGGGTTTTTCCATCGCGGTCAAAATCCACCGCGTACGCGTTGAAGCTCGCCGGCTCGAACTGGACGTAGCCCATCCCGCCGTCGTAGGTGCCGAGCACGGCGTGCGCGGCGTGCACGCTCATTTTTTGCCCGTAGACCATCCGGATGAACTCAGCTTCCTGGTGCACCGCGAACTTGATCCATTTCTCTTCAGGCACCTTCAAGATGATCGTGTACAGCGCGTCGAAGACCCGGTAAGAGCCCACGTCCGCCCCATACCGGGTTTCTTGGGACGCCAGGGCCACGAGCAAGGAGGGATCGACGTCGTAGCGCGCCTCCACGGCGTCGAGAAGCGCGCGATGGGTTTGAACGAAGGCGACTCCTTTGGCGATGCTCTTCGCCGTGATGAATTTCTTCCGATACTCGGGATAATTGGGAGGGGCTTTCCCGTCCGGCGACAGTTTTTGCAGCGCCTCGTATTTCTCTCGCTGCTTGCGGCGGGCCTCGTAAATCTTCGGGATGTTTGGATACAGCATCACATACCGGCCGTCGAAGATCTCCTCGATATAAGACTCGGGCACGACTTGCGCGCGCGGATGCTTGGCGTACGTCCGGCGCAAGTCCTGTTTGACCAGCTCGATGGCCGTGGTGACCGGCGTCACTCTGCGCGCGACGACTTTCTGGGCCGTGATCGGGGCTTTGAACCCCTGGACCGCGGACTCAACGTTCATGAGAAAGGCGCCGTCCGGAGCCACTCGCATCTGAGCCGGGGCGGAGGCCGCCAACAAGCACGCGAGGACGGCCGCCGGCGTCAGACGTTCGAGAGGCTTGAGCACAAGCCCATTATAGTAGGGGAACGGGAGCGACGAACGTGTCCAAGAGGGCAACGTGAGACTGTCAAAAGACCTAGGCCGGGTTAGGCCTATTGTCTTTGGGTCCGGCGCCTACGCCGCCGGATGGCCGAGAAGTCCTTTGGCCGTGCGGAGAAGGACGTCCAGGCTCAGAGGTTTGCTCAAGTACCCATTGGCGCCCATTTCCATGCACTCGCGGTCGACCGGCGGCTGCTTGGCCGAGCAGACCAGAATCGGGATATGCGAGACGAGCGGGTTGGACCGAACCGCGACGATGAGATCGAAGCCCGACAATCGGGGCATCAAGACGTCGGTGATGATCAGATGGGGGAGGTTGTCGACCGCCACGTCCAAGGCCTTGCCGACATCGCCGGCCTCCAGGACCTCGTACTGATTGACGTCTTCCTGGAATAAGATCTTGATCATACTCCGTATGAGGGGATCGTCGTCGACAATTAGAATTTTCGAGCGGGCTTCCATGGTTGTTTGGCGGCGGCCACCATCGATCGTACTACACGATCGATGGGGTGTCAATTGCTCCTGACTTCGACGGCGGATAGGTACGATTCGGCCGTGGTCTTGGTGTCGTTGGTATCGCACTTAAGCCCCAATCCGCCCAAACGCGGCAGATCTCGGTCGGCGGGAAAGGCGCGGCGGTAGTCGGCGGCCAGGTCACGCTCGACGACGACCCATTCGTTCCCGGGAGTCGGACCCTTGCCAAGGCTGATGTAGTAGAGATTGGAGTAATGCGCGCTGGGGATGAGCATACCGGCGTCTTCTTTCTCGGTCCACGTGTAGCCGATCGTGTTAGGAGGGGCGATCATCCCCCCTCCCCGTTCGAAGGCGGCGTACACGCGCAAGGCAGCGTCATCGCCCTTTTTGCGGGATAGGTCGGTGCCACGGGGGACGCTGACGACCTTAAGGCGCAGACGCAGTATGGGCGTGCTGCGGATATCGCGCGGAAAGCCATTTTTCGTGACGATCAGGACGGAGTTGCCGTCGCTGCGCATGCGGAGGGCCTCGCCTGCGACGGTCCAGCCGCGCGGCTGGTCGCGCTTGGCCCGCCAACCTCCGGCGCGCATCCAGGCCGAGAAGTCCTGGACGGCGGCCGGAAAGAAAACCAGCGGACTGACTGCGGGCGGCGTCGGCATAGCCGCGGCCTGCGCTTGGTCGACGACGGCGGCCGGTGCGGGAGCTTCCCGGTCAAAATCGATGAGCTGCGCCTCGGCGCGAACTAAACACGCGGACGCTAATAAGACGAGCGCGGCGCGGCGAAGGCAGGCGTCCATGCCTTAGATTGTAACAGTTGCCATGTCATACGCCGACAGGCAAAAGACCCAGGCGCGACTGGGTCGATAGCCTCACGCGACGGAAGCGGGGATGCGGATATAATGTCCGACCAACTTATGAGAATTACACTCGCCGCCTTCGTCCTATTTCAGACCGCGATCGGCCACGCGGCTCCCGACCCTTTGTTCGACGGCGCCGCCTCGCCGTCAAACGCTCCGGTTTTTTTCGCCGGCGACCGCGTTCAGGCCGGCGCACAACTGGAACGCGCAAAGCCCACGTCCGCCGCATCCACCCGCTTCTCGGGCGGCTATCTCGGGCTTTTTCCGGAAAGCGCCTTTGATCTGACGACTGGCCGCTGCAAGGGGTGCCGCGCTCCGCGCGAAGGCCAGTGGTACTTTCAAGACGAGGTGATCGCCGTGCCCAAGTCCGGGTCGCCGGCAATCGTCTGGGTCGGCTCGAACGTCCTGCTCGAAGGCGTCCGCTTATCGGGGGACGGCCGTTTCATCACGCTCAAGGACGGCACGCGCATGCCGCTGAGCCTCGTTCCTAAAATCGCGTCCAACCGTTCCTACTTCGACGTCAGCAGCGTCGCGTATATGAGCGGGCGGACGATTCGCCTGCGCGGCGAGATCATCGAGGAAAATGGGGTCAAGCGCTTCATCGCGCGCACGATCTGGCCCGAGGATTTCCGCGTCGACTTCGGTATGCCTCTTAAGCCCCTGGACTACGGCGAGACGCTCACCAGCCTCGTCAAGGAAAATGACGGCGGCGCAAAGGAGCCCTTCACGACACGCCTACTCTGGGCGAAGCCGGGCGCAGACCGCGACTGGGGCGGGAAGCCCGTGTGCGGAGTCATGCTCAACGGAGCGCAAGGCGACGACGACGAGACGCACGCCGGGCATTTCAGCCTTGGCACGGGACGCTTGGGGCACTCCGGCGAGATATCGGATTGGCTGTTCGCCAATTTCTACGACATGGACTTGGTCAGCGAGAAAGGAATTCTGCCCGCGCCCGTTCCCATGGACAAGTACCTGGCCGATCTCAACAGCGGACAAAACTACTATCGGCCCACTTACGTCCTTGCCGCGGTGCTCAAGGATGAGCGCACGGCCGTGAAGATCCAGGAAGAATTTCGGGCGTTCTACCCTCTCTACTACGCCCATGAGGTCAAGTACGATCGCGTGACCATGTCCTGCGCCGGGCTGATCATCGACAACATGCGCAAGGCGGGCTGGAACGTGCCCCAGAACGGCCCGGACAACCCCGTCACGGCGGGCACACTGGCCCTTCTTACGTTCATCGGCACTCGAGATAAGAGCGCGGCCAAGTCCATCCTCGATATGGCCGCTCAAGATCAGACGCGGCTATTTCCGAGCGTCGCCTTCGAGAAAACGGGCGGCGATCTGCTCAATCTGGTCGGCGATCAGGGAGCCACACCCCGCGCGGAGCTGATGCCGTTTGAGCGCATGCTGCAGGAAGACCTCGTCGCGCTGATCCTTGTGCGCGTCCCACAAATCCCGTCCAGCCGCAAATGGGGACAGGCCCCGGTCGGCTCTGTCGGCGAGTATTTCTTGCGCGCGCCGCTGCTCCATTCGCAGTGGCAGACCAACCCGAACGCGTCCCGCCCCTACCCGCCGCCGCACGACGAATAACCGCGCGGTCTACAGACGGCTGATGAAGTAACGCGGGTCCAAGGCGTGACCGGCCGCGTTGCGGTACTCGAAATGAAGGTGCGGGCCGGTGGCGATGCCCGAGGAGCCCACGGAACCGAGCAGCATCTGCTGGTTGACCATCTGCCCGGTCGTGACGAATATCCGCCCCAAATGCCCGTAAATCGTGCGCCCGCCGTCGCTGTGCCGCAGCTCGACCATGTAGCCATAGCCGCGCTTCCAGCCCGCGAAGGAGACGACGCCGATCTGCGCCGGGTACACCCAAGTCCCATAAGGTTTGGGAAGATCGAGGCCGGAGTGGCGGCGGAATATCCCGTAGACGGGGTGCTGGCGCCAGCCTAAGCCGGAGCTGACGCGGCTGCGGCCCGGACTGCGGAAAGGCGTCATGTAGGCGCCGCTGTAGGTCGCCCGCGGGTACAAGGGCAATGGGTGTCCGGCTGCGGCGGGACGGACTGGGAAGAACCTCGCCTGCCGATAAGACGGAGGCGGCTCCAAAGCGGGCGCGGGGGCCGAGAGGGGACCGCACAGGACGAACACAAAGAGCACCCCGCTGAGGAATATCACGCCGTTTATTATACCTCAGCCCGTCGAGAATTATCTCACGACCCAGACGCTGGAGCCGAGCGAGCCGATGGCTTCCGGAGACGGCGCCAGGCGCGGCCTTTGCTCGATGTGCTGGCGGCGCGCGTCGGCTTCCACGGCCGGGCTCAGGTACCGGTAGAGCTCAAGCGTGGTAATCTTCCCGTCGCGGTCGAAATCCGCCGGACCGCCCAAGCCGCTCAACAGGTAATAGGTCATCAAGCCGTGCTGCGCCTTGGGATGGGCGGCGCTGACCTGGTCTGCGCCGGAGGCCGAGAGAACGACCACGTTCGACGGCACGTGGGCGTCCTTGACCATCATCAGCGGACGCACGCCCCGGGGCAGTATCGAGCGGCCGCCGGAGCCGGAGAAGCAGGAGTCAAGAGCCACCACCGCCTCCGCATTGGGCAGGCGTCCCAGCGAGGCGTAAAGGTCCTTGAGCGGGAAGCCCTTGGTCTCGGGGTAGGACGGATCGCCGTCGTAAGGAACGAGATACGATTCCCCCGTTTTCGGGTTCACGGTGCCGTGGCCGGAGTAATAGACGAAGACGCGGCTTTTTCCGTTGCCGGTGACGCGATCGGACAGCCACGGACCCAAATAAGTGGAAAGGTCGGCGCGGCCGGCGCGCTCGTTCTTGAGCAGAACGACGTTCTCGGGCTTAAAGCCCATGGAGCCGGTGAGGTGATCGATGACGGCTTGGGCGTCGCGCGAGGCGTAGTCGACTCCGGCCACGTCCCGGTATTTCTCGATGCCGACGACCACGGCGTAGGCGCGCGGGTCCTGGGGTGTGCGGGTGGCCGGAGCCACGTCGACCGACGGGGTCTCCTCGCCGGCCTCTTGGTTCTTGATGGAGACCACGCGCAAGGAACCGGTTTGCTGGCCCATCTTCAACGGCAAAACCGTATCCGAGAAGCCGTATCGACCGAGAGAATCCGCGACGGACAAGAACACGGGCAGATCCGCTCCCGCGGCGACGCGACGGTTGACGAAGAACTCGAAGGCGACGTCTTTCGATTCCCCCGGCGCCAAGTCGCCCAGCGCGACGGAGGGCTCGCCGGACATGAACAGATCGGCGCCGCCCAGACGCAGCGTCGCGCGCGCCCCGACCGCGCGCGCACGCCCCGTGTTGCGCACCGTGACCGAGAGGTGCGCCGCTTCGCCCGGCTTGACGCTTCCCCCCGCCACGGCCGCGGCCGACAGCGAGAGCGCCGGCAGCGCGGCGGGAGAG